>ENA-OPZN01000082-OPZN01000082.1-human-gut-metagenome-genome-assembly--contig:-NODE-82-length-37868-cov-3.854058_pt1 | contig 37868 bp, 46 predicted proteins | sample MGYA00242483_ERZ504503 | MGnify/ENA primary metagenome ERZ504503 (study PRJEB26092, sample SAMD00036285) | human gut metagenome | host: Homo sapiens | study: EMG produced TPA metagenomics assembly of... | reverse complement strand
CGGCGCCTGAGCCGGCGCGGCCTGGACGGCCGCCGTGCCCTGCGTCGCCGCCGGAGCGGATGCGGCCTTTGGCGCCGGCGCGTCTCCGGGGCCGCCCTCCATCACGTACGTCACCGAACGCTTGCCGAACACCTGGCAGATGATGGGCATGACCAGTTGCGCCGAATCGGGCCGGGTGATCATCTTGAGCGCAAAGGTTGAACCCTTGGGGAATCCAATCGTAAGCGTCTCGCCGTCATCGCTCACCGCGCGAGAGCTCTGCAGCAAGCCACCGCGAGAGGGCTGCTCTGCCGTGACGCGCTTGACCGCATCCGCCCAACGACGCTGCAGTTCGCCGGCGTCAGCGGCAGGGGGCGTGACGGCGCATGAAGCCATGTGGAGCTGGGACTCGGCGGAAATAGTCGTCTTCACTGCGGGAGCGCCAGTCGCCGACGCCGCGGACGAACTCACGCTCGCACCAGGCACCTGAGCCGTAACGGGTGCTGTGCGGTCTGAAGCCGAGCTGACAGTCGCACCGGGCTCGGGATTTGTCGAGCAGGTTGGGACGGGCGAGGCGGAGGGCTCAGCAGTGGCGGGACGCACCTGGGCAGACGCCGAATTCGCGACGGGCATCGTGGCAGCAGCGGGAACCGCGGCAGCAGGCGCCGCAGCAGCAGGGGGCACCGGCGTCGCAGCGGGTGCCGTAGCCGATGCCGTGACAGGATCGGGGCCGGTCTCGAGGCAGCGGCTTGGGCGCCGGTTCTCTGGCCTCGCCCCATAGCCGCCGCTGGCATCGCCCCACGCGTGGGCGCAACGCCGCCCTTAGCTGGCGCCGCCTGCGCGGCAGGCCTTGTCCCCGTCATCGAGGCAAGCTGCTCTGCCCCCATCGGCGTACTCGGAACACCGGCGGCAATCTGGGCCTCCAATCGCGCGATGCGCTCGGCTAGGGCTTCCAGCGTCAAGTCGGACTCGGGACGAGCGAGCCTTGTGAGGGCTATCTCCAGGACCAAGCGCGGATCGGAGGCACTGCGCATCTCGAGGGCCGCATCGTCAAGAACGGTCAACGCGCGAGCAAGGCGATCGGCACTCCCAAACAGGCGGGCCTCCTCCACCAGCGCGGCGACCTCCTCCGGCGTCCCATCGAACAGCTCCGTCTTGGGGCCAGCGATCGCTGCGGTATAGACATCGCGCATGTGCGCCACCAGGTCGCGCGTGAGCTCCAGCAGGTCATTACCCTCATCGACCTGGACACGAACCAGCCCGAACAGGCCGACGGTGTCGCGCACGGCCATCTTGCAGGCAAACTCAGCGAGGACCGTCGACGCGACTTCGCCCAGCAGCGCGGGCGTCGTCCGCACGTACCGAGCCATCGCCGAATACCGAGAGCTGCTCGAGCGTGGACAGGGCGTCGCGCATGCCTCCGCGTGCGTGCTTTGCCACAATATCGAGGGCCTCATCGTCAAAGACAAAACCCTCCCGCTCGCAGATATACCGCAAACGTCCCACGATATCCTCGTTCGAGATACGGTGGAAATCAAAGCGCTGGCACCGCGAGAGAATGGTTTCCAAGATCTTTTGCGGATCGGTGGTGCATAGCACGAAGATCACGTGGCTCGGCGGCTCCTCGAGCGTCTTGAGCAACGCGTTGAACGCCGCCGTCGTGAGCATGTGGACCTCGTCGATGATGTAGACCTTGTACGCGCCGCGCACAGGCGCAAAGCTCACCGAGTTGATGATCTCCTCACGCACGTTGTCGACGCCCGTGCGGCTCGCGGCGTCCAGCTCATACACATCGGGGTGGGTTCCCGCCGCGATGGCCTCGCACTCGGGACACGTGCCGTCCGGCATGCAGCCCGAGGCGCCCTGCGCACGGGCGGCGTCGGACTTCTCGCACAGTAGAGCCTTGGCGAGGATGCGCGCCATGGTGGTCTTGCCGGTACCACGCGGCCCACAGAACAAGTACGCATGGGAAAGACGACCCTCGGCCACCGCGTGCTCAAGGGTGGAGACGATATGTTGCTGGCCAACCACGCTTTCAAACGTGAGTGGACGATACTTCCTGTACAGCGACTCCATAAGGCGCCTCCTTTACGGCGTTTCGGGCACAGACACGCAAGCGACGAGGCTACAGCCCGTGTTCGACAAGACGACGATCGATCTCCTTTAAGGTCGACCGAATCGCGAAGAGTTGTTTGTATGTGGCGGATTTTACCCTGTTCTCCGCGCGAAGCTTCTCCATATGACGAGCCGTCTCGTCCAGCTCACGCCGCACATCGGCAGCGAACTGGTCAAACGCCGTCAGTCGATCCATGTTCTCCACGCAAGGCGCCCCCTTCTCTCCCCTTTTACCTCCCCGCTCGCGAGCGCAGGACGGACGCGGCGACGGCACGGGTGGGGCTCGACCCGCTGATGATGAATCGCTCCATCAATCATACCGTCTTGCGTCCGCGCGGGTGCCCAGGGGCGCAGCGGCGGCCCCGCCGAGGAGGCGCCATGCCCGGATATTCGGGACGATTTTGTAACGAGTTTGGCCGCGGGGTCGAGTAGACGCCTGTTTCGGCTTCCTGCGAGCTGGGGTTTTGTTGTTACACGCCCGTCTACTCGGGGCGTTCGGATTCTCGTTACAAAATCGCCCGATTCCGGGCACTCCCGCATGGTGGAACGGATACTCCCGCCTGCACGCGTGGTAAAATTCGACCTACATCAACCGGCCACGGCCGTGAACGCAGCTCAAACGCACCAAGGATGGCCATGCCGCTATTCTCCCCACACAGATCGCCCCGATCCGGGGCAGGAACACCCGCATCTCACGGGCCCACCGCGGTGCCCGGCGCCAAAGCGGGCTATCCCGCGAGCGACCACGCGGGCAATGGGTTTACACCCGGCGGGGCACCACTGTCGCAGCGCCACGGACTCGGCGGCGTGCACGTTGCCCCGCCGCCCCCGGCGGGGTCCGCCGCATCCGCCCTGCTTAAGCGCTATCGCCCCCTGCAAACACGTGCGGCGGGCGGCTTTGGCAGTGTCGAGATCTGCCTCGACGGGCGCCTGCAGCGCCGCGTCGCCATTAAACGCATGCCGCTCGCCTCCCCCTACAACCGCGTCTCCACCGAAACCACCGCGACCGCGCTGGCCGAGGCCCGTACTGCGAGCATGCTCCAGCACCCCAACATCGTGCAGGTCATCGATTTCACCTACGACAGCGCCTATGCCTACCTGGTCATGGAGTACGTCGACGGCATGAGCCTCGAGGAGTTCCTCGCGCAGGTCGACGGTCACTCACTCACGTACGATGAGGCGGCCTGCATTGCCGATGCCCTCGTCCAGGCGCTGTCCTTCGCGCACGAGAACGGCGTACTCCACCTCGACATCAAGCCGGCGAACGTGCTTATCGACCACAGCGGCCACGTCAAGCTGGCCGATTTTGGCATGGCAACACTCGCGAGCGCCGCGGGGTTCAGCGGAGCGCGCGGCGGCACCATTGGCTACATGCCCCCCGAGCAACTCAACGGCGAGTCGTGGACGAGCGCAGCGACATATTCGCCCTCGCGTCCGTGCTCTACGAATCGCTCTGCGCCGCGACCCATTCCGGGCGGGCACGCCGGCGGACTCCCTCGCGAACATCGAAAAGGGCGTGATCTACCCCAGCGACCTGCTCCCCGACATCCCCGAATCCGCTGAGGACGCGTTGCTTTGCGCCCTCGCGCCCACGCCTGCGACCGCATGACGGACGTGGGTGAGTTCGGTGACCTCTTTTGGCCAACTTGGGGAACCCGCGCGAGGGACGTCGAAGTCTGGCGCGCATCATCGCCCGCCTGACCTCGGACGAAGAAGAGGAGCAAGGGGCGAGACGCAAGAGGCGGCTCGCGCCTGGGAGCTCGATCCCGCAGAAGGATACCTGGGCAGCCGCACACCCCGCGCGCGGTTTTACGCGCTCGGGGCGATCAGCGGAGCCGCAGTCGCGGTAACGTCCTGGACGCTCCTGGGTGACTTGGGGATCGCCGACCCACTTGTACACGCGCTCACCGCAATGCGGGCATAGGCGCCGGCGCGGCGCTCGCCCCGCAGATGGGATCGGCTCTCACCGCGGGCGGCTGGCTCATGCTCATCCTAAACAACACGCCCCTGCTCTCGGTGCTGCCCGTCGCCATCCTTTCGTTCGCCCTGCTCTGCGCATGGTGGCTCGTGTGGGGCCGCCTGCAGCCTGCCTCCTCCATGGCGTTCACCGTTGCGGCGGCATGCACACTGGCATGCGGAAGCACCTCGCTCGCGGCGCCCGTTGTGGCTGCGCTCGCCGCGTTCTTCCTTGCGCCCGCCCACGCCGCCACATCCACCGCCTGCGGCCTTGCGTTCGCGCGCCTCCTTATCGCCGCGCACGTCGCCGGCGGCGCACTGCCCCTCGACATGGCCGCACGAGCCCTGTTCTCCCTCGAGTTCCTCATCCCCGCCGCAGGCTTCTCGGCGGCTGCCGCCGGTGCGGGCTGGATGCTCGAACGCATATGCCAGGCGCGACAAGACAGCCGCTCTACCAGCCTCACAACCATCCTGTACCTGCTACTTCCCGTGGTTTCCGTTGCGCTGCGCTATCTTGCACAGCCTATGGAAATTGCCAGCGTGCCGCCCCTCGAGGTCGCCGAGGCTGTGGGACTTGGGTGCCCATCCTCTATAATCGTTTGGATATGTGTGTATTTGCTTGGATACAAACGAAAAACCCCGGAAGGTGATCGCTCGTGAACTTCCTGAATATCTTCGAGGACCGCGTTGCCAGCATTTTTGGCGCAGCGCAGGCTCCGTTCTCTTTTAAGAAGCTCGCCAAGCAGGCGGCTCGCGAGATGGAGGACCAGACGCTCGTGATCAACGGCGTGGACACCGCGCCCGCGTTGTACACCGTCCTCATCTCCGCCGACGATGATCCATTGCTCGCTCCGTACTACGCGCAGCTCGCACGCGAGGTGTCCGAGTTCGTGAAGGCGCAGGCCGAGAAGAAGCGCTACCGCTTTTCGGGCTCACCGCTCGTCCGCTTTATGATCGACCCGTCCCTCAAGGCGGGCAAGTTCTCTGTATTCGCCGAAAACGTGGACGCACCCACCCTCGCCCGCCTCTATGAAGAGGAGCGTGCGTTCCTCAACGGGGGGAAGCAGGGCGGTGCGAATGCGTTCGGCTCCAGGACTCCGGCCCCATCCCCCGTTTCGCAACCCGCGCCGTCACCGCTCGCCGCCGACGCCGAGATGGGCGCCTCCGCGGCCGCCGGGATCGCGGGGCAACCCGACCCGTTCGCAGCCGACTCGCTTGCGCCCGACCCGCTCGCGGCCCCATTCCCGTTCCCAAAACCATGACGCGCGAGCAGATCGCCGGCCTGGGCGGCGCTGCAGCCGCAACCGGTGCTGCCGGGGTTGCCGCAGCGGCAGCTGGGGCGCACATGGCGCCGTCCCGTCCTTCCGCGCCCGCCCGTCCGCTCGCCCAGCTCGTGGACGTGGTGACCGGCGACACGTACGAGATCACGAGCGCCCGAGCCACCGTGGGCCGCGAGCGCTCCGTTGCCGATGTGGTCCTGCGCGATCCCAACGTCAGCCGCAGCCACGCCCAGCTCGCCTTCACCGGAAGCGACTGGTCCATCGAGGACCTTGGCTCCACCAATGGCACGCTCGTCAACAACCGCCGTATCTCGCGCTGCCCGCTGCGCACCGGCGACCTGCTGACCTTTGGCCTCAGCACCTCGAGTTTAGGGCTAGCCGTGATTGACATCTTCCTGTTCGCGGGGCGCATCGTCCTCATCGTGTTGCTCTACATCTTCCTGTTCGCCGTCATGAAGACCGGCGTGGGACTGGTGCGCGGCCAGCGTCGCGACTCCGCCATTTGGACCATCGACGTCGACAAGGGCCCGCGCGGCATCCGCGGCATCCACATGGACATCCTCGGCCCCGTCATCGTGGGCCGCTCCCCCAGCTCGGACATCTGCGTGAACGAGCCCTTTGTCTCTGCGAGCCATGCGCGTTTTTCGCTGCAGGGTCCCGCGCTCGTAATCGAGGACCTCAACTCACTCAACGGCACGCTCGTGAATGGACGCGCGCTCAAGGAGCCCGCCACCCTGCGCGAGGGCGATGAGGTTCAAATCGGAGACGTGGTCATGAAGGTGAATCGCCGATGACCGACGAGCGGGACTACACTTCACGCGGGGTGGACGAAGCGTTTGACGAAGAGCTCCCCCGCGAGCCCTTGGGCGCTCACGCCGAGCCAGCCATGCCCGCTGCCGCTCCAGCCCCAGCTGCTCCGGCTGTCCCCGTGACCCCCGCTCCGGCCCCCGTCGCGACTCCCGCCCACGCCGCGCCCGGATCCTTCGAGCCCATCACGGAGCCCGAAAAAGAGCCCGAACCTGTCTACCCATTTGAACCGGCAACCGATACGGCCCCGGAGACACCCGCCCCCATCGAGGCGATCCCCGACCCCACCGCTCCCACCTCCCCCGAGGACACGGCAGAGATCGACATCACCGCCGTCGAGGCACAGCTGAACGACCCGGGCTCAACGCAGAGCTTCGAGCCCATCACCGATGATCTCGTGAACACTGACGAGACTTTTGACGCCGGGACCTCTTCTATGCTCATGTGGGGTGCCAGGTCCGATGTTGGATGCGTGCGCAATCACAACGAGGACTCTTACCTTGTGGCCTCGCCGCTCTTCTGCGTCTGCGACGGCATGGGTGGCCACGCCGCCGGCGAGGTGGCGAGCGCCATCGCCGTCGAGACCATTGCCAAAACCGGCCCCAAAACAGCCGACGCCGCCCAGCTCGGAGCCGCCATCGAAGCCGCCAACGCCGCCATCATCGAAGCCGCGGTGAACGGCACAGGTCGCCCGGGCATGGGCTGCACGGCAACCGCCGCGGTCATCGACGGCACCACGTTGGCCATCGCGCATGTGGGCGACTCCCGCGCCTACCTACTCCACGAGGGAACGCTCATCCGCGTCACGCGTGACCACTCGTATGTCGAGGAGCTCGTGGACGCCGGCGAGATTACCGCCGACGATGCCCGCGTGCACCCCAATCGCTCGGTCATCACCCGCGCGCTCGGCAGCGATCCCGCCATGTACGCGGACCACTTCACCCTGAACGTCGAGGAGGGCGACCGGCTCATCCTGTGCTCAGACGGCCTTTCGAGCATGATTCCCGACGGCGAGATCGAACGTGTGGCGCAGCAGAGCTCCACCGCGCAGATCTGCACCGACAACCTCGTCGACGCCGCCCTCGCGGCAGGCGGCGGCGATAACGTGACCGTCGTCGTGGTGGACATCACCGATGACGGGCGTATTCGCGAGCTCGCCCGCAAGCACCGCCGCGTGATGACCCTCTCGCTCATCGGATTGCTGCTCGCAATCGTCATCATCGCCGGGGTCTCGTTCATCTCGATCACCAAATCGGTGTATCTGGGCGTCAAGGATGACGCAGTCGCCATCTACACCGGTGTCCCCGGCAAAATCTTGGGACTCAAGCTCCATTGGCTTGAGGACGAGACCTCAATTAAGCTGAGCGACCTGCCAGAAGACACGCAAAATCGCCTGCGCGAGGGCATTCCGCAAAAGAGCCTTGAGAACGCTGCGGACGCGTGGACAACTACCGCGAGCAAATTGACGAGTCCAAGGCCAAGGCCCTCGCCGATGCGCGGGCAATCGGCCTTGACGCGCAATACGGTGCCGAAGGGGACGGCGCAAGCGGTCCCGCCGACGCCTTGGGGTCGAGCGACCCCGCCGATTCTGTAGCCCCCACTAGCACATCAACCGAGGGAGGTGCCGCGTAAATGAGTCGCCGCACGACCGAATTGCTCCTGCTCATAGCCGCCGCGTTCCCCGTGACGCTGCTCTACGCCCTCTATGTGGTCAACGCGGGCGCCGCGCTCTCGTTCCAAACGCTCGCCGTACCGCTCGGCCTCTTTGCCGCCTTTGCCGCCGCCCATATTGGCGTTCGATTCTTCGCCCCGGGCGCCGACCCCGCGCTGTTACCCATCGTGTTCGCACTCTCGGGCATTGGCATCACGTTCGTCACCAGGCTCGAGCCCAGCGCGGCCATGGGTCAGATCGTCTTCCTGTTCGTGGGTGTCGCGCTCATGGTGGGCACACTCGCGCTCGTCAAGAACCTCGAGGTCGTCAGCCGCTACAAATACGCACTCGGTGCCATCGGCATTGTGCTGCTCGTATTGCCCATGCTCATTGGTACCGAAATCTACGGCTCCAAACTGTGGATAAAGATTGGCAGCTTCCAGTTCCAGCCCGGTGAGTTCGCCAAGGTGTTCATCGTCCTGTTCCTAGCGGGCTACCTCGCAGAGAACCGCGAGCTGCTCTCCATCTCCAACCGCACCGTACTCGGCATCAAGCTCCCGCGGATTCGCTTGCTGTACCCCCTGTTCATCGTGTGGGGCATTTGCCTTCTGGTGGTGGCATTCGAACGCGACCTGGGCAGCGCGCTGCTGTTTTACACGGTCTTCCTCATCATGCTCTACGTTGCCACGGGGCGCGTCTCCTACGTGCTCATAGGCCTCGTGCTCTTGGCCGTGGGCGCGTTCGGTATGTACCACATCATGAGCCATGTGCAGGTGCGCGTAGCCATATGGCTCGACCCGTTCAAAGACGCCCAGAACATGGGCTTCCAAATTGTGCAGGCGCTCTACTCGCTCGCCGATGGAGGCCTGTTCGGTGTGGGCATCGGCAAAGGCCTGGGCGGCGACACCATTCCCGTCGTGGCATCCGATATGATCTTCGCCGCCATCGGCGAGGAGATGGGCCTGCTCGGCGGCGTCGCGGTGCTCCTGCTGTTCATGCTCTTCGCCGTGCGCGGCCTCACTACCGCGGCGCGCGCCAAATCCGACCTTGCCGCGTTCTCCGCCGCCGGCCTCACCGCGGCCGTCTCGTTCCAAGCCTTCACCATCGTGGGCGGCGTGACCAAGCTCATCCCGCTCACGGGCGTCACCCTGCCCTTCATGAGCCAGGGCGGCTCCTCGCTGCTCGCGAGCTTTGTGATTGTGGCGCTCCTGCTGCGCGCAGGCGACGAGGCGACAGGCGTTCCACCGAGATTGCCAACACGAGCACCGACCTGGCAACCGCCGGCTATCGCGTGACTGCGCGTGGATCCCACGTGCGTCGCCCGGGCCTCGATACGCCCGAGAGCGGCCTGTTGGGCCGCGTGGCCCTTGCCAACCGCCTCACCCGCACAGTACTGCTGTTCACCGCCCTGTTTGCCGTGCTCATTGGCAACATCACCTATATCCAGGTGTACAAGGCGTCTGAGTATCAGAACATGCCCAGCAACAACCACACCATCACCAAGGCGCGCTACATCAAGCGCGGCTCCATCATTACCTCCGACGGGCTCACGCTTGCCGAATCCATCCAGCAGGAAGATGGCACGTACGTGCGCTCCTACCCCAACGGCAACCTTGCCGCCCATGCCGTGGGCTATTACTCGCAGCAGTACGGCAGCTCGGGCGTCGAGGCTTCGCAAGACGAGACGCTCACCGGCTCCAAGGATTACTCGAGCTGGCAAAACGCCCTCAACTCCCTCGCCGGCATTACGCAGCCCGGCAACTCCGTGCAGCTCACGATACACTCGCGTATCCAGGTCGCCGCGGAGCAGGCACTCGCCGGGCACAAGGGAGCCATCGTCGTGCTCGACCCCCGCACGGGCGCGTCTTGGCCTGGGCGAGCGCCCCGGCGTACAACAATACGGATATCCAGGCGGCCATCGAGTCCGCCAACGCCAGCGGCGGTGCCGATACCTCCATGTTCGACCGCGCTACGCAGGCTCTCTACACCCCTGGCTCCACGTTCAAGGCGGTCACGCTGGCGGCGGCGCTCGAGAACGGCGTCGCAACGCTCCAGTCCACCTACAACAGCCCCGGGCGCCTCGAAATCGGTGGTGCAGATGTTGTGAGCGTGAATGAAGTCGGGTACGGAAACATCACGCTCGACCGAGCCTTCGCCGTCTCGTCCAACACGGTCTTTGGCCAGGTTGCCAAGCAGGTAGGGGCAGATCGACTCGTGGCCACCGCAGCGGCATTTGGGTACGGCCAGAGCTTGGGTATCGACTTCTCCACCGTCGCCTCCGTCATGCCCGATCCCTCGGAGATGACCGAATGGGAGCTCGCATGGGCAGGTGCCGGCCAGCCGGTTGGCCAGGGACACACGCCCGGCCCGCAAACCACGGTCATGCAGAATGCCGTCATCGCCGCCGCGATCGCCAACGACGGCATCGCCATGAACCCCTATGTGGTCGGCCAAGTGCTCGCATCCGATGGAACGGTCATCAAGACCACGCGGACGCGCTCGCTCGGCCAGGCCGTGAGTAGCGACACCGCTGCCAAGATCAGGCAGGCCATGCTCGATGTCGTCCAAAACGGTAGTGGATCTGCAGCCAGCATCGCCGGCGTCAAGGTCGCCGGTAAGACCGGTACGGCGGAGACCAACAGCAGCACCCCCAACTCGACGTTCATCGGGTTCGCACCATACGACACGCCCACGCTCGCAATCTCGCTCGTCCTAGAGGAGACCACCGAGAACGAGGCGACCGCCGCAGCCGTTGCGGGACAAGTCCTGCGCGCGGCACTCGCGGCCCAGAGCTCGTAACGTATTCGCCCACCCACGGGCCCAAGTGAGGTAACGATTTCCGCTTTGCGGATAGGATGATGAGGAGTTTGACAGATGGCAGAGGTACAACGCGTCCTCGGAGGCAGATACCTGCTCAAGGACAAAGTAGGCAACGGAGGCATGGCGAGCGTCTATCGTGCACAAGACCAGGTGCTCGACCGCACGGTGGCAGTCAAGATCATGCTGCCCCAATACGCTGGCGATGCCACGTTCGCGGCGCGCTTCAAGCAGGAGGCTCAGGCTGCGGCCGGACTGCAGAGCCCCTATATCGTGGGCGTATACGACTGGGGCAAGGACGGCGACACGTACTACATCGTCATGGAGTACCTACGCGGCACCGATCTCAAGAGCGGCGTGCGCAGCCATGGCGCCCTTGACCCCAAGAAGGTCGCCCAAATTGGCTCCCAGATCTGCGGAGCACTCTCCGTCGCCCATAAGCACGAGATAATCCACCGCGACATCAAGCCGCAGAATATCATGGTGCTGCCCGACGGCAACATCAAGGTGATGGACTTTGGCATCGCCCGCGCCAAGAACAGCCACCTCACCCAGGACAACAACGTGCTGGGCACGGCCCACTACGTCTCGCCCGAGCAGACGCGCGGCCAGGAGCTCGGCCCCACGAGCGACATCTACTCCCTCGGCGTGGTGATGTACGAATGCGCTACCGGCCGCGTTCCCTTTGACGGCGACGACGCCATCTCCGTTGCGCTCAAGCAGGTCAACGAGCTGCCGGTTCCCCCTTCGCAGATCAACCCCGGCGTAGACCCGGCACTTGAGCGCATCATCCTCAAGTGCATGGAAAAGATCCTGCCGCCCGCTTCCAAACGGCAGACGAGCTCCGCGAGGTCCTCAACGCCTACGCCGCCGGTCGTGCCGTCGACGTGGCCGAGCCCACGCGTGTCATCGCGGGCGCCGTTCCCATGAACGGCATGGGTGCCACCGAGACGCGCGTTATGAACGATGCCACGCAGGCAATGGCGAGGCCCGCCGCAGGCGCCACCTCGGCCAGCCCCCGAGTTTCTACCCAAAACGGTGGCAGGAGCGCGTCCTACGAGGAGCCCAAGAGCAACAAGGGCAAGATCGCCGCGATCGTGGTCGGCGCCATCGCCGTCATCGGCATCGCCGTATTCCTCGCCTCCAGCCTGTTCGGCGGCGGCAAGATGGTCACCGTTCCCAACGTGATCAACTACACCAAGGAAGATGCGGAATCGACGCTCGAGAAGGCTGGTTTTAAGGTCGAGTACGGCAATCCGGTGACTGACGAGGAGATCGAAGAGGACCACGTGGTCGACCAGACGCCCGACGGCAACCGCGAGGCCAAGGAGGGCTCTACGGTCAAACTGACGCTCTCCAAGGGCCCCGAGCCCGTCACGCAGGTTGAGGTTCCCAACCTTACCGACATGACGCGCGAGGAGGCCGAGTCGGCGCTCAAGGCGCTCAACCTCAAATGCCAGGTACACGAGGAGGCCAACGACGCCGACAAGGGCAAGGTCTTCAAGCAGGGCACGAACACCGGCGAGATGGTCGACGAGGGCTCCACGATCGAGATCTGGGTCTCCACCGGTCCCGACACCGTTGAGGTCCCGAGCATCACCGGCTACAACGAGTACGACGCCAAGGCAGCGCTCGATGAGGCGGGGCTGAGCTACAACTTCACCTCCGAGTACAGCGATTCCGTGAGCAAGGGCCTTGTGATCAGCTTCAACCCCGGTGGCAACGTTGCCCCCGGCACCACCATAACAGTCGTCCTCTCCAAGGGTCCCCAGCCCGCCGAGAAGGTCAACGCCCCCTACTATGTGGGCGAGTACGCCTCAACTGCCATCAAGGACCTCAAGGCTCTTGGCTTTGTGGTGACCGTGAACGGCCCGCAAGACGGCGTGGTGACCGCCCAGTCCGCCTCCGGCTCGCTTGATAAGGGCTCCAGCATCACGCTGACCACCCAAGCTCAGCAGTCCGGCGGCGATACCGGGTCTGAAGATTAGCTCACATTGCATGGGCGTAAAACGCGCTTGGGGATTGAACCCCAAGCGCGTTTTTTATCTCGACCCGTGCTGTGCTCTTTGGAACGGGCTTCCCGTTTCGAGTCCCACTCCCCACGCTTGCTCCACGTGATCAGGTGTTCCGTATGGGAAAAAATCAGGCCAGAGGAGATACGTCCTCTGGCCTGCTATTTCTCAATGGTGCCCCCGATACGATTCGAACGTACGACACCCGCTTTAGGAGAGCGGTGCTCTATCCCCTGAGCTACGGAGGCATTGCCATGTGTGCGGCGACCGTACCTAAAACCCGTAAAGCGTCAATCCGGGCTTACCGGAAACGATCGGGCGGGCCGGACGGCACCGGCCGAGTCGCAAAAGCGCACTCTCGATATTCTAGCGGTTTTTGCGGAACAGTGACAGCACGCCACGCTTGATCACGTCAAAGAAGCTCAAAGAACGCAGCAATTTCTCCTCCGGGACATGCTCACGCATGGCCCGAAGCGTCGCCTTGTTGTCTCGCGTCGAGAACGAGAAGCCCGACTCGCCGCCGTGTACGAAGATAGCGAAAACGCGCGATCTTCTTGCCCCCGAACATGACGGACGCCGCCACGCGATCGATCTCGTCCCAGGGAATCTGAATGTAGTCCTCGGGGTTGCGCTCGTTGTAGAACTCGAAGGCCTTGTTCCCCAGCATCACGTTTCCGTATGTGGCCATACCGTGAAACGATGTGGCGTGCTCGGTGTAATAGACGGAGCTGTTCTGCGACTGCGCCATCTTGGTCCCCCCCTCCTCTTCGCGCTATTGAAAACGCGCCTGCCACCGATGGTAGACCATGGTAGCAGGCGCGAATCTAGGTGCAAGCGCGGCGAACGCGCTCAGACCCCGGATGTCTTACATGATGCCGGCAAGGCGGGCGATGATGCCGACGGCGAACAGCGCGATGATGATGACGATCGGGGAGACCTTCTTCTTGAGCAGCTGGCAGCACAGGAGCGTGAGGCCCACGGCGGCAAGGCCGGGGATCAGCTGGTCGAGATTGGCCTGGAGCGTGGTCACCTTGGCGACCTCGAGGCCGGTGGGACCGAGCGCCGCGAACTGGCTCAAGGCCTGATGGATGCCCTCAGTACCCGCGGGCAGGCTCGCCCAATCGATGTAGGCGCCGGGGGACTGCTGAACCGTGGAGACGACCGGCGTGAAGGAGATGCTCACCCAGCGCTGCACGAGCGCGCCGATGATGAACATGCCCAGAATGGAGGCACCCTCGGTGATCTTGCCCATAAGACCGCCAGAGAGGTCCTTGGTGATGGAGGTACCAACCTTGTAGCCAAACTCCTGGGTGTACCACAGGAAGGCGATACGGATGATGTTCCACGCGAAGAAGAACAGCAGCGGGCCCATGATGGAGCCGCCCAGAGCGAGGGAAGCGCCAAGGGCACCGAGGATCGGGCGAAGGGTGAACCAGAAGACGGGGTCGCCAACGCCAGCCAGCGGGCCCATCATGCCGACCTTAACGCCCTGGATGGCGGCGTCCTCGACCTGCGCACCGTTGGCGCGGTCCTCCTCAAGGGCGAGGGTGACGCCGATAACGGGAGCGGACACGTACGGATGCGTGTTGTAGAACTCCATGTGACGCTTGAGCGCCGCGATCTGGTCCTCCTTGTTGGAGTAGAGCTTCTTGATCGCGGGGATCATAGCGAAGCACCAGCCGCCGTTCTGCATGCGCTCGTAGTTCCACGAGCCCTGCAGGAACTGATGACGCATGCACACCGACATGCGGTCGGACTTGGAAAGCTGAACCTTGTTCTCTGCCATGATGTACGTCCTCCCTTCCTTACTCGTAATCGTTCAGGATGTCGCCGAGCGGGTCGCCGGTGCCGGCAGAACCGCCGCTGTTCTTAGCCAGGTCCTTGAGGCCGAGGTACAGCAGGGCGAGGGACACGCCGATAACGCCAAGGGCGATGAGCGTGAGCTCGGAAATGGCGGCGAAGACGAAGCCGAGCGCGAAGAACGGCCAGACCTCCTTGGTCGCCATCATGTTGATGACCATGGCGTAACCGACAGCGGCGACCATGCCACCGCCGACGGCCATGCCGCCGGACAGCCATTCGGGCATCATGTTGAGCGCGTCGGTCACAATCTCGGGCGAGACGAAGCACAGGGCCACAGCCGGGATGGCGATGCGGGCACCCTGCATGAGGATGGCCAGGATCTGCCACATCTCAATGCCCTTGAAGTTGCCCTTCTCGGCGGCGGCATCCATGGCGTGAACCAGGGGGATGGCGAGTGTGCGGCAGATCATCGTCAGGAACAGGCCAGCCACGGACAGCGGCACGGCGAGAGCGATAGAGGTGGTGATGGCCGTCTGGGAGTCGGCCGTGCCACCGTCGAGCGCGAGCACCATGATGATGGCGGACGCAACGGAGGCCAGGGCCGCATCGGGCGCGACGGCGGCGCCGACGTTCGCCCAACCGAGGGCGATCATCTGCAGGGAGCCGCCGAGCATGACGCCCTCCTGCAGGTGGCCGGACACGAGACCGATGAGCGTGCAGGCCACGAGCGGCTGGTGGAACTGGAACTCGTCCAGAACACCCTCCATACCGGCCAGCAGCGCGATGATGGCGATCAAAACGATCGAAAGTGCTGACATATTCCCTCCTTTACTGGGCGGCCAGCTCGGACTTGGCCTTCTTGATCATCGCGTCGAAGGACTCGGCGGAATCGGCCGGGACCTTGCGGATATCGAAGGTGATGCCCTTGGCAGCGAGCTTCTCGAGCGTCTCGACATCGTCGTTATCCATGGCGATGGCGTTAGTCACGACGACCTTGCCCACGGAGTGGGCCATCGAGCCGAGGTTGACCTCCTTGATGTCCACGCCGCCCTCAACCGCGCGGAGCAGGTCCTGCGGGGTCTCGAACAGAAGCATGGCCTTGGTGGCGCCGAAACGCGGGTCCTTGGCGACCTCGATCATCTTCTGGACCGGGACGACGTGGGCCTTAACTCCGGGAGGCGCGGCCTCCATGATCATGGACTTGCGCAGGTCATCGTGAGAGACGGCGTCGGACACGACGATGATGCGATCGGGGTTGGTCATCTTGGTCCACGTGGTTGCCACCTGACCGTGGAGCAGACGGGTATCGACACGGGCGAGCACGAACTTGATGTGGCCGTCGCCGAGGACCGTGCCCTCGGGGATGGCACCCTGATGGGCGGCCGGCGCCGCGACTGCCGCGGGCTTGGCCTCCACAGGCTCGAGAGACTCAGGCTTGACGCGAACGCCGGCGCGGGCCTCGGAAATGACGTGCTTGGCGATATCGTGGGCCGTCTTGGATGCGTCGAAGCGAGCGGTGTACACCTCGACGAGCATCGGCAGGTTCACGCCGGTCAGGATCGCCCAACTGGGATGGGCGTCGAACAGACCGCTGATCTGGTTGAAGGGCGTGCCGCCCCACAGATCGACGAGGAACAAGACGTCCTCGGGATCGTCGAAGGAAGCGACCGCCTCTTCCACCTTCTGGCGGAAGTCGTCCGGACCCATGCTCGGCATGAGGGAAACCGTGGCGACGTTGGGCTGATCGCCGAAGACCATCGAACCGGTCATCTTCAGACCCTCTGCCAAGTCACCATGGCTTGCCAAAACGATACTTACCATCACACAACCTCCTCTGTTGATACACGTTTTGAACACAACTTCTGTTATGGTATGCCGCTCGTCCGTAATATTCAACCCTTTGTCGAACAGGGAAAATAATGCATATTCGCAGGTCGAGGGGTTGTTATATAGATTCAGTTTTTCGCCCCACTATTTCAGCACGGTAAGTCCGCAGGTACGCGCCATATACGTGGCATGTCGCGGCTTGCACTCGATGCGGCGACTCGCATTTAAACGCCCCCAATCGGGCTTTTTTCATTCCGTTGAACGGCGGCAAGCAGGCCGTAAGCGGATTGGGTCACGGCGCACGGCCCGCCCAGGCTCGCCACAAGTCGAGGACGGAGCGGTGCGCATCCGCTCGGATGGCCGCGCCCGGAGCGGAACGGGGCGGCCAGCCCAGGGCGGGCGCCAGGCCGGCGCGGCGCGGTACGGCGACCGACCGGGCGGCCGTGCGCCCTCACGATCTTTAAGCGAACTGGCTGCGATACAGGTCGGCATACGGCCCGTCCTCGGCGAGTAGCTCCTCATGCGTACCCTGCTCGATGATGGTGCCGGCGCGCATGTGCAGGATGAGATCGGCGTCGACGATCGTGCTCAGGCGATGTGCGATGACGAAGCTCGTCCGCCCATGCATGAGCGTCTCCATGGCTCGGACGATGTCGCGCTCGGTGCGCGTGTCCACGCTCGAGGTCGCCTCGTCCAAGATCAAGATTTTGGGGTCGCACAGAATGACGCGCGCAATGGTGAGCAGCTGGCGCTGGCCCTGGCTGATGTTCTCAGCGTCGTTCTCAACATGCGTATCGTAGCCTTGGGGCATCGTGCGGACAAAGTGGTCCATGCGCGCCATCTCGGCGGCGGCGATGATCTCCTCGCGCGTGGCTTCCGGGCGCCCATAGGCGATATTTTCGGCGATGGTGCCGTCGAACAGCCATGCATCCTGCAGCACCATGCCGAAGTTCCGGCGCAGGTCCGCGCGCGTCATGGCATGGGTGTCCACACCATCAAGCGCGATCTCGCCAGCGCCGATCTCGTAGAAGCGCATGAGCAGGTTGATGAGCGTCGTCTTGCCGGCACCCGTCGCGCCCACGATGGCGATCTTCTGGCCGGGCTTCACATGGAACGTCACATCGCGCATGAGCGGCTTTTCCGGGTCGTAGCCAAAGCGCACGTGCTCAAAGTCCACGCGCCCTCGACTTCCGCCGGCAGGCTCGCGGCCACATCGGGGGCGGGGTCGGACTCGACCTCCTCCTCATCGAGGATGTCGAACACGCGCTCGACGCTCGCCAGGGCGTTCTGCAGCGTGTTGATGGTGAACGAGAGCTGCGTGAGCGGCTCGGACACCTGATAGATGTAGTGGAAGAACGCCTGGAACACGCCGATGGTGATCTGACCGCCCACGAGCATGCCCCCCGCGACGATGGCGATGAGCACCTGCGCCAGGCGGATGATGAAACGGATCAGCGGGCTGATGGCGTTGGTCGCGAAGTCGGCCCTGCGGCTGGCGCGGGCGAGCTTATCCGACAACTCGCTCACCTCGGCGGCGCTCAGCTCCTCGCGGTTGAAGCTCTTGATGATGAGGCGGCCCGAGTAGGCCTCCTCGACCGTCGCGGTGAGCTTGCCCACGTAGCGCTGGCGCTCCGCAGCGAGCCGCAGCGTCTGCTTTGAGACGTACTGGGTCACCACCGTCGAGAACAGGGCGAACACCAGGAAGATGCCGGTGAGCAGGAGGCTGTAGCGGAACATCATGAACAGCGCGCCGACGATGGTGCCCACGGCGCTCATGAGCTTGAGCAGGCCGGTTTGCAGCACCTCGGACATCTTGTCCAGGTCGTTGGTGGCACGGCTCACGACCTCGCCGGGCTTGTGGCCGTCGTAGAACTTGAGCGGAAGGCGGTTGAGCTTCTCGGCGATGCTTGTGCGCAGAGAGAGGTTGAGCTTCTCGGCGAAGCCGCCATGACGAAGCACTGAACCGAGTACAGCGCACAGGCACCCGTCCAGATGGCGAAGTAGATGGCGAGTTCACGGCCGCCCGTGTCCCAGCCGACGGTGAACGTGCGGCCCTCGGCGAAGGCGGCCTGAATGCTCGTCCACAGGACGTCGATCACGTGCGCGCTGTACGCGGGGGCGGCGACATGGAAGCCCGTGTAGACGATAATGGCGGCAACCACCACGCCGAAGCGCCAGCGCTCTCCGCGGGCGGCGCCCCAGAGGCGGCGCACGGTGCCCCAGGCGTCCTTCGGCACCTCGAGCCCCTCCTCCGGCGTGCCGGAATTATCGGCCATCGCCTGGGCGTCCTCTATGGCACCCTGCTTGCGCTCGCGCTCGATGCGAGAGTTCTCGGAGAACAGCTCGTCACCGCCATCGTTGCGCTTCTTCTTATTCCACGCCATGCTACTCACCTCCCTTCATCTGGCTGTTGGCGATCTCGCGATACACCTCGCAGCTCTCCATGAGCTCCTCGTGCGCGCCCTTGCCCTCGATGCGACCGTCTTTGAGCACGATGATCTGGTCGGCATGCAGGATCGTGTTGATGCGCTGGGCGATGATGAGCACCGCCGCGCCACGCGTCTCGGGCTTGAGGGCGCGGCGCAGGGCGGCATCGGTCTTGAAGTCGAGCGCCGAGAAGCTGTCGTCGAAGATGTAAAGGTCCGCGCGCTTCATGAGGGCGCGTGCGATGGCAAGGCGCTGGCGCTGACCGCCCGAGAAGTTGGTGCCGCCTTGGGCAACGGGTGCCTCGAGCTTCTCGGCAAGCCCCATACGAAGTCGGACTGGGCAACCTCGAGAGCGTGGCGCATCTCGGTTTCGCTTGCGTTCTCATTGCCGTAGCACAGGTTGCTCGCGACCGTGCCGCTGAACAGCCACGCCTTCTGCGGCACGTAGGCGATCCGGTCGCGCAGGTCGCGCTGCGTGAGGCCGCGCACATCGACGCCGGCGAAGCGGACAGAGCCCTCCGTCACATCGTGCAGACGCAGGAGCATCTTGGCGATGGTCGACTTGCCCGAGCCCGTCGATCCGATGATGGCCGTTGTTTGGCCGCGACGGCACGCGAAGTCGATGTCGTGGAGCGTGTCCTCATCGGCATCGGCAAAGCGGAACGAGGCGTGGTCGAACTGGGCGACGACGTCGCCGGGCGCGAAGGCATCGTCCGACACCTCCGCAGCACCGGACGCGACGTCGCCATTCGACCCGCTCCCGGCAGCCCGCGTCGCAGAGGGCAGGCGCTCGGAACCGTCGACGATGCTCGGCTGCTTGTAGATGACGTCGGAGCAGCGCTGCAGGCACACGATCGCGCGCGGGACCATCAGTGCCACGAACTGGGCCATCATGATGTAGAACATGATAAGCATGGCGTACTCGACCACCGCCGAGATGCTGCCGATCTCCATGGCGTGTGCGCCCACGCGGTTGCCGCCGAGCCACATGAGCAGCACCTCGGCAATGTTCATGAGGCAAAAGCTGAAGCAGTCGACGCCGGCGAAGATCCAGTTGACCTTGATCGCCGCGTCCGCGTAGTCGCTGAACACGCAGCCCATACGTCCCTCTTCGTGGCGCTCCTTGCCGAAGGCGCGGATGACGCGCACGCCGATGATGTTCTCGCGCAGCACGACGTTCATGCGGTCAATGAAGCCCTGCATCTTCTCGAAGATCGGCGCGGCGCGGCGCACGGCGATAACGGCGAAGACCATGACCACGGCCACCACGGCGAGCATCATGGCGCCCATCTGGGCGTCGATCCTGAATGCCAGGACCGTGCCCATGACGCAGATGATGGGAACCGGCAGCATCGCCTGCGAGGCGAGCATGACCGTCTGCTGAATCACGTTGACGTCGTTGAGGGTGCGCGTGATCATCGAGCCCGTGCCGAACTCCTCGAAGTCACTACCAGAAAACGCGAGCGAAGCCTCATACACGGCGTTACGGATGTCGCGGCCGACATACGATGCGAGGCGGGCGCAGAGATAATTGCCCAGCAGGGCGCCGCCGCTCGCGCAACAGCAGGCGAACAGCATCTTCAGGCCCTGTCCCAAGATGAAATCGGTGCCCCCGCTCGCGACACCCTGGTTGATCATCCCGGCGAGCATCGTGGGCACGTACAGCGTGCCCGCAACGTCCAACAAAAGGGCCGCGAGCGTGGCGGCGACGAGCAATTTGTACGGCCGTACGGTATTCAGCAGCAGCTTCACAAGCATCATCCCCCACGCGTCAAACCCCGATGACCGTCAATCTCCCCGCGAACGATGAACGACTCGCTACCTCGGACGATCCCCGCATCGCTCCGCTCGAACGATCATCAACAATACATGTGCGCCATATTAGACACCAATCCTATCTTAACGTCACAAGCTTCTCAATCGCACGCCCCCAGCATCGCTCTTGGAAACCCACTTCCTCAAAGGAAAAGCCCCACTCCCCCATGGGGAGTGGGGCCGGTGCCCGCACAAGGCGGAAATCGGCTTGTGGTCGCCACGTGGAAGTTATTCCTCCACAGTAGCGGCTTCCGCAGCAACAGGCTCCACGCCATCCGGCGTAACCCAGCCCTCCTGAATCGACTCGTAGAACGTCGCGCTATCGGTCAAGTCGTGCACGCTCTTGCCATCGAGCCACGGAAGTTCGGCCAGCTCCGGCAGAGTAGTCACCAACTCTGAGCAATCCACAAAGCGGCCCTTGTCGTTCAGCGCTCGCAATCCTGGACGCGCCAGTACCCGTCGGTGTGGGTCACATAGTACTCATGTCCATCGACGTCCATGAATACACGCGTCTTAGAGCGCAGGTAGGACAAAAGCCCCTCGAAATCCAAGGAGATCTCCTGATCAGCCTTCATTCCCATAGTTGGCTCCTATCTGTCGGGCGCCGGACCCGACGCCGGGCGCTTGCATAACCCGATACTTCCATCTTTCCCACCTTACGCACGTTTTACGAGCAAAACTTGGTGGACGGCTCTTTTGTTCGAGCAACGGTATGCATACGAATGGCACCCGACCTACCAAATGCCAAGCAAGTGCTGCATGCCCACACTCACCAGCGTGATGCCAATCCAGCAGCATAGACCCATGAAGATAGGCTTGCCGCCCGTCTTAACCAGCTTGACCACATCGGTGTTGAAGCCAATCGCCGCCATGGCCATGACAATGAAGAATTTGGAGAGGGTCTTGATGGGAGCGGTCACGGTAACCGGCAGGGCGAATACAGTGGTGATGACGCTCGCCAAAACGAAGAAGAGGATAAAGAACGGGAAGATCTTCTTGATGTCGAACGTGCCCGCTGCCGCGCCGTCGCCCTTGCCCATTTCGGTGGCGCGCTTTGCTTGTCGGACCTGCCAAAAGGCCAGGAACAGCGTAATGGGAATAATCGCGAGCGTACGGGTGAGCTTGACGATCGTGGCATGGTCGAGCGCGTTGGAGCCGGGATGCATGCCGTCCCACGCCGCCGCCGCGGCGGTCACCGACGACGTGTCGTTCACGGCGGTGCCGGCGAACAGGCCAAAGCCCTCGTTCGCTCATGCCGAGCACGCCGCCAGCAGTGGAAAACACCAGCGCGGCGATAATGTTGAACAGGAAGATAACACTGATTGCCTGGGCGATCTCCTCGTCGTCCGCATCGATGACCGGAGCTGTGGCGGCGATAGCGGAACCGCCGCAGATCGACGAGCCCACGCCCACGAGCGTCGAGATCTTGCGCGGGATGTTCATGACGCGGCACAGGACAAAGGAGATCACGAGCGAGGTCGTGATGGTGGAGACAATGATGGGCAGCGAGCTGGCGCCCACCTTGGCGATCTGCCCCAAATTGAGTCCGAATCCGAGCAAGATGACCGCATACTGGAGAATCTTCTTAGAGGTGTACTTGATGCCCGGGGCGGCGGCTTCCGCGACACCCGAGCGCTTACGCAGCACGTGTCCCATCACCATGCCGATGAGAATGGCGAAGACGGGACCACCGATGACCTCGAATCGCCTCCCCAGCAACCAGGCCGGCACCGAGATCACCAACGTCAGCGCCACCCCGCGCCACAGGTCCTTGAAATCCTTGAAGAGCTCCACGCATCCACCTTTCCGAACCTCAATGTAGCAACGTGCTCCTCTTGAGGCTTCTCGCATTGAGGCTTGTATTCACCGCTATGCCCACTTGAACGAGCTACGAAGCGGCACCCGTGTTGTCGAAACTATGGTAGGACCTTTATCTATAATTATTTCTATCTAATTAGTTATGGTTTCATTAGATATCTTTATTACGTAAGAACGAGCAGACGGGAAACAAGCATGCTTGATTACCGCACCCATACCTTCTTGGAGGTCTATCGGCAGCGCAGCTTCACGCAAGCCGCCGCCTCCCTCATGATCACGCAGCCCGCCGCCTCCCAGCACATCAAACAGCTCGAATCGCACTATAGATGCCCGCTATTCACCAAAACGGGCCGTGGCATCGAACCCACGCTCGCCGCAGACGTGCTGTATCGGAGACTTCTTGCCATGGAAAACGACGAGGAGAGATTGATCACCGAGGTAGGGAGCCTCGCAGCGGAGCCCACAAGGGCCCACACCGTGCCACTCAAGTTCGGCTGCACGCGGACCATCGCCGACTTCACGGCACCGAAGCTCATGGCAGTCCATCTCACTCGGCACCCAACAGCTCTATCACCATGCGTGCCGGCAACACGCGCGACCTAGTGGGGGCGCTCGATCGGGGCGACATCGACTTCGCGCTCGTGGAGGGCTCATTCGACCGCGAGCGCTTTGACTACGAGATCCTCTCGCGCGAGCCGTATATCACCATCGCCGGAAGGGCCGGCGCAAAAGGGATCGTCACTCCCGGGGCAGGAGGAGGCGTCGCGCACGGGGCGGGAACTAAAACCGAGGTCGACAACCCTGCAGATGCCGAGCGGGGCGCTCCCCCACAGAGTTTCGAACCCACGTTGCCCGGCCCAGCTCCATTCGCGACCTTCTTGGCGAGCGCCTCATCCTGCGCGAGGCGGGATCGGGCACGCGCGAGATTCTCGAAAAGCACCTGGCGGCGCGCGATCTCGCCGTGACGGACTTCGCGGGAGTCGTCGAGCTCGAGAGCATCCCGACCATCAAGGCATGCGTGAGAAGCGGCGCGGGAATAACGTTCATGTATCGCGCGGCAGCAGCAGAGGAGCTCGCCCGAGGGGAGTTCGTGGATATTACACCTGTCGACTTCTTTATCGAACACGACTTTTGCCTCATCTGGCAACGGGGCAGCCAATACGCACCACGGTATCGCGCCCTCTGCAAAGCATGGCGCAGCCTACCGTGAGCCCTCATGCCGTGGGCGACCAAAAACCGACGCGCGACAGGTTGCGACAAGTACGACAGGCTGTGACGACATCTACTTTGAGCCAAGCCTCGTCTCTTGCCGCCCCGCTCTTTTTCTCGAATTCCGAAGGAGCTACTCCACCGTCACGCTCTTGGCAAGGTTACGGGGCTGGTCGACATCGCATCCGCGCAGGATGGCGACCTCGCGCGCCAAAAGCTGCAGCGGCACCGTCGCCGTGATCGGGCTCAGCGCATCACGCACGGCAGGCACGTAGATAACATGGTCCGCGACCTTGCGAATGTCCTCGTCCCCCACCGTCGCCACGGCGATGATGCGCGCGCCACGTGCCTCGCACTCCTTGAGGTTGCTTACGGTTTTGTCGTACGTGGGGCTCTTGGTGGCAACAGCGATGACCGGGAAACCGGGATCGATCAGCGCGATGGGTCCGTGCTTCATCTCGCCCGCTGCATACGCCTCGGCGTGCAGATAGCTGATCTCTTTGAGCTTGAGCGCGCCCTCGTTTGAGATGGCAGCCCCCATGCCGCGGCCCACAAAGAGCGCCGAGCGCGCGTCCTTGCACGCCAAGGCGCCCCGTGAACGGCCTCCTTCTGCGTGTCGAGCACCCACTGAATCTGCTCGGCAGTGTCGCCCAGTTCGTGGAACAGCATACGCACCTGAGCGGTCGTGAGCTTGCCTTTAACCTGGCCAAGCAGCAACGCGAGCAGCGTCAAGCTCACCACCTGGCCAATAAAGCTCTTGGTGGAAGCAACCGCGATTTCCTTGTTCGCCTTGGTGTAAATCACGCCGTCGCTCTCGCGGGCCACCGGGCTGCCCACTACGTTGGTGATGCCGAAGACCTTCGCGCCTTTGATGCGCGCGTCGCGAATCGCCGCCAGGGTGTCCGCCGTCTCTCCCGACTGAGACACGGCAACCACCAGCGTCGAAGGCGTGATGATGGGGTTGCGGTACCTAAATTCGCTCGCCGCCTCAACCTCGCAGGGAATGCGCGCCCAGCCCTCGATGAGGTTCTTCGCGATGAGGCCGGCATGGTAGCTCGTGCCGCACGCGATTACGTACACGCGATCGATCACGTCGAGCTGCTCGTACGTCAGGCCGAGCTCGTCGATGTCGAGCTCCCCGTGGGGGCAAGGCGGCCCACCAGCGTGTCGCGCACCACGCGCGGCTGCTCGCAGATCTCCTTCATCATGAAGTCGGGATACCCGCCCTTTTCGGCCATATCGATATCCCAGTCGATATGCGTGACTTCGGGCTCAATGACGTGTCCGCAATCATCGGTGAACTCAACACCCTCGGGCGTGAGGCAGGCGAACTGCCCGTCCTCGAGAACCACGACGTCGCGCGTCGCGTCGATAAGGGCGATGACGTCGGAGGCAACATGGCTGCCGCGCTCGCCGCGACCGATGACTATCGGGCTGTCCTTACGGGCAACCGCGATGACCCGGGCTCGTCCGCACACACGGCGGCCAGACCGTAGGCACCCACCACGTACGTGCACGCCTCGCGAACCGCCGCGACAAGCGGACGCGGCTCGGATAGATGGTGCGGATAGGCCTCCTCGATCAAATGCGCAAAGACCTCGGTATCGGTTTCACTCCTAAAGTGATGGCCCTTCGCCGTGAGCTCTTCGCGCAACTCGGCGAAATTCTCGATGATGCCATTGTGGACCACCGCGATTTTGCCATCGCAGCTTACGTGTGGATGAGCGTTTTCCACCGAGGCGCCCGTGCGTCGCCCAGCGTGTGTGACCGATTCCGCAGGTCGCAGCCGCATGACGGGCGGCCAGCTCGTCTTCGAGGCCCGCCACCTTGCCCACGCAGCGAACCACATCAATCGTGCGCGACGACTCCCCCGTAGAGCCAAGCTCGAGCGCGACGCCAGCCGAGTCGTAGCCCCGGTACTCAAGGCGCTTGAGGCCCGTGACCAGCACGTCGACGGCGGCCTCGGCTCCGGTATATCCAATAATTCCGCACATGGAAAACCCTTTCGGTCGATTGACGGCAGCCCAAGAGTTTACGGACAAATTGTTACAAGTTGGTAACAATGGTATTTGTTTTTTGGGACCATTTAAGATGACGCGCGCGCCCTCCGATGATGGAGCCTCAATTTAGCACCTGTTCCCAAATTAAGGTTTGAAGCGATACAATGGATAGTTTCCGCATAGCCGCGTTCGGCAAGGCGCTTTTGGAGGCCCCATGGCTCGCCATACCACCGTTACCATCAACGACGTCGCCAATGAGGCGGGTGTCGCGCTTGGCACTGTATCGAACGCCTTCAACCATCCGGAGAAGGTGCGCCCCGAAACGCTTAAGCGCATCAACGAGGTCGCGGCAAAACTGGGATACGCGCCCAACCAGAGTGCCCGTATGCTCGCCGGTGGCAAAAATCAGTCGTTCGGTCTCGTGCTGCCCAGCCTTGAGCACGGCATCTCACTGCAAATCGCCAACGGTGCCAACGCCGAGGCCCAAAAGCACGGATACGGCCTGCTCATCGCCAACGCGGACAACGACGATATTCTCTCCGCCCGCTACCTGTCCTACTTTATGGGTACCCAAATGGCAGGCATCCTCGTGCAGCCCATGAGCGTCTACGGCTGGAAGCCCTCCATGGCGACCCCGTCGACCCCCACCGTCTACCTCGACTTCCACAGTGACGAGCCGGGGTATTTTGTTGGCGCCGACAACCGTGCACAGGGGCGCCTTGTGGCCCAACACGCCATCGAAGCCGGCGCCCATCACGTTGCGGTCTTTGGTAAAGACGAATTTGAAAAGCTCGGCATGCGCATAGCGGGCATCAAAGACCTCATGCACGAGACGACGGGCGTAACGTTCGAGTTCATTGACGAGGGCTCTTGGAACCTGGCACGCGATGGATATTCAATCGGGCGCCGCCTTGCCAAGCGCCCCGCGTCGGAACGGCCCGACTTTGTGATTGCGCTCTCCGACGTGCTCGCCACCGGAGCCATCGCGGGCATCCAGTCCGCCGGGCTCAGCGTACCCGACGACATCAAGGTTGTAGGTAGTGACGGTAACCCGCTCGCCTGGAGCGGCAACGTTCCGCTCACCACCATCGCTCCCCCCGGGTACGAAATTGGTCGCAAGGGCGTACAGTACCTCATCGCGCAAATTGAAGACAACCGCAGGGCGGGCAACGCCATGCCCACCGAGAATCATCAGGCTCTGGTGCGGCCATTCCTGCTCGCACGCGCAAGCTCCGGAGAGCACAACGCCACCGACTTCGCCGATCCGGACCTGGATATCAGTGGGTACCTGTAGTCGGGTTAGGCAGGAGCCCGCATGGGCTCCTCCGGCGACGGCGCGAGGGGCGATCATCTTGGGCCATCGCCCGCACGAACGCAACATCCTGACCGGAGAGCGCGGCAAGCGTGGTCCCGCAGACGCCATTCTCAAAATCATCTTCTGCCGCACGGATCGCACCCTGCATGAAGAAATCGCGGCAGGTATCACGAAGATCCTGGTCGGAAATGCGGTTGAGGAAGTCATCGGAACCGCCGTTGGCCGCACGGGCGGCAAGGTAGATCTCTGCCGCCTTCTCGATGGTGTGCACAAGGCCGAAGGTCGTGTCGAAATCCGGACCGGCCGCGAACAGACCGTGGTGCGCCCACACGATCGCGTCGTAGCTCTTCATGAGCGCGCAGGACGCCTCGGCAATCTCGGACTTGCCGGGCACCATCCGAGAACTTCATGCGCATGTTGGTGTCGCCAAAGGTGAAGATCAGGCCATCCACGTTCTCGCCCTCGGCGACCACGAACTTGAAGTAGCCATCACCATCCTGCGTGATACCGAGGAAGGTGATGGTGCCGTAGCCCGGATAGAACTGGGGCAGATAGGCGCCGAGGGCGATGGAGAAGACTCCGACCTTCGCGCGAGTTTCTACGAGCATGTTTTCCTCCTTATTGATTAGGGCTGTTTAGGGCTGCGGATCGACGCGCTTCACGTCAAAGCTCCGGGCAACGCAATCGCGGGCGTCTTGCAAGCTGGCAAATTCCCCGCCGGCGATCATCTGGACGATCAGATTGCCGATACTCGTCCCCTCAATGGGCCCGGCGAAGACCGGCAGCCCCGTGGCGTCTGCCGTCATCTGGTTGAGGTAATAGTCCTGGCACCCGCCGCCCATGATGTTGATCGAGGTGTAGTCGTTGCCCGTCAGGGCGCGCAGCCCTTCGATGGACTTTGCGTAGCGGGCCCCCATGCTGCAGTAGATCGTGCGCATGGCCTCGCCGATCGTTTGCGGAACGGGTTGTCCGCAGTCGGCGCAGGCGCGTTTGATCTCGTCGATCAACGAATCGGGAGCGAGGAAGCGGTCATCCTGGACGTCCACATAGGCCTCGAACGGCTCTGCTTCGCGGCACAGGTCGCACAGCTCGTCAAAGCCGACCTTGTGGTCGAGCATCGCTTTGTGTGCGGTCTTCCCCTCAACGTAGTCCACGCCGTTAATCTCACGACGGACCGACTGATTCATCCACAAACCCATGATGTTCTTGAGATACCTAAAGCGGAACTCAAAGCCGCCCTCATTGGTGAAATTCTGCTCATAGCTTTCCGCAGTGGTGATGGGCTGGGATTCTCAACGCCCAGCAAACTCCACGTACCTGAAGAAAGAAATACGCAAATGCGAGGTTAAAATCTGTTACGCCAAGTAGAGCTTGTTTTTGACAACACAACTACCTGCGGTTTTGTCAAAAGGGGAACTCTGTCTACTCACGCGTCGTCAATTTAACCCCGCATTTGCGTATTTACCGAGCGCGCCATTAGGGACAACCCCCAATGCGCGCGCATTACCCCGTCGGTGCAATTTATCCGTTCACGGCGGCAATCGCGGCGGGCAACTCATGCAGGCTGCCGAGGATCGCCGTGCACATGGCCTCAATCTCGCTGGTGGGCGGCACCATGTCGGGAATCATGAAGACCCGCGCGCCGGCGGCGTGACCAGAGCGGACACCGTTATGCGAGTCCTCTACCACCGCGCAGTTGGCCGGCTCGACGCCCATACGTTCCGCCGCTAACAGGAAGATGTCGGGTGCCGGCTTGCCGTTCTCAATCTCGTCGCCCGTGGTCATCGTGGCGAACATGTCGAGCAGCCCAAAGCGCTCAAGACGCGGAACGGCCTTCGCGCGGTAGGTTGAAGTTGCCAAAGCGAGCGGATATCCGGCGGTGCTCAGCTCCTCGAGCGCCTCGCGGGCGCGGGCATCAACGTGAGGTCCGTCTCGCAAATGCGATCAAAATGCACGTGATGCAGGCGGAAGCACTCCTCGGCGAGAGCCTCATCTCCATGCAGGTGATTCGCCACCAGGCATGCACCGATGGCGCGGTGCGGCCAATGAACGACTGGGTGAGCGCATCGGGGAGCTCGAATCCCAAGTCGTGGGCGGCGAGCTTCCACGCCGCCTGACTCACCCGCTCGGAATCGACGAGCGTGCCGTCCATGTCAAAAAGAATCGCTTGAATGGGCTGCATGGCTCTCCCCTTAACGTCAGTCTCGCACGGCGCCGAGAACATGTCGATATGATGCGAATTGAGATGCGAAGCCATCAACCTCGCCCTCGGCAAGCATTGTAACGGCTCGTTGGGTAAGATACCTTCCATGAGCACAAGAATCGACATACCAATATCGATCTGCAGCGACGAGAAGATGCAACGGCTTATCGAGCTGCTTCGGTCGTACGTAAGCGTCGCCATCGGATTTTCGGGCGGGGTGGACAGCACCTTCCTCGCCGCGGTCTGCGTGCGTGCGCTGCCCCCGAGCCATGTGCATCTCATTCACCTCGATACACCCCTGGTGGGAACGCCCGAGCGCGCATCGTTCGAACGAGAGCGGGAGCGGTTTGAGCGCCTAGGGGCCCATGTGGTCAGCATCGCGGTCGATCCGCTTTCGGATCCCACCGTGGCGAAGAACCCCGCAGATCGCTGCTATCACTGCAAGCGCTTGGGATTCCAACGCATCATGGATGCCGCGCATGAGCTTGGAGCGCACGTGGTCCTGGAGGGCAGCAATGCCGACGACGCGGAGACTACCGCCCCGGCACGCGCGCCGTGCGAGAACTTGGCGCGAAATCCCCCCTCATGGAAACAGGCTGGAGCAAGGCAGAGGAGCGCGAGGTGCTGCGCGCCTGGGGGCACGAGGTGTGGAACCTCCCGGCAGGAGCCTGTCTGGCAACGCGTGTCCCCTGTGGTGAAGTCCTCACCGCGGAGAAGCTTCATGTTGTTCAAGCCTGCGAGGACTACCTGCATAGCCTGGGGTTTGAGCAGGTCCGCGTGCGCTTGGACGCCGGCACGGCGCGGGTGAGTCTCGGCGAGGATGAGCTCAAGGCGACGCTGCTCCAAAATGCGCAGACAGGAGAGCGCGCGCTGCCACAACGCATCATTGACGAACTCGGACGACGGGGCGCCCAAAGGGTCGACCCCATCGTCCGAGCATACATTCACGGCGAAGGCAACGGCAAAGCATAACGACCTGCAGCGGAGCGCAACGCTCCTACCCGCAACGCCCAGAGCCGCTACAGCGCGGCGGGCCCGTGTTCGCCGGTGCGGATGCGAATGACGTCCTCCACAGGGGTCACGAAGATCTTTCCATCCCCGACCTCCCCCGTTCGGGCCGCATCGCAAACGACCTGCACCAGATCATTTACTTGCTCGTCGTCCACGACGATTTCGAACTCGACCTTGGGGATGGTGTTGAGAAGGACCTCGGTGCCACGCACGTACTCCTTCCAGCCGTGTTGGTTGCCGCAGCCCTGTACCTGAGAGATGGTCATGCCGCGAATGCCCTTATCGAACAGCGCCCGCTTGAGAACCTCAAGCTTCTCCTGACGAACAACAGCGGTCAGTTTCTTCATGGCTACTCCTATCATTTCATCTATACGCGCTGGTTGGCGAGTCAAACGGACTCGCGGGTAGGCCTAGTCCAAACCCGTGAAGGCGGGGTAGGCGCTCTCGCCGTGCTCGAAGATATCCAGGCCCAAGGCCTCCTCGGACTCCTCAACACGCAGGCTGCCGCCGCAAAGAGCCTTCACTGCAAACACGATGGCAAGATCGAGAACGAGGACGATGGCGACCGTGACCACAATGCCCAGGACCTGCGCGACGAGCAGCGTGGGATCGCCGGTGTAGAGCAGACCACCAAAGGACGTCCATGACAGCTCGGGCACGCAAAACAGGCCGGTGAGGATGCCGCCAACGATACCGCCGATGCCGTGGCAACCGAACGCGTCAAGCGCGTCGTCGTAACCGAAGCGAGCCTTGAGGTGCGAGATGGCGAAGTAGCACACGGGCGGGACCGCGGCGCCAATGATCAGCGCAGCCCAGGGCTCGACGAAGCCCGCGCTCGGCGTGATGGCAACCAGGCCTGCCACCAGGCCCGTGCTGGCGCCCACCAGCGTGGGCTTTCCCGTTGCAAGTCGCTCCACAATCAGCCACGACACCAGGCCCGACGCACTTGCGGTGACGGTGTTGAGCAACGCGAGGGCGGCAACGCCGTCGGCGGCAAACTGCGAACCGGCGTTGAAGCCAAACCAACCGAACCACAGCAGACCGGCACCGAGGGCAACAAAGGGCACGTTGTGCGGACGGTAACTCATGACACCGAAACCGCGACGGCCGCCCAGTGCGATGCAAAGCACCAGACCGGTGAGGCCGGAGGAAATGTGGACCACGTCACCACCGGCGAAGTCGAGCGCGCCGATCTGCTCGCCAATCAACGAGCCTTCGCCGCCCCACACCATGTGTGCGAGCGGGGCGTACACAACCAGCACCCATATGCCCAGGAACAGCACGATCGCCCTGAACTTCATGCGGCCGGCAACGGAACCGGTGATAATCGCCGAGGTGATCATGGCAAAGGCCATCTGAAAGGCGATGTTGACGATGGCGGGATAGGTGGCATCGACCGGTGGGTTCACGGCCTGCTCGAGAACCTGCTGGACAACGGGCAAACAAAGCAGCTGGTCAAAACCGCCGAAAACGAGATGGATCCGTCTCCGCCATACGCGAAAGACCAGCCGGCGAGGATCCAGAGCACACCGACGACACCGATGACCACAAAGGTCATGAGCATGGTGTTGGCGACGTTCTTACGGCGGGCAAGACCCCCGTAGAAAAATGCGAGACCTGGGGTCATAAGGAAGATGAGCATGGTGCAGATGAGCATGAAGGCCGTTGAACCGGTGTCGAACATGGTATCCCCTAACAATCCGGTTTTGCGTACATAACCTGGTGGACCGGTCGCGCCGGACCACATTGGCCCACGGCGCAATTGCAACTTGGCCATCATGCCACCCGGAACGCTCAGGACTGGCGCGAGACCCACTCGTTAACGTATAGATGCAAAGGGGAAACAGCCCTGTCAGCATTCTGAAACAGGCGTGCAACTCCCGAAACTAGGCTGAAAAGGGCATGTAATGTGGATAAAGATCAACCTTATTACTAAAGCCGAAGCGATATGCGGTCCGAGGTAAATGGGCACCCAAGACGCTCGCAACGCAAACGTTGTATAAAAACCCGGGCCGCTTAGACGACCCGGGTCCTCATTTCGACTGGTGCGGCGTACAGGATTCGAACCTGTGACGTTCTGATTCGTAGTCAGACCCTCTATCCAGCTGAGGTAACGCCGCAACGCACGGAATATATTGCCACGCGCCCATGGCGGAGTCAAGCACTAAACCTAAAATCTTTTCGACGGAGGCAACCCCAGCGGCGACTTCGGTTGCAACGATAGGACGGCGGTGGTGGGCCACGGCCTCAAGCCATCACGACCCCACCCTCTCATCCTTTTCACAGCGATGCCACATTAAAAAACCCGGACCGCCTAGACGATCCGGGTTCTCATTTCGACTGGTGCGGCGTACAGGATTCGAACCTGTGACGTTCTGATTCGTAGTCAGACCCTCTATCCAGCTGAGGTAACGCCGCAACTCGACGTATATAGTGCCACCAATCATGCACCCCGTCAAGGATTCTTCGCCACTTTTTTCAGATTCCTGAAACTAGCAGCTATTCCTCGAGCTTGCAAAAGACGCCGATGCCCAAATAGGGAGCGACATCAAAATGCCCCGCTTCCCATCTTCAAAAACAAGACGTAGGCGATAGCCATCCAAAGGCTCCACCTCGACCACGTCAACAAGCTCAGGCATATCCATTCCCCCTTTCCTCTCCCCTCAGCGCGCAATCGCGGCCTCGAGAACGGTGTACGGGACCGCCAAACGGCGCAGGAGGGCACGCAGGCGCAGGAAGCAGTCGTAGCCCGTGTACTCCAGCCGGAGAATCGCCGGCAACTGGTAAGGCTCATCCACATGGAAGTACTCCATAAGCGCGTCGAGTTCCGCGGGTTCCACCACCGCCTCGATGCGATGCGGCGTCTCCTCAAAGCACCACTCGGTAAGCGGGCCATCGCTTTCCTGCATCACCTCCAACGCGCCCTCGGGCGTCATTGCGCACTCGATACGCAGTACCTCCTCATCCTGGTCGCTCTCAAACAGCATCGCTCCGCAATCAAACAGATCGAGCATCGCCACTCCCCTTTCAACTCGACCGCTCTCCTCGTCATCTAGTTTACCCAATAACGGAACATTTGTTCGTGGAACTTCTGTTCGTATTCGATGGAGAGCGCCGAGGTTTGTCCGGACGCCGTGCTACTCCCCCAAACAAAAACGGCCGCCCGAAGGCGACCGTCGTTCAACACGTGAAATGTGTTGGGGCTGCCCGTCTACACCATGATGCCCCGGAAGAACAGCAACCAGCACAGGAGCGTGAGCGACGCGAGGGCGACCGCGAACGTAATGAAAAACCCCTGGCAGAGCCCGCGCTTTGAATCGAGGAAGAACCGGGAGAACGCGAGCGCGCTTGCCGTCAAGACCGGCGCGGCGCAGGTCGTCGAAAGCCCGATCCCAACACCCGCCTTTGACGCGAAAAATGGGATGACGATTGTTCCCAGCAAGACTGCCCCACCCAAAAGGAACGCACTCTTGAATGTAAACGGGACGGAACCCGTTGCCGTCACCTCGTTCGCCAGATCCTCGGGCATGACACCTACGAGCTTGGCTGACTTCTGGACGCTCTGCTTTGCCTCGGTGCGCAGTCTCTCGGCATCTTTGCGCGACGGGTCCGCCGCAGTCCCACGGGCGGCGATCTGCGCCTTGGTCTTTCTACTCATTACCTGCTCCTCGGGGGATTGATAACACTACCCAGCACAACCGACTCACACGCGCCGGTGGCGGAGGGAACATTTGAGGGGCGCCCGCTCAGCGTCTGGTTGCCCAGCACGGCGAAGGCGACCGCTTCTTTCGCGTCGGAAGAATAGCCCAACTCGTCTTGCGTGCACACATGTGTATTCGGCATGCGGGCCGCGATACGCGTCACGAGCGTGGCGTTGTGCGCGCCACCACCGCCCACAATCAGTTCGTCGAGCTCCCCGTCGAGCCTCGGGGCAACGAAACGCTCGCAAGCATCCGCCACACTCGCCGCGGTGAACTCGGTGAGCGTGGCGACTGCATCCTCGGGGTCCATCTGGGGGTGCGCCGCAAGGAACTCCTCAACGAACTGCATACCAAACATCTCGCGACCGGTCGACTTGGGCGGCTCCATGCCAAAGAACCCATGCTTGAGCAACTCGGCAAGCACGCCCTCATCCACGCGTCCGCGCGCCGCGACGCGCCCGCCCTCGTCATACTCGACGCCGAACAGACGACGGCATGCCTCATCAACCGCCATGTTGCCCGGGCCGGTGTCGAAGGCGAACACGTCGCCCGCACGGCTCCCGCGCGCAGCACGGTGACGTTCCCGATGCCGCCGATGTTCAGCAGCACGCGGTTGTGTTCGGTCGAACCGTACAGCACGATCTCAGAGAACGGCACGAGGGGCGCGCTTGGCCGCCGGCAGCCACATCCATGGCGCGGAAGTCATACACCACGCGGATGTTATGGTCGAAGGCGATCGCGGCGGCATCGCCCAGCTGCAACGTTCCGGCATGAAAGCGGCTGCCATCCGCGTAATCGCGCGATGCACCCGGCTCGTGCCAAATCGTCTGACCATGGCTGGCAACGAACGCGACATCACCGGGCGCAACCCCGGCCTTTTCGCACACCGCGGCGACCGCACGTGAGAACAGGTGGCCCAACTCGGCATGGAGCGAGCACAGCAGACGCGAATCCCCGCCCCCGGGCGCCACCGCCTCCAAAATCCGAGCCTTCGTGGCATCGGGCATGGGATAGGTGATGAACTCGCGCAACTCTACACGCGTGGACTCGTCCACGCCGTCGATATCCACAAGGACACAGTCCACGCCATCCAAGCTGGTGCCGGACATCAATCCAATCGCTAGCATGGCGCCTCCTACTCCCCAAGTCGCTGGCGCAGGAGCAGGCAGGGACCCGCCGCAGGCCCGAACGCCGGCTCGACAAGCTCAAAGCCCTCGGGCAGCGCACGGCGCAATGGCGAGAACAGCAGCTCGCCCGCTCCCTCGAACACGCCGCCCACATACCCCACGGGAGCGTACTCGCCGTGCTCAAACAGCCCCTCGACGGCGGCGGAGGCGATTTGCGCCAACTCGGAAGCCGCGCGCTCGTACACGTTCAATGCAAAGGGATCCCCCGCCAGAGCGGCGTCACGCATCACGCTCGTGAGCGATGCCACCTTCGCGCGCTCGCCCCCCAGCTCATCACGGACGTACAGGATCAAGTCGGAGGGCTCGGAAAGCCCCAGCCGCTCCATCACGACATCGAACAGCGGGCCTCGCTCATCGCGTCCATCGGCTTGGCGGCTGAACAGACGCAGCAGCTCGCGGCCGATCCACCAGCCGCTCCCCTCGTCACCGATCTGATAGCCCCAGCCTCCGGCGCGCTGCTCCCGCTCGCCGCGGACGGCGTAGGCGATTGAGCCCGTCCCGCAAATGACCGCGACGCCATCGCGCACAGCGAGGCTCGAGGCCCAAGCAGCGCGCACGTCGTTCACCAGCTCGAATGGGCGCTCACCGGCGACCGCGCGCACGACCTCCTCGATCGAGCGCGGATGCGGGGGTCCTGACCGTAGCCCGCTAGGCCAAAGCCAATGCCCACCTCGTCACCAGCTGCCGCCGCGAGTGCCTCCACGCCCTCGGCGAGCACCGCGTGCATGCCGTCGTAGCCCACCTGACCGGCGTGGCACGTGGGCAGGCGCAGCTGCTGCAGCATGTTCATGTCGTTGTCGTACAGCTCGAACAGAGTCTTGGTACCCCCGCCGTCCACGCCGATCCACTGCATGCCTAGCACGCCTCCCTAAAGCGGAACTTCTGCCACGGGCGAATCGTATCGAGCAGGAAGTGCTCGATGTCGGGCACGTGGCCCACCACGGAGCTCTTGCCGCTGTTCTCCATATCGGAAAGGGCGATCTGCAGCTCACCGGCATAGTGGCCGTACTCGCTGCTCTCAATCACCACGTCGCCGCGACGGATTGTGGCAGGGGCGTTGAGGACCTTGAACTCGTGGCCCTTGTACTTGACGCGACTCTGCGTGGAGCGCAGAAAGTTGACCGAGACATCGCCGCGGTTGAAGTGTAGCTCGTCGAGCACGATGGAGCGCTCGACCTCGGGCAGACCCTCGATGAGTTCAACGTCAAAGCACACGAGGTTGCGCGGCAGGTCCTTCAAAATAGCGAGCTCCTCATCGCTCGGATAGCAGTTCGAGATGATCACGTCGTCGATGGTGCCCATGGAGATGAAGTGCTCCACCTGAAGGTGCAGCGGCAGGTGACGGTGCATCTCAAGCGTGGGCAGACCGTCGGTCACGGGCCAGTTGGCAAACGTACCGCTCGCCTGGGACGTTACGAACGCGGCCGTCTGCAAGCCATGGCGGCGGAAGTTCTCGGTGCACTTGGTAAAGTGCTCGAGCGTGAGGCCGGAGTAGTTGTGTGGATAGAAGTTGTGACACCCCACCAGGTGATTCGTGTCGGGACAATAATCCATGATGGTGTCCACGTAGTGGGTGTCGTTGCTCATGTTAATCTCGACGAGCAACCCTTGCGGGTTGAACGTCATGAGCGATTCCTCGCTGCCACTAAAGCCCATATCCAGGCGAATGCCGTCCGCGCCGATCTCCTTGAAGAACGATAGGTCCTTATACGACACGCCAAGCTCGTCGAACACGCGCGGATTGCAGTCGAGCATGACCTCAAAACCCAGCTCGTGTGCGCGATTGTTCATCTCGATGTAATCGCGCTTGAGCGTCTCGCGGTCATCTTCGACCGAAAGCAAACAGCTAAAGATCCGCGAGAAACCCGCCTTGGCCGCGCGCTCCATATAGGCGAACGTTTCTTCCCTGGTGGCCTTTTCCGGATAGATGGAGATACCCAAGCGCTTCATGAGGTTCCTTTCGTCTATGCGGGCGAGCCGCACGGCGCGCCTACGAGGTTCAAAACAATAACGGGTCCCGAGCTACCTTGTGCCCGGGACCCGTGCGATGGCTACACAGCGGTCACGTTATCGCTCGCGCTACGCGACGTCGGCGGCGGGCTGCTCCTCGAGCGAACCCTCCTCCTTGAGCTGCTGCTTGTCGTACATCTTGACAAACGGCAGATAGCAGAGGACGGAAATGATGATCAGGACAATGCACAGTACCGAGGCACGCCAGTCGCCTCCGGTGGCCAGGTAGGCACCGATAGGCCCGGGCAGGGTCCACGGGGCGGTCACGATCACCTGGTTCACGAGACCCATGGAGGTCACGACCCAAGCGATGACGGCGCAGACCATGGGCGTCACGATGAACGGGATCGCGAGGGTGAGATTCAGCACGATGGGCGTACCGAAGATCAGGGGCTCGTTGATGTTGAAGATCGCCGGAACGACGGCCAGACGGCCAAGATCCTTGAGGTACTTGGAGCGGCAGACGGTCACGAGCAGCAGCGCGAGGCCGATGGTGCAACCCGAGCCGCCAATCCAAATGAACCACTGATAAAAGGGCTCGGCGGAGATGGCGGGCAGGGCGGTACCGGCAGCACCAGCGGCGACGGCGTTGGCGTTCTGCTCAAGCAGGGTCAGCCACAGCGGACGGGCAATGGAGCCCACAATTGACACGCCGTGGATGCCGAAGAACCAGAAGAAGCAGGTAAGGAAGACGATGAGCAGGACACCCGGAAGGGTGTCGGTGGCGCTCACGAGCGGAGCGATCAGCGTGGAGACCGCGGTGTGCCAGTTGAAGCCCACGAAGTACGTGAGCGAGCCGATGATCAAGATCACGATGAGCGTGGGCGTAAGGGCCTCGAAGGAGCGAGCAACCGACGGGGGAACCTGCTCGGGCATGGTGATCTTGAACTTGGAGTTGTTCGTGAAACGGAACACGTTAATCGCGA
>ENA-OPZN01000080-OPZN01000080.1-human-gut-metagenome-genome-assembly--contig:-NODE-80-length-38001-cov-4.790093_pt1 | contig 38001 bp, 39 predicted proteins | sample MGYA00242483_ERZ504503 | MGnify/ENA primary metagenome ERZ504503 (study PRJEB26092, sample SAMD00036285) | human gut metagenome | host: Homo sapiens | study: EMG produced TPA metagenomics assembly of... | reverse complement strand
AAAAAGAAAGAAAGGCGGAAAGCACCTGAAAGAAAAAAGAGCTCGTAGAGATACTGCTCAACTATTTCCGTACAAAGCCGAATGAAGCATTCAGCCTCAAGCAGTTGTTCCAAGCTCTAAAACTTACAACCCATCCGGGAAAAATGCTCTGCATCGATGTAGTGGAAGAAATGTTGGAAGACAACTTCCTGATTGAAATCGAAAAAGGGCGCTATAAAATCAATGACAAAGGACAGATTCTGACCGGAACCTTCGTACGTAAAAGCAATGGAAAGAACTCGTTTATCCCTGAAGAGGGAGGAGAACCCATTTTCATTGCGGAACGCAACTCTGCCCATGCAATGAACAATGACAAGGTGAAAGTTGCCTTGTGTGCCAAACGTAAAAAGCATCAGCTGGAAGCGCAGGTAATCGAGATTCTGGAACACGCCAACGAAACCTTTGTCGGCGTATTGAAAGTCAGTAAGAATTATGCGTTCCTGCTTACGGAAACCAGCACCCTGGCTAACGACATCTTTATCCCGAAAGACAAGCTGAAAGGCGGGAAGAACGGCGATAAGGCTATTGTCCGCATTACCGAATGGCCGGAAGAAGCAAAGAATCCGTTTGGCGAAGTGATCGACATCCTCGGAAAAGCAGGTGACAACACCACTGAAATGCACGCTATTCTGGCTGAGTACGGATTGCCGTACGTATATCCGCAGGCAGTAGAAGCTGCAGCAGAGAAACTGTCGGCCGACATCACGCCGGAAGACTATGCCGAACGGGAAGATTTCCGCGATGTCGTGACGTTCACTATCGACCCGAAAGATGCCAAAGACTTTGACGATGCGTTGTCCATCCGCACCCTGAAACCCGGATTATGGGAAGTGGGTGTGCATATTGCGGACGTATCTCACTATGTAAAAGAAGGAAGCATCATCGACAAGGAAGCAGCCAAACGTGCCACCTCCGTCTACCTGGTAGACCGTACCATCCCGATGCTACCGGAACGTTTGTGCAACTTTATCTGCTCCCTGCGTCCTGATGAAGAAAAACTGGCTTACTCTGTCATTTTCGAAATGAATGAAAAGGCGGAAGTGAAGAACTACCGCATCCGTCATACGGTAATCAAATCCAACCGTCGGTTCACGTACGAAGAAGCACAACAAATCATTGAAACAGGAGAAGGTGACTACAAGGAAGAGGTGCTTCAACTGAATCGTTTGGCACAGATTCTGCGAGAAAAACGAATGGCTGCCGGCTCTATCAACTTTGACCGCTGCGAAGTAAAATTTGAAATTGACGAAACGGGTAAACCGCTCAGCGTATACTTCAAGGTATCTAAAGAAGCTAACAAGCTGATTGAAGAATTCATGCTGTTAGCCAACAAGACAGTGGCAGAATACGTAGGAAAAGTTCCTAAGAACAAAAAGCCGAAGGTGCTTCCTTATCGTATCCACGACTTGCCCGACCCCGACAAGCTGGATAACCTGAATCAGTTTATCGCCCGCTTCGGTTACAAAATCCGTACAGGAGGCAGCAAAGCTGAAGTATCCAAGTCCATCAATCATTTATTAGGCGAAATTGAAGGAAAGAAAGAACAGAACCTGATAGAAACAGTGTCTTTACGCGCCATGCAGAAAGCACGCTATTCAATTTATAACATCGGACACTACGGACTGGCATTCGATTACTACACGCACTTCACCTCTCCTATCCGCCGTTATCCGGACTTGATGGTACACCGACTGCTTACCCGTTACCTGGCAGGAGGACGAAGCGCACAAGCCGACAAGTATGAAACTCTCTGCGAACACAGTTCGGCAATGGAGCAGACTGCAGCCAGTGCAGAACGTGCATCCGTGAAATACAAACAGGTGGAATTTATGGGTGAACGTATCGGAGAAGTGTACGATGGTGTAATTTCCGGTGTCACAGAATGGGGACTCTACGTGGAAATCAACGAAAACAAGTGCGAGGGGATGATTGCCATGCGCGACTTGGGCAACGACTTCTACGAATTTGACGAAAAGAACTACTGCCTCATCGGACGTCGTCACCACCAGAAATTCAGTCTCGGCGATCCGATTAAGATTAAGGTAGCCCGTGCTAACCTGGCTAAGAAACAGCTGGATTTCGTATTGGCTGAAGCTTGACGAACCGCGTTTAAATAAATAATTTCCCCGCTTCTTTTTAGAGTACAAAAACGTTCTAAAAGGAAGCGGGGATTTTTATTATTTCACCCTGCGGTTCAACTGGTTATTCGCTTTCTCCGGACGGGACTTTCCCACCCGTTTTCCACTTGTCTTTTTCTTATTGTTCTGTTTTGCCTTGAAAGCAAACGGATTTTTCTTGTTCACTACCATACCATTCTGATTTTTCTACAAAAATAAGATTTTATTGGATTCATCACAAAATATCGTTATTTTTGCCTATTATCAAAAAGAAAGAATCATGAGCCCTATTGATTACACACATATACTGACAAAGGCTGTTGACGAACTTTCCGACAGCCAATCTTACCGTGGGCTGTTCCATCAGCACAGAGAAGGTGAGCCGCTTCCTTCCGGAAAATCACTGGAACGCATCGTAGAACTGTCACGTGCCATCTTGTTCCCCGGCTACTTCGGTAATTCTACCATCAACAGCCAGACCATCAATTACCATATTGGTGTCAATATTGAAGAGCTATTTTCTCTGCTCATCGAACAGATACAGGCCGGACTGTGCTTCGGGGTGGAAAATTCAGGCCAGTGCGACTGTCAGTCACCTTGCCGTGCCACGGCTACCCAATTAGCAGCAGAATTTATCAGCCGTCTGCCGGAAATCCGACGGATTTTGGCTACCGATGTAGAAGCTGCATACTATGGTGATCCGGCTGCCACCTGCTTTGGTGAAATTATCTGCTGTTACCCCGTCATCCGTGCAGTGACCAACTACCGGATTGCCCACGAGCTTCACCGGCTCAACGTGCCTCTTATTCCGCGTATCATCACGGAAATGGCTCACTCCGAAACCGGAATCGACATCCATCCGGGTGCGCAAATCGGACATCATTTTACCATTGACCACGGTACGGGTGTCGTAATCGGTGCGACCTGCATCATCGGCAATCACGTGAAACTGTACCAGGGTGTCACATTGGGTGCCAAGAGTTTCCCTTGCGACGAACAGGGAAACCCCATCAAGGGTATTCCACGCCACCCGATACTGGAAGACAATGTGATTGTCTACTCCAATGCCACCATTTTAGGACGTATCACCATCGGCGAAGGAGCTACCATTGGAGGTAACATCTGGGTGACGGAAAGTGTACCTGCCGGTGCCCGCATTGTACAGCGAAAAAGCAAGGAAAATTAAGGAAAAATTACCCATTCAAAACGCACTTACGTTTACTACAAAACGCAAGGACGTTTGAAACCAAACGCAAGTACATTTCATCTAAAACGCACTTGCGTTTCAATCCAAACGTAAAGGCGTTTTTTTACCAGGAAGGAGTCTTCAAAAAAATACGTCCGCAGTCCCGGAAACTCACCGGAAACTGCAGACGTTTTTATATATAAAATAATAAGAATGCTTAGAAAGCCTTATGGTAGAGTGCTTCAAATGTCTTCTACTGAAGTCGGACGCGGGTTACCTCCGGTGCAGACATCATTGAATGCATCGATAGCCAACTGATGCAAGTCTTCTTCCTTCACACCGATTTCATGCAACTTCTGTGGAATACCGATGCTCAAAGAAAGCTGGCGAACAGCTTCTACCGCAGCTTTTACACCTTCTGCTTCGCTCATGCCGGTAGTATCTACTCCCATCGCCTTGGCAATATCCAGGTATTTCGGTGCGGCAGGAGATTCTGCATTGTATTCCATGACATAAGGCAACAGCAATGCGTTGGCTACACCGTGCGGAGTGTCATAGTGCGCACCGAGAGGATGAGCCATAGAGTGAACGATTCCCAGACCTACGTTGCTGAATCCCATTCCGGCAATATACTGTGCCTGCGACATGGCTTCACGAGCTACCGGATCACTGCCATTGTCTACGGCAGCCTTCAGGTTCTTGGCAATCATCTCAATGGCTTTCAGTTCAAACATATCCGACATCACCCAGGCTCCCGGAGTAATGTAGCTTTCAATGGCATGTGTCAGGGCATCCATACCTGTAGCCGCAGTCAGGCCCTTCGGCATAGAATACATCAGTTCAGGGTCTACGATAGCTACCGACGGAATATCGTTCGGGTCTACACACACCATTTTCTTGGTAGCAGCCTCATCAATAATCACATAGTTGATGGTTACCTCAGCCGCAGTTCCCGCAGTAGTAGGCAGAGCAAAAGTCGGCACTGCTTTATGATGCGTATCTGCTACCCCTTCCAATGAACGCACATCGGCAAACTCCGGATTGTTTACTACGATACCGATACCTTTAGCCGTGTCAATGGAAGAACCGCCACCCAATGCAACGATAAAGTCAGCACCGGAAGCCTTGAAAGCTGCCACACCGTTCTGCACATTGGCAATGGTAGGATTGGCTTTTACATCACTGTATATTTCGTAAGGAATACCTGCCTTTTCGAATACTTCCACCACTTTGTCGGCTACGTGAAAACGAATCAGGTCCTTGTCAGTCACAAAAAAAGCTTTCTTGAAACCTCTGCGGCCTGCTTCTGTAGCAATAGCTTCACGACATCCGGCACCAAAGTAAGAGGTCTCATTCAAAATCATTCTGTACATAATTTCATGGTTTTAAAAGGTTAGATTTAATTATTTATTTCGGAAGATGGAACACGTCCGTCAGTTCCTGCATTTGTTCTTTCGTCATACCGTCCGGTTCAAATCCCATGCAACGGGCATTGATGTAAATCTGGGCAGCCTTGGTCAGCACGTCAATCTGGTCGAATGCATCCATTACATCGGTACCTACGGCAAACACGCCGTGTTTTTCCCACATTACTACATCATAATCGTCCAGTTCCTTCAGTGTAGCATCTGCCAGTTCTACTGAGCTCGGCATCTTATAAGGCACGATACCCAATCCACGCGGACAGAATGCCTTTGTTTCCGGAATCATACTCCACAACAGATAAGTCAGTACATCCTTTTCCAGGAACTTCGGAGTATGGCTCATTGCCACCAGTTCGATGGGGTGTGTATGTACAGTAGCCTTTTTCTGGGCACCTTCCGCAATCAGCGTATTGTGAACTGTCAGGTGAGAAGCCACTTCCGAAGTCGGCATCACCGGCTGGTCAGCAATAATGACATAGCTGGCACAATCGTCGCAGATACGAATCACTGAACCGTTTTCCATCGGCCAGCGAGCCAGGTCGCGCATACGTTTCTGTGTACCTTTGCAGAAGAAGTAACAGCCTTTCAGATGCGGTAATACCGCTCCAATCTGTTTCGGTTCACTGATGGCCGGCATCTGACGGATTTCATCGTCAACAAACTCTGTTACATTGATAGTAATATTTCCACCATTGCGTTCAGCCCATCCTTTTTGCCACAAATATCCGGCCACTTCGGCCACTTTATTGATTTCACGGGCCAAACCCGGACGTCCTTCAAGAATTGATTTCATTATATTACGTATTTAAATTTGATTTTTTATTTCAACAGCTGCGGAAGGAAAGAAGATACAATCAGGACAATCAGTCCCAGTACCAGTACCCAGATGGTCTTTGCAGAACATCCTTTCCATTCCTTCAAAATAATTCCCCACACATTCGAGAATGTCACGTTCAGCGACATCAGGATACACCAGGAGAACGTAAGCAGTACCGGTGAAGCTACCAGGAAACCTTTTCCCAGACTCAAGCCAAAGAACTGGCTATACCATAACACACCGGCCAACGCACAGAACAGAATGTTGTTCACATACAGCGAGGTCTTTCCATAGTCACCCCATGTCTTGTTCTTTGCATTCTGATAAAAACAGTACACCATGTTGGTAAGGAAACCTCCGGCAGTTACCATAAGAGTAGCCGGCAAAGTTTTATACACTTCTGCACTTTCCGGGAAACACAAACTCTGTCCGAATCCTAATCCGATACTGAAACAGGCGCTCATGAAACCCGCCAATAAAGCTACGAAAATTCCTTTAGTAAAATTGAAATCTTTCACAGCTTTTTTCTTTTCTTCCTCGCTCAGGCTGGCAGACTTCATATTCCCTGCATAACCGATGATGCCGATACCCAGCAAAGTCACAATCACTCCCACAATCACCGGCATGGTCAGTTCCTCCATGTGGCCAGTAAATATGGGCGTCAAGATTGTTCCCAGTCCGGCACAGGTACCCAGCGAGATAGACTGTCCCAATGCTACTCCAAGGTAGCGCATACTCAAACCAAATGTCAGACCACCCACTCCCCAGAGTACACCGAAGAACATCGCCCAAAGCGTATCGGCTGGATGAGCCGCATAAACCTCAAAAAGGCTGTGTCCGTCCGGAACAGCCAGCAACGCGCCCAAGAAAGGAAAAACAAGCCAGGCAAAAACTCCCTGCACAATCCAGTAAGATTCCCAGCTCCAGTTCTTTATTTTATTGATGGGTACATAGCAGCTCGACTGGCAGAATGCTCCCACTGCAATAATCAACAATCCGATAATGATTTCCATAGCCTATAAATTAAGCCAGCCGGACGACGGACAAGACAAGCTTTTCCCGCCATCCGGCTGTAAGATTAATTTCTCTTAGAGGTTACTTCCGCTTCGTATTTTTCTACTTCAGCAATGTATTCTTCGCCTACAGGTACATTATTCTTCAAGCAGAACATATCCCATACAGCTCCCCAAGGCAATGACTTGCATTCTTCGAGCAATGCCAGACGCTGGAAGCCACGGTCAGTTTCTTCATAGTCACGCAGCGTGTTCAGCGGTTCGAGCAATGCCTGCAACAAGCACTTCTGTGTAGCACGCATACCGATTACATACGCACCGATACGGTTGATAGATGCATCGAAGTAATCCAAACCGATGTGTACACGGTTCAACGCATTGCAACGTACGATTTCCTTGCACAAATCGAGTGTATCGTCGTTCATGATAGTTACATGGTCTGAGTCCCAACGAACCGGACGGCTTACGTGCAACATCAGTTCCGGTACATAGAGCAACAGAGAAGAAACCTTGTCAGCCACACTTTCTGTCGGATGGAAGTGACCGGTATCGAGTGTAATCAATTTCTGGTTCTGTACACCATAACCAATATAGAAGTCGTTAGAACCCACTGTATAGCTTTCCAAACCAATACCGAATACTTTTGATTCGATGCAGTCCTTCATGTGATCGTACTTCTGTGCAAAAATCTGATCCAAAGAATCTTTCAGCAATGCACGGTACTTCATACGGTTTACGGTAATATCCTTGCTGCCATCGTGTACCCACAAGTTCATGATACATGCATCGCCCTGACGCTTACCCATTTCTTCAGCAATGGCACGGCAGCGTTTGGTATGTTCAATCCAAAAATCACGGATAGCCTTATCAGGATTTGACAAAGACAAGTTTCCAGACTTCGGGTGAGAGAAAGAAGTAGAGTTGAAATCCAGCTTCATGTCATTTTCTTTTGACCACTGCATCCAGCCTTCAAAATGTTTTACTTCCACCTGGTCACGGTCAACAAACTGTCCGCCGAATTCACCATAGATTTCATGCAAGTTCAAGCGATGTTTTCCCGGTACATAAGAAGCAGCCTTCAGGATATCTGCACGCAATTCTTCAATGTTACGAGCCTTTCCCGGATAATTTCCGGTAGCCTGAATACCTCCGGTCAATGAACCCTGTGATTCGAATCCGGTCACATCATCTGCCTGCCAGCAGTGCATAGACATAGGTACAGACTGTAAAGTTTCCATTACGGCATCCGTATCGATACCCAATTTGGCATAGCGTTCTTTAGCTATTTCATACGCATTGATAATCTGTTGTTCTTTCATGGCAAATTATTTTTTAATGATTGATATATATTTCTGATAAGCTTCATTCCACACTTCCGCATCCGCCGGTGAGAAATAATCCGGTTCCACATTGACGGAAATCACGTTACGCATTTCCTGCAACGTACTTACTACTCCGGCTGCTTTAGCCTGAAGCATGATATTTCCAATTGAAGATGCCTCACTCGGTCCGGCCACAACCGGCAAGCCGATAGCATTTGAAGTAAACTGATTCAGCAGTCTGTTGCGTGAACCTCCTCCAATGATATGCAACTTTTCAATCGGATTTACGGAAAGTTCACGGAATACATCGAGTACCTCACGGTATTTCAGTGCCAGACTCTCAAAGATGACACGAATAAACTCACCATGTGTCTGCGGTGCGTTCTGTCCGGTACGTGCACAATACTCACAAATGGCTTTAGGCATATCCTGTGGATTGGTAAATCCCGGATCATCCGGATTGATGAAGCAGGCAAACGGACGAGCATTCTGAGCCAGTTCCACCATCTGCGGATACGTATAATCCGTTCCTTCCTTATGCCATTTCTTCAGACATTGTTCTACAATCCACATACCTGTGATATTCTTCAGCAAGCGAATGGTACCGTCTACTCCTCCTTCGTTCGTAATATTATAGTGAGTTGTCTTTTCATTCACAACCGGACCATCCGTTTCAATTCCCATCAATGACCATGTACCCGAACTCAGGTAAGCAAAGTTCTTGTTGGCAGCCGGTACAGCCGCTACGGCAGAAGCAGTATCGTGTCCGGCCACAGCAATTACCGGAACAGATTCTATCTGAAGTTCTTCACACAAATCCTCAGTCAGCATACCGATTTTAGCTCCCGGTTCCACCATATCCGCAAACAAGGATTTGCTGACACCCAGCACTTCCAGCAATTTCTCATCTAATTTGCGTGTTTCCGGATTCAGCAACTGAGAAGTCGATGCAATGGTATATTCTGTCACCATCTTTCCAGTCAGCAAGTAAGAAAGTGCATCCGGCATAAAGAGCAGACGACTAGCGTGTGCCAACCCGAAGTCCTTCCGTTGTTTCAAAGTGTACAACTGGAAAATACTGTTGAAATCCATGTGCTGGATTCCCGTCTTTCCATACAACTCATCTGCAGACATCACCTTTTCAAAGAACTCTTCCTTCTTACCGATAGTCTGCGGGTCACGATACGCATACGGAAGGCCTATCAGTGCCCCTTCCTCGTTCACAAAAGCAAAATCTACTCCCCATGTATCGATACCGATAGAAGTGACAGGTACTTTTTTCTGTGCCACGGCAGCCAGACCTTTCTTCAAATTCTCATACAAGGAAAAAATATTCCAGTAAAAATGTCCGTTGAGTTGCAGCATCTGGTTCGGGAAGCGGGTAACCTCTTCCAGTGTCAATTTATCACCAGTCAGCGTCCCCAATATGGTTCTTCCGCTAGTTGCTCCTAAATCAAATGCAATAAAATAGTTGGAATCCATGCTAAAAGTTTATTTGGTTAACTACTGTGGCAAAAGTAGAAAGAAAAAATTCCCTTCTTGCGGAAGAAATGACTTTAAAATATAAGTTTTTGATTTTTCCTGCCAACGAAAATTCAGGAGTTTATCAGGGATTTTTTATCTTTGCGAAGAAAGGGACAAAAAATGGAAAAGAACAGCGTAAACTATAAATATCTGGTACGAAGTCCGCGCGATATAGACTGGGGAATTACCGTGGATACCGTAGGTTCAGAACCCATTCCACCCAACTATCCGGTGTACCCACCTCGTACCGGACATCCAGATGCCTTTTATTTCACTCCCTCACGCGGTCGTGTGCTGGACAGCTACCAGCTATTATACATCACGCACGGAAAAGGCTATTTTTATACCTCTCCCGACACTTTCATCGAAATCAAGGAAGGAGACATCTTGATTCTCCAGCCTCACGTATGGCACAGCTATTTCCCCGATAAAAAAACCGGCTGGCAGGAATACTGGATTGGATTTCAGGGAATCAACATGGACAGCCGTTTTCAAAACAATTTTTTTGCGAAAGACCAGATTGTTTATCACATCGGTGTGCAGGACAGTATCGTAAAACTTTACGAACAAGCCATCCAGGTGGCCATGGAAGAAAAAGCGGCCTGTCAACAATATTTGGCCGGCATTGCTAATCTTATCTTAGGCATGACCATGTATTACTCGCAGAACTACGAGTTCGACAACAAAGCTACCGAACAGATTAGCAAAGCCAAGGTATTCATCCGCGAGAACCTGTTAAAAGGTATCGGCCCGGAAGAAGTAGCCGACTCCCTGCACATGAGCTATTCCTGGTTCCGGAAACTATTCAAAGAGTATACCGGCCTTTCTCCGGCACACTACATTCAGGAACTGAAAATCCAACAGGCTAAAGATTTGCTGGCTACCACCCAGCGAAGTACCAAAGAAATAGCCTATTACCTGACCTTTGACGATATACCCTACTTTACCAAGGTTTTCAAGAAATACACAGGATACACTCCGCAATCCTACCGAAAAAAATTCGGAAGAGAATAAAAATACAACCTCCATATATCTTTGATTCAAGTTTTTGCCCTATGCAGAAGACTTGTAAACTTGCAAGGAGGATGTGCCCGCATCTTCCTTGTTTTTTTATGTCTTCACTTTATAAACTTTATCAGCCGGAAGATTCTATGTTCATGGTGTTTTTCTTTTTAAGGTTTGACAAATTAGTTAATAAAGAATGTATTTCTCATTTTCGTATCGATACTTCATGCGATTGGTTGAAGCAATGGTTTCCAACACTTCGTCTATAGTATTGCCCATCACTTTGAAGCTGCCGTAGAAACGACGGTTCTTCAGGCTGTCGGCTATTTCAATCCGTACATCGTAACTTCGCATCAGTTTCTTGGCAATGTCTTCCAATAATTCCTCGTCGAAGAACAGCTCATCATTTGTCCATAGCATGGAATTCTCTGCACGGGCTCTCGATTTCACCATCTCGCCCGTACGCTTGTTCAGCACCATCTTCTCATTAGGGGAAAGATATAAGTCTGACATTGACTTCAAACTATTATGCAAGGCAACCTTTCCCTCCAATAAACTCACCGTCACTTCTTCATCATCCGAGTAGTTCTTGAAATTGAACTTGGTACCCAACACACGTAAGTCTACTTCATGGGTATGAATCTCAAGTTGTTTTTCCGTCATAGATTGATTCATACCGAGCAAATTTAAAGATTTTCTGCTTATATTCACGATTTTCCTTCATTATTTAATATAAGGATATGTTCAAATAAAAGAAATGTTAGCCTAATAATCTGTGTACCCGGCAGAATTAATTCAAAATTCAGTCATATATTTCTCGAAATGACTTTATAAATTCTCTGTTTCACAGTGCGGGATTTGTATTTCACAGTGTGAAATATGTATCCCACACTGTGGTTTTTGTATCCCACAGTGTGAAACAGAGAATTCTCCTTTGCAAGCAAAAAAATATGAACCGACAAACGGATATTTCCTTCCTAATCCAAGAAAGAATAATATATTATCGAATACAAGTGCAAATAAACACTATCTATTATTTACACATAAACACGTACAATTATGAAAAAAGTAATCTGCATCCCAAAAGTTTTCTGTCTCTCTGTTGGGGGGCAGATCAAACTTGATAAGCATGCAAAAATAGACAATGTCTATTTTAAACTGAAAGGGTGATTATGAATTGAAAACAGAATCCAGATATAAGCGAACTTATGTCTGAATTCTGTTTCCATTTATACAAAGCTTTGAGTAGTATCAGAATTAACCTGACACAAATTATCTAACAATTTCCACACGCCTTGCCTTTACCGAGTAAGCTTCTTCACCAAAGAGAATCTTGTCTTTACCCATTCCTTTCACCTCTTCGATGCGCGATTCTGGAATACCGTTTTTATCAGGTAATCCCTCATTGCTTCAGCACGTTTCTGAGTCAATTTTTCATTAACCGAATTTGAGCCTGTATGGTCGCCATATCCGTATATACTCACCTTGGTATCTTTCATGGCTTTCAGTAAATTCAATATAGACTTCAGTTCTTTGGCGTAAGCTTCTGTATCTATTTCCGAACTTCCGCGCAAGAAATAAACATGAGGCATCTGATACCATACCGGTTTTTCCACTTCTTTTTCAACAGTACGTTCAACTATCACCGGCTCCATCTTTACTACCACTGTATCTATCACTCTTTCTTTTGGCGGAGCTACATAGCGGGGCGCATATACCAGATGGTCTTTCTTCTTGGTCTTGGCTTTTATCTTCCATACCACACCAACAGAAAAATGTGTCATGAAATTACTGTTGTTGCGAGGACGATAGCATTCTATCCCGTCGAAATTATTCTGGTGTATCCAGTTTATACCGTAGCGTGCCTGCAAGTCGATTGATTTTGCCACCTTCCAACGTAGCATGGCTTCTCCGCCCAAACCTACTGTCAACGGATTGTAATGTTCGCGAGAGAATTGTTTATCATCGCTTTTGGTATATACGTCCGAGAAGAACTTCTGGAAATACAATCCCGGGCTTATAAAAACCGTCCAGCGGTGTCCGCTCGACTTTTCAGGGCTAAACAGATTGTTCAGGTTGATGTCGGCATGCAACGCGAAATCCAGCACTCTTACTTTACTGTACAGGTCTTTATACTGCATGCTTCCGTCAAGCGGTGTCACGCGATAGTCTGCCCATCCGTATCTGTCGAGCCAATAGTCTTGTTCATAACTCTTTGCTCCGGTTTTCGCTTGCGCATAACCTACATTGATTCTGGTATCTATTAATGGTGTGAACTGGTAACCTACCTGTATGTCGGGCATAAATCCCCAATGCAACTTATCGTAGGCATTACTCTGGAAGTTTCCTCTGAAGAACGGCAAACCAATGTTTGCGCCGAAACTCCATCTGGCATATTGGTCATAGTATTCCCATCTTGTAAGCTGCTTCTCCGTTTCCCGTGACGACAAATCTTGTGCTCTAAGATTGTCCACACGAGGTATGGCGGCCAGCAACATTACGGAAAGAAACACCCATGTTTTCTGTATCTTCATGGCCTTTGTTTTTGGGGTTAATTATTCTTTATCATAACACCTGCGAATTCAGACATTATCATGTCGCCGGTAGTAGTGTTGGAAATCTTGATTGCAATTTGCATGTCGGTCAGTTTAGGAGCAACCTCACCACCGTATGTACCGAATAGAGCAGCCAAGTCTGTGTATGCTAATGTTATCTTCAACACATTGTCTACACCAGGAACTGCTTCTACCGTAACTGCTCCAAACGGACTGGCTTCGATAGCGCGTGATGCAGCGACTCTGTTGAATACGGCTTCTACTGTATAATCACTACCAGCTACGATTTTATTGATAATATCAGCATCATTGCACGTAATGTAAAGTTGTTCTTCAATTTTGGCATCTGCGTATGTTGTACCTCCTACATCTTTTGTCGCATTGAGAGTCAGGTTGCCATCTGTAAATGCAGGAACCCACTTGATAGCCTGTATACGGTTTTCAATATTTGCTACTTTGCCTTCCAATGTAGTCAATTTGCCTTCCAATTCAGTATCTTTAGCTTCTAAGGCATCAAGTCTGCCGTTAATTGTAGTAATCTGACCTTCAAGGTCTGCTTTAAGAGCATCAATTGCGGATTGAAGCGCTGTTGTTGTAACTTTGTCTGCAACGGCATTAGCAATGGCTGTTTCCAAATCTGTCTTCTGAGCTGCCAAATTGGTATTTAATGTTGCTATATCTGCTTCCAAGCCTTCAATTGCCGTTTTATTAGCTGCGGCGGCGTCTTCATTTGCTTTTATCAAAAGCTTTAATGCAGCTTCCTTATCTGCAAGACTTGTTTCAAGAGCCCCGATTTTTCCAAGAGCAGCAGTTAAATTAGTTTTAAGATCAGCTATATCTGTTGTATGGCTTATAACGGTTGCCATTTGTGCTTCGAGGGCTGTGATTTTTCCTTCTGCTGTACCAACTCTTCCTTCTAAAGTAGTAATTTTTCCGGTCAATGTTGCCACATCAGACACAACAGTTCCCAATTGTGTTCCAAGAGCGTCCAGTTCACCCTCCACTGCGGTCTTGTGGTCAGCAAATGCATTCTGCAATTCTGTTTTATAAGCGGTAATGTTTTCGAGCAATGTAGATTGCATAGTTGTAACCAAAGTTTGGAAGTCGTCCAAACGACCAGTAAGCGCCATATCGGCAGCCTTATAAGCAGCTTCCAAATTTGAATAATTGGTTTCAAGGGCAGAGATTTCACTATTAATGGTATTGACATCATTTTCTAAATCATTAATAGCTGCTTTATTTTCAGTATCACTATTTTTTTAACTCTTCCAACTGTCCTTCTGCCAAAGTCTTCCAGGCTTTCAAGTCTGCTATGGCTGCCTCTGCAGTAATCAATCGTCCGTCAAGTGCCGTAATTTTACTATCCTGGTCGGCTATTTTGACATTGATAGCATCTATTTCTGTTTCTATAACTTGCAATGCAAGGTTGACTGTTTCCTTAAATTCATCGTAATTTCCTTTTAACGAGCCAAGGTCCTCTTTCACGGTGTTCAAAGCATTGCTCAATTCTTCCAGATGCCTCTTCGCCAAGTCGAATCCGGCTTGCATTTCCTGCTTTATTACTTCGTCAGATTTTTGTAGGCAATATCCATCTGCTTGATAGTATTGTCTATTACCGTCTGATAAGCTGCTAATTCGGCTTTGATATTACTTTTCGTTGCTTTCAATTAATTCACGTTGAATGCGCAAATCGTCATCATAGTCTTTTGTACAAGAATTCATTCCTACTGCACCACATATCGCAATGGCAATAGCATAAAACATTTTTGTTCTCATTGTCATTTGTTTTTTAGATTAATAAAAAGGTTAACTATCAATAAAGCTTTATCCGATATATTCTTTTAATTTTTTTATCTGTTTCCTTATTCGCTCGTATAATCCGAACTTTCGCAACAATGAAGTGTCGTCGGTAGACGGAGAATCAAGCTGTTTTTCTTCTTCAACAAGCCGTGCTATCCTTTCGTCAATGATCCTCTGGACTTCCTCTTTATCCAGAATAGATTGCTTTTCATTGTAATTATCACTCATATCATCATGTCTTTTTAATAAACAAGCAACGAGGATTTTTCGTCATTTCTTACATTGCAAAGTTATGGTCAAACAGGATTTCCGTCATGTCAATTCAGGAACTCAAAATATCAATTCAAGAACAAAATGTCTGTTTTAGACATAAAAAAGAGACAAATCACTTGTTTTGTGATTTGTCCCGTTGTTTTCGCTTTTTGTAAATCTCGTTGTTTAAAGCGTATTTTTGTCTCTTTTCTTATAATGCAATGGAGTCATACCCACTTTTTTCTTGAAAATGATACCAAAATATGTGGCATTGTCCATCCCGCATTTTTCTGCCACCTCCCAAATTGGTAAATCTGTCGTGTCAAGTAAATGCTTTGCAAGTGCTATCCTTACTTGTAGAATATACTCCGTAGTAGTGAACCCAGTAATAGCTTTCAATTTTCGGTTGAGTTGCGCACGAGAAATACATAAGTTATATGCCAATGCATCATAATCAATCTTTCCTTTCTCCATCATGCAATGAAGTGAATCGGTCAGTTTGGCTACAAAAATCTTGTCTCTCTCAGAGAGCACCGGTTCAGTATTGTCTGATGTGTTATCCTCCGTCTCTATTACCTGCGAATATTTCTGACGCAACAGTTGGCGTTGCTCCAAAAGTTTCTCGACCCGCACTTTCAGTTCGTCTGCACGGAACGGTTTCTCAAGATATGCATCCGCACCCGCTTCCAATCCTTTCAGGCGGTCTTCAGACGAAGCCTTTGCCGTAACCATTATGACTGGAATATGATTGAGTAGTTCTGATTCCCTCACCTGTCTGCACAACTCTAATCCATCCATCCCCGGCATCATGATGTCCGTAATTATGAGATCTGGAACAATATTCTTAGCCTTTTCAAGCCCTTCATCGCCTGTAAAGGCAAAGTAGAAGCTATATTCAGGGTTAAGTTGCCGCATCATATAGTGTGACACCGCCGGTGTATCTTCTATAATCAGGATTCGTATGGTATCTTTGTCATCGTCGTCATCTTCCGGTGGAAAAATGTTTTCTTCCACCAGGATTTCCGGTCTGGCGATTTTCGATTTATCTAAAGCCATAGGTGTTTTCTCTTTGCTCTTAAGCGGTAAAGAAACAACAAATGTGGTTCCATGGCCTACAGCCGAATGCAGTTCGATTTTACCATGCATGGCTTCTACCACTTGTTTCACGAGCGAAAGCCCTATTCCAGTTCCTATGTTTGCCACATCATTGGTACCCTGATAAAAAGGAATAAATACGTTGGCTTTTTGCTGTGATGTCATGCCGATGCCTGAATCACTTACATATATATATAAGGAAGAACCTTTCGCTTTGGTGGTGACAAGCACATCGCTTCCCGACTGCGAAAACTTCAAGGCGTTTGATATGAGATTTTGCATAATTTTCATCATATAGTCTGGTACAAAATCCATCTCCACCCGTTCTTGCTGTGGCTTATACACCAGACGTATCCCTTTATTTGCTGCATATGTTACATAGCTGTCGCATATCATATATATGAATTCCACGACATCTCCTCTCACAATGTCTGGCTGGGCTGTATGCGTAGGTGAGGTCATTTTAGCAATGTCAAGTATCTGGTTTATAAGGTTCAACAACCGGTCTTTGTGGTGGAGGATGTCTCTGATGTCACGCTTGATATTCTCGTCTTCCGGCTTTCGACATAACACGTCGTATGCTGCAGACTGTATTATCGTGAGCGGAGTACGGAACTCGTGCGTAATGTTTGTAAAAAAAATTAATCCTCATCTGCTCCATCTGTTGTAGCATCTGATTCTTTTGTGAACGAAATCTAATAATGAGCCACATCGAAAAGAGTAATATGCAAGCAAGCACCATTACTAAAATTGAAGCAACAGTTACCCTTTTGCTATACATCTTTTCGCTTTTGTAATTTTCCTGCCATGTGGAAATCTCGTTTTGCTTGCTCTTGCGTTCATAAAGGATATGTGTATTTTGCACGTGCATCATCTTTTTCTCATTATGTACACTATCGTGGTATTCTCTGCTTTTGACAAGACAATCTAATGCCTTACGACTGTCACCTTTTTTCAAGTACCATAAATATTCAAGGTGATATATCTCCGCCAGATGTTCCAAGGAATGAATTTCCACAGCTTTCTTTTGAGCCTGATCAAAATAAACACCTGCAGTGCGGAAGTCACCTTTCTGTATGTAAACACGGGCCAATGACAGACACGATTCAATCCAATGCCATGTATCGCTATTGAATTGCATTATATTGTATGCCTTACGATATTCATCTATAGCCTTATCGAGTTCGCCATTCTTTTCGTATAACCTTCCAAAATGAGTATGACACAAGGATATACCAAGCTCAGAATGTGCTTTCTGGTTGAACTTCATAGAAAATTGATAATAGTGTTTAGCAGAATCTATTTGTCCTTTCGACTCGAATATAGCACCAATATTGGCATAATTGATAGCCTGTCCCAATGAGCTGCCCAGAATTTGCTCTCCATCAAGTGCCATGCGGAATACACTGTCTGCCACTTCATAATTGTTTAATGTCAAGAACACATTGCCAATGCCGTTCAGCGATATTACCCTGCTCTTTAGTAACTTCTTATCGTTCTTATGACTATATGCTTCGCAGTATGACAACGCCTTGTAATGATAAGACGAGGCCTCGTCAAGAAAACCTATACGACGGTAATTTGTGCCGATATTGTTAAGTGCCTGAATGATTTGTAACGTATCACAAAGGCTGACAGAAAGCATAAGTCCTTTCTTGTGCGTCTCGATTGCCTCCGAAAAACGGCTTTCTTCTCTATAACATTTGCCAAGTTCGTTGTAAGCTACTATTTCACCAAACGTATTACCATCTTGCGCAAAACGAGTGGCTAGTACACGAAGGGAGTCTATACACCGATTTGCATATACTATGCTGTCTATCACTTGAACTTCTCTCTCAGAAAATGTTTTTTCATATTTTCCTCCTTCTTCGCAAGAGGTTAAAAAATAGAATAAACATACCGTAAGCCTCCATATATAACATTTGATTTTCATGGGTAAGTGTTCAAAGTTAATTTTATAGTGCCGGGTTATAATTACCACTATATTCTCAGAGTATAAAGTTACAGAGATTTATTATATGGACGATGATTTTCGCAAGAAATTTGCACTGCAAAAGGGGAATTATATGATTTTAAAACACTTACTTATTCAAAAGTTAGATATTTTATCGTTTTTCGATAAAATATTTCTGTTTTTCTTTTATAGTTCAAAAATAATACCTACATTTGCATATCGAAAAACGATAAATATTTATCGAATACAAGCGCAAACAAAACACTATTATTTACACACAAACACGTACAATTATGAAAAAGACATTCACAAAAAAGACACTGGTAGCAGGAATCGCTGCTGCATTGATGACATTGACAGCCACAAATGTAAACGCAAAAGAAACCTTCATTTACGGACAGAACCAGCAAAGCCTGATTGTTTCCACTTTGAATGAGGACGGCAAAACACTTACTCCCAAATGGAAGTACGAATACCAGTACGACACGTTGGGAACCATGACCGAGAAAAAAGCTTACCGCTGGGATGCAGAACAAATGACCTGGACACCAGCTTATCTGCTGACCTGGAAAACTGAGGGGCCAACCCTTCAGAAGCTTTCTGAAAACAAATAAACTAACCATTTAAAAACGCACACATTATGGGACGCACTATCAAATTATTACTGTATTTCTTCGCTTACCAATTAGCTTTCATGGGAGTAGCCATCTGTGGATATATGTTGTATCAAGGCAGTTATGAGGTTCCACAGACACCCGACAGCCTGTATACAAACCTTATCATGCTGGCACAAGTTCTCTCTACCGCTGCGGTAGGCATCCATCTGTTAGTGGGAAAATATGTGGGACTGGACCAGAAGACTTGGGGGTATCACAACTCACCCAAACTGTTAGCTACCTCAGTGATATTCATTTCAGCAATGAGTTTATGGACCAACTACTTTAATGAGCTGACCGACTTGCCCAACAACATGCAGGAGGCGTTCGAAATGATAATGCGTAACCCACTGGGAATTATTGCCGTGGTCATCATGGCTCCTATCGTAGAAGAACTGCTGTTCCGTGGAGCCATTCAGGGACACTTACTCCGCAAATGGAAACATCCGGCAGGAGCCATCGTACTTTCGTCATTGATTTTCGGAGTAGTGCATGGCAACTGGGTGCAGGCTCCATTCGCCTTCGTAACCGGATTGGCACTGGGATGGATGTATTATCGCACAGGCAGTCTGTTGCCCGGCATCCTGATGCACTTTGTCAATAACAGCGCAGCCGTGATTTCTTTCTTATCGGCAGACGACCCGAATGCCACCATGGTTTCTACTTACGGACAAACGGGAGCAGCTCTTATGGCAGCTGCGGGAATGGTTCTTACCATCATCTGCGTACTATTCATTCAAAAGAAACTGGTTCCGCAACCGGCTGTATGGCACCAACCTATCCAAGCAGAAACGATCGAAATAGAGAACAATACACTATCTTCACAAACACATTCACACAATGAAAACATTTAAAATCATTGGATTAATAGCCCTATTAATCGTACTCTTTGAGTTCATAGATGGCTTTAATGACGGCTGGAGCGATGTAGATAAACTGGCTCCCATCAGTATAGAGTCTGCAGATCCGGCTTTTGACAAGGTAACTGCAACCACCTTCGATGTATTGCCCGATTCAGCCATACAAACAGCCAACTCGCAGACCGGCACAAATGTTCCCACCGGATTCATGCAATGCCATTCGTACATCGTACCCAGCGGACTGACAAATTTCACTTATATACTGCTTGGAATCACAGGGCTGGTATCCGTTTATGGACTTTACAACCTCATCCGTCTGTTTATCTCTATCATCCGCAAAGAGGTCTTTACATCCATCAATATCCGACGGATACGGTGGGGAGTTTATCCTCCTATTGCCTATCACCTGGTTAAGTATTTACTTAACTGGAGTGAAACCCGTGATGCCATGGCACAACTTACGATTCCGGGGTACACCATCCAGCCCGCATCTCCTTTTGAGTTCAGTTGGATAGGTATATTGTTACTGATACTTCTCACGGAAGTATTTGTAGTAGCAGTAAAACTGAAACAAGAAAATGATTTGACCATTTAAAATCTTCATCTACATTATGAAAAAGAGACTGAATATATTCTGTGTATGCATGATTGCTGCTTTCCTGTTGTCCGTTTCCGGAAATGTGTACTTAATTATAGAAATGTTTGTAAACGGAGTAGAGGTAGGCATGAAAGCTGCACAAGGAGAAATCACTGAGATACCTCAATATAAAATGGTGCACATCTTGCCTACTGACATGATGGAAACGACCGGAACAGTCACCAACTTGAAAGACGGCAGACAACTGGCTGTCAAACCGATTACAGCTCTTGTGGAATGCCCCTATTCCCATTCCAGCCATGGCTTTGAAGTGTTGCAAGGACTCATCGGCTTTATTGTCATTATCGGATTTGTCTATGCAACTGTCTATTTCACCAAACTAATGATACACATCAACCGGAATATCGTATTCGACTGGATCAACGTAAAACACTTGCGCCGCGTCGGATGGAGTCTGACAGGAATGTGTGTGCTTTCTTTTATTAGTGTCTGGATTTCAAATCATCAGCTTGCACAATACATTGAACTGGCAGGAAGCAAATTGAATATATTAATTGCCTTCTCTGATTCCACACTGATTTTAGGCTTCATCGCCCTTTTAGCCTCAGAAGTGTTTGCCATCGGCTTACGGTTAAAAGAAGAGAATGAATTAACCATTTAACTTTGAATGGAAAGATGAAAACTATTAATACTAAATGGAAAGCTGCAACCGGTATCATTCTGACCATGATACTTACCTTGATGCTGCTGACCATCATTTACTGGCTGTTCATCGAGCAACAGATAGAGACACGTTCCCACCGCGTGTTAGTCATGACGGGAATGATTTATGGTGGAATGTACCTGCACCATGTACTGATAAAACGCTATACCTGCTGGTGGAAGGTATTGACTGAAAAAGAAGGAAACTAAAACTGAATAATTTATGCCGATTATCGTAAATCTAGATGTGATGATGGCGAAACGAAAGATTTCGCTGGGAGAACTTGCTGAAAGAATTGACCTTACGCCGGCAAATCTCTCCATTTTGAAAACAGGAAAAGCCAAAGCCATACGCTTCTCCACTCTGGAGGCTATCTGCAAAGAACTGGACTGCCAGCCGGGAGATATATTGGAATACAGAGTGGAAGAATGACTCTAATATGCAACAAAAATGCACCTATTCGAGATAAAAGCTCTCGGATAGATGCATTTAAATTACCATTCAAATAATTTGCTTCTTGATAATAAGCAGGCTCCTATAACTCCAGCTTTAGCTTGTAACTTAGACAATACAACAGCCGAATCTTTGCTTACTAAATTTAAAGAATACTTACGTATAGCAGTCTTTATAGGTTGTAAAATATAATCCTCCGTCAAAGCCAAGGTTCCTCCAATTACAACTAATTCCGGATTAAACAAATTTATCAACCCGGCGAGATAGCGACCTAACTTACGGCCTATCTCCTCAACCAGTTCAAATACACAGAATATCTTCCTTGTTGGTCGCATCTACGATTTCTTCTAATGTGACAGACGTTTCTCCTGTAAGAATCCTTTTTGAAAGAATAGAACTTTGCCCACTTTTCACTTTCTCACAAAGAATCCGATGTAAGGCTGAGCCTGAAACTTCTGTTTCCAGACAGCCTTTTTCCCACAACGACAAATAATCTCGTTATCAAACACACTAAAATGACCAAATTCACCTGAAAAACCGGAACGACCTGTATAGATTTTCCCATCAATAATAAAAGCAGAACCTAGCCCCCAGCTAATATTGATAAAGACAATATCTTTTTCTCCTTTCACAGCACCTTTCAATAATTCTCCGTAAGCCATTGCACGAGTATCATTATCAATACTTACAGGAATCCCAATCTTCTCATATAAGACTTCAGCTAAGGGACGCTCTTCAAAATTAAACATACTAAAGCTATAACCAGCTTCAGGATTCACCCGTCCTGAGATATTGACACCAACTTGTAAAATTTTGTCTTTAACATTTACATGTTTATCCAAAAACTCACAAATATGACAAGTCAATTCGTCCAATCCCTCCAAAGTATTCTCAAGTCGACATTCTATCCCCATTTGCAGATCAATCATGTCTCCCGTAAAATTCATCAAACCAATATTCAAACAAGAAGACTTAATATCTACGCCCACCATATAAGCAGAATCAGGATTTAATCCATATAAATTAGGGGGTCTTCCTTCACTCGTTTCTTGTTTACCATAATTCACAATATAGCCAGCATCAACCAATTCCATTAGAAATTTAGTCACTGTAGGAATACTCAAATCGATATCTTTTGCCAAATCCGGAATGGTAGAAGAATGATTATGCATCAAATAAGTAATAATCTTTTTTTGGTGATTCCACCTTTCGTTCCACTTTCCATCTCTTTAATTAATTTATGTGCCATAAAATATTCTCAAACTAAGTAAATAATTTTGACTTTAATAACTAGTTTAATAAAGTCTTGGTAAAGATTCACTGTTATCTAACCAACATTTTGCTAAATTAAAAAAATCAACAGTATAAAACAATAAAAACAAAGTAATAATTATGACCTAACTATAGAAAAATCTCTCATTAATATAGTAGAAAACTTAAATATTATATTTATTTTTAGCATGTACAACAGCAATGGCCTTACACTTAATAAAAATATTTATGAATAAAATCTTTTTAATTTTGGAAATACTAATATTCCAATGCACAATAAATATGGCACAAGTTCCTACGCTACTTCCTGATTACCCTATTGCAAAAGGCGTATCTGCACCTTTCGCTGGCTTTATAAAAAACTGGCTAATTGTGGGAGGAGGTTGCAATTTTCCGACAATTCCTGCAGCCGAAGGAGGGAAAAAAGCCTATTATAATCAATGTTATGCATTGGATATTCATGCCACATCTCCTCGTTGGAAAAGAATCTCTGATCTTCCCTGTTCCGTAGCTTATGGTTGTAGTGTAGAAACACCTCAGGGACTAGTCTGCATTGGGGGAATGAATGCAGATTCTTGCCTGACCAGCGTATTCCGGATTCAAAAAGATTCTTCTTCTGAGGATTTTCTAATTTACCAACTTCCTTCTCTTCCTGAAACAATAGACAACGCCTCAGCTACAATGTTGAATAAGTGTATCTACATCACAGGAGGAAACCAACAGCTACGACAAAACGCATTATACAAACTAGATTTAAAAACATGCGACAGATGGCAAAAATTATCTTCCTTCCCTGGACCTCAACGAGTACAACCTATTCTGGTCAATGATGGAAAGAAGCTTTATTTGATTGGAGGTTTTCAAGCCCCATCAGATTCTTCTGCCAGTATCCTTTCACATGACATATTATGTTATACTCCAAAAACTGACCGTTGGGAATACGATTCTCACATTCCTTATCAAGGAAACAAAGAAAAAACGTTGCATGGCAGGAGGTAGCGGTGTGCAGACAGACACACATCTTATCCTGACAGGAGGAGTTAATTATCACATCTTCAAAAACGCACTAGATGGAAAAGCTGGAAAAGATTATTTAACTCACGCCCCCTCTTGGTACAAATTTAATAATGATATCCTATTTTATGACTTTACCCATAAAACATGGACCATAAAGACAAATATTTCAGGTATGGCACGTGCAGGAGGCATTCTTCTGCATCATAAAAATTATTTATACATGATATGCGGAGAAATAAAACCAGGTATACGCACGCCAAAAATTACAGTTTATCCTCTCAAAGAAGAATAATAATTTCAAAATAAGCACATAAAACCTTGTAATATAAAAATTATATCTTTATTTTTGTGACTATTAAATAAACTAATTTATTAAATACGATATTATGGAAAGATTATTGGCTTAATTGATGCCCCGTTTACCCCGTTTATGAAATGTGAAGTAAATTACGAACCCATTGCTGCTTATGCAAAAATGCTAGCAAAAAATGGGTTGAAAGGTGTATTTATCAATGGTTCATCTGGTGAAGGCTACATGCTGACCGAAGAAGAACGTATGAAACTGGCAGAAGAATGGGTGAAAGCTGCTCCCGAAGGTTTCAAAGTAATTGTACACGTAGGAAGCTGCTGTGTAAAGGCAAGCAAAATACTGGCCGAACATGCTCAGAAGATTGGTGCATGGGGTATCGGTGCCATGGCTCCTCCCTTCCCGAAAATTGGCCGTATCGAAGAACTGGTGAAATATTGTGAAGAAATCGCAGCAGGCGCACCCAACCTTCCTTTCTATTATTATCACATTCCGGCATTCAATGGCGCTTTTTTACCGATGGTAGAATTGCTGAAAGCTGTAGACGGAAGAATTCCTAACTTTGCAGGTATCAAATATACATACGAAAGCATTTACGAATACAACCAGTGCCGCTTGTACAAGAACGGAAAATTCGATATGTTGCATGGCCAGGATGAGACCATTCTTCCATCATTGGCTATGGGTGGTGCACAAGGTGGTATCGGCGGTACAACTAACTATAACGGAATCAACCTGGTGGGCATCATCGACGCATGGAAAGCTGGTGACATCGAAAAAGCACGCGAACTGCAGAACTTCTCTCAGGATGTAATCAACGTGATTTGCCATTACCGCGGTAATATCGTTGGTGGTAAACGAATCATGAAGCTCATCGGGCTGGATTTGGGTAAGAACCGTACTCCATTCCAGAATATGACAGACGAAGAAGAAGCACGCATGAAGGCAGAACTGGAAGCCATCAACTTCTTTGCTCGTTGCAACAAATTCTAAATCCATTCTTATGTCTATAGAAACTTACGCTAAATATTGGGCTGAGAACTACAAAGAAGATCTCACCCATAACATCATGCCATTTTGGTTAAAGAATGGTCTTGACAAAGAACACGGTGGCATATACACCTGCGTGGCTCGTAACGGTCAACTTATTGACACTACTAAATCGGTCTGGTTTCAGGGACGCTTTGCTTTCATTTGCTCGTACGCATATAACAATATAGAAAAAATCCTGAATGGCTGGATGCTGCCAAGCTTACACTCGACTTTATTGAAAAGCATTGCTTCGATACTGATGGAAGAATGTATTTCGAGGTAGCAGCAGACGGAACTCCGCTCCGGAAAAGAAGATATGTATTTTCTGAGAGTTTTGCCGCCATCGCCATGTCGGAATATGCACTGGCTACCGGTAATAAGGAATATGCCCAAAAAGCACTCGACCTGTTCAAGCGCATGCGCCACTTCCTGAATACTCCAGGTATACTTGAACCGAAATATTTACCTACGGTTCAGGCACAAGGCCATTCCATCACCATGATTATGGTCAATGTGGCTTCCAGTATCAAGAAAGTAATTTCAGATTCTGAACTCGATGCACAGATTGAAGAATCCATTTATGCATTGAAAAACTATTTCATGCACCCTGAGTTCAAGGCTTTGCTGGAAATGGTTGGTCCTCAAGGAGAATTTATCGATACAATGAATGGCCGTACCATCAATCCGGGCCATTGTATCGAGACCTCTTGGTTCCTGTTCGATGTAGCACGTAACATGAACAATAACAAAGAACTCATTGACATGGCCCTGACCATTCTTGACTGGTCTTGGGAATGGGGATGGGACAAACAGTATGGTGGCATCATCAATTTCAAGGATTGCAAGAATCTTCCTCCACAGGATTATTCACAAGACATGAAATTCTGGTGGCCACAAACAGAAGCCATCATTGCCAACTTATATGCATATAAACTGACCAAGGACGAGAAATACCTGAAACGTCACAAACAAATCAGTGATTGGACGTATGCTCATTTCCCTGACTGTGAATTTGGAGAATGGTACGGGTACCTGCATCGTGACGGTACAGTAGCTCAACCTGCGAAAGGTAACCTCTTTAAAGGTCCTTTCCATATTCCAAGAATGATGATAAAAGGATATACATTATGTAAAGAAATACTTGCCGGAGAATAATCCGGCAAGTTACATTGCTAACTGAATACCATAATATATGAAAAACTCAAAAATTTATCCGTGGATTGTTGTAGGCCTACTATGGGGGGTGGCATTGCTTAACTATATGGACCGACAAATGCTTAGCACCATGAAAGATGCGATGCAGGTCGATATTGTAGAATTGCAATCAGCTACCAATTTCGGCTATCTGATGGCAATCTTTCTCTGGATTTACGCACTGATGAGTCCCGTATCGGGTGTCATAGCCGACCGCATGAGCCGCAAATGGCTGATTGTTGGAAGTTTGTTCGTATGGTCTTCCGTAACTTATCTGATGGGAATAGCCGAAACATTCAACCAGGTTGTCTGGCTACGTGCCTTAATGGGAGTGAGCGAAGCACTCTACATCCCTGCCGGACTTTCCTTGATTGCAGACTATCATACTGGAAAATCCCGTTCTTTAGCCGTAGGTATCCACATGACCGGTTTGTACACAGGACAAGCTATCGGAGGATTCGGAGCGACTGTAGCCGATGCTTTTTCCTGGCACACCACCTTCCATTGGTTTGGTATTATTGGAATAGCTTATGCCGTAATCCTTATGCTATTTTTACATGACAAAAAAACAGAAATTCTTCCTACAGAAAAACTTCAAGCCAATCCACAAAAAGAGAAAGAGAGCGTCTTTACAAGTCTAAAATCCTTGCTAACCAACATAGCTTTCTGGGTAATCTTGCTCTACTTTGCAGCCCCAAGCCTTCCCGGGTGGGCTACCAAAAACTGGCTTCCGACCTTGTTTGCTGAAAACCTTGATTTACCCATGTCACAAGCCGGACCTATTTCTACTATAACCATCGCCGTATCTTCATTCATCGGAGTTCTTATTGGCGGTCCTTTATCGGATAAATGGGTACAGAAAAATCTACGCGGACGCGTATATACCGGAGCTATCGGCTTGGGACTGACCATTCCGTCACTACTTTTATTAGGATTCGGACATAATCTGGTAGCAGTAGTAGGCGCCGGACTGCTGTTTGGTATCGGCTATGGAATTTTTGATACAAACAACATGCCTATCCTCTGTCAGTTTGTATCTCACAAACAACGGGCTACTGCCTATGGAGTGATGAACATGATTGGTGTATCTGCCGGTGCTTTCATTACTCATCTTTTAGGACGATGGGGTGATAGCGGCAATTTAGGAGTCGGTTTTGCCATGCTAGCCATCGTGGTGGCTATTGCTCTTGGCGTACAGTTGTATTTCTTACGTCCTAAAACAGACAATATGGAATAACTAAAAACTTTTATATATTATGATTGTTTCCAATTTACAAAATAGTAGCAGAATTGAACCGCTACATCCTTTATTTAAACAATTGTTCGATTATGTAAAGAGTCACGACTTATTGCATACACCATGTGGAAGAATAGAACTGGATGGAGATAACCTGTTTATCAACAACGTTAACCCCACATGCGTGAAAGAATCTGAACAGGTTCTGGAAGTACATCGTGATTACATTGATATACATATTCTTTTGGAAGGGAAAGAACGTATCGGTTGGAAAGCCATTGAAGATGTAAACCAACTGAAACAAGCGTATCAGAAAGAAGGTGATTGTGCACTCTATTCAGATGTACCTACAACCTTTGTTGATTTGCTTCCCGGACAATTTGCCATCGTATATCCGGAAGACCCACATGCCCCTGTAATTGGAGAGGGAAAAATAAGAAAACTTATAGCTAAAGTAAAAATCTAAACCAGCAACTGCATTATGAAAAAACTATTATCCTTATGTATCGGAATGCTTTCCATCGGTCTGCACGCTGCTGATACTGTCTTTGTTAAAACCCCACAAGTACCGATATTAATAGAAAGATATGATAATGTCTTGGCTTATCTGCGTCTCGATGCCAAAGAAACAAAGACCCTTGACAATGTCACTATCACCTTCGACAAGAACGTACCTTTGTCACAAATCAAAGCTATTAAATTGTATTATGGAGGAACAGATGCTCCACAAGACAGAAGGAAAAAAACGCTTTGCACCCGTAGAATACATTTCCAGCAACAATCCGGGGCAAACCCTTTCTGCTAATCCATCTTATTCTATAAAAAAGGCAGAAATAACACCTAAAACCAATACGCTGACACTGGAAGGAAAACAGAACCTCTTTCCTGGATATAATTTCTTCTGGATCAGTATCGAAATGCAACCAACAGCTTCACTACACACAAAAAATCTGTGCAGAAGTAACTCAGGTAAAAGGTGATGGAAAAATTATCCCCACAAAAAAATGCGACTGAACAGAAAATCGTACAAAGAATGGCAGTAGGAGTTCGCCATGCCGGTGATGACGGTTCAGCCGCTTTCCGTATTCCAGGACTAGTAACTACAAATAAAGGTACTCTTTTGGGAGTATACGATGTGCGTTACAACAACAGTGTGGATTTGCAAGAGCATATCGACATAGGCCTCAGCCGCAGTACAGATGGCGGAAAGACATGGGAGAAAATGCGTTTACCCATTTCATTTAAAGAATACGGAGGATTACCTGCAGCTCAAAATGGTGTAGGCGACCCTTCTATCTTAGTAGACACCAAAACTAACACAGTATGGATTGTGGCAGCATGGACACACGGAATGGGTAACCAGAGAGCATGGTGGAGTTCACATCAGGGAATGGACTTGAATCATACAGCTCAATTGGTACTTGCCAAAAGTACAGATGATGGAAAAACCTGGTCAGAACCAATCAATATTACCGAACAAGTAAAGCTTCCGGAGTGGTATTTCTTATTGCAAGGACCGGGGCGAGGTATCACAATGGAAGATGGTACATTGGTATTCCCCATTCAGTTTATCGACAAGACCCGTATCCCCAATGCAGGGATCATGTATAGCAAAGACCGTGGAGAAACATGGACCATACACCATCATGCACGTACAAACACTACAGAAGCACAAGTGGCAGAAGTTGAACCTGGCACTTTAATGCTGAACATGAGAGATAACCGAGGAGGAAGCCGCGCAGTATATACGACTAAAGATTTAGGTAAAACTTGGAAAGAACACGAATCATCTCGTACTGCCTTAATAGAACCCGTATGTATGGCTAGTCTGATTAGTGTAAAAGCGAAAGATAATGTATTAGGTAAAGATCTTTTAATTTTCTCCAACCCCAATTCTACAAGCGCTCGCAAAGACATGACGATTAAAATCAGCATGGATGGAGGAAATACCTGGAGTTCGGAACATCAGCTTCTGTTAGATGAGGGATACAATTGGGGATATTCCTGCCTGACGATGATAGATAAAGAAACTATCGGTATATTATATGAGAGCAGCGTAGCTCACATAACGTTCCAAAGCATTAAACTGAAAGATATTATAAAATAATTTTATTATATAAAGATTTCAATAAAAAAGGGGATATCAATTATGATATCCCCCTTTTTTTATTGCTGAATATCAGCATATATAAATAACATTTTATCATTATACGTATAATCAGAATCACAATAAAAGAAATTCAACTTTATAAACTATCGGTAAAAACAAAAATACAACACAAATAAAATCGGTATTTCATAAAATATTTTATCAAATAATTGTGACATCAAATTTTTATTTCTATATTTGCCACATGTAAATAGACGTATTAATAAAATTCATTTTAAAAAGGCCTTAAGTTAACTGAAGAATCATCAATCGCAAACTTTAACCTTATATATGCATGAATTATGAATAGAAAAATGAAGTCAGTCGGTATGTGGCTGTTACTAGGCAGTTTATCTACGGGTATGGCATATGCGGACTTATCAAAAAATGAATCTGAAATTGACATTGTACAACAAACTGGTATATGTCAAGGTATTGTGAAAGACGCAACAGGCGAATCTGTCATTGGAGCTTCTGTAATAGTAAAAGGAACTACAAATGGAACAATCCTTTTTACACAACTTCTACAATGCCTATCTATGTGGAACAACACTTATACCCACAATTAAAAAGACCTTATAACAAAATATAAGCCTGATTTAATTTGGGCCGACGGACCAGATAACTACGACGAAGAAACCTGGAAAACTAAAGAATTCTTTGCATGGTTATATTCTTCCTCCGAAGTAAAAGATAGTGTTGTTATCAATGACCGATGGGCAAAATTCAAAAATGGCAAGCATGGTGACTTTTATACAAGCGAATATAGTTCATCAAATAAAAAATATGACAAGCCTTGGGAAGAATGTAGAGGAATGGGGTTTTCTTTTGGATATAACAAACTTGAAGACATTGAAGATTATGCAGTCCCCCAAGCTTTGATCCACACACTAATAAAAATAGTTAGCCAGGGCGGAAATCTTCTGTTAAACATAGGTCCTACAGCAGAAGGAAAAATACCTCCAATTATGCAAGAACGACTACTTCAAATAGGAGAATGGCTTAAAGTGAATGGAGAAGGCATCTACAATACTCGACCATGGAAAAAAGAATTGCCAATGGTCAGAAGGAAAACGTGACTGGAAGTCTGGAGAAAAATATTATGTCAGCGGGAATGCTATTCTAAAAACAAACAGTTAACCCTGAACCTGGATATGCTACACAAGAAGTATTTTTTACCTGTAAAGCAAACAATTTATATGCTATCCTAACAAACTATCCTGATAAGATAACATTAAAAGATGTTAAATCAACTTCACATACAATCATTAATCTACTTGGTTATCCGGATAAATTAAGATGGGAACAAAAAGGACAAAATCTTATCGTATATTTGCCTCAAATAACATTTTTGAAGATGCCATGTAAATATGCATGGACTTTAAAAATTACCAATATTCAATAGTCTATAACATGAAAAATAACATGAAACTTATTTCCCTTTTCATAGCAACATTCTGTATCTGGTTATCCAGTTGGAGTAACCCAACCTACCCTCTTCTACCCTATCCGCAAAAAATAACTTTTACCGGAAAACAATTAATATTAGATCAAATACATCTTGAAACAACAGAAAGTAGTATATCAAAAGAATGGGAAGACTGGTTACAAGGCAACAAGGCATCCTCAACCTCTGTACAAACCGATAAGATCATTAAAATTAGCATTATAGATAACCTACCTGAAATTCCTATTAATTCAAATGAAGGTTATAAACTAAAAATTACAGAAAAACAAATCTATGTCACAGCGACCTCTTCTACAGGAGTATACAGAGCTTTGCAAACTATACAACAATTGACTTGCAAAAGTAATGAATATCATTTTCTTCCTACCTGTGAGATTATTGACTGGCCTGCTTTTCGCATCAGGGGATTTATGCATGACGTAGGACGTACTTATATCTCCATGGCAGAATTAAAAAAAGAAATCGATTTACTCAGTAAATTTAAAATCAACGTATTCCATTGGCATCTAACTGAAAATCAAGCATGGAGACTGGAAAGTAAGATATATCCCGAGCTCAATGCTCCTGAAAACATGAGTCGTATGCCAGGAAAGTATTACACCCTACAAGAAGCCAAAGATCTTGTGGCTTTCTGCAAGCAACGGCATGTCACATTAATTCCCGAAATTGATATGCCCGGACATAGTGAAGCTTTTGTCAAAACTTTCCAAACTGATATGCAAAGTGAAAAAGGAATGACTATTCTAAAGCAACTCATGGATGAAGTGTGTGAAACATTTGATACACCTTATATACATATTGGTACAGACGAAGTACAATTTATAAACCCACAATTTGTTCCAGAAATGGTAACCTATATTCGACAAAAAGGAAAGAAAGTCATTTCATGGAACCCAGGTTGGCAATATCAAGCAGGCGAAATAGACATGACACAGCTATGGAGTTACCGAGGAAAAGCCCAGTCTGGCATTCCAGCAATCGACAGCCGCTATCATTACATTAATCATTTTGATATTTTTGCTGATTTGGTAGCTTTATACAATAGCCGCATTTATAATCAAGATATGGGAAACGAAGATATTGCAGGAAGTATTTTGGCTATATGGAACGACCGTTATCTCAGCGATGAAAAACAAATCGTTGCAGAAAACAATCTATATGCCAACATGCTGGCTCTAGCAGAACGAAGCTGGAAAGGAGGAGGATATGGGTATTTTGACGACCAGACTAACCTTTTATGGAAAAACGACACAGGAATCTATACTCAGTTTGTTGATTTTGAAAATAGAATGCTTTGGCATAAAGAACATACATTCACAAACGAACCTTTTCCCTATGTTAAACAAACCAATGTGGTATGGCGCATCACAGAGGCATTCCCAAACGAAGGGGATTTGACCCGTTCATTTCCACCAGAAAAGGAAGAAAAAGAAAGCTATTTATATAAAGGAAAAACCTATCAAAGCCGCATCATTTATGGAGCCGGACTATACTTACGCCATGTATGGGGAGATTTAATTCCTGGGTTCTATACTTCTCCAAAGGAAAATCATACAGCTTATGCTACTACTTGGGTATTTTCTCCTTACGAACAACACGTAGGACTATTCTTGGATTTTCAGAACTACAGTCGTTCCGAAAGTGACCTAGCCCCACAACAAGGAACATGGGACTATAAAAGTAGCCGTGTCTGGCTGAATAATAAAGAACTACTTCCACCTGTTTGGAGGAATACCCATAAAGACCGATCAAACGAAATTCCATTAATGAATGAAAATGCAGCCTCCCGTCCGCCAATACAAGTTACTTTACAAAAAGGATGGAACAAACTCTTCCTCAAGTTACCTGTAGGAAAGTTTAAAACCCCAGAAGTCAGATTGGTAAAATGGATGTTCAATGCTGTCTTTGTAGCTCCTGACGGGAAAAAAGAAATAGACAATATTATTTATTCCCCCAATAAAAAATAATTTTAATCTGTTTAATACTATATACTTATGAACAAAATAATATTATTCATCATAGGCTTAGCAGTAAGCCTATCTACTTTCGGACAAACAGAAAGAAAATATTCTACTTATTACTACCAACGAGCTTCATTATTTGAACAACTCCCAACAAGTTCGGATGATATTCTTTTTATCGGAAATAGTATAACCGACGGAGGAGAATGGAGTGAATTATTCCAAAATCCCCATGTCAAAAATAGAGGAATCAGTGGAGATACTACGTGGGGAGTCTATGATAGAATCTCTGTCCTCCTTAAAGGAAAGCCTGCACAAATCTTTCTAATGATTGGAATCAACAACGTTCCTCAAGGAGAATCTCCGAATAATATTGCCTCTGATATACAACAAATCATACAAAAAATAAGAAAAGAGTCACCGTGCACAGAAATCTTGATACAAAGTGTATTACCTGTTACCACAAAATACAACATGTTTCAAGAACATACCTCCCATTGGCAAGAAATCCCTGACATTAATCAGGCTAATTTTTAATATTTGCCAAAAAGAAAATGTGAAATATATTTGATCTTTTCACTCACTTTGTAGATGATAATGGACAAATGAAACCAGAATATACCAATGACGGACTACACCTTTTAGGAAAAGGTTACATGTTATGGAAAGAAATAATTACCCCTTATCTAAAAAATAAAATGAAACAATCTATCTTAATTTCACTAGTATGGCTGTTTGCCTTTTTGCGGCAACCGATACAAGCTACAGAAACAATAAAAGTCGCTTGTGTAGGAAACAGTATCACATATGGCACCGGCATCACAAACCGTGATGCAGACTCTTATCCTGCACAATTACAGAAGCTACTGGGAAAGAAATATTCTGTGGGTAATTTTGGAAAGCCAGGCGCCACTCTACTAGCACATGGACATCGTCCTTATATGCAACAAGAGGAATATCAAAAAGCTCTTGATTTTTCTGGAGATATTGTAGTCATTCACCTTGGTATCAATGACACAGATCCAAGAAACTGGCCTAACTACAGAGATGAGTTCGTTCATGATTATTTGAAGCTAATAGAGTCTTTTAAAAAAGTCAATCCTCAATGCCGCATTCTATTGGCATACATTACCCCAATAGCTGACCGACATCCTCGTTTTATCTCAGGTACCCAACAATGGCATGAAGAAATTCAAGAAGCAATTAAAGTCGTTGCACAAATAAGTCAGGCAGAGCTCATAGATTTCCATACCCCATTATACCCTTACCCTCTTTTATTGCCTGATGCCATTCATCCTAATGAAGAAGGAGCACATATTTTGGCTCAGACAGCATACTCAGCTATCACTGGCGATTATGGAGGGCTTAAACTACCGATTCTCTATACTGATTATATGGTATTACAACGTAATACCCCCACTACGTATTCATGGCACAGCTAATACGAAAACTCCTGTCACAGTAAGTATTGACGGACAAAAGAAAAAAACCATTACTGATAAAAACGGTAAAATGGGAAGTAATCTTAGATCCGATCAAGGCTGGAGATAAGTATGAACTTTCCATACAAACTCCACAGCAATCACATACTTTTCATCACGTAGCAGCAGGAGAAGTATGGCTATGCTCTGGCCAATCTAACATGCAGTTCATGTTGCAACAAACCCAAGATGGCCCTACAGCTGCATCCCAAGCACACAACTCTCAAATTCGTTTATTTCATATGAAAGGGAAATGGGAGACCAATGCTTCAGAATGGCCTACAAATGCTATTGATTCTGTTAATCACTTACTATATTACCAGACTACTTCATGGAAAGAATGTACCCCCAATACCGCTGCAACTTTCTCTGCTGTAGCATACTATTTCGGAAAAATGTTACAAGACAGTTTAAAAGTCCCTGTAGGACTAATCTGCAACGCTGTAGGAGGATCTACCACTGAATCCTGGGTTGATCGTCATTCATTAGAAAAGTATTTTCCTGCAATACTGAAAGACTGGACTAACAACGACTTTATCCAGGGCTGGGCTAGAGAAAGAGCCTTATTAAATTTAAAACAAAGTACAAATACATTCAAACGACACCCGTATGAACCTTGTTATTTATACGAAGCCGGCATACTTCCTCTACAACAATATCCTCTCAAAGGGATAATCTGGTATCAGGGAGAATCGAATGCTCACAATATGGAAGCCCATTATAGATTATTCAAGCTTCTAGTTAATGGATGGAGAGACAACTGGAATAACCCTGACATGCCTTTTTATTTTGTACAACTTTCAAGCCTAAACCGTCCCTCATGGACCTGGTTTCGAGATAGCCAACGACGCTTAATGAATGAATTACCCCATACTGGTATGGCCGTCTCCTCCGATAAAGGTGATTCACTGGATGTACACCCTAAAGATAAACGTCCTATTGGAGAGCGTTTAGCTAGATGGGCATTAAATCAAACTTATCATTATTCTTTACTCCCATCCGGTCCTCTTTATAAAAAAGCAATAAGTAAAAATAATGAAGTTATTATAGAATTTGATTATGCAGAAGGATTACACAGTTCTGACGGAAATCCTCTTACCGGTTTTGAATTAGCCGAACACGAAGGAAAGTATTTCCCTGCCCAAGCTATAATTGAAGGGAATAAAATTAAGGTTTATACTAATCAGGTAAAGAACCCCCAATATATACGTTATGGATGGCGTCCTTTTACACGAGCAAACTTAGTCAACAAAGACCAACTTCCTGCATCTTCATTCCGAGATAACATTCAATAGGTAAACATTACATAGGCTGTTTCAACATAGATATGAAACAGCCTATATTAATTATATCCGATCACTACTGTCCACTAAAAATGGACAAGGTTAAAAATTAAATAAATTCGGTTCACTTGAATCATATCGGTCTTTGACATTTTTGAAATTCGATTTGTCAAACAAGTCACTGAGATGTGTTTTGTCGGTCAGAGAGATTCCGAGTATTTGGAGAATTGCATAGACGCTACGTTCTAATTTCATATCGTGTTGGATTATTGCTACTAAGCAGTAATGATTATCGCACAATAGATTTGTATGCGTACAGCGTTTTCCGATGTTCCCCAGAACTTCTTAATCCTGAGGTGTTGTTTTATCCATTTGAAGAACAGTTCAACACTCCATCTGTTTCGATAAAGCGATGATATAAACTCTGCAGATGCGTCAAGATTATTTGTCAGGAAGATGTATCGTGTACCGTCTTCAGGATTTTCAATGATGAGTTTTCTAAGTTCCTCAGGGTAATCCTTAGAACTTTTATAAACCGTAAAGCATCCGATTACATCCGATACTACACCTTCTGGCAATCTTCGTTTCCATGTTTTAGGCTTGATCCGTATATTTGTTTTGGCTCGTACAATGAAGAAAGCACCTATACGATTTATTGTATTAAGGTTGCTGAAATCGTTATACCCTCGGTCGAATATATAATGCGCTCCTGATTCATATGGAATCTCAGGCATAGCCTTTGAAGCGTGAATATTGGCAGGTGTAATATACACAAATGCAGGCACTTCCGCTTCAATATCGTAGAGCGTATGCAACTTTATTCCGCCTTTATGTTTGCGAAATTTAGCCCATTCAAACACTGACAGGCACAGATCAATCGTTGTAGAGTCAAATGCATAAACATGACCGTCAAGTTCGAATATTTTATTGATTCTACGCTTGCGGGCCTCGGCAATCATGAATGTTGCGTACTCTTCGAAGATGCGGTAGTTACGTTGCTCATTAGCCTTACTAAGATTGCTCCGAGTTACAGACTTCCCGATTCCGAGATGGTAAAGTTTTCCAGCATGAGCTTCCATAGCCACAATCAAATCTCTAAGACTATCTCGATTGGATAGCTGACCGAACATCATCGTAAGCAGCTGATTCCAACAGGTATAGCTCTTGATATACTTATCGCCTTCATACTTTGTAACGATACGATTGAATTTACTTCGGTCAAGGAACTTAACTAATTGGGCAAAAATATATGGGTCTTTATGCATAACGGTCTGAAAATTACCACAAAAGTAAATTCAAATCCGTTCCCCCCAAAATCTCCTGTAACAAATTGAATTTCAATAATTTCAAAGAACTTCTATAATTTTTTTAGTGGACACTAATGATGTTAGATATATATTAACCTCTTTAATAATGGAAAAATGACAGCTTAATATACTAATGACAGATCTACCTGAAAAAGATATATGCTATAAAAAGAAATTATTTCCCCATACTTAAGAATATCTGAAACGTTCAAAAAATAGAATAACTCCTCCACATTTATTAATCATTAATATTCATACTAGAATAAGAAAAAACGAACAATTTCTTTTAATATATAGTGGGTAAAATTTTGGATATTTAAAAATATATATTTATTTTGAATTCGAAAAAATATATTCCTATACAAAATATAGAAATATGTGCAATTTAATTAACCAATCTAATACTGAATCTATTGAAAATAATCAATAAATTCTATATACCTTAATTTTTAAGAACTATGAGTAATCTGAAATTACTAGGTGCGTTACTACTAACTGTAGGTGGAACCACACAACTGCTGTATGCAGAGCAACCATCCGTAATTATCAATTCTAACATTGTACAACAAAAATCGACGTGCTCAGGAGTTGTAAAAGATGCGTCCGGTGAAAGTGTTATTGGTGCATCTGTATTGGTCAAGGGTACAACAATTGGTACCATCACAGATTTTGATGGAAATTTTGAGCTTCCAAAATGTAGAAAAAGGAGCTGTAATTCAAGTTTCTTTTGTGGGTTACTCAACAAAAGAAGTCATATGGAAAGGAACTCCAATTTCAGTCGTACTAGAAGACGATACAAAAACATTGGAAGAAGTTGTAGTAGTAGGGTACGGAACCCAAAAAAGTAAACTAACTAGGTTCTGTAGCATAGGCGTGAAAGTGATGTACTGGAAGACAGACCTATAGCTAATCTAGCTCAA
>ENA-OPZN01000079-OPZN01000079.1-human-gut-metagenome-genome-assembly--contig:-NODE-79-length-38527-cov-3.286224_pt1 | contig 38527 bp, 41 predicted proteins | sample MGYA00242483_ERZ504503 | MGnify/ENA primary metagenome ERZ504503 (study PRJEB26092, sample SAMD00036285) | human gut metagenome | host: Homo sapiens | study: EMG produced TPA metagenomics assembly of... | reverse complement strand
CGGATGAATATTGTTAGAGTCGTAGAGAACGATCAGTTTCCAAGTCCTAAGGTACCTGCTAAAGAGAAGGCTTCAGAGGAAAGACCTTCCATCATACAGCCGTCTCCGCCCAGTACATAGGTGTAATGGTCAACGATCTTAATGTCATCTTTGTTGAATACGGAAGCTAAATGAGCCTCTGCCATAGCCATACCTACAGCCATGCCCATTCCCTGTCCTAAAGGTCCTGTAGTAGCTTCTACACCTACTGTGTGGCCGTACTCAGGATGTCCTGGTGTAAGGGAGTCGATCTGACGGAAGTTCTTTAAATCTTCCATAGACAGATCACCATAGCCAAATAAATGGAATAATGAATACAGCAGCATAGAACCATGTCCGCCAGAAAGGATGAAACGGTCTCTGTCCACCCACTTTGGATCTGCCGGGTTATGTCTCATATGATTAGCCCATAATTCATAAGCTGCGGAAGCACATCCTAAAGGAAGTCCAGGATGTCCGGATTTTGCCTTCTGGATAGCATCAGCAGATAATACACGAATGGCATTAGCTGTCTTTGTTTCTATCATGCCCATTTTAATAGTTCTCCTTTCGTTTTCACAACGTAATCTATGTCAATTCTACCATTGGAATTGGTTTACGTCTAGTCTGTGTTTTCCCGGACCTTTAAAATAACATTGAAAATGATAGCAAAAAAGGAGCCGTTTTCAGGCGACTCCTCTTTTACTATAAATAATGCTTATAGCCAACCGTATTTTACAGTCTCTTTAACAGCTCTTCTCTCTGAGCTTCATAGCCTGGCTTTCCAAGGAGAGCAAACATGTTCTTCTTGTAGCTTTCTACGCCTGGCTGGTTAAATGGATTAATTCCTAAAATGTAGCCGCTTACGCCGCAGGCAAACTCAAAGAAGTAGAATAATTCACCTAAATAGAATTCATTCTGCTCTGGTACCTTAACCATCAGGTTTGGTACATTTCCGTCTGTGTGAGCCAGAATGGTTCCGTTCATAGCGCTCTTATTTACGAAATCTACAGTCTTTCCAGCAAGATAGTTCATGCCGTCGGTGTCTACATCCTCTTTCTTTAAAACGATCTCTTCCGGAGATTCTTCTACGTTGATAACGGTCTCAAACATGATGCGTGCGCCGTCCTGGATAAACTGTCCCATGGAGTGCAGGTCTGTGGTCAGATCTACTGCTGCAGGGAAGATACCTCTCTGGTCTTTTCCTTCGCTTTCGCCAAACAGCTGCTTCCACCACTCAGATACATAGTGAAGGCTTGGCTCATAGTTTGCTACGATCTCTACTGCTTTGCCCTTGCGAAGCAGGATGTTGCGGACTGCTGCATACAGAAGAGCCGGGTTTCTTCGTAAGGAGTTTCCAGTGCTTTCTTACGTCCGGAAGCAGCACCTTCCATCAGCTTGTCAATATCGGCACCGCATACAGCGATCGGAAGCAGACCTACTGCTGTAAGAACGGAGAAACGTCCGCCTACATCATCCGGAACTACGAATTCTTCATAGCCTTCTTCGTCTGCCAGGTTCTTTAAAGCACCCTTTGCACGGTCTGTGGTTGCGTAGATACGCTTTGCAGCCTCTTCTTTGCCATATTTTTCGATCAGCATTTCCTTAAATACACGGAATGCGATAGCCGGCTCTGTGGTTGTACCGGACTTAGAAATGATATTGATGGAGAAATCCTTTCCAGCCAAAACTTTCTTAAGGTCTGCAATATATTTGCTGCTGATGCTGTTTCCTACAAAATAGATCTCAGGAGTCTTGCGCACATCCTTAGACAGCACGTTATAAAAGCTGTTGCTTAAAAATTCGATGGCTGCTCTTGCTCCTAAATAGGAACCGCCAATTCCTACTACCAGCAGAACATCTGAATCGCTCTGGATCTTTGCTGCTGCCTTTTTAATTCTTGCAAACTCATCCTTATCATAATCAACTGGAAGATCGATCCAACCAAGATAGTCGTTTCCAGCACCTTCTTTGCTTAACAAAGTCTCCTTTGCTGTCATAACTGTTTTTTGAAGTTTAGCCATCTCTTCAGCTGAGATAAAACCGGTGGCTTTTGAATAATCGAATACAACTTCCTTACCCATGTTCCCGCTCTCCTTTTCTGATTGCATACTTGTGAGATTTGTGAAAATTTTCCCAACTAATTTTTAGTATAGCATATTTGTGTTGTCAATTCCATAACCTGCGCTGATTTTCTACGACTGTTTTCAAACGCTGTTTTTAACACCGCCTTCAAACCACAGGCTTTTATTTACAGAAACTCCTTCAGCATCTCCCCAAGCATCCGTTTCTGCTCCGGATTTAAGTCATCCAGCCAGTCTTTGGCCGACCGGTCCTCTTTTTTATCCCGGTTTGATGCCTCACGGGCATTTTCCCTGCTGGCTGCCGTCTGCTCTGCGCCCCTTCTTGCACCAGACAACCGACGATCCCGGTCCCTTCCAATGGTCCGCACAGTTCCACCATCACGCCGTTCTTCGGCCTCTGTAACTGCACTTGCACGCTCGCTGCTGCTTTCCCTCTCCAGTCTTGGCCACATTACATTTTCCAGATGATCCTGAAGGCTGATGAGAAGCTGGTTTCTCTTTCCTTCCAGATTTACACCATAATCAGCCACGATCGTAAGCATCCCGCCAAGGATTCCCGCTGCTCCGTAAAGGACAATGTAAGAATTGTCACTGCGGTTCCAATAGGAAAGAAAAGCGCATACACCGCCTGCCAGAAAACTGAGCAGAGTCAGCTGGCCTGCCAGATTTTCAAGTCCCGATAAAGAAAAACCTAAAAATTTAAGATTTCCAAGCTGCCTCTGTAAATAAACAGCAGCATTGTTCATGCCCATGTTAATTCTATATGTATCTTCTGCATTCTGTTTTAAGTTCCGCAGATACCGGTTCTTGGTCAGCGCCATATTTGCGCTTTCTTTTATCAGTTTTTTATTAGAAGCTTACCTCGGCTGCCAGCCGTACAAAAATACCTCCAAAGCAGATAACTGCCAGCACATACAGTGCTCTTCCCGTCTGTAAAAAGCCCATCATAATATAAGCTCCCCTTTCTGTTTCCACTGTCTGCAAATGTTATTATTTTTATTGCAGAATGATTATTCCGGCCGACACACCTGCAGGCCTGTGTCATTCGGTAAGCTTAATTATAACGACGGCTTTTTATTTGGGAAGTTGAGAACCCTTAAAATCGTTCGTCAAATTCTCCCACGAAACGATTCTGAACAGGGTTTAAAAGACATTGATAACTGGCTGTGGATCATCTTGTATTAAAAACAGCGGAGCATCTCTGCCATTAAGTTCACACTGTGCGGATGGCCTGTGCCTCAAAAGTCGGGTAATCCATAGAAGCACTGTCATCTGCCTTATCAGAAATCGCTCTTACAATAAGGAATGGAATATGGTTAAAATAGCATACCTGGGCAATAGCTGCACCTTCCATTTCTGTGCAGTAGCCTGCAAAAGTATCAGTAAGCCATTTCTTCTTCTCTTTATCAGAAATGAACTGGTCTCCGGAAACAACTCTTCCTGTAAATACGCCGATCTCCGGGTTTACTTTTTCGCAGCACTCTTTTGCAAGAGCGATCATTTTCTCATCTGCCTTAAAAGAAAGTGTGTCTACTCTTGGGATCTGTCCTGGCTCATAGCCAAATGCCTGGGCATCCATATCATGCTGTAATGCATCTGTAGACAGCACGATATCCCCAATGTTGATCTCTGCCTTTAAGGAACCTGCAATACCAGTGTTGATCACATGGTCTGCATGGTATACATCTGCCAGGATCTGTGCACACATAGCTGCATTTACCTTACCGATACCGGAACGGACAACTACTACGTCCTTTCCCTCTAATTTTCCTTTATAAAAGTCCATAGCAGCCTTTGTTTCTACCTGAACCTCTGTGAGTTTTTCCTTTAACATTGCCACTTCTTCATCCATGGCCCCGATAATTCCGATCATTCTTTTCCTCCAACTTGACAATCTTATTTACATGAAGCATAATGAAAGGTACACTGTTGCTGGTCATGCAACAACATGAACCGTAACGTTATACATGTGTACAAATAAAAATGTACACAGATACATGGTAACAGTTTGGCTTCTGCCCGTCAAGAACCGGGCGGCATACTTTTCTGCTGCCATACTTATTTACAAAACTAAACCCCAAGGAGGTACATGTGATGAATTATACAACCCACGGCGTCTGTTCAAGAGCTATTTCTTTTGAAGTAAAAGACAATAAGGTAACCAATGTTCATTTTGTAGGCGGCTGCTCCGGCAATACACAGGGCGTTGCAGCACTGGTTGAAGGAATGGATATCGATGAAGCCATCAAACGTATGAAAGGCATCAAGTGCGGCCCTCGCCCAACTTCCTGTCCTGACCAGCTGGCAACCGCTTTAGAGCAGTATAAGGCTCAGCAGTAATTAAAAATGATCCGAAATGATCCGCTTAAAAAGGGCACCTCGCTGTGAGGTGCCCTTTGATCTGTTTATGAAATATTATATTTTAAAAATCTCTGTCGATCACCTGATTGCTTTCATAATATCTGTAGTATTCCGCAATGGTAGCCTCTCTGTAAGCGTTTACCCAGAAAGTTCCAATACCCAGGCATAAGCTTCCGACGATCTGCCAGCCAATAAAACTCAGATCCAGAATAAACAGTTCCCATTTGTGTCCATATGTCAGCTGGCTGCTGGCATCTAAGCATTCTCTCCAGTCATATGATGGATGATCTGCTTTTATAAAAAATGCCATGGAGTAAGAATACATTTTTACAATGCCCGGAATGATCAGCAAAATGGACCATAAGGCAATGAAAAGGTATCTTAACAGATATAAGATAAAGCTTCCGCCAAAGTCTTCTGAAAAGCCCTTAAATACTTCTGTCGGGTTCATTTTCTGTCCGTCATCACACTGCTGTAAAAACAGCTTTGCCACTCCGTAGCTTAAAGGGCCTCCGATCACTAACATGATCAGGGTTCCAAATCCTGCGATACCGTTTACGGCTCTTGTCAGTATATAAAAAATGGCCATTACAAGGACTGCATTGACCCAGTTAGGCCCGAACAGCTGTCCCCCAAGTTTCTCCCTTGCGTTCCGTTTCAGTTCTGCTCTTGTCATCTAATGTTCCTCCGTTTTTTATTTTTGCGGATCGAACTTGCTTCTCCGTTACTACCATGTTACAGCATAGCAACCATTCGGTCAATGCAATCCGGCAATCTTTAGAAAACCTTTTGAAATCCATTTATAAATCAAACTTAAAAATCCTTAAATTTATAATTGACAGTCAATATAAATTGTGCTACTTTATTACCATAAAATTTAAAAGTAACGTCGATGAGCAAAGAGAGTACATCTGGAATGATATCACAGAGAGCTGCTGGTGGTGGAAAGCAGTATGGAGTTCCTTATGGAATGGGTTTGTGAGACGCCAGGTGAACGCAATAGCAAGTAGCTGAGGCCGTGATTCCTGCGTTAAAGGATAAGAGTATCGAAGTTTTATTTTTACTTTCCGTATCTCTGAAAATGAGACAGATTGGTGGCAGATATTCCGATTATGGGATAGCTGCTATTTGTTATACATCAGGGTTCAAAAGTCAAAAATCCGATACAAGCTTGCTTGTAAGAGGATTTGTGATTTTGGAACCCTGATGTTAAACAAGATCTGTGAATTCGGGTGGCACCACGAACAATTCGTCCCGGACATGATGTAAAAGTCATGTCCGGGATTTTTTATTCCCAGATTATTCCCCAACAAACAAAAATTTTATTTCAGGAGGAGAACACTATGAAAAAATGCGTAATTTCTTAACCCTGGCTGTAGCTGCAGCGCTGACCGGCATCCTGCTTACAGGCTGCTCTACAGAAGCAGATGAAACAACTGCCCCAAAGGCTGAGACTGCTGCACAGACAGAAGCTGCTTCCACTACCGAAAAAGCTTCTGAAGATGCCGCTTCCGGCAAAGCTGACACAAAAACTGCCGACAGTACTGCTCTTGCCGGTAAAAAGATCTCCGTTATGACCCCATATCTTACTTCTGTTACCACCAACCAGATGGCTGGCTTTATCAAGAATAACTTAGAGGCAGAAGGCGCAGAAGTATTCGTGATCGATACTGCCAATGATTTTGCAGAGCTTGCAAGCCGTATTGAAGATGTGGTTTCTTCCGGCACTGACGGCATTGTTTTAGTAAGTGCTGACCCAAACCAGGTTGCCAATCAGCTGACAGAAGCCTTTGACGCAGATATCCCTGTATTCGGCTGCGACAGCGGTTTTATTGATGGAATGCAGGTCAATGCTACCAGCGACAACTACCAGATGGGCGAACTGATCGTCCGTTACCTCTTTGATGACCTGATGGGCGGTAAAGGTACTGTGATTGCTCTCACCCACAGACCACATCCAGGTGTTGTAAAACGTTGTGAAGCATTTGATGACATTATTAAAGAATATCCTGACATTCAGCTGATCACAGAACAGCATGTACCGGCTGAACAGCCTATTAATGACGCAGAAGAGATCACTGCTAACCTGCTAACCGCAAACCCTGACAAGGACTCTGTAACTGCTATTTTCGCAGCATGGGATGAACCGGCCATCGGTGCCGCAAAGGCATTGGCAGAAGCAGGACGTGACAAAGTTATTGTTACCGGTGTTGACGGAAATGAGCAGGCAGTACAGATGATCAAAGACGGTTCCTGCTTAAAAGCAACTGTAAAGCAGAATTTTGAAGGCATGGCTGACATTGTCTGCCGGCAGATGGAAAAATATTATGCAGGAGAGACCATTGAAAAAGGTGAAATGTACGCTCCTGCAGAGCTTATTACTCAGGAAAACGCACAGTAACAGAACGAATTTCCCAGGGGCTCCAGGCGGGGCCCGGGAATTTAGGCTGATACAGATTAGGATCAGATCATGGAAAATGGCAGGTGGCAAGAATGCTGTTAGAAGCAAAGAAACTGGACAAATCATTTAATGGTGTATATGCCCTTAAGGGTCTGGATCTCTCTTTAAAAGAAGGGGAGATCCACGGCCTGGTAGGTGAAAATGGCGCTGGAAAGTCTACGTTCATTAAGATCTTAGGCGGCGTGTATACAAAAACGGAGGGGAGCTGTCCTGGAACGGAGCTCCTTTTCCGGCTGATTTCGGCCCGGTAGAGAGCCGGGAACTGGGCATCAATATCATTTTCCAGGATCATGTGCTGATACCTGCATTTTCCGCCCTGGAAAATATCTGGCTTGGACGGCCTTATCCCCGAAAAGGCGGTCTGATCCAGTGGAAGGAAATGGAAAAAGCGGCTCAGAAAAAAGGGGAAGAACTTGGGATACATTTAGACCTGAAGAAATCCATTTTCCAGATGACTCCGGCACAGAAGAAATGCGTAGAGATCCTGCGGGCCATGATGAGCGACTGTAAGTTAATGATCTTAGATGAGCCTACTGCTTCTCTTTCTGATAAGGAAACGAATTTACTATTCTCTATTATAAGGAACCTGAAAGCAAAAGGAACTGCTGTCCTTTATGTAACCCACAGGCTGGAAGAGATCATGGCGCTGACGGACCGGGTAACAGTGCTGAGAAACGGAGAACTGGTAAGTACCTGCGATACTGCCTCTACCAGCCAGAAGGAGCTGGTCCGGCTGATGAGCGGGAATGGGGAAGCGGATAGTAAACACATGATGCCTGACAGTACATGTTGTTCCCGGTCGGCAGCCACACAATCATTCCCTGCACTCACCATCTCCCACCTTTCCTCTGCCGACCACATTGTAAAAGACGCCAGTATCACCGTCCACACCGGACGCATCACCGGCATGTTCGGTCTTTGCGGCAGCGGACGGACGGAATTTCTGGAATGTATCTACGGCATCCGGCGCATATCCGGCGGAACCATTGAGATCAGTGGGGAAAAGGTGAAAAAGCCCACTCCTGTTAATTCCATAAAAAAGGGCATCGCCTTTATCTGCGAAGACAGGCGGCGCAAAGCCATGATCCCGTCTTTTACAGTGGAAGAAAATATGAACCTTTCTTCTATTGACCATTATTCCAAAAAGGGGCTGTTTTCAACAACAGCTGCTGTTTCTGCTGCAAAAGATATGATAAACGCCCTAAAGATCCGCTGCACCGGCACTTCCCAGCCAGCTTATGAATTATCCGGTGGCAACCAGCAGAAGGTGGTCTTTGCAAAAGCATTACTTACATCCCCCTCCATATGGTTGTGCGATGAACCTACACAGGCCGTAGATGTTGCCACCAGACAGCAGATCCACAGTCTGCTGCACCATCAGGCGGCAGAAAACAAAGCTGTTCTCTACGTTTCATCGGACCTTACAGAACTTTTGGAGGTAGCTGATGAGATCGCGGTCATGGCATCCGGGAAAATACGTAAGATCTTTCCAAATAAGAATTTAAAGCCAGCGGACATACTGGCCTGCTGTTATGAAGCAGAAAGAGAGGAAACACATGAAAATGAAAGCATTTAAACATTATGGAACCGTAGCTGCACTGGCGGTGATCATCCTTATTTTTTCTATTCTCCGCCCGGCCTCTTTCTGCACAGTTAAAAACTTTCTTAACATCAGCAGACAGGCAGCACCATTGGCTATGGTGGCTTTAGGAGCTACTTTTGTAATGACCATCAATGAATTTGACTTATCCATTGGAAATATTGTAAGCCTTGGGGGCGTGATCGCTGCCCTGTTATCCATTAAACAGGTTCCTGTGGCTCTTTGTTTCCTGATTGCTGCTGTGATCTGCCTTTTGGTTGGCTGCGTAAATGGTATTGTAGTTGCCCGCTTCCAAATTTTATCTTTTATTACTACTCTTGGTATGGGAACTGTATTAGACGGTGTGATCTACGGGCTCACCGGCGGTACTACCGTATTTAATGGTATTCCAAAGGCATTTACCATTCCCGGTATTTTAAAGATCGCAGGTATTCCCTTTATTACTTTGGTGGCAGTTGTTTTATACCTGGCATTTTATGTTTTCATGGGACATACTGCTCCGGGCCGGAAGCTGTATGCCATCGGCGGCAGCAAGGAAGCGGCTGAAGTAGCAGGAATTCCTATTTTCCGCTACCGGGTACTGGCATTTTCCCTGTGTGGCGCGATTGCAGGTCTCGCAGGTGCTCTGGTGGCTTCCAGGGTCGGTTCTGCCAACACCACTGCAGGACAAGGCTATTTTCTCCAGTCTTATGCTGCCGTATTTATCGGCTGCACCGTATCTAAAAGCGGTGTTCCCTGTGTCGTAGGAACGCTGATCGGCGCAGCAGTTCTGGCGGTTCTTGCCAACGGTCTGACCATTTTGCAGATGCCAAGCTTTATGCAGAATATCATTACCGGCGGTATCATTATACTGGCAGTTGTGATCCAGAAGATAGGGGCCGGAAAGAATTGACTTAGGGGGTAAAATTATGTTAGTTGCAACCTTTGACATTGGGACTACCGCAGTAAAGGCGGTGACTGTACGTGACGATGGAGAACCTGTTTTTACAGGAAGCCAGGTGATCCATACTATAGAAAAAATGGTTTTAAGGAACAGAACCCGGAAGAATGGTACAGTGCTTTCTGCGCCTTATCCCATGCTCTTACAGATAAAATACCGGCCAAAGACATTTCCGCTCTTATTTTTTCCGGTCAGATGCAGGATGTGATACCAGTTGGAAGTGACTTAAGATCTTTGGGAAATGCCATTCTCTACTCTGACGGACGGGCTGGCGCACAGGCAGAAGCCATTGAAAATGCAGTTGGCAGCGATACTATTACCGCTATTACAGGAAACCATTTTGACGGTTCCATGCCTCTGGCAAAGATCTTGTGGTTAAAGGAAAATCAGCCGGAGATCTATGAAAAAGCAGCTGCTTTTCTCATCAGTTCCAAAGACTATGTAGTGGCAAGACTGACCGGGAATTTCATTGGTGATATGACGGCCTGCGCTACTGCGGGAGCTATGGATCTGGAACATAAAACATGGTCTGAGCACCTTATAAACGATGCCGGACTGGATATAAACAAATTTCCAAAACTGCTCCATTCCCATGAACTTGCAGGCGTAATAACAGAAAAGGGAGCTGCTGATACCGGCTATCTGCCCGGAACAAAAGTCTACGCAGGCACCGGAGATGCCGGGGCTACCACTCTTGCCAGTGGTATCTTAGCCCCTGGCGAATACAATGTAAACCTGGGTACTTCCAGCTGGGTGGCAGCTGTATCAAAAGGCCGTATGGACAGTGAAGGCGGCGGTTTTAACCTGGCTGCCATGCAAAAAGACTTATATATTAATGTAGTACCATTTTTAAACGGCGGAAATGTACACCGCTTTATTGCCCGGATCTTATCCCGCGAGCTGGACCATAAACCGGATTTCGCCTATATCTCCCACCTTTTAAAAAACCATGTTCCCGGAAGCCATGGTGTCTTTTTCCTGCCCTATCTGACCGGTGAACGTTTTCCTATTATGGACAGCCATATCCGCGCTTCTTTCCTTGGCTTAAGCCAGGATACCTCTGCCACAGACATGGCTGGAAGCGTACTAGAGGGTGTGGCATTTTCCATCCGCCACGGCCTGGAACTTTTTTAACTGCCCGGCTGTAAAGCTTTCCATCATCGGCGGCGGAGCCAGAGAACTTGCCTGGTGCCAGATCTTAAGCAATGTAATGGGCCTTCCCGTCCACGTCTACAAGGACCCGGACCTACTGCCCGCACTTGCCATTGCATCAAGCGTTTTCCTGGCCGAAAACATTATCCCGGATTACCAGTCCTTTATCCATGTATTAGAGGAAAAAGGCGGCTGCACCGTACTGGAACCGGACCCGGATGCTGTAAAAGCCTATAAACCTGTTTATGCGAAATATAAGACCATTTATCCTATGATACGTGAGTTTTATCATGAGGTGTAATCAAACCTCCCGGTATATCTTAATTTAGAAGATATGCCGGGAGATTTTTTTAGTCAGTTGCGATTTACTACATTTTTTAAATATGCGTATTTATCAATCTGTCGATGCAGGATCGTCTGTACACGTTCCCGCACCTCATCTGAATATCCCTTTGCCTGTTCCAACAACTGATCCACATCCCGCTTTGTAAAGAAAAACTTTAAATTGCATCCATACAAGTGTTCCGAAACATCTAACTGCTCATCAAAATCAGTACTCACCGTTTTTGCCCGAACAGTTTCCATAAGATCAAAAGTATCTTCTCCTAATGGATAATCCAGTATTGTATCCGACAGCAGCCCGTCTCCATTATCAAAGATCGGGCAATATTTAAACATTCCCGCTCCATTCATTAAAACAGCAATATTATGGGTATGTCTGTCCTCATTTAGGAAAATTGCATCGATTGTAAGTAATTTATTCAGATAAAGGCCAAATCCTCTTAAACCAGTCATCCGCTCTACCTGTTCTTCCAGAAACCGCAACCTCTGCTCTGCATCATCCATCTTCCAAAGCATTTGGTTCAGACTATTTCCATACATTTTTTGAAACAACCGCTCCAAAGTTATGATCTGCCAGTCCTCTGATAAAAAAGTACGGCTTTTTACTCCCTGATAGACCTGACGCTTATACTTAATTTCTTCCAGATCATATCGCACAAACTCTTCTGGTTTTAATGTAGATTTTATCAGTAAATGAGAGATCATATACTCTGCCAACCCTTCATATCCAGTATAATCCGCTTTATACCAAATTCCTGCATTTTCCCATTTCAACTGATTTCCTTTTGAGGACTGACGGTCCTGCATTCGTTCATTTTGTTCAAATAACTCAATCATCGCCATTCCTCCTATCGCTCGATCCTGATCCAAAAATCGTCCTCTGCCATTCTTCCCTCTGTTTTCTGAATGATCAGGTATGGATCATAAAATGGGATTCCAAGATCTCTTAACACCAGTTTCATCTTATCTCTCGTTCTAGGGAAGCATCTTGATTCCAAAAATTCATTATAATCCTCAATGGTTGGATCTTCCTTGATCCCAAATGCCCTAAACTGGATATTATCTACATAATTACGAATGTGAACAATTTTTTTGCATTTCATCCACATCAATCAGGGTACATGGCGTATCCTTATACATGTACCATATACGAACCGGCAGTTCTCTGGGTGGGATCATAAGTGTCTGTATATATTCCGCATCCCGGTCCAATAACTTCATCAAAAGCGCCATAGGACCTTTCGTAACAGTCCCTTCACGCTCCAGACGTTCCACAGTCGGCTTGGAGCAACCCAACAGTCCCGCAAAATCTCTCTGGGTCAAGCCTAATTTTTTGCGCAGCATTTTTACCTCTTCTGCGCTCACTGTTTCTTTTATTGCAAACTTTTTTTTCATCATATTCGCCCTTCTCCACACCTTTATCTCTATTTTTTATTTATAGTATTATTTTTTCCTTTGTTTTCAATAAAAAATAATCATTTTTGATGATTTTTTTATTTGGTATTTTGTCTATCAATATGATGACTTTTAATTTTTGTTAATACGGGGTTAGTACCATTTTTTAAGCTTATGTTCAAACTTCCTTCACAATTATTCTATATTGTGATTTAATAGCCACTGAACGAACCGCCTGCAAAAGCAGGCAGTGGAACGCGTAAGCACGGGGTTCGTGGGTAATACAAAGGAGGTCTTAACAGTGAAAGCATCTGTTTTATATAAATGGCTGACTTACAGCGCTATTGCCATCAGCATCCTTTTGTGTCTGTTTATGCTCCAGGCAGGGCTTAAAGGCAATTTCCGGTCTGTTGATGCATTTCAGGCTTACATACGTGGGTTTGGGCTGTTTGCGCCTTTTGTGTTTGTGTTTATACAGGCGTTTCAGGTAGTTGTGCCGGTGCTGCCGGGATTTATCGGCTGCGTAGCCGGTGCTTTGCTTTTTGGCAGTGTATGCGGATTTGTTTATAATTATGTGGGGATCTGCGCCGGCTCGATCATCGCATTTTTCCTTGCAAAACATTTTGGTATCCCCCTGGTGCAGGCCATGTTTCCATCAAAAAAATATAATGTATGGACAGAGCGGATCAAGAGAGCCAGAAGCTATGATGTGCTTTTCGCTCTTTCCATTCTTTTGCCATTGGCACCGGATGACTACTTATGCTACTTTTCCGGCCTTATTAATATGTCAGTGAAGAAATTTGTCCTTATCATCCTTCTGGCAAAACCATGGTGTATCCTGTTTTACAGTTTCGGCACAGGAATGCTCATACAATAAATATTGATTATGATAACAACACATTACTTACATAATGATTCTTAAGAGAAATGTCATTTGATTTTCAAGCACAGATAGGATACAATCGAAGATATCCCAAAAATTGGGGATAATTGTAAATAAAACACTTAGATAAGGATCCTATTTTAACATGCTTGGAAGAACACATTTTTTCATTGGTATATCTGCTGCTTTGGCAGTGATGCAGCCCTCCTCCATGCCTACTTTAGTAGCTGGTGCGGGGGCTGCTGCTATTGGCGGCATGATCAGCGATATCGACTCCGGAACCTCTCAGGCCCACAGAGAGGCTGACAAGATCATGACAGCAGCCATTGCTGTTACCGCCATCGTCATTTTGGCAGATTATAAATTTCATGTGGGCATTTATGAACGCCTGATGCGAAACAGCAGTATTGCCAGACTTCTCACCGGCGCCATGGCATTTATCATCATCTGCACCTACGGCTCATCGCAGCCCCACCGCTCCTTTATGCATTCCTTTTTATCCCTGTTCATGCTCACGGCATGCATAGATGTGATCTACCCGGATGCCGCCCCTTATTTTGCCGTTGCCTACGCTTCCCATCTGGCACTGGATCTGTTAAATTACAGGCGTCTGCGGCTGATCTGGCCTATGAAGCGTGGCATTTCCCTGGGGTTCTGTTCTTCCCAAGGGCTCATCAACCACCTGCTCATGTCCGCCGGAATGGTCTGTGTCGTCCTGGAACTGGTCACTTCTATCCCCGCAAGACGGCTGGCAGAGCGGATTTTTTCCTTTTTACCTTTTTGAGTAATGATTTTTAATTAGTTGTACTTATATATGATACGTCATTTTTCACAAATTTTAATTATACTATTGATTTTTGAAAAATTTTACGTATATTCTATAGGTAGATAACAAAGAAATCCCATTTAATCAAAATTCAAACATTGTGAGGTAGAAAGATGAAGCCAGTTAAAGAAGGAAAAGTACGTGAAATCTATGACAACGGCGACAGCCTGATCATGGTCGCTACCGACCGCATCAGCTGCTTTGATGTAATTCTCCATAATACAGTAACCAAGAAAGGTACAGTTCTGACCCAGATGTCCAAATTCTGGTTTGACTACACAAAGGACATTCTTCCAAACCACATGATCTCTACTGACGTAAAAGATATGCCTGAATTTTTCCAGACTCCTGAGTACGAAGGCAAGAGCATGATGTGCCGCAAGCTGAACATGCTTCCTCTGGAGTGCATCGTCCGCGGTTATATCACAGGAAGCGGCTGGAAGAGCTACAAGGAAAACGGTACTGTATGCGGCATCAAGCTTCCTGAAGGCTTAAAGGAATCTGATAAACTGCCTGAGCCGATCTTCACACCTTCTACCAAGGCTGAGATCGGTGATCACGATGAAAATATCTCCTACGAGCAGAGCATTGACCACCTGGAGAAACACTTCCCGGGAAAGGGAAAAGAATATGCTACCAAACTGCGCGACTACACCATCGCTCTTTACAAGAAATGTGCTGACTACGCTTTAAGTAAGGGCATCATCATTGCTGATACCAAGTTTGAGTTTGGTCTGGATGAAGAAGGAAATATCGTTTTAGGCGATGAAATGCTTACTCCTGACAGCTCCCGTTTCTGGCCGGCAGAAGGCTACGAACCAGGTCATTCCCAGCCATCCTTTGACAAGCAGTTTGCCCGCGACTGGCTGACTTCCCATCCGGGAAATGACTGGACACTGCCAGAAGAGATCGTTCAGAAGACCATTGATAAATATCTGCAGAGCTACAAGATGCTGACTGGCAAAGAATTATAAAACAAAAGCCCCCATAACAGAACGCCTGGTTTTCCTGTTCTCCAAAGTTTCCTCCTTGGAACTATTACAGGAACGCCAGCGTTCTTTTTATTGGTTATCATGATGATCAAAATAGATCCTATTTTTTCAGTTCCTCATAAAAAGCTTTAAGCTGTTTATTTGCGATCCATTTCATATACTCCCCTTCCAGGTATCTTCCCGGCTGCCAGTTCTGGATGATCTGGTTCCTCTTTATATCTTCTTCCAGGTATTCTTTCAGTTTCTCCAGGCTCATTTCCCCATCCCCATATTTTTCCTGATACCGCTGATAAAGGGACATATAATAACATTCCAGCTGTCCGCTCCAGCGCTCCTCCAGGGCAAATAAGCGGTCAAATTCCCGGATCTTCTCTTTCGTCTCCGGCACAGCATCTTCCTTTGGAAGCATTTTTACCACTTCGCTGTCCTTATCCCCGGGATTTTCAAATTTCAGCTGCACGGCATCTTTTACTGTATCCAAATACGGCAGAAAGATCCGTCCAATATCCCTTGTTTTTCCCTTTAACGGGCTTTTCGTACCCTTAAAACTGGTATTGCAGGTGGTACAGCAAAAATACAGATTATAGGGATGGAGACTTAAGCAGGGATACTTGGATTTTGGAAAATAATGTTCCACATCCTCGTCTGTTTCCCCATTCGTTACCGGCTGTAAGCACACAGGACAGATCCTGCGGATCTTTTCATTCTTTCCCTTAAAATAGTCCTTTGCCAGCTCTTTCCTGCTGTAAAAAGACCGTGACATCCCTCTAAACGAAAATGGGTGGTACACAGGACCACATCATAAAAATACCGAAAAAATCCCGGAGTATCTTCTGAGCCGCTTCAGGAAGCTGGTCACTTTCCAGATTGAATTTTCCCTTTTCCCAGGCCTTTTTGTCCATGAATTCCATATCATGTTTCACTGCTTCGTAAATTTCTTCCCGCTTTTCCTGGTCCATGCGAAAGAGCCGGTCCACAGCACGGCGCATATTCTTTCCATTATCTGTATCACGCTCATACAACCGGTAAAACCAGGTGCCGTTCTCCGGTGAAAAGTCCAGCCAGTCCTCTTTTTGAAACACATTTCCCGGCTGGTTTTTCGCAAACTCAAAAACGGATAAAAGAAAATGGCTGATCTCCATCAGATCCTGTTCCTGTTCTCCTACGTCCATGTTCCAAAACATCTTCTGTCACCTCTTTTCGTTCCAAAAGTACCTAACCTTTTATCCTGTCATTTTTCTCTAACAAGGCATACAGCTGTTCCTGCAGGCGAAATCTCTGGTAACCGGGACCGATTTTTGAAATAGCCTGGGCCAGCTGTTCCGGATCCGTTTCTGCCATTAGTTCTTTAATCGTGTCCGATGCGAAACCACCAATAGAAGAAGCCTTAAACACCTGCTTTGAAATGCTGTCGCGGCCTGCTGCAAAGGTGGAGATCTCCAGCTCTTTTACTTCTGTCCTGGAACCTGTAGGATTTTCAAACAAATGGATCTGCGACCGCATGGCATCTGTTAAGATCAGGTCTGAATGTGTGGCTACCAGAAACTCATTTCCGCTGGTCCCATCCATACTGCACATGGCATATACAAAGCGGACAAAATCCCGGCTCCAGTCATCATTAAAATGCACATCCGGCTCATCGTAAAGGAACAATGTATTTTCCCCACAGTGATTTTGTGCCATAAGGATCAGGCCGATCCGGGCCAGCCACATTAACTCACCGTCGCTTAAGTCCTCCATTTCATATAAGCCACGTTCATCCCCGTTACGGTAGGAAAAATGGATCTCCCGGATCACACCTTCCCTCCAGGCAGTGAGGAGGGTTGAGATAAGAGCAAATGGGCTTCCGTCAAAGTAGCGCTGAAGCATGGGATGATAAAATACTTTCTCCCCTTCTGCTTCCCAGGACTCAAACAGGAATACAGCTGCCGTTTCACCGGCAAGGCTTCCGTCCTCTTCCAGCCGGTCTGTAGAAGTCCGGTGGATCACACAGTTGCTTAAGGCTTTTCCCTTTACGTCCTGGCTTAAAAGCCGCCGCAAAATACTCATCTGGGGCCGGTCTGCTGCCTCTTCCAGCCTGGTATCATCAATACGAAGGGAAAATGCCGCAGGGATCAGACGGATGTTTAACCGTTTCAGAAGTTTTTTCCGGAGTGTGGCATATCGCAGAGCCTTTTCACTGATATGGTCATCCTGCATATCAAAAGGCATCACTGCAAACAATGCAGGTAAGATAAATTTAGATGTAACCGCATCCAGAAACAGCACTCGCGGATTTACATCTAACCGCTCATAAAAGGATAATATCTCTTCTGCCGCCTCCCCTCTTGCAACACTGCTTTCTCCCGGGTGTTCCTCTTTTCCAGATACCGGACCTTCTCCATTTTCAACATCCATAGCCAGAGACAGATCATACAGATCACTGGCAAGAGAAGCCCTTGGGGAACGGATCAGGATATCTTCCATAGAGCTGTTGGCTCCGGAGCAATACGAAATGATCCGGTCCGGCAGATACTCATCCGGTATGGAATATAGCTGCTGGGTTTTCCCATTTTTTTCCAGTTCTACATATAATTTTCTCCGCCGCCCGGAAGCATCGCAAAAGCCCTTTTTCTGGGGCTTTACATAAATTCCTGTCCCATCCGGCATCCGGTATTTTAACTCAAAGATAAATCCCGGCAGTTCATTTTGCATGATACGGGTAAAAATAAGCCCCACAGCCTCCAACACACTGGACTTTCCGGAGCCATTACAGCCGATGAGGAAATCCACAGGCACAACCCCTGTCTGTTCCTTAAACTGCAGTTTCAGGCGTTTCAATCCTTTGTAACCATCTATGTATAAGTATTCCAGTTTCATGTTTTATCTCAGACCTCCCTGATATCAGCACCGTATTCCGGGATCTGATATTTTTGTATGGTAATGGGATGACCTGCACTGTCCCGTACCTCTTTTTCTCCCATATAAAGTTTCTGGGGAACCGTCTTTTCCAGAAAGCCCAAAGCTTCCAACAGCCTTGCAGAAGCAAGGGCATCCTGTACTGAGTATCCCTTTTTGTGGATCTGCTTAAACACCGTATGTACCGGTATTGCCTCCTGTGACTGGGCATAGATACGCAGGATCTCCATCTGGAAATCAGACAGCATGGTAAAAAGAGACTGCAATTCCTGTGGAATACGGCTCTGCCAGTCTGTAATGCCTTCTGTTGGCTGGCTGACATTTCGCACATTTCCGATCCGTAGCTCTCCCTGAATAAAGCAGGCTCCGGGTCTGAAAGGTCTTCCTGTTTTCTAAAGCCTTCTGTTAAACCGGCTGTGAAAGCCAGTGACAGCATGGATTTAAAATAGCGTATCTCCAGTTGCTGTATTTTATGTAACCGTTTTCTTATTTCTTTTGTTCTTTCTACTATTTTTATAAAAGAGACCTGCTCTGTTTGTGAAAGGACCGGTACAAACATATCTGTTTCGTGTTCTGCAGGCAGTACCCGTGTTTTTAAAGAAACCCATATAGGCCGGAGCACAGGAGAAAGAAATTCCTCGTCCCGGCTTATTTTTCCTTCTTTTAAAGCAGACCGGGCTATTTTTCCAAAAGCATTTTCCAGGATCCTGTTCAACGTATCTTCCGATCTCCTGCTTCTTTGCATCAGTCTTCTGGCCCGTTTTAATTGATCCACAATGACCTGCTGCTCCTCTAAGCAAGGGAATACCACAGGAATACCCGACAGCTGTTCCTTCGTCAGATTTGGAACAGTCACCGCATTGGCCCGCTCTATAAGCCATGGGCGGTAAAATTCCAGATAAAAGCAGGCATATTCCGGCAGGATCTGTCCTTCATCAAAGATCATGGCCTGGATCGCCTGGTTCACTACCAGATCGCAGCCTGCAATAGCACTTTTTCCAATAGTTCCTGATACAGAAAGTAACACAGCGCCCTCTGGCACGATGAGCCACGGGATCTGGTCTACTCCTTCTTTGGTAAGATAATTTTCTGTTTCACAAAGAAGTCCTTCTTTCATATCTCCCACTCTTGCCCACGGAAGGCTTTCCGGTCCAGGAGTTTTCGTATAATAATCAGCCCTTGAACGGTTTAAGGTGGTTCCTCTGATCCATCTGGATACCACCTGGCTCAGAGGTTTCTGCTTCCAGTTTTCCACTTTTACATTACCTCCTTAAGAAGTTCATTTAACTTCTTTGTAATCTCTTCCTGTTCCTTAAGCATCTCCTGCAAAAGAAGAGCCGGGTCCTCTATTTCCAGATTGATCTGCTCTTCCGGTCTGTAATTTTCCGGCAGAAGGTTCCATTTTCCCGCCTCGATCTGATCCACATCTGCAAACCAGAAACTGTTGTACTGCCAGTTTGCAGGAACCTTTATACCGTTGCGGTTTTCCACCGTTTTTTCCCTGCGGGAGCGCTCCCATTTTCCATAATAACTGTCTCTCTGGCTCCATACCTCTTCCAGACGTTCATATTCTTTCTGCTGCTTTTCCTTATCTTCCTGCTTTTCCAGATTATAATACAGTACTCTCTGGGTATGTCCTTCCCAACCGCCGGACATAAAAGGCTTACTGAATACCATGACACCGGAGCGGACACCGCTGTACATGAAAGTATCCTCCGGCAGTGAAATGATTGCTTCCAGGGAATAGGACTGAAGAAGCCATTTGCGTACCTTCATACTTTCTGTGCGGTTTGCAAATAAAAAGCTGTTGGGAACGATCAGCATTGCTTTTCCATCGAAATTTAACGCCTGCATGCTGCGGATCAGCTCCATGTGATAACGTCCCCTGACTGTTTCAATTCTCCCGGAAGCTGATCGATCAGTTCTTCGTCTTTTATGGTATCGGTTCCATAAACAGGATTGCTGATCACCAGATCACAGGACTCATACAGATCCGCCCGTGCCCCGTCTTCTAAATGCAGTTCCATCTCAAGACCGGAAAGCTGTGACATGATCACGCTGCCGCCCACATTCTTCATCCTTCTCGTAGCCCATAAGCCGGAGATTTTTTAAGTACCGGGAAGCTGCCATTAAAGCACTCCCTGCACCGCACTGGGTATCTAAAACCACCAGGCCTTCATTTCCCGCCATCATCCCTTCCGGAAATGTGAGCAGACGAAGAAGCGGCTTTGCTGTTTCTTCCGGAAGGAGATACCTGTTTTTACCGCCTTTGCTGTAAAGGCAGAAATGAAAGATCTCTTCAAGAGCCGTCTGAAACATTTCCCGAACATTTTGGGAACCTTCATATTCCCCGGTATCCCCAGATCCATCCTGTTCGCCCGGTTCCCACAGCTGCGCCAGTTCCTCTGATACAGTCATAAGCTGACGTTTTACCGTTCCTTTTAGCTTATGACGGCCTTCCAAAAGGCGCTCCAGATCCGCCTTTCCTTCTGTATCCACCTTACACTTCAAAAGCAGCATACACCCAAAATCCCGAAACATCCCCATAAGGTCTTCGGAATACTCCATACGGTAAAAATCAGCCGCTTCCTTAAATTCCTCAACGATTTCATTTATCTTTCTATTCTGGTCTGATGTCAGCATAGTTTTATCGCTCCTTTATCCGAAGTGAATTTAACAACTCACCCAAGTCCACTTACAGCCCTGCGTCAACGCGCTCTACTGTTCTGCGCTCATTATATCCCACTTCGCCCTAACTTGAAAGTAAAAAGAATGTGCCCCAACATAAAAAAGCACCTGGCAGTCTTATTTTTCCAACTACCGGGTGCTCTGCTTCACAGCTCAGCTATTATTTCTTCATTCATTTTCATTTATGGTCCTATCAAAGGCAGGTGCAGGAAAGACACCGAGAGGACATCGTTTAGTTAAGGAAGGTTCCAGCCTTGATCTGATCAACTACCTCTAAATACTGCTTCTGGATATCTTCCGGAACAACAGAAGAGAAGGTACCAACGCTTAAGCAGCCATTGCTTAAATCACCGTAAACAGTCTTATTTCCAAAAGTACCATTTTCAATGTCTTCCATACAGGTCTTTACCAGTGCTGCATTGTCTGTTACAACAGAGCATGCGATCACCTTATCATCTGCAGAACCTAAATCTCCTGGCTGTCCAATATCATATCTGCCTTCCTGGCCTGCCAGCGCTTCTCTTGCACCGGTATCTACTGCGGAAGCATCACCAAACATGACATCTACATCATAAGTTGTCACCATAGATGCTGCGATCTCTTTGCCCTTTGCAGTATCACTGAAAGAGCCTGCATAAGCGGAAGATACCTTGATGTCAGGATTGATCTTCTGGGCTGCTTTTTCATAGCATTCTACCTTTGCTTTTGTGGTATCCAGCTCCATGCCGCCGATAAATCCGATATTGTTGGTCTTGGACATCAGTCCTGCCAGAGCACCTGCCATGTAACCGATCTGCTCTGCATCTGGAAGGATAGACTGGATATTGTCAGTCTCAACAGTACCATTTAACAGTGCAAATTTAATCTCCGGGTATTCCTCTGCCACCTGCTTTACTGCATCTGTATACTGGTTGCCTGGCGCAAAGATCAGGTCATATCCCAGTTCTGCATAATCAGTCATAACAGTGGCATAATCAGAGGTTGCCACATTGTCTGTATAAACGGTTTCCCAGCCTTTTTCAGCTGCTGCATCTACCATTGCCTGATAGCAGCTTGCGCCCCATCCACCATCTGATACAGAGGTGTCAGAGATCATGGCTACCTTGTAACCACCTTCCTTTGCTTCCCCGCCTGCTGCTTCGCTGCTTTCAGCTTCAGAACCAGTTTCTGCCGCTGTTGTGTCTGCGGATCCTGCAACTACTGTTGTCTCTGTTTTTCCAGAACCGCCACAGCCTGCAAGGCTTACTGCAGCAAGAGCTGCCGTCAAAACTACAGATGTCATTTCATGTTGCGTTTTTTCATAATCTATTCCTCCTATAAATAATTTTATCTTTTTCATCGTTTTTCTATCGTTCTTCCCTGTAATACGGCTGTCCATTTGCCTTCGGACCGCTCTTTTTAATGCCGAAAAATGCAAGTACAAACAGGGTACACAGATACGGGATCATCTGAAGGATCTGATAAGGAGTGGACGGGCTTAACAGCTGTAAGCGGATCTGCAGCGCATCACAGAAGCCAAAAAGCAGACATGCAAACATAACTCCTGTTGGCATCCACCGTCCAAAGATAACTGCTGATAAGGCAATAAATCCGCGGCCTGCCACAATGCCTTCTGAATAGGTACTTGTATAACAGATGGTCAGATATGCACCGCCGATACCGGCCAGGGCACCGCATATGATGCAGGCAATGTATTTCTGGAGAACTACATTAATTCCCAGTGTTTCCGCTGCCTTTGGGAACTCACCTACAGCCTTGAAATTCAGTCCCGCCTTTGTACGGTTTAAAAATACCGCTGTCACGGCAACCAGAAGATATGCCCCATACACAAGAGGACTCTGCTGGAAGAAGATACTTCCGATCACCGGGATCTTGCTGAGTACCGGGATGGGCATGATCCCCATAGACACGCCCTGGATCAGTGTAGACGTATCAGAAAAGGAAAGCCGGTAAATAAAAGATGCCAGCGCCGGAGCAAAAATATTGATCGCCATACCATAAACGGTCTGTTCCGCGCAAAGGGTAATGGTGCAGAAAGCGTAGATCATATTGGTAGCAATACCGGAAAGAGCGCCTGCTAAAACTCCCGCCCAGGGACTTCCTGTTTCATATCCCACCAGAAAGCCCACCAAAGCACCAATGGCCATAATGCCGTCCAGACCGATATTGACCATTCCGGCACGCTCTGAATAGGTTTCCGCAAGAGCCACCAAGAGGATGGGCGTTGCCATGCGCACCGTTGAGAGCAGAAGCTCTGTGAGAAAATTCATTGTAAAAAATGATGCCATCAGCCCTGCGCCTCCTTTCTCTTTCCATGGTTTATAAGGAACTGCTTGATCGTCGGAAGTTTTAATAATGCGGTTCCGGCTACTGCAAAGATAATGACCAGAGCCTGAATGATATCCACCACAGAGCTTGGTACCTGCGTGGCTGTCTGCAAGGTACTTGCGCCCTTTCGCAGCACTGCGAAAATGCAGGCCACAATAGCCGTTCCCAATGGATTTAGCTGGGCGATCAGTGCAATTGCCACGCCATCGAAACCAAAGCCGGAGCCAAAACCGCTCATAAGCCGGAACTGTTTTCCATGAAGTTCTATGCTTCCTCCAAGTCCTGCAATAGCGCCTGAAGTGATAAAAGAAAACAGGATGTATTTATTAACGGGAAAACCATTGAAAAATGCCGCTGTTGCGTTCATTCCCACTGCCCGCAGCTTAAATCCTTTGGACGTATAAAAAATGAAATAGTATAAAACCGCTGCAAGCAAAAACGCCGCCAGAACACCCCAATGGGCTGGAAATCCTTTTGAAATACCGGCAATCTTCATACTGTCTGCCACTGCAACCGTCTGTGGAACACTGCCGTCACGCAAAAGGGTTGTATACACATATCCCATAAACAGCGTTGCCACATAGTTGAGCATGATGCTGACGATCATTTCATTTAAGCCTCTGGTGATCTTTAAAATACCAGGAATAGCGCCCCAGATGCCCCCTGCAACGGTTCCTGCAAGAAGGCTTACAAGAAGTCCGCCCATTCCTGCGTCACCCAGTTTTGCAGAGACAAAGATACTGGTAACTGCACCCATAATAAACTGCCCTTCACCGCCCAGGTTAAAAACGCCGCACTTATAGGCAAAGGCTGCTGCAAGTCCGGTAAAGATCAGCGGACATGCAATTACTAAAGTCTGCCCCATCTTACGTCCGCTTCCAAATGCACCGGAAAACAGGTATCCATAAGCTTCCACCGGATTTTTCCCCAGACACAGGATGATGATCCCTCCTGCTATAAATGCGATCAGGATCGACAGAATGGGGATCAGGATCTTTGCCAGATTATCTTTTAATTTCATTTCCCTATTCCTCCTTTCCTGCCATTGCCAGGGATATTTCTTCTACCGGCGGATTTTCACCAGAATAAATTCCCATGACCTGGCCTTCAAACATAACCAGGATCCGGTCTGAAAGTTTTAGGACTTCATCAAAATCCGCACTGATCAATAAGATCCCACAGCCCTTGTCCCTTGCTTCGATCATGGTATCGTGTACATACTGGGAAGCCCCGATGTCCAGACCTCTGGTTGGATGGACTGCTACTAAAAGTTCCGGGTGATTTTCCATTTCCCTGGCTAAGATGATCTTCTGCTGATTGCCGCCGGATAAGTTTCTTGCTTCCTGCTCAATAGAAGCACAGCGGATATCATTCTTTTTCTGAAGTTCCAGGGCAAACTTCCGGATCGCTTTTTTCTTTAATAAAGCGCCGTGTGCATAGGAAAAACGAGGTTCTTCCGTGGCCTTTAAAACCAGATTTTCTTCTACTGTCATATTTCCTACCAGACCCATTTTGTTTCGGTCTTCCGGGACATGGGATACATTGGAAAGAATGAAGCCATTAGGCGCAAACTGGGCAACTTTGTGGGAATTTAATTCCACTTCTCCGCTGTCTGGTGAAATAACTCCCGTTACCAGCTGCGCAAGCTGTGACTGTCCGTTGCCGTCTACTCCGGCCACTCCCAGGATTTCTCCCTTTCCTATGGAGAAGCTTACGTTATTTAAACCGCTGTGTTTATGATCCTTCTGATAATCCACATGGAGCAGACGCAGCACATCTTCTCCCGGTTCTGTCACTTTTTTATAAGCACTGACTGTCATCTCATGGCCGATCATCAGATTTGCAAGCTGTGCCCCATCTGTATCCTTTTTATCCACTGTAGTAATAGTCTGACCAGCCCGCAGGATCGTCACCCGGTCACTGACTGCCATTACCTCACGCATTTTGTGGGAGATAAAAATAACAGACTTGTTTTCTGCCGTCAGTCTTCCCATAATAGAGAAAAGACCTTCTACTTCCTGGTCTGTCAGCGCTGCCGTTGGCTCATCTAAGATCAGAAGCTCCGCTCCCCGGTAAAGAGCCTTTAAAATCTCTACACGCTGCTGTTCGCCTACAGAAATCTCATTTACCTGCTTATCCAGATCTACTTCCAGTCCGTATTTTTGTGAAAGCTCCAGGATTTCCTTTTTCCGTTCTTCTTTTTTAATGAAAATGGAACTGTCCTTTTTCGTTCCAAGGATAATATTTTCAAATACTGTCATGGCATCCACCAGCATAAAATGCTGATGCACCATTCCGATCCCCAGTTTTACTGCTGTTTTTTTGGTGAATCGATCTTTACCTTTTTGCCTTTTAACCAGATCGTACCGGAAGTAGGCTGATACAGCCCGATGAGAATATTCATCAGGGTACTTTTTCCTGCACCATTTTCACCCAGAAGTGTATGGATTTCGCCTTCTTCAATAGACAGATTGATATCCTTATTGGCATAGACTGCACCAAACTGCTTGGTGATCCCTTCCATTCTTAAAAGCTCCGCCATATTCATCCCCTCCTTTCAATTTCAATTGCTTATAAATAAAAAAAGGAAATGAACATCTGAAAGAAACATGTCTTTCAGCTGATTCACTCCCTTGTAAATCCTATGACCTGTAAACTGACCTACATTATAAACAGACAGATTCCTGATGTCAATTATTCCCTCTTTTTCTTAATAAAATTATCCCATCATGGTTTTCAGGGTTACCATGATGGGATAATTCTTTCATTTTTTCTGAATTTTCCTAAGATTCTATTGTATTTGTCTCTTCTGCCAGCTTTTTCCGCATTCTTTTATCTTCATACATTTTTTCATCTGCTTCACGGTACATTTTATCATAATCTACTGCGCCGTAAGCCATGCTGCTTCCCATAGAGAACCTCAGATCAACGGTAACGTCCGTCCCGCAGCCGGACCTTCTGTCCGCTCTGAAGCGCCTTCAGGGCTTCTATTTTCTGCACAAGCGCTTCTTTCCCATACTTATAATAGAACAATGTAAATTCATCACCGCCCTGACGGCAGAGAATGCTGTTTTCACCTGCTTCCTGTTTCAGCATTTCTGCAATCCTTTTAAGGTACTCATCACCATTTTTCATGTCCGTAAGTGTCATTAACCATTTTCAGACCGTCAGCATCTACCATAACAGCAGCGCAGTAATATGGTCCCTGCATTCTTCCAGTATTTTGGAAAGCCTGGTATCTCTGCCAGTCCGGTTAAACAGCCCCGTCAGCTGGTCATGATCTCTCTGGTATTCGATCTCCCTGCGCTTGCGGATCTCCTCTGTAACGTCCGTAATAACACCGAAGATCTCTTCGCCCTCCTGGATCTCTTCAATTTTTAAATATTTACCATTTCCTACAGCAAATATCTCATTTTCACCTGCAACCGGCTCTTTTTGCATGGTTCTAATATATTTCTTGAAATCTTCCCAGTCAGAAGGCAGCTTCCAGGCAGCTTCTGTGCCGGTCTTTAAGATCTGAAGAATATCACCTGTAAAACGGACTCTCTTCATTTGCCGGTTGTACTCATATACACCAATGTGCATATCCGTCTTTCCAAGCACATATGTCATTTCCTGTCATTGACTAACAGGCTCTGGAGCATTTCATTAATATAACGGCTCAGTTCAAAAAATTCCCTGCTGCTGTGGACATCAATCTTGACGTTTAAGTCACCCATGGTTATCTTATGCAACTTTCCGTTTACTTCCCCGATCTTCTGGACTACCTCCCGGTCCAGATACCGGGTCACTGCCTTAAACAATGCCAGCGCAATGAGTACAAGACATACCGCCAGATACAGCATATTTAACGGTATGCGTTCATAAAGTGCCTTACTGGTCACTGCCACACCGATATAATTATCTGCTACCTTCTTAAATACGATATAGGAACGTTTTCCATTGATCATACCGGAAAAACCTTTTGTACTATGGATCTTTTCCGTATTTAAACCAATTTCCTTCATGTCCATTCCCACTAATTCTGTGTCCGTAGCACCTACGATCTTTTTCTGTTTTCTGCATTTACCGCAAAGTAGCTGGTATCCGGGTTGACACAAAAGCTGGGAAAAAATATAAGGCAGTTCATTTTTTTCTGTTACTTTGGATACATTTACCGGTTCAATTCCCGCTTCCACGATAAATTCCCCGGTGCTGTTCCACATAGCTGAATACTGCATCAGCTTATGCTCTGCTGTATTCGGCTCTATATCCTGAACCATTTTCAGGGATTTGTCCTTAAGCATAGGCTTAAAATAATTCATCTGCTCCCCGGAGTCAAAGCTATAACCATAATACTGGGGATGGGTTCCGGAAACGATCTCGCCTGCAGCATCAATAATGTGGATCTCATCTACTTCCATAAATTCCGCGATCTTACGCAGTTCATACAGATCATTTCTTGCCCCGGTGTTCTTCTCCAGAATATAGGCAATGGCCTCTGTATTATGAAGACATTTCGCAGCATATTCCTGGCGCAGCCTGGTAAGTTCCTTCTGATTCTCCTCCAGCATCTTATCCATCTGCTCAAAGATCTTATCCGCCGTCCCCTGCGCCCGGCTCTGCTCATTTGCTATATTCAATGCCGTAATGCTAATAAGGATCACACTTACCAACGCAAATGTGACCTTATACATATAACTCCATATGGATTTCTTTAAAGTACGCACGACTTCTCCTTACTTGCTATATGCACACCTACGCCGTGTACATATACTTGCATCTTCCCCGCTTTTGAGAAAGATTATCACGCCTTCGGTTACAAGAATTATAGCAACTTTAGAGAAGTTAGGCAAGTTTTCATCGGTTTTAATTGGCTGAATTTTCAATCTGGCTTATGATTTATCCCGTCATTTTCTTTAAATACTCCAACATTATCCCCGACACCACGGAATTGGCTGTCTTTGAAAATGCCAGTCCCAGGGTCCGGTGTGAAGCTGGTTCTAAGGGCCTGGATTCTACATCGTCTCTGGCAAAGGCTTTTAGTACCATTTTCTGGGAAATGGTGACGCCTAATCCGCTTTTTACAAAGGCCATGATCAGTGTATCGTCCCGGAAGCTGTAGGTGATCTTCGGCTTTACGGAACATTTTGCTAATAAATGCTGGATATCATTGTCGCAGCCAGGTGTTTCTATAATTAAGGGATACGAAAACAGTTCTGACACTGTGACCCGTTCTTTTTCTGTAAGTGGATGCCCCTTAGGCATCACTGCACACAGCGGGTCATCCATCAGTGGATAAAATTTCAGGTCGTCTGCCACAATAGATGACAGGAAACCGCAGTCCACCTGTCCGTGGATGATCCAGTCACGGATCTCATCGTAATTGCCGTCAAAGATCTCTACCTGCACCTTTGGATAATGTTCTTTGAAGAAATGGATCACTCCCGGCATCCACAACGCTGTAATACTGGAAAAGCTTCCTACCCGCAGCTTTCCTTCGATCTTATGATTAATATTAAAGGCCGCCTGGCGCAGCTTTGCCTTCTGGTTTACCATTTCCTGAATATAAGGAATCAGTCTGGCTCCGTTGTCTGTAAGTATGACTCCCTTTTTTACTCTGGCAAACAGCCGGACTTCCAGTTCTTCTTCCAGTCCAGCCATCATCTGGCTGATGCCGGACTGTGTGTAATTTAATGCCTCTGCCGCCCCGGAAAAGCTGCCGGTCTCGCACACCTTTAAAAATATCTCATATCTGTCTTTCTGTTCTTTCATAAATTTATCTATAGCCCCATATCCATTACAAAAAATTATATATAGTCATAAAAACATTTGTTTTACTGATATTATAACATGTGCTATTCTGGTATGACAAGCAAGTTCAGCTATAGATAATTTTAGGGGGATTCTTTTTCATGGAATAAGAAGAAAAGTAATTTTTCCGGCCAGTTTAAGGTTTTGTTTTAGCTGCTGCCGGCAGTGCCGTAGGCGTGGGAAACCTGTGGCGTTTTCCGTAGTCGTGGCGGCAAAGGACGGCGGAGGACTGTTCTTAGTCATCTATCTGGCACTGGTCTTAACATTTGGATTCACACTGCTGGCATCTGACATTGCCATTGGCCGCAGAACAAAAGAAAGCGCTATCGGGGCTTATACCCAGATGTCGCCTAAATGGAAATTTCTAGGAATTTTAACCTTTTCTTGTTCCAGTCCTGATCATGACCTACTATGCTGTTATCGGCGGCTGGGTCACAAAATACGCAGTTGTCTATCTCACCGGACAGACTGCCGCTGCAGCCCAGGACAATTATTTTACCTCATTTATCACTTCACCTGTATCACCTGTCCTGTTTGCCCTTTTATTTATGGGCGTAACAGCGTTTATTGTATACAATGGTGTGGAAGGCGGTATTGAACGTGTTTCCCGTTGCATGATGCCCATACTTCTGGTTCTGGTGGTTGTGATCGCAGGCTATTCCCTGACACTGCACCATGTTGACGAAAGCGGACAGATGCGTACCGGTATGGACGGCCTTCTTTATTATATAACCCCTCATTTTGAGGGACTGACCTTTAGCCGCTTCCTTCAGATCTTACTTGATGCCATGAGCCAGCTGTTCTTTTCCTTAAGTGTTTCCATGGGTATCATGATCACCTATGGCTCTTATGTGAAACCGGAAGTTAACTTAAATAAAGCTGTTAATCAGATTGAGATCTTCGACACAGGCGTTGCCCTTTTAGCAGGCGCCATGATCATCCCGGCAGTTTTTGTTTTCTCCGGCACCGACGGAATGAGCGCAGGTCCAAGTTTAATGTTCATTTCCCTTCCTAAGGTATTTGCCGCCATGGGAAAAGCAGGTACCTTTGTTGGTCTTTTGTTCTTTGTAACAACTATTTTCGCTACTCTTACGTCCTGTATCTCTGTGCTGGAATCTATCACTGCCAACTGCATGGAGATCTTCCACACAGGCCGCAAGAAAACAGTCCTTGTGCTGACTGTGATCTACCTGGCTGCCTCTGCTGTTATTGCCCTTGGCTACAGTATCTTCTATATTGAAGTAAAACTGCCAAACGGCTCTGTGGGACAGTTATTAGACATCATGGACTATATCAGCAACAGCGTTATGATGCCGTTTATCGCACTGCTCTCTGCCTTTCTGATCGGCTGGATCAAAACACCGGACTATGTGATCGAAGAAATGGAAAGCACCGGCGATACTTTCCGCCGTAAAAAGCTGTACCGCGTCATGATCCGCTATGTGGTCCCGGTTATGATGTTTGTACTGTTTTTACAGTCTACAGGAATACTCTGACAACCGCCTGCGTCAGCAGGCAGTGGATCACAAGTTTTACAAAGCAAACGGACGCGTCAGCCGGCGCGTCCATTTTTTGTTCTCTGTTTTATTTTACAGCACCCATTCCTCCAGGAAATGAGCTGCCCCGTCCTCTTCATTATGCCCGGACACAAATTTCGCAGCCTGTTTTACATCATCTTCTGCGTTTTCCATTGCTACGGAGATGCCTGCAGCCTGAAGCATGGAAATATCGTTTTCGTTATCCCCAATAGCCAGAACATTTTCCATACTTATCCCCAATTTTTTACAAAGTGTACACAGTGCATTTCCCTTTGAGGCATCCACAGAGTTTAATTCTATGATCCCATCTCCGGTGCGCAAAAATACGATACCCGGTATAGGGCTTCCTTTTTCCAGAAGTTCCTGTGCCAGTCCATCTTTTAAGACAAAAGCACCCATTTTCATCACTTTTACTCCGCTGGTCCTTAAAAACGCTCCCAGATCTTTTACATTTCCTTCGCTGAACCTGATATAAGGATATTTCTCAGAAAGCCCTGTTTTCTCCCAGCCCTCTGCCCGGAAAGTACCTTTGTCTGTATGGGCATATACAGCCACTGGGAATTGTTCCAGATACGCAATGGCTTCCACTGCTTTTTCTGTGGGGATCCCTGTTTCACAGATACTTTTTTCCTCCGGTACATCCATAAGCATGGCACCATTGGAGCAGATAGCATACTGAATGCCGTCTACATTATTTAATACTGCTTCTTTCATTCCTCCGATGGGTCTTCCGGAGGCAGGTACCAGGATCACGCCTTTTTTTACGATCCTTCTTAAAACATCTAATGTATAATCTGATATGCTCTTGTCATCATGAAGAAGAGTTCCGTCCATATCTACGGCTGCCAGCCGGATAGTTGTTTTTTTCACTATGCATATTGATTCCTCCTATAAATAATGTTCTCCCAAAAATCTTTTCTGTGCCTGATCTTGATCCTGACATCTGATTTTTAAGTATAGCACATATTTTCCCCCCATAAAAAGTGTCAATCCTAGTGTCGAACCCTATTCCCCCGCTCTGGACATCTCCCCATTTTTCTCCCCGCTACTGCCGAAACCCTTTTCAAACTGGCGAAATCATTCAAAACATCTTTCTTTTCAGACTATTTTTGTATAATTACACTTGTTATCAGGTAGACATAAAACACGCGCGAAAAGAATTCAAGTTAAATCAACAAACAGGAGAATCATGTACATGCTCAGCACAAAAGAAGAACTCTATCTTTACCTGGAAAAATAAGCCGGGGCTATGCCCTGAAAGATCTGAAATATTTTACGGCGAACCATATCAGCGAATCACTGAATATTTCCCGTAATCTGGCCAGTCAGTATCTGAATGAGCTGGTAAAAGAAGAGCGGGCCATTAAGGTCAACTCCCGTCCCGTTTATTTCTTCCATAAAAAAAATGTTGAAACGCGAAGCCCAGGTCGCCCTGGAAACCTGCGTATTCTCCGGTATGGACGATTTTCAGCGGAAATGCCGAAGCGATGAAAATAAAAGAGATTTTCAGAAAGCTATCGGTTATTACCTGAGTTTAAGTTCCTGCATTGAGCAGTGTAAGGCAGCTGTTAAATACCCGCCAAATGGTCTTCCGGCCTTGTTTAACGGAGCCGGCGGAACAGGAAAGTCTTTTCTTTCCAGGCTGATGTATGAATATGCTGTAAATGAACGGGTAATTGGAACTGCAGGCGCAGCTTCTCTCCCGCCTTACATCACAGTAGACTGCTCCGAATATGCCCAGAATGAAGAAAAATTTGCTATTTCCCTTTGCGGCAGCGAAGATGGAAAAGGCTGGCTTGCAAAGGCAAACGGCGGCATCCTTTTCTTTGATGAAATTGACAGGCTTCCATTTTCAGGACAGGAACTGATCTATTCCTACTTAATTTCGGGACAATACAAAGGATATCATGATGACGAACATGTTTTTGAGTCCAATGCAAGACTGATATTTTCCACCACAAAAGTACCGGCGGAAACACTTTATAAGCCACTTGCAAGGATGATTCCCATTGTGATCCCGGTCCCAACATTACATGAACGCACAGCCGATGAAAAAGAGGAAATGTTAGTCTCCTTCTTAAAAGCAGAAGGACGGCGCATGGGCGTAGATGTAAGCATCAGTCAGAATGCCTTCCACTGTATGCTGGAATTTTCCTACGAAAACAACATCGACGAATTAAAAACCTGCGTTACCAGCAGCTGTGCCGGAGCTTATCTGGAAAAACCAGCGATGGTATCGCTATCCACAGTTATCACCTTCCGGAATATATGCTCTCCTCCTTAAAACTGGAGGTTGAGGACAAAGACAAACGGATGATCCACTTAAACAGTTACAGCCGTGACACCTCTTTGGGGCAGACGGTACAGTATTTCCAGATCATGTTAGATGTCTTTGAAGATTACCGTCAGGATATGCTCAGTTTTGACGGCCTGATGATGGAATTCCGGAAACAATTAAATGATTATTACGACTATCTGATCTACGGACAGAAGCTTGTAAACATCAAGATCTCCACTTACGAACAGCTGATCAATCAGATTTTTGAAAATGTAGGTGAAATGTATGGCATCAGCCTTTCCAAAAAATACAGCCACTTACTTGCCCGCCGCTTATATATACAGCTTCAGGGCGACCATCTGATCGACAACTGGATGAAACAAAACCATGACGAGATTGAAGAAATGTTTCAGGCTGTAAGCGCTGTTCTTGAAAAAGAATCAGTCATCTGTTCTAGGATCGTAAACCTGATCAAACTGAATCTGGACATTGAAGCAGACAGTTTAAACCAGCTGTTTTTGCTTTTAGATATAAAAAACCAGAACCAGAAGATCCAGGGACTTTCCGCAGCCGGTATTATCTTAAGCCACGGCTATGCAACAGCTTCCAGTATTGCAGATGCCGCAAACCAGATCATCGGGCGAAAGGTATTTGATGCCATTGATATGCCTCTTGACATGCAGATGAGCGACATCACCGGGCTGCTGGAAAAACACATTGAACGATTTATCACCTGTCAGGACGTAGTACTTCTGGTGGATATGGGTTCTTTAGAGCAGATCCACAGCCAGATGGGCGGCCTGCGAAACTTAAACATCGGCATCATCAACAATATTTCCACTGCCTTAGCTGTTGATATCGGCCTTGGCATCTGTGGGAACCAGAAGCTGGAAGACATCCTGAAACGGGCCAGCGAAAGCAATGTCTGCACCTACCGTATCATCCACAATGTACAGAAGGAAGACGCCGTGATCTTCAGCGGAGAAAACGGCATTGACACAACGGAAAAGCTAAAAGAGCTGATCTTAAAGACTTCCGCCACTTCCATTCCTGTAAAATTTGTGGCTTACGATTATTACCGGCTGATGAAAAACGGCAGCCATGATGAGATTTTCCAGCAATACCATGTAAAATGCATCATCGGACTTTTCAATCCGGAGATCGAGGGAATTCCTTTTATCTCACTGGAGGACATTATTTCCATGAATTCCGCAGAAAAGCTGACAAACATTTTCTCAGAGTACCTGGATGAAGAACAAATGGAAATATTTAACCAGAACCTGGTAAAGAATTTCTCCCTGCAGAATGTAGTTGAATCTATTACCATTTTAAATCCTGACAAGCTTTTAGATGAAGTAGAACAGGCAGTGGGACGGCTTCAGAAGATCACAGGAAGGAAAGATCGCAGGACGTATCATGATCGGGCTTTATGTCCACCTGTGTTGTCTGGTGGAACGACTGGTCACAAAAACACCTATTGATAATTATCAGGATCTGGAAGAATTTGAACAAAAACATGCCGACTTTATCAGGCAGGTAAGGGACAGCTTTCAGGATATCTCCCGGCATTACCGGGTGGCTCTGCCTGTAAGTGAGATTGCTTACATTTATGATTACATGCATTTGAATTCAAAAATAAGCTTTCCGGGCAGGCAGAAAGCCCGGCCGTCCGTGAGGACGAATAGGAGGTAAATATGGGTATTGTACTTGCAAGAATTGATAACCGTCTTCTTCATGGTATCGTGGCTACACAGTGGGCCGGACGTTCCGGTGCACAGCGTATCATGATCATTGATGACACTGTTGCCAATAATGAACTGACCAAAGCCAGCATGAAGCTTGCCAGACCTACCGGAATGGCTATTTCCATCATTACCGAGGAAACAGCTTTAAATAACTTCAAAGCCGGAAAATACAATGACCACACTGTATTTGTCCTGGTTAAGAAGCCGGAAACACTGGTTAAGCTGTCTGATATCGGCGTAAAGATCCCGGAACTGGTCATTGGCGGAACTGTAAAGCCTGCTGAAGGCGAAGAAGCTGTAAAGCTTTCCCAGAGAGCTTACGCAAAGCCGGATGACATTGAGGCTTACAAGAAAATTAAAAGGCTGCGGGAACCAAACTCTATGCACAGTATGTACCTGCAGACGCAGAAGTTTCTATTGACGAATTTCTGAAATAACAAAGGGGGAAATTGTTATGCAATTAAGTGCTTTACAAATTGTACTGCTTGTCCTGGTGGCTGCTGAGATCAACGTTGACCGCCGCGGATTATCACTGACACATGCAAGACCTGTTATCGTAGGTTTCCTGTGCGGACTGATCTTAGGCGACATGAACAGCGGTCTTTACATCGGCGGTACTTTCACACTGATGTCCTTAGGTGTTGCCGCTCTTGGCGGTTCTTCTGTACCTGATTATGGCGTTGCAACCATTATTGCATGCGCATTTGCAAAAACAACCGGACAAGGACCGGAAGTTGGTATGACCATCGGTCTTCCTGTTGGTATGCTGGGCGTACAGATGGACGTTTTATACAAGATCTGCAACTCCTTCATTGCCCAGAAATCCCAGAAATATGCCAATGAAAAACAGTTTGGCAAAATGTATGCTATCCTTTACCTTTGCCCTGTTATGGTAGCTGTATTCATGGCATTCCCAACCGCTGTTGCATTAACAGCAGGCGCTCCTTTAGTTCAGGCTATCCTGGATGTGCTTCCTTCCTGGGTAACAGGCGGTCTGTCTGTAGCAGGAAAGCTCCTTCCTGGTCTTGGTATTGCCATGCTGCTCCACTACATGCCGGCAAAGAAGTACTTCAACTACATTCTGATCGGCTTTGTACTCAGCGCATACATGGGCGTACCGATCCTTGGTATCGCATTCCTTGGTGTAGCTTTAGCTTACAAGTTCTATATGGATGAAGAAGCAAAGGAAAATGTAGGATTTGCAGGAGGTCTTGAAGATGAATAATGAGAATGAAGTAATGGAAAAAGCTCCCGTTTTAACAAAAAAAGACTGTGTGAAAGGTGCCATCCGCTGGTCTTTAATGGCAGTAACAACCTTTAACTACGATACCCAGCTTGCTCCAGCCGTTGTTTTCGGTATTGGACCTCTGCTGCGTAAGATCTATAAAGATGATGACGAATACGTTGAAGCATTAAACAACCATTATAAATACTTCAACACCATGCCATGGCTGGCAAATATCGTTCTTGGTGCTACTCTGGCTCTGGAAGACAAAGAAGGGATCACTTCCCTGGATGCTGTACAGAATATCAAGGTCAGCTTAATGGGACCTTTAGCTGGTATTGGTGATACCTTATTCTGGACACTGCTTCCTACTATCATGGGCTCCATCGCAGGATATATGGCTCTGGAAGGCAACCCTATCGGTGTTATCCTGTGGCTCATTGTAAACCTTATCTTCATCTGCATCCGTACCCAGTTAATGTGGATTGGATACCGTGAAGGTACCAAACTGATCACCAAAGTGGGCAGTAAGCTTGCCCGCATCACAGATGCTGCTTCTGTTCTGGGTCTTACTGTTGTAGGTGCTCTGTCCGCAACTGTTGTAACTGCAAAAACACCTCTGGCATTCCAGATGGGTGAAGTTAATCTGGCAGTTGCAGATCTGTTAGACAAGATCATGCCTTCTATGATCTCTGTAGCTACTGTCCTGGTACTGTATAAGCTCCTTGGAAAGAAGGGCATGAAGATCACTACCCTGATCCTCATTGTTATCATCTTCTCCATGATCTGCTCTGCACTGGGAATCCTGGCTTGATCATTTATAACTAACATAAGTAAACGGACATGTCGCCTGATGGTGACATCACCATAATGACGGTTCTGCCTGTCTTATTTGGCAGGCAGAGCCCTTTTTTATTCAACTAAGGGGAGATTATCATATGGTTGAAGTAAGCGCAGCAAAACGTAATATCACACCTCCATTTCCTATGTACATGCGCGGTTATGCCATGAGAACAGGAAAATCTATTGGTGTTTTAGATGAACTTTACTGCAGGACTTTAGTCCTGCGCATTGACGGGGAGATTTTTATATGGTCCACCCTGGATCTGTGCCGGTTAGAAGAACCGATCTCTGATTATGCCCGCACAGTCCTTGCCGGAAAATATTCTGTTCCAAAGGAAAATATCATTATCGGAACCATTCATACACACTCTGGCCCTGATATCAGCTTTGAAGATGAAGGGGAAGACAGAAATCATCGCAAGGCAGTTTACAGGGAGCTGGTAATGAAACAGCTTTTTGACGCTGTAGACGAATGCTTTGACCGTGGTTTCTTAGAAGTAACACCTTATATGGTAAAGGGAACCATAGAAGGTGTATACGGAAACCGCAATTATATTGACAAACCAAGCGATAAAGATATCAACATGATCCTGTTCCGCAATGAAAACCATGTAGTTGCAGGTATGTTCCAGTTTACCTGCCATCCAACTGTCCTTGGCATCCACAACATGAAGATCAGCTCTGATCTTTTAGGAAATGTGGGAAAGGCCCTGGATGAAAAATACAATACCATTTTCATTACCATGCAGGGAGCCTGCGGTGATATGGGCAACCGCCAGTACCGTCAGGGAAATGACGAAAACGAGCTGTGGCGCGTACGTGATGAAGTAATGAAGCAGGTAAATGTTTTCGCAGAAGCAGAAACTCCTATGGAGTTAAAAGCTGGCTCTGTAAAAACTGCAGAATACACCATCCACCAGACTTATGATCTGGATGCTATGAAGGCACAGTTAGCTGAAGATGAAAAGAAGCTGGCTGCTGCTGTTACAGAGGATGATAAAAAGCTTCTCTGGTCCGGTGTCCGCCATATGAGAAGAAAGATCCAGTCAGGCGGCATCAATGTTACTCTCCGCTCTGTTATCTTCCATTTAGGTGACCTGGAGATGATCACCATCCCCGGAGAACTGTTCTCCACCTTCGGAATGGAGATCAAAAAGAACTTTAATGCTCCTATGCGCATCGTATGGGGCTATGCAAACTACAGCGCAGGCTATATCGTAGAGAAAGATGAATTCGGAAAAGGCTATGAAAGCATGCAGACTCCTTTCCTCCAGGGAGAAGCAGAACTTTACGTAGATCATCTGATCAAATCCCTGTAGTATCTGATCCCCGCCACACTATTATAAATATAACTATAACTATAAAACTATAAGGAGAAGCGTTATGAGAAGATATATTATCGCCTCCCATCATTTACTGGCCCACGGCCTGAAAGACACATTAAATTTTCTTACTTCCATGGACGGCATCATTGATATCAGTGCCTATATGGATGACACCGATCTTCCTACCCAGATCAAAGAATTATTTGATTCCTTTGACCCGGAGGATGAAGTAGTCATGATGACTGATATGTTAGGTGGCAGTGTAAACCAGCAGTTCTGCCCATATGTAAACGATCATCGTCACCTGATCTGCGGTATTAATCTTCCATGTGCCTTAAGCCTGGTATTACAGCCTCAGGATATGCCTCTTACTGCAGAGACCATCCGGACTATTGTAGAAGAGTCCAGAAGCCATCTGATCTATGTAAATGAGTATAATGATGGGGCTAATGAGGATGACGAGTAAAAAATCGTGAAAATCCACTTCATTGAACAGACATAAAAGAAGCAGCTGACTGGTTTTTTCCAACAGCTGCTTTTTTCGTAGAAAAAGCAGGAATATATAAAGTCAGAAGTGTGAAAAACGCAAATTGATTTTATTTGAAAAAAATGATAAAACAGGGAATGAAAGAAGGGATATACATGAAACAAAAACCGGCCTGCAAATGTCCAGTTCGCTGCCTGTTATGATACTTTTAAATCTGTCCGGCGGAACGCAGGATGCCTGTTCCTATTTTTACGTGATCACGTCTTTGCCAATGCACAGACAGGAATATTGTTTAAATGGGATGTCTACCGTGATATCCCGATGG
>ENA-OPZN01000078-OPZN01000078.1-human-gut-metagenome-genome-assembly--contig:-NODE-78-length-38676-cov-3.032582_pt1 | contig 38676 bp, 45 predicted proteins | sample MGYA00242483_ERZ504503 | MGnify/ENA primary metagenome ERZ504503 (study PRJEB26092, sample SAMD00036285) | human gut metagenome | host: Homo sapiens | study: EMG produced TPA metagenomics assembly of... | reverse complement strand
GTGAACGGAGTGAACAGTAACAAATTGTCAGTATATCATAAAACAACTTTCTGCTATATTGATGCAGGGTGAGTTCTTCATATGCGCAGTATAGTATAGTACAGTATAGGTATAAGATGTAACGAATCACGTTATTCTTATATTGTGCCAAAGATACGATCTCCGGCATCTCCAAGACCTGGGCAGATATACGCATTTTCATTTAAACATCTGTCTAAATGTCCAACATAAATCTGAATGTCCGGATGTGCTTCCTGCAGTTTCTTAAGACCTTCCGGTGCTGCGATGATGGCCATAAATTTGATCTTCTTTCCACCGTGCTGCTTGATGAAATTAACAGCTGCAACAGCAGATCCACCGGTTGCCAGCATTGGGTCAGTAACAACAATGGTACGTTCCTCGATCGGATCCGGAAGTTTGCAGTAATATTCATGAGGCTCATGTGTCTCCTCATCTCTGTAAAAGACCGATATGTCCGACCTTAGCACTTGGAACCAGTGCCAGGATACCGTTTACCATACCAAGACCTGCTCTTAAGATCGGCACAACTGCCAGCTTACGGCCTGCGATCATAGGTGTCATACAGGTCTCGATTGGTGTCTCAACTTCTACATCTTCCAGAGGAAGATCTCTTAAAGCTTCGTATCCCATCAGCATGGCGATCTCTTCGATCAAAGCGCGGAATTCATTTGTACCGGTGCTTTTCTTTCTTAAAATAGAGATCTTGTGCTGGATCAATGGGTGATCAAAAACAATTACATTTTCCATAGTTTTTTGCTGCTCCTTATTCGTGTTGTATAAGACACAGATACTTGTCTGTCTTTTCTGTTTCCTATTATAACTGATAGCGTGGATAATGGCAACGTTTAATTACTTGGTAGAAGGATCAAATGCAACGATCACATAATCTCCCAAAGCGTGGGGGACCGGAACGGAAAAGCAGATAGTTCCGTGGTTTTCATAGCTGAAGGATTCCGGCCATACAGTATCAGATGCCAGCGGAAAGTCGGCTCCGTTAAATACCTCTGTAAGGATATCCAGATCCAAACTGTCACGATACTCTAAAAAAGCTTCCTTCTGATCCTGGGTTATACCTACAAATTCCACATCATCACTTAAAACATAACCGGCCATAGTGTAGCCATCTGTGTAATCAGAAAGCCCAAGATTTCTTACCTGGTTCAGATCCACTGTGTTGGTATAAAAAACACTGACAGGATAAGCAGCTCCATTACTCATGCGGTCTCCTTTGTAAACAGCAGTGAGACGCTTCCGGTCTGCAGATATGACTTCGCATTTTACAGTAAGAGTATCTGCGGTTTCATCCAGATCGTTTGCCTGAATAATGGAAAGGGCATTGGTCTTTAAAAGTTCATTTACATTGTCCTGTTTTGCGCTGTCGTTCATCTGGCTTACCACCGGATATTGAATGGAAATATTTCCGGAAGAATAAGTCTCAAGCTGTACGCTGATACCTGTAGTTCCTTCTTTAACAGTCTCACTTTCCTGAACAGAAGAACTTTCCTCCACAGTTGCAGGTTCTGTTGCTTCCGGGACACTGGTAGCTTCCTGGGTATGTATGGTAGACAGATCCGTATCCGCCGGAGCGAGACCAAAGATAAGACCGATGGAAACTGCGCCGACCACAACAGCAGCACCTATGGCACCGATAATGATCTTTTTGGTTGTATCCATAATTATTTCCTCCTCGTATAGTATTTCTTCCTTATTATATATTACTCTGCTTTTATGGACTCTGTATAAAGAAATACTTACAAATTCATGAAGGATAACAGGAATATATTTTCATTTCCTTTCATATAGTATAAGAGCGTGTCAAAAAGGTTATGTCACGCAGGATGAAAACGGGAGGGACTGTAAAATGACATATTTAGAACTGGTTGCAGCAGTAGGCAGCGTACCTATGGATATTGCCTGTATGTACTTTAACGGCAGGCTGACAGAACGGGAAATGAAAAAATGTGATCGGTTGGAAAAAGGCCGGTCTGGTGGAATGTTTTATCTGCAAAATAGAAATGATCAAAATAATCAAATCCATAAATGAATATTGAAAATAAATACCCCTTGTGCTACATTTATAATTGGGTGTGAACAAAAGCAAAGGGGCTGTTGATGTGGGAGAGAAGAAGTTATATGTTAATTTATTAGGAGAGTTTTCTGTGTGGTACGGAGACAAAAAGGTGTACATGGGACGTACATCTACCGGCCGCCAGGCACAGCTGTTCCAGCTTCTGATGATCAGTCCGGGATTTCAGATATCCAAGGAAAAATTAATGGCGGACATTTATAAATCAGGAGAGTTCAATAACCGGAACAACAGTGTCAACAATGCGATCTATCGTCTGAGAAAAATGCTCACGGATGCGGGGGTTCCAGGTGACGAATATATCGCCATTGAAAATGGAAACTGTGTGTGGAAAGAAGATATACCTGTTCAGGTAGATACTGTGGAATTCAAACGGCTGTTAGAAGAAAGCCGGGATGCAGAAGATGATGATAAACTTCATATACTTCGAGAGTATGAGAAAATCTCTGTAAATAAGATTCTTCTATGATAATTAAGAGCGATAAGCTTGTGAATCAGGCTTGTCGTTCTTGTTTTATATATAACAGTTGCTTACGGGCATGTCAAGAGCAGGCGGTTTCCCGCCTGTCTTCTTAACCCTTCTTTTGCTTACTCGGGTAAGCGTCCTTCGTACATAATGCCCAGTTCTCCATAAACCTGAGCCCAATCACGGATGGTGGTAGTCCATTTTTTCGTAGCCTCAAAAGTAGCCAGATACAAGGCCTTTAACAGGGCGGTATCGCTTGGAAATACGCTTCTCTGACGGTTCAGCTTCCGGTATGTGGAGTTTAGTGATTCGATCGCATTGGTTGTATAAATGACCTTCCGGACAGTGGTTGAAAATTTAAAAATTGGAGAAACAGCATCCCAGTTGTCTTTCCAGCGTTTCATGGAATTCGGGTATTTCGGAGTCCATTTTTCAGTTACACGTTCCAAGGCAGCCAGAGCCTTCTGCTCATCAGCGGCCTGATAGATGGTTTTTAAATCTGCAGCAAAGGCTTTTCTGTCCTTGTCCGGAACGTATTTCAGGGTGTTTCTTACCTGATGGACAATACACCTCTGGTATTCTGTTTTGGGAAACGCAGCTGAAATCGCTTCTTTAATGCCTGTAAGGCCATCGGCACAGATGATCAGGATATCTTTTACTCCGCGATTTTTCAGTTCGTTCAGGACTGACAGCCAGTATTTCGCACTTTCATTGTCACCAATCGTAATCGTCAGGACTTCCTTTTTCCCCTCCGCATTAATGCCAAGTATAACATAGGCTGCAAGCTTACGAATGACTCCATTATCCCGCACAGAATAGTGGATCGCATCGATGTAAAGGATTGGATATACCTCATCCAATGGGCGGTTCTGCCAATCTTCAATCTGAGGAAGTATCTTATCCGTCACATCGGATATGAAACTTTCTGATGTTTCAAAACCATAGATATCTTCAATCGTTTCCGAGATCTGGCGAGTGGTCATTCCTTTGGCATACATAGAGATGATCTTCTGATCAATATCAGAAATATCTTTCTGACGCTTTTTCACCACCTGTGGTTCAAAGGTCGATTTCCGATCCTGTGGGACCTCGATTTCCATAGAGCCATATCGGCTGTTTATCTGCTTGCGTTTATAACCGTTACGATAATCGTCATTGTCAGAACGCTGGGATTTCTCATATCCAAGATGGTCATCCATTTCAGCCTCCATCATTTCTTTAATGGTGCCGCCCAGAAGATCTTTGAGTGCATCCTGGATATCTTCTGCGGTCTCGATATCGTATTCTTCGAGAAGCTGGCGGATGATGTTCCTTTTTCCTTCAGTCATTTCAACTCTGTGAACTGGTTTCTTTTGTTTTGCCATAGTAAAAGGCCCTCCTAATGATATTTATTGTATCATAGAAGGACCTTACTTAGGTTATTTTACAGAAAAAGTTTCATAGGCTCTCTAACACAAAAACAGACTTTCTCAAATATTATTGTGTTATTTTGAACACTTAACTTTTCTCCTGTTAAGAAAACAACGCTGGCGTTTGCCCATTCACGCATTCTTTTATGTATTTTTATGTGTTCTTTATATCTGCACTTACATCCTTTTCCTTTTGTTTATTTCTCCTTTAATCTCTTCCATTTTCTCTTGCCTATTTTTTACTTATCCTTCATTGACCTAAACTATAACGGGAGTTTTTGATAAGAGTGTGAAAAAAATGTGAGGAGTTTAAAATTTCAAACACGTTAAAAAGGAACAGGACTGATTCAAATAAATCAGCCCTGCTCCTTTGGTTTTAAATAATTTCAAAGGATTTCTTCCCCAGATCTCCATGCAGCTCAATCCTGCTGTCTCCGTTTTTCCACCCAAGGATCAATTGCTCCTTCTCACATGGAAGCATATAAAACTCACCATCAAATGCAGGATGCGTATTTCTGAGTTTCATAAGTTCCAACAATTGCTTTACTACCGGGCGTTCAACTTCCCGTCCTATCTCTTCTTCCGTATAATAATGACGATTGATATTTCGTCCTTCCTTCGTCTCCTCCAAAAGAGAAATATCATTTTTTCCAGCCAGTAGTCCCACATAATAAACCTGAGGCGTACCTGGCGCAAAGAACTGGATCGCTCTGGCTAAAAGATAAGCATTATCATCATCCCCAAGAGCCGAATAATAGGTGCAATTAATCTGATAAATATCCAGATTATTGTATTTCTCCGTATTGTAAACACGCTTTACATTAGCGCCATACTCAAACAAATGCTCTTTCGCAGCTTCAATCTCCTCGTCTGGCAAAAGCCCCCGGACATCTACTACGCCAATTCCGTCATGGGTATCCAGCGTTGTAAACTGCTTTCTCGGACATATTTCAAACCAGTGCTTCAGATATTCACTGTTTTTAAAATAAATGGCATGTAAAAGCAGCATTGGCAGCGCAAAGTCATACACATAATAATCCCGGCATGCCAGTTTTTGCTGGATTGAAAAAATGTTCATGGATCTCCGGAAGGATCTGGGCACCTTCTTCAGCTGCAATTTTCGCACATCTTCCAAGAAGTTCCCAGATGTCCGGTTCTACAAAAAAGCAGGAAGTTCCCGGTCGTTTCACAGCATAAGCAAAAGCGTCCAGGCGGATAAGCGATGCACCGTGTCTGGCCAGCCAGCGAAGATTTTCTTCCAAAAAGCGCTTTCCTTCCTCTGTCTCCATGTTAAGGTCGATCTGTTCCTCTCCAAAAGTACACCAGACTGCCTCCTGGGTCTGATTCCCAAACTCTGCCATAACATAAGGTGCTCTGGGCTTCCGCTTATAAATAGCATCCGTTTCTGCCTGGGTTGGCATTCCATTTTCCCAAAAATCCTTATAGCGGATAAACAATCCTCTGTATGGCGACTGATCCTTTTTCTCTAAAAAATCCTGGTAATAAGGACTGTGTGCGGAGATATGATTGATCATATAGTCAAACATCAATGGATATTCTTCGGAAAGCATACGGATATCTTCCCAGTCTCCGAACTCTTCTGATACCTTTTCATATCCTAACGGGGCAAAACCACGGTCCCCACTGGAAGGAAAAAACGGCAGGATATGCACCATTTTTACCGCATCTTTAAAATACAGGTTCAAAATATGATGCAGATCTTTTAAATCATGTCCCATGGAATCAGGATATGTGATCAGCATGATCTTATTCAGCATTTATGAAATCACCTCTTTTTGTCCTTTTTATTTTCAGGCTTTCTGCGCCGTCGCTGTAAGCGGTTGCGATGTCATATATCGTCCTACTTTATTCATTCTACTCATATGCACCTGATCTTTTTCAAAGCAGAACTTCAGTTCATTTTCATAGCAGGTTTCTATCCATCTTGCATGGACTACAAAACAGTTTTTATCTTCCCAATATCCACTTAAACACAACTCACTATTTACCCTTCCATCTAGTTTAAGCCGGTTCCATCTCCAGGATCCATCTGTAGCAATCAGAACTTCATGTTCTTTTCCCTGCTGGCAAAACTTCATTTCGCAGGTTCCAGGTACAAATCTCATGGTAAATTCTGTTATTCCCTCAAGTGGTTTCAATCCTGCATGGGAATTCTGGATCTCTGTTTCAAAGCCCATACGCCCTTCTGACACAAAATAGCATTTTCCATTTATTTCAGACTCTTTTTCTCTGTTGCGACTGCACTGCCGACAAGGTGCTTCCAGGGATAAATGAGACAGCTTCTCTTTCAGATGCGTAGATGCAGCTTCATCCTCCGGCAGTGTTTCTTCCCGGACTTCCCTGGCAAACTTCCATATTTCATCCAATGTGTTCTGCGCCCAATGAGCATTAGAAGCCGTTTCATTCACGGAAATTATCATATCCTGATCTGGAAATACAATGGAAAACTGGCCCATTGCCCCGTCAGCCCGGTATACATTTTCCGGCTGGCACACCCAGATTTGAAATCCATAGCCAAGGAAATTGTCTGTAGCCTCTGGATTGCCATTTTTTCTGTGGCAGTATCGATCTGCTTTGATATTGCCATTTTCACATATTCTTCGGATAAGATACGCTCACCATCCCAGACTCCGCCGTCTTTATAAAGCTTCATCAGCTTAAATTATCCTCTGTTGTGGCATAAAATCCCCCGCCGCCAAAAACTGTACCGTCTGGCATGCGTTCAAACAAAAAATTATCACTGTCAATGCCAATCTTATCAAACAGCCTGCTTTTTAAATATTCCTCTGTGGGAATTCCCGTTTTTCTCTCTACGATGGCGCAAAGAAGAGTGGACCCCACACTGTTGTATTGAAACGCAGTTCCTGGACGATGCTTAATAGGAACTTCCAGATATGCCTGCAGCCAGTTCTCTGTCACCTCAGGAAGCCTTTCCATTCCACTTCCCATGCAGAGGATGTCCTTTACCGTCAGCTGCTTCAGATATTCATCTGGATTCTCTGGTGCCTTCTCTGAGAAAATAGAAAGAATCTTCTCATCTAAAGAAACTTTTCCTTCCGTTACTGCAATTCCTACTGCAGTAGCAGAATAGGTTTTGCTCAAAGAATGGAGACTGTGTCGGATTCCCGGCGCATAAGGCGCCACCAGCCCTCTGCACATATTTTTTCATGGCGCATGACCACAATGCCATGCATCTCTGTTACCTGCTCCAGATTTTCAATCAGACGTTCCAGGCTCTTACTGGAAATTCCCACTGCTTCCGGAGTAGTTCTCTCAAATTTCTTCCCTGTCATCATTTTTCTCCCAAACTATAAAACGTTGCAAATAGTCGCCAATCTTTTTTTAGCCTTTTACTGCGCCTACAACTACACCTTTGATAAAATATTTCTGTACAAATGGATAAATTAAAATGATTGGCAAAATTCCCACAACTGCCATTGCCATACGCACAGAGGTGCCTGGAAGATCTACCATAGCCGCGCCTGCAATTTCACCGGCTCCTCCTGATTTTAAGAACTGGATATTATCCATAATGCGAAGCAGCATGTTCTGAATTCCGTAAAGTTGCGGTTTTGTAATGTAATACAGAGCATTTACCCAGTCATTCCAGTATTTCAGCGCTGTAAAAAGACTGATCGTAGCGATCACGGGCGTAGATAATGGAAAGACGATCTTCCAGAAGATCGTAAGTTCCGAAGCTCCGTCAATTTCTGCAGCTTCGATCAAGGCATCTGGAATACTGTTCTGATAATAATTCTTAACCAGCATAATGTTAAAAGCTGTGATCAGATAATTTGGCAGGATCAGCGCCCAGATCGTGTTCTTCAAGTGAAAAAACTGAGACCACATCATGTAGGACGGAACAACGCCTCCATTAAACAGCATGGTAAAAAACACCAGAAATGTAAGGATCTTTGAAAATTTAAAATCCTTTCTGGACATAGGATATGCCAATGTGGTAGTAAAAAGCACACTTAAGAGCGTTCCTGTGATCGTTACAAAAAAGGAGATCCCATAAGCCCTTGTGATCAGTTTTGCCTGCTTTATCATATAAAAATAAGCATCCAGACTCCATTTTGCAGGAAAATAAGAATATCCATTTGCGATCAGACTGTTTTCATCTGTAAATGACGCAATAACGATCAGAATAACCGGAAGCAATGATAAAATGGTCATGATACCTAATGTTATCAGAGCAAAACGGCGAAAGCTGCGTTCCCCGCCTAATCTCGTTTTCATTTTATTGCCTCCTTCCATTAAAACAGCGCATTTTCAGGGTTCATCTTACGGACCAGTGCATTAGCAGTGATAACCAGGACAAATCCAACACATGACTGGAACAATCCCGCTGCTGATGACATTCCCACATCATTTAATTCCATTAATCCTCTGTATACAAAGGTATCAATGGTCTGGGTTACACCATAAAGAGCGCCTGAATTCATAGGTACCTGATAAAACAGTCCAAAATCAGAAAAGAATATCTTTCCGATCGCCATAAGAACCATGATCGTGATCGTTGGCCTTAAGAGTGGCAGTGTGATGTAAAAGATCTGCTTGATCTTACCTGCCCCGTCGATCTTGGCAGCTTCATAAATACCTTTATCAATACCTGCAATGCTGGCCATGTAAATGATCGACGTATGGCCCACTGTCTGCCATAAAAATACCAGAATCAGGATAAACGGCCAGATATTACTTTTTGTATACCAGGATACCGGAGCCATTCCCAACACTTTCAACACAGTATTGTTGATAAATCCACTATCTGAATTTAAAAACGCAAAAACCATGTAGGAGATCACCACCCAGGAAAGCAGGTATGGTAAAAGCAGCGCTGACTGATAAAACTTTGCCCAGACGCTTTTTACGATCTCTGTCAGCAGGATCGCCACAAAAATACCAAGAGCTGTACCAATCACAATAAAAGCGAAATTATATAAGATCGTATTTCTTGTCATGATCAGCGCGTCTTTTGTCTTAAACAGAAACTTGAAATTATCGAACCCGCACCAGGGGCTCCCAAATACTCCCTTTGAAAAATCATAACTTTTAAAAGCCAGGAAGATCCCGAACATTGGGATATAATTGTTTATCAGAAGATAAGCAAGGCCTGGCAATGCGATCAATAGCAGGGGGACGTTTTTTGTCCCCCGCCCCTTTCTTTTTCTCCCTGTCATAATAGCTCACCTAGTTCGCGTTTTCTGCAGCCCATGCATCCAGCTGTTTCTGCTTTTCCGCAATGATCTCATCAATTCCGGCATCCTTTAAACTCTGCTGGAACTTTGGAAGTTCAGTTTCCGGATCAAGGCTTCCGCAGCGCAGTCCTGGAAGATACTGATTGATCACGTTATTTACTGCTGTATACTGTATTTTCACAGTTGAACTGTCAAAGGTAAATCCAAATGCCTTTGATCTTCCCGCATTCTGATTATCCTCTTTCATAACTTTCTGTGTATCTTCGCTGGCACCTTCCAGGATATACTGGTTAAACTGGCTTCCGCATACGCCGCAGCTAAGCTGGGCTGTATATGGAACAGTGCTTGCGTCCTGACCGTCCGGGTATTTCACTACATTGTCGCTGACCTTTACATAATCTTTTCCTTCAATTCCGTAAATAATCAGGTTGATAACATCTTTATCTGTATAAGTTAAATTCAGGAATTCCAATGCCTTTTCCGGGTTTTTACAGGTAGATGCAACTGCCATGATACTCTGTTTACATCAGAAGTTCCAAGATACGGCTGGCTCAAACGAAGAGCCCCTATTTTCTGGCCTGTCTGAGTGGAGATCTGGGTTGCGGCGTCATTTCCACCATAGTTGGAGATGTAAGAAAATCCTTTTCCTGCGCTTAACAGCTCAATGGATGTACTGGTAGTCGTTGCTGCGTCACCCATAATATAGCCTTTGTTATACCAGTCTCTTGCCAGTGTCAGGATATCCTTAAATCCATCTGTTTCATAGAAATTCTCAACCTGCATATCATCGCCATTTAAAATTCCAGTTGGAGATAAATAGCGGTCTCCCAGATAATCAAATCCATAAATGGTATTGATCATACCTGAATCACCTGGATTGACCGGTACCAGCGGGATCATATCAGGATAAGCCTCTTTTACCTTTGCGTATACATCAGTCAGATCATTAATATTTTTAATGTCTGCCGGATCTACGCCGATCTCTTCCATGATATCTTCTCTGTACAGAAGTGTCGGCGCAAGAGCAACACCCTTATCAGCCGGAATACCATAAACCTTTCCGTCTACTACTTCTGTTTTCATAAAGTCCTCACCTACCGCGTCAATGGCGCCGGCAGCATGTTCCTTTACAATATCTGTAATGTCATAAAGCTGATGATTGGCAAGGCAGGTAGATAACTCCAGACCGCTTCCTGTATGGAACAGGTCCAGCTGTTCCCCGCCCTGCATTGCAAGACTTACCTGCTGGCCATATGCAGAAGAAGCAATCGGCATTAATTCTACTTCCACACCGATCTTCTCTCTTGTGATCTCACTGATCGCTTCATTTACGTCGGACAGATCTTCAGGAATATTGTTAAATGATTTAAAGGCATATACGATCTTTGTATATTCTTCATTTCCTTCCGTTTTCTGATCTGTGGCAGTCTGCTGACCGGCTGTATTATCCGAACTGCTGCCGCATCCAGTCATGGAAAATGCCATTGAACCGGCAAGAAGAACGGCCGCCGCGCCTGCAACTCTGTTTTTCATACTTTTTTCATATCAAGTAACCTCCTTTATTTTGCCTTTCTGGGCTTTATTATAAAGGAGGTCCATGATACATTTCTTTAAAAAATAAGTGATATTTTTTGATTTTAAGATTTTTTGATCTGCGGTATTCTCCCGGTGTGATCCCGGTATACTTTTTAAATACAGTAGAAAAATAAGAAAAATTGTCAAAACCCACTTCTGCTGAAATATCACTGATGCTCTTTATATCATCAGCCAGAAGCTGCTTTGCCATTTCAATGCGATAACCGATGATATAATCCTTTAAATTATGTCCTGTCTGCCTTTTATAGACCTTGGCAAGATATTCTGGAGTCAGAAAAAACACATCTGCAATGGTATCTCTGGAAATATCCTCTTTATAATGTTCTTTCACATAGCTTTCGATCTTATCTGCCAGAGAAAGGGACCGGTTGATCTCATCTTCGTACTCCAGAGTACGTGATATTGCGTAATTCACCCATTTTATCATGTCAAACACAGAGCGGACCGACTGCCGCTGGATTTTCCGGGAGACTTCATCCCCGAATAACTCCGCAGCCTGGATCCCATTTTGATAAAGATTGGTATAGATCAGCTGCAGGATCTCCTGCTGTATGACCAGTAACGTTTCTACCGATACGCTCTTTTCACGGGAAAGCTTTCCCAAAACGGTTTTTACCGTATTTAAGATCTTCATCCGGTCCTTGTTTCGCAGATCATTTTCCATTTGCTTCAGATCAAGAAGCCTTGTATTGAACCCCGATGTAACTGCCGCTTCTCCTTCACGAAATACCTGGTCAGACTCCAAGACATTTCGCAGCAACAGATTGACCACCTCATCTGCTTTATCAGGAAGCTGTTCCATGCTGCATGGAGTTCCAATACAACAGGTAAAGCAGCAGCCCACATAATCCTGTCCCGTTTTATCAGCATATGGCATCTTTCCATGAGTACTTCTTCCAGTGTCCGTTTCCAGTTGATCACCAGAAAGAACAACGCCTCATTTACGATCTTTTTTATAACCGATGTATTTTCAACAGACTCATCTACAATCTCTGAAACCATTTTTTCCAGAGTAAATTCCAACAGGTTTTCCCCCAGTGTTTCTTTAGCCTGTTCCTCTCTGGCAACTCTTATTCCAATCAGGCGTACCGGCTGATCTGCAAAAACAGGAAGACGACGTTTTTTTATCTCACGGTCAATAAACTCCATCTCTGCCCTTAATTCCCGCTCTATCAAAGCACGCCAAAAATTATTCATCAGCTGCCCCCGATTGTTTCTCATCCATTTTCCATAATGACTTTCTTCTTCTATTTTCCGCTTCTCCATGATCCTCTGGACCAGGCGCAAAAGCTCTGCTTCTACCTGCTCTACACGAAATGGTTTTACCAGATAACCAGCTGCTTGATAGCGGATTGCCACAGACGCATATTGAAATTCTGTATGGCAGGTAAGAAACAGAAATTCCGAAGACATATCATTTTCCCGAACCCACTTAAGCAGTTCTGTTCCATTTCCCATAGGCATTTCAATGTCACAAACCACAATATCCGCAGGTGTATCTGCTAATATCTCCTTTGCCTTTTCAATGTTATAAGCGGTCATGACCTTATCAATGTGCAAAGCGCTCCAGTTTACGGATTTACAGATCACATCTACTGTTGCCATGTCATCATCCACGATCAATACGTTCATTCTTTATCTCCTGTTCCTCACCCACTGCTGTTGTTTTTGGGATCCATATCTCGATCAGACACCCCCCTGTTTCCAGATTTGACAGGTGGATCAATTCCTTTTTCTGATACAAAACTTCCATGGTCCTTTTTATATTCCACAGCCCTACATGATGTCCCTCCCTCGAAGGATCTTCGCTCTCAAAATTCATATACTGCATAACCTGTTCAGGAAAACCTACGCCGTCATCCTCCATCCATACGAATATAAAGCATTTCTTCCCCCTCTTTTAAAAGGACTTTTGCCTGTATCAGTATCGAAAGGACGCTGTCAATTTTTACTGCATATTTGTATTCATTTTCCACAAATGTATGTAACAGCATCTGGGGGATCTTCCACGACATTGCAGCTTCTTCCATATCAAAATACCAGAATACACAGTCCGGATACCGGAGCTGCTGCATTTCAAAATAATTTTCCAGATGCTGGGTTTCTTCCTTAAGAAGGACCAGACGAAGACCGCCTTTAAACATATAACGGACCGTTTTTGTTAATGCGTCAATATATGTCCGTATATCCTCATTCCGCTTCTGATAACTCATACTGTAGATCGTTATCAGGGCATTTAAAAAGAAATGGGGTTTTAACTGCATCTGAAAATATTTCATCTGCGTATCCATTAACTGGATCTTTTCATCATAGGCCCTGATCCGAAGATTAACGATCACATTCATCATACGGTTAAATGCCTGTGTAAGACGCTGAAGTTCTTCCGTATGATAATCTTCCTCTGCCCTCTGCTTGTAATCTCCGTCTTCAATCTCCTGGATCGTCTGCATCAGATGATCCAGGGGCCTGTGGATCTCACGGTGAATATAATGTAAAAGGATCATATCACAGCCAATAGCCAGAACCATGATCAAAAGGATCAGAATACTATTTGTACTGAATTTTCCCAGAAAATGATTACTGCCGATCATTCCTGTAATATAAAGTCCTGCACGATCACTTTTAAGAGAGATCATCCGCTTTTTATGATCATTCTTCCAGGAATCTTCTATTTCCAAAGTCTCTCCCAGATACATGCTGTTTCCTTCTTCCAGATTTTCCACGCATACACCATTTGCGTCCGTAAGAAGAAAACTCTGACCGTCTGGATATTCTTTTGCCCGGATATCGGAAAGAAAAGTATTTTCCTTTGAAAATGCCGCCACACTCCAGTTGCTTCCCCTGTATATTTTCGCAATATAGGCATGAGTACCGATCTTTGTATAATACCATTGCGGCCTTCCCCGGTCTTCCTTTTCCATGAGATTCCAGATATAAGAGGCAATTGCCTCTTTCTCCCCATAAGAAACTCCCGGAGTGGACGCCGCGATCAGGTTTTTATTTAAGGACTCTGCGATCAGAACGTAATCCAGCTCCGCATTGCTGATCACATCTCTTTTCATGCTCTTTTGAAGCTCCACAGCCGCATAATACCGGTCAGCCGGACTTCCGTAACATATCTGACCGATCAGATCCTGATTACCGGCGATTCCCTCCACACACTGATCCATAGCAATAAATTTACTGTCGATCTGTTTCATGTAGATCTGGATCGTAGACCATACCGATGACTCCTCACTTTCTTTTAAGAGAAGAAAGCTGCTCACAGTGTAAGCAGTCAGCAGCCATATAAGAAGAACCAACGTCACTCCAATATAAATGCTGATCTTATTTACAAAGGACTCCTTCTTCACTTTTGCTCCCTCCTAACCGGATTTTTATTATTCTATAGTATAACATTTCCGTCTATTCTCCGCAATTTTCTCCCAGATCTCTTTATACTAAAAAATCTCCTTTACCAGCGATCTTCCCGCCAGTAAAGGAGATTTTCCATTTATTATCCCTCTGCCTTCCCATGCAGATAAAAGCACACGCCGCCAACCATAACAGCGCCGTCAATGATATTTCCAATAGTAACCGGCAGCAGATTAACAGTCACAAAACTGCCCCAGTTAAGTCCTGTCAGTTTTTCTGCTCCCAGCCCATATAATTCCTGGGCTTTCTGCACATATGCCGGGTTTCCTGCTGCAAAATGCCTGCCGGAATATAATACATATTTGCAACACAGTGCTCAAAGCCAGATACTACAAAGGCCAGGATCGGGAAGAAGATCGCCAGCACTTTTCCGCCAATATCTTTTGCTGCCGCTGCCATTAACACAGCTGCGCACACCAGGATATTGCATAAAATGCCGGAAAACAGCGCCCGCATAAAACTTAAGCCAGTCTTTCCCACTGCCGTTTTAATGGTATAAGCTCCTAAAGCCCCGGCAGAATAATCATACTGGCCGCTGTGAGCCACCAGAAAGGCGATCAGCACCGCTCCTGCAAAATTCCCCAGATAAACGATCAAAAGGGTCCTTAAAAGGCTTCCAAAGCCAATACGGCCTTTCATACATGCCATGGACATCATACAGTCCCCTGTAAACAGTTCTCCGCCTACAAACACGATCATCATAAGTCCCACTGGGAAAATACATCCTGCAAGGGTCCTTGCAATTCCCACATCCGTAATATTATGGACTGCCAGACTGCTTGACTGGGCTCCCATTGCAATAAAGGCACCCGCCATGATCCCCAGGACAAAAATACGCCTTTTCTTTGCTGCTGCTTTTGCAACAGCCGCATTAATATTGGCCGACACCACTTCCGCCGGCACATTCAGCAATGACTGCATCTCTTTCCCCTCCGTTTTCTTTTGTCATTTTGTTTACTTCTGTCATTTCATTTCCGCTTTGCTTTCTGACATCTGCCATTTTGCAAAAACGCCGGGGATAATCATAACACAGCCCATTTTATGGAACAATCGGCTTTTCTCCTATTGAGAAAAAACAATCATTTATGCTTTTATGTGTTCTTTATACCTGTGCTTACATCCTTTCCCTTTCTTTATCCCTTTTCCCTTATAATAAAAATATCCTCAATAAACAAAGGTCTTATACCTTACATTCACTGAGGACATCATTTATATAATTTCATTTATATGGGAGGGGTTTTTATGTTAACACTTTTTGCATTTGCGATCATTTTTATTCTGTTCACTCTTGGTTATTTGGGCATCGATAAGCTGGAGCATTACTTTAAAACCCTGAATAAATGATTACTCTACTTTGATCATGCGGTACCCGATCCCTATATGGGTCTGTATATACTGAGGGGCATCCGGTTCGCTTTCCAGTTTTTTACGCAAAGTTGCCATAAATACACGTAAAGAAGCAATATCATTTTCCCAGCTGCTCCCCCACACTTTCTGGGTGATATAAGTATGCGTCAGCACTTTACCTGTATTTTTAGCCATGAGGCACAGCAGTTTATACTCTGTAGACGTAAGATGCAGCTCCTTATCCCCCATATAGGCACAGCCCGCTGCAAAATCGATCCGCAGTCTGCCATTTGTATAAACAGACTCTGCTGTCTGGCTTCGCCGTTCATGAGCGCCATTCTCCGTTCCACAACACGCAGCCGCGCCAGCAACTCTTCTACAGAAAAAGGCTTTGTGAGATAATCATCAGCACCTGCGTCCAGTGCGTCTATTTTATCTGTATCTTCGCTTCTTGCACTGATCACAATGATTGGCAAGTTGGACCAGGTACGTATTTTCCGGATCACATCTACGCCGTCCATATCCGGCAGTCCCAGATCCAAAAGGACCACATCCGGATTGTGGGAAGAAGCTTCTACAACTGCTCCATCCCCGGTCCCGGCAGTCAGATACCTGTATCCATGGGTCTTTAATGTAATAGTGATCAGATTTCTTACAGGAATATCATCCTCCACAACCAATATCAAAGGTTTATTCATTTAATGCCACCTCCTCTGCAGGTAATGTAAACGTAACTACCGCCCCATGAGGGATATTATCAGATATCCATATTTTTCCTCCATGGGCATTAATAATAGATCTGCAAAGCCCAAGCCCCAATCCTAAACTCCTGCGGCTGTCTGCCACCTGGTCGCTGCCTGTATAAAACATGTCAAATACTCTTTCTTTCCTGTCATCAGGGATCCCGTTCCCCAGATCGCATACAGAAATGATGACCTGGGATCTTTCAGCGTTTTCTGCTTTTTCTTTCTTCACCCTGACCGTAATATCTGTTCCCTGAGGCGTATATTTTACCGCATTGCCAATCAGATTGATCAGCACCTGGACGATCAGCCTTGCGTCCATCTTTGCAAGGATCAGTTCATCTTCCTCTTCTACCTTTATGGTCCTTCCTGTCCGGCTCTGTCCCGTATGCTTTAATGCCTCTTTGATCACCTCATCCACCAGCTCTGCTGACTGGCGGATCTGCATCCTGCCTTCCTCGATCCGGGTCACGGAAAGCAGGTTTTCCACCAGATCGATCAGCCACATGGAATCATCATAAATATCCCCATAGATCTGCCGGCGCATCTGTGCATCCAGACAGCTTTCATTGTAAAGGAGATTATTTGCATTACCAGAAATAGATGTGAGAGGCGTTCTCAGGTCATGGGAGATCGTTCTTAACAAATTCGCTCTTAACTGTTCATTCTTTGCCAGGATCGCTGCCTCTTCTTTTTCCCGCACGTTTTTATCATTCTCCAGTGCAAGGGCACATTCTCCCAATATGGACAATAATACACTGTTTTCAAAGGCATCTAACGGCTGTTTCTGGATCATAATCCCCACCACTCCATAAACAGTGCTGTTTACGCGGATCGCCAGATACTGCCTTTTTGCCTGCTTAAAATGGTCTGTTCCTGTTCCGGCATGGCGGTTATTCTCTAAAGCCCATGCAGCTGCCTGTTCCTCACAGGCTTCATCTTCAATGGTGATATCCTCTTCCCCCTGGGGAACCCGGCGCAAAGGATGCTCCAGTTTTCCATCCTTTACATCATAGATCACCGTTTCTCTCTTTAAAAGTTTAACGATCTGCTGTGCCGCCCCTTCCAGGATCTCTGTCTTTCCTTTGGCCTGCTGTAAAAGCTGGTTCGTATCAAGCAGCACTTTCAGCCTGTATGCATCCCTGGCAGCCTGTCCTGCATGCTGTTTCAGCCTGGAGGCCAGAGAGCCTGTGATCAAAGCCGCAAGAAACATGACGGCAAATGTAAACGGGTAACTGCGATCATAAGCCCGAAGCGTAAAACGTGGTGCCGTAAACAGAAAATTAAAACCAGAACACTGGCTATGGTAGACGAAAAACTGTAAACCAGCCTTCTGTTACTATAGAGATCAGAAGCACTCCTAAAATATAAACAGTAATAATATTAGCATCTGTCAGCTTCAGCTTTTCAAACAGCCATCCTACTGCTGTTGCTGCAAATAAAATGCCTGCGCTTTTTGACTGCTGCCTTAAAGGAAAATGCATTTCTTTTGCGCCAGCCTGTTCCATTTACGGATCACCTCAGGTCCCATCTGGCTGTCAGGTATGATATAGATTTCCATTTCAGGCGCATGATCGATCAGCTTTTCCACAAGAGATGTTCCTGCAAAAACCCCTTTTTTCTTTGCAGCGCTGCGCCCGATCACGATCCTGGTGATCCCTGAAAGTCTGGCAAACTCCGCGATCTGAAAAGAAATATCATCACCGTAAACTGTTTCTATTTCTGCACCAGATTGTTTTGCCAGCTTAATATTCCCTTTTAGGCGCTCCTGGTCCTCTTTTCCCATTTTTCCGGCCAAAGGTGTTTCTACAAATAATGCGGTTAATGTCCCATTAAAAGCCTCTGCCATCTGGGCAGCTGTGCGTATGATCTTTCCATTAGACGGTGAAGATGATAAACATACAAGTATCCGTTCTTCCATTTTTCTTTTCCCCAGGTTTTCTGATGCTCTTCTGAAATCTTCTTAGGATCCACAAGGCCTGCAAATGACCAGATTGCAGTATTATGTTAAATATGAAAACACTTCTGGATATCCCTGCTTGCTCCCAGCACCAGCATAGTAACATCTTTGTCCAGTACTGTATCCGGAGTAATGGACATTTCCAGCTTGCCATCGCGTTTTAAAGCCATGATAGTGATGTTGTATTTCTTTCTGATGTCAATATTTCCAACAGTCTTTCCCACCCAGTTTTCCGGAATGCTGATCTCAAAGATCGCATGGTCATCAGATAACTGGATATAATCAAAAATATGCTCCGAGCTATAACGGATCGCTGTCCAGTTTGCCAGCTGTTTCTCCGGATACACGACCTCATCTGCGCCATTGCGCAGCAGAAATCTTGCCTGAACATCCCTTGCGGCCCTTGAAACTACCAGCTTTGCACCCAGATCCTTTAAATAGGCCGTTGTTTCCAAAGAGCTTTGGAAATCCCCACCGATCGCCACGATGCACACATCAAAATTTCCAATTCCCAAAGACTGTAAAAATTCAATATTGGTGCTGTCCCCGATCTGTCCGCTGGTGACAAAAGGAAGCACTGCCTCTACACGGTCCTCCTGTTTGTCTACCGCTAATACCTGATGATTTAATTCGTTTAATTTCTCCGCAATATGTCTTCCAAATCGTCCAAGTCCTATTAATAATATTGATTTCAATATGATTTTCCTCCTTATTTTTCCATTGCACATATCCGATACCCGCCGCATACGCGGCGGTATATTAATATTCCCATATTATCCCACTGTGATCTTCTCCTGGGGGAATTTTGTCATACTCGGCCGCATACCGGACAGTGCTGCAAATACCAGCGTCAGGCCGCCTACGCGTCCACAGTACATTAAAACAATCAATACCAGTCTTGCAGCCGCTCCCAGGGTCGGTGTCAGCACCCAGTGTCAAACCTACGGTTGCAATAGCAGAACCGGCCTCAAACAAACTTGTGAGCACAGGCAGTCCTTCTGCATAGCATAAAAACAGTCCGCCCACTGTACAAAGCACCATATACATCAGCATAACTACTGCCGCATACCGCACGGTTTCCGTTGGAATACGTCTGCCAAAACACTGGGCGTCTTCTTTTCTGCGAAATACAGCCGCCGTTGAAAGCAGTAAAACTGCAATGGTAGTCATTTTCATACCGCCTGCGGTAGATCCCGGCGCACCGCCGATCAGCATTAACATGACCATTAAAAACAGTCCGCCTTCGCTCATCTGCCCGAAATCTGCTGTATTAAACCCGGCAGTTCTTGGTGTTACCGCCTGAAACAGGGATAACCAGAACCGTTCCAGTCCATTTCCCCACTGGGATCCGTGAAACTCCCCAAAATAGAAAATAACCGTAGGTACGATCACCAGTATCAGATCTGTTACCAGTATTACCTTGCTCTGCATCCTGTATTTTTTAAACTGCAGCTTATTTGTCTTTATATCTTCCCAGGTGAGAAATCCCAGACCGCCGATCAGTATGAGCAATACAATAACTGCATTTACAAGCCCGTTTCCAGCATAATAAGTCAGTGACGAGTACTGCTGTCTGACTCCCATCAGATCAAAGCCTGCGTTGCAGAAAGCAGAAATGGAATGAAAAACACCATACCAGATCCCTTTTCCCACTCCAAAGTCCTTTATAAACACAGGTGCCAGCAAAATAGCTCCTAGCAGTTCGATCAGCGCGATACCTTTCAGGAAAAAGCCTGTAAAACGGACAATGCCGCCTACCTGTGGTGCTGAGATCGACTCCTGCATCAGGCTTCTCTGCATCAGACCGATCTTCTTCCCTGAAACCATGGCTACTGCAATGGTAATGGTCACAACGCCCATTCCTCCGATCTGGATCAGCAGCAGGATCACCACCTGTCCAAAACAGCTCCAGTACGTAGCTGTATCATGGACGATCAGCCCTGTCACACAGGTAGCCGATGTAGCTGTAAATAACGCATCCAGAAATGGCGCGCTTCCCGGCTCCCTGGATGCAAAAGGCAGCATTAAAAGCAGTGTTCCCACTAATATAACTGCCAAAAGCCAAATATAATGATCTGAAAAGAAGATAAGCTCTTCTTTTTTTGAAATAATTCCATTTTCCCTCCTGTAACAGCCCTTTTACCAGCAATGTCATTTCATTATGACATAATCCCCTCAAAGTTTCTGTTAAAAATACAACGCTTCGTATAAAGATTGTATAAAGAATTTATCTTAGATTTTTCTAAAAGTCCCCGCTCTTATCCATATCCGGCAGTTCCATTGCCTGTTGGTCTGAAGGCGCACAGCCAAACATCTTCCGGTACGCCCGGAAGAAGCTGGAATAATCTCCAAATCCGGCTTTAAGTGCTGCCTCTGCAGCCGGTGTTCCCCCGGCCAGTTCTTTTCTTGCAATCGTCATCCTTTTATATAAAATGTATCTGGCTACCGTAGTGCCTGCCGCACGCTTAAAGATAGCAGTCAGATGATTTTTACTCATATAAAATTTTTCTGCCAGTCCTTCTAATGTGAGATGCTCCGTCAGGTGCTCATTAATGTAACGCAGGATCTCCTGGGCTACATCTTCCTTCCCCCGGTCCGCGACCTACCCCCTTTTCATACATTGCAGATAGATAGGTCAAAAACGATACGATCCGTGCGCGAATTGCAATATCCTGCAGTTCCCTGCTATAAGATCCACATTCTTCCAGGGAATTAAAATACCATTCTGCCCGGAACTGTTCTTCCATATACCCCCAGCTTTTTCCAAGAATTCCCAAAAGCAGCTGTTTTTCCTTTTCCGTCAGAAGTTCCGGCACAAAGTGCAGCCGGATCCTGTGGTACTCGCTTCCGTCCAGCACCCGCAGCCCATGAAAGCAGTTTGGCGGAATGATCAGGAGACTTCCAGGCTTTGGTACATAAGAAGTCCCCTCCAGAAAGTACTCCACGTTCCCTTTTACCATGTAATAGATCTCATAACTGTTGTGGCAGTGCATCTTATACTCCATATCCGCCTCATCACTGCGGGTATGGGCATACACCACCTGACTTGTTTTAAAACTGTCTTCCTGATACATGATCTCCCTCTTTTTATTGCATGATACCGGGTCCCAGGTTCAAAAATCCTCCTGCAAACAGGCTTGCACCGGATTTCCAGCCTTTTGCCCCTAGTATCCATTGTATCAAAGTTTGTGCGATTTGCAATATTCTTTACGCACATTACAATGGTTTTTACAATGTATCGGATATATAATAGGCAACGTAAACAAGAGAAAACCGAAAGGGCCCTCCCCCTTTCACACAAACATTTTTATCCCCCCTTTATACACATATGTATACAGAAAAGACCAGGTATCCCCAGTACCTGGTCTTTTCGTTTTGTTAAAGTATCATCTGGAACAAAAGCACCATAAGCGGCATCGTCACAATAGAAAACAATGTAGTCATAACATTGATGGCGCTGGCATATTGGGAGTCGTTTCCATATACCTGGCACATCTGGGTGATCGTTGAAGCAGAGGGTGTGATCACTGCCAGAAATACGATCAGCAGCAATTTCTTTCCGTCAGGACTTCCATTTACAAGACCACTGACCTTTAAAAGGAGCAACGCCACCGCCGGTACTGCGATCAGCCTTAAAAATGTAATAAAATAAACTCTTCCATTTGTAAAAATATCTTTCAGGCTCATCTCTGCGATCAGCATTCCCGTTACCATCATACTGGCCGGTCCGATCATGCTTCCCACAGAGCCAAAAGTCTGGTTTAAGATCTGGGGCAGGCGGATCTTTGTGAAAAACAGGAACACGCCTGCAAATACAGCGACCATATTAATATTTAACAATATCTTTTTCCAGTCGATCTTACTCTGCCTGCTTAAGACCCATTTTCCATGACTCCACACAAACACGATCTGCACACTCATAAACACGCAGCCATACAGTACCCATTCCTGCCCCAGGACAAAGGTCACGATGGGCATGATCAGATTTCCTGCATTGGAATAATACACAGATGCCTTTTCAACCTCATTTAAGCCCATTAAACGACCTGCGCCCCATACAATGATAAGTAATAGCACCTGAAGCATTACAGAGGCTGCGAAGGCCAGTAAAAGGCCCTGTACCTTCTCACTGGTATAATCCACCTGGAACGCATTGATGATAACGCAGGGAATGATCAGATACAGCACGATCTTTGAAATAACCTTGCTGTCCTCTCCCTTCAAAAGCCTTGCCTTTACGATCACATAGCCCATAAATATCATTAAAAACAACTCTGTGATCTGCTGCATCAAAAGTAAACTGATCTCCATAGTAAAACCTTTCCGAAAACATATGCATGATAACAAAAAGATCCTGCACACAGACTGTTTATAGCCATGTGCAGGATCTGGAATTTTAAATTACTTTATTTTTTTAGACAATACCCTGAGCGATCATAGCTTCTACTACCTTCTCAAATCCGGCAATATTTGCACCTGCTACATAGTTTCCAGGTACTCCGTATCTTTCAGCTGCATCTGCTGCCTTTGCGAAGATGTCGATCATGATCTTGTGCAGTCTCTCATCAACTTCTTCAAAGGTCCAGGACAGTCTTAAGGAGTTCTGGCTCTGCTCCAGACCGGAAGTAGCAACGCCACCAGCGTTAGCTGCCTTACCAGGCATGAACAAGATCTTCTTCTCAACGAACAGGTCAGTAGCTTCTCTTGTGGAAGGCATGTTAGCACCTTCAGCAACTGCGAAGCAGCCATTTGCTAAAAGAGCCTTAGCATCATCTAAGTTCAGCTCGTTCTGGGTTGCGCATGGAAGTGCGATATCGCAAGGAATGGTCCAGATGCCCTTGCCTTCTGTATAAACAGCGGTAGGAACAGCATCTGCGTACTCTTTGATACGTCCTCTGCGTACTTCCTTGATCTCCTTAACAACATCTAACTTGATGCCGTCTGCATCGTAGATATAGCCGTTGGAATCGCTCATTGCTACAACCTTTGCACCATACTGCTGAGCCTTCTCAACTGCGTAGATAGCAACATTACCGGAACCGGAAACCAGAACAGTCTTTCCTGCGATCTCCTTGCCGTTGTGCTTTAACATCTCGTCTAACATGTATACAAGGCCATATCCTGTTGCCTGGGTTCTTGCTAAAGAACCACCGAAGGTTAAGCCCTTACCAGTTAAAAACGCCTTCATATAAACCAGTCATTCTCTTGTACTGGCCAAACAGGTAGCCGATCTCTCTGCCGCCTACACCAATATCACCTGCTGGAACGTCTGTATCCTTTCCAATGTGACGGTACAGCTCTGTCATAAAGCTCTGGCAGAATGCCATAACTTCGCGGTCAGATTTGCCCTTAGGATCAAAGTTGGAACCGCCTTTGCCACCGCCCATAGGAAGACCAGTCAGAGAGTTCTTCAAAGTCTGCTCGAAACCTAAGAACTTTAAGATGCCCTGGTTTACAGATGGATGGAAACGAAGTCCGCCCTTGTACGGTCCGATTGCACTGTTGAACTGTACACGGTAACCCTTGTTTACCTGAACCTTTCCATTGTCATCTACCCACGGTACGCGGAAAGAAACAATACGTTCTGGCTCAGTGAAACGCTCCAGGATACCAGCTTTGCGGTACTTCTCCTCATTTGCATCAATAACCAGTCTTAAAGAATCCAGAACCTCTTTTACGGCCTGGTGGAATTCAGGTTCACCTGGATTCTGTGCAACTACTCTCTCGTAAATTTCATCAACGTAAGACATTTGAATACCCTCCTTGGTTTTTATTAAATTTTTTTTGGAATATCGGCTCTATGGGGGGACCGGCTTCCCAGGGGATACTTGCTTTATTAAGCAGGCACTTTAGGAAAAGTATAGCAAGTTAATTTGCTAAAGTCAAGAAACAATTACATATTAAACCTATACGAAAATGCTTATTAAATATATAACTCCAAGTTATAAAAAAGCACCCTCCTTTGTATTCTTAAGAATCTGCACTTTTTCTTCTTCTGTCAGCCCAACCAGTTTCTTAAGATATTCAAACTCCTTCTTAAGCTCTGTACGGCAAATGGCCATATCATCGGTGCACACAGCTACCCTGATCCCCTGGCTTAAATATTCTCTTAAAGGATAAACTTTCATATCCGGGATCGCCTTGGTAATCCGGTTGCTGGTTGGACACATTTCCAAGAAAATGCCCTTTTCACGGATCATGCGCACAACAGCCGGATCCTCATAGCTTCTCACTCCATGTCCGATCCTTGCTGCACCCATTTCAATGGCACAGGCTACCTCTGCTGCTCCGCCGGCCTCACCTGCATGGATGGTAAATGGAATGTTCCTGTCAGCAGCCTTCTTAAACAGCTCTTTATATTTATAAGTAGGATAAAGAGCCTCTGCTCCCGCTAAGTCCATGGCTGCCACACCATAACCTTTCCTTCCGTCTGCCAGAATACGCTTCTTTACATACTCCCCGGTCAGCTCCATGGTTTCTTCGTTTGCCCTTTCATTTCCATTGCCACGCATACAGCAAAGGATCAGATTACATGGCAGTGTGGAGCGTTTAAGACCGTCCAGAGCCGCTTCTATGACCTGTGCCTGAGATAATCCACCCTGACAGTGCAACTGAGGTGCAAAACGCAGTTCTGCGTAGGAAAGGCCTTCTGCCTTTAACTCTTCCTGTACCAGATATATCGCCTCACTAATACCTTCCTTTGTCTGCAAAAGTTTCAACGGCAGATCAAAACACTGCAAAAATTCATTTAAGCTCTGGCAGTCTTCCCCTACAGACAATGCATTGTTTAACTGCTCTCCCTCATATGGCAGTTCTATCCCCTGAAGTGCCGCCAGCTTTTTGGCGATCCGGGGTGTAATGGCACCGTCTAAATGAAGATGCAGTTCCCCATAGCCTGTTTCCTGATCTTCCATTTCCATCGTTTCCTTTAAATCTATTTCCATCTGTAATCCCCTTTCGCAGAATGTTTCATCGTGAACAATTTCTTACCCTTCTTGTTTTTTACCAACAGTATAGCTGATTTTTCCGGAAAACACCAGATTTCGTTTGTATGATCCAGTCCCCAATACTCACAAACACAATTTCTCATAAACTCCCAAACGCGAACAGACCGCCTGCCCCGAAAGGCCGACGGTCTGCTCCAAACACAAAGGATAAAGGTTTTACCCACAATGGGTTCGATTTATATTTAATGATTATTTTCCGTAGTAAGCTCTTAAGTACATTTCCTTGATCTCGCTCATCAGAGGATATCTTGGGTTAGCACCGGTGCACTGGTCATCGAATGCCTGCTCTACCATGTCATCCAGTCTGTCTAAGAAATCTTTCTCATCAATTCCGTATGCCTGGATAGAGGACTTAACACCAACCTGCTTCTTCAGATCTTCGATCTTCTCCATCAGCTTCTTAACTGCCTCAGCATCATCCTTCGCCTGGATGCCTACGAAACGAGCGCACTCTGCGTATCTTGCCTGGGTATGTGGATACTGATACTGGGAGAAGGTTCCCATCTTGCGTGGGTTCTCAGCAGCGTTAAACTCAATTACCAGGTTTAATAACAGTGCATTTGCAAGTCCATGTGGCAGGTGATGGAATGCACCTAATTTATGTGCCATAGAGTGGCAAACACCTAAGAATGCATTTGCAAATGCCATACCAGCCATGCAGGAAGCGTCTGCCATCTTCTGACGTGCTTCTACATTTCCAGGCTCATTGTAAGCAGTTGGAAGATATTCAAATACATTCTTCATAGCCTTTAATGCAAGACCGTCTGTATAGTCTGTAGCCATAACAGAAGCATATGCTTCCAGAGCGTGTACCAGAACGTCCAGACCGGATGCGCTGGTCAGTCCCTTAGGCTGGCTCATCATATTGTCAGTATCTACAATTGCCATCTTAGGCAGCAGCTGGTAGTCAGCTAACGGATACTTAACACCGGTGTTCTGATCAGTGATAACTGCGAATGGTGTAACCTCAGAACCAGTACCGGAAGAGGTAGGAACTGCTACAAAGTATGCCTTCTCGCCCATGGTTGGGAAGGTATATACACGCTTACGGATATCAATGAAACGCATTGCCATATCCATGAAGTCTGCTTCTGGATGCTCATAGAGAACCCACATGATCTTGCCGGCATCCATTGCGGAACCGCCGCCCATTGCGATGATCACATCCGGCTCAAATTCTCTCATCAGCTTTGCGCCAGCCTGTGCATTTGCCAGGGTTGGGTCTGGCTGTACATCAGAGAATACAGTGTAAGTAATTCCCATTTCATTTAAACGGTCAGTGATAACATGTGTATATCCATTCTTGTACAGGAAAGAGTCTGTTACGATGAAGGCTCTCTTCTTGCCCATAACGTCCTTTAATTCCTTCAGTGCTACAGGCAGACAGCCCTTCTTAAAGTAAACCTTCTCAGGTGCTCTGAACCACAGCATGTTCTCTCTCCTCTCAGCAACAGTCTTGATATTTAACAGGTGCTTTACACCAACGTTCTCAGATACGGAGTTTCCGCCCCAGGAACCGCAACCTAATGTCAGGGATGGTGTCAGCTTGAAGTTATATAAGTCACCGATACCGCCGTGGGAAGAAGGTGTATTGATCAGGATACGGCAGGTCTTCATGCGCTCTGCATGCTTCATGATCTTCTCAGTTTCATTTACATTGATGTACAGAGAAGAAGTATGGCCGTAACCGCCGTCAGCTACCAGACGCTCTGCCTTATCCAGTGCCTCGTCAAAGGTCTTTGCCTTGTACATTGCAAGTACTGGGGACAGTTTCTCATGTGCGAACTCTTCGCTGATATCTACGGACTCAACTTCGCCGATAAGGATCTTGGTATCTACAGGAACTTCTACACCAGCCAGCTTTGCAATGGTGTATGCAGACTGTCCAACGATCTTTGCATTTAAGGCACCGTTGATCAGGATGGTCTTTCTTACCTTTTCGATCTCACCTGGTTTTAAGAAGTAGCAGCCTCTGTATTCAAATTCTTTCTTGGCAGCTTCATATACAGGCTCCAGAATGGTTACAGACTGTTCAGAAGCACAGATCATACCATTATCAAATGTCTTAGAATGGATAATGGAGTTAACTGCCATACGAACATCTGCAGTGTCATCAATGATAACTGGTGTGTTTCCGGCACCTACGCCAAGTGCAGGTTTTCCAGAAGAATAAGCTGCTTTAACCATTCCAGGACCACCGGTTGCCAGGATAATGTCTGCATCTCTCATAACTTCGTTTGTTAAGTCAAGAGATGGAACATCGATCCGAGCCGATGATGCCTTCTGGTGCTCCAGCTGCAACTGCTGCATCCAGAACTACCTTGCTGCTGCAATGGTGCTCTTTTTAGCTCTTGGATGTGGGGAAATGATGATCGCATTTCTGGTCTTTAAGGAGATCAATGTCTTAAAAATCGCAGTTGATGTTGGATTGGTAGTTGGGATAACTGCTGCAACCAGACCGATCGGCTCTGCGATCTTCTTAATTCCATATTCCTTATCTTCTTCGATCACACCAACTGTTTTGGTGTTCTTGTATGCATTGTAAATGTACTCTGCTGCGTAGTTGTTTTTGATGACCTTATCTTCTACGATACCCATTCCGGTCTCTTCTACTGCCATTTTTGCCAGCGGGATACGCATCTTGTTTGCTGCGCTTGCTGCTGCGAAGAAGATCTTATCAACCTGCTCCTGTGTGTAGGTTGCAAATACTTTCTGAGCTTCACGCATTGCTGCCATTTTTGCATTTAAGCCTTCTACGCTGTCAATGATCTCCGGAACAACCTGTTCTGCTTTCTTTGCCATTTCCTTTTCCTCCATAATTCCCTTTGTGTTTGTGTTACTTTGTAATGCCTTGTGTTTGTTATCGTTTTAATGTGTTTTGTTTTCATGTTATGTTGTGTCGATTGCTTTGTTTCTTTCGTTAATTAATTATCAATCTCACATTAGGCATTATATCGTATTGTTAAAAAAATGTCAACTATGTTTTTTAATAAAAACAAGGAAGTTCCTTCCTCATTTTTACGAGATCATCAATAAATGAATAGGAACTTGCTTGTATCAGGTGGATGAAAACCCGCCTGATAAGCTGCAGAGCAGCTTTTTTATTATGAGCAGGTAGCGAAAGCGGATTGCGAATATCCTTTGATACAATACTTACAGAACCTGCCACTGGCAGCTTCTTCCAGATGCATGGCAACAAAAAAACGCCTGGAACAAGGGATTGCATAATGCATTTCCTGTTTTTGTCCAGACGTTTCTCTGTTTTAACCTTCTTTTATCCGGTTATTTATTGTTTTTATTTTAACACAATCTGCATTTCTGTCCTGTTTTATCACAGATAACAGAACATTTTCCTACAGATATTTCTTCAGATCTTCTACTCTGTCTAACTTCTCCCACGGAAGATCTACATCATGACGGCCAAAATGACCATAAGCAGCGGTCTGCTTGTAGATCGGGCGGCGCAGATCAAGCATCTTGATGATGCCAGCTGGACGCAGGTCAAAGTTTTCACGGATGATCTCAACTAACTTCTCGTTGCTTACCTTTCCCGTTCCGAAGGTATCTACCATGATGGAAGTTGGATGAGCAACACCGATGGCATAAGACAGCTGGATCTCGCACTTGTCAGCAAGTCCTGCTGCTACGATATTCTTTGCAACGTAACGTGCTGCGTATGCTGCGGAACGGTCTACCTTGGTGCAGTCCTTTCCGGAGAATGCGCCGCCGCCGTGACGAGCGTAACCACCGTAGGTGTCTACGATGATCTTACGGCCGGTCAGACCACTGTCTCCGTGAGGTCCGCCAATAACGAAACGGCCGGTTGGGTTGATAAAGAACTTGGTATTCTCGTCTACCATATCAGCCGGGATGATCTCGTCAAATACATACTTCTTAATATCCTCATGGATCTGCTCCTGGGATACATTCTCATCATGCTGAGTAGAAAGAACAACTGCATCCAGACGTACTGGCTTGTCATTCTCATCATATTCTACAGTAACCTGGGTCTTTCCATCTGGACGAAGGTACTTTAAGGTACCGTTCTTTCTTACTTCTGTAAGGCGTCTTGCCAGCTTGTGAGCCATAGAAATAGGATAAGGCATATATTCTTCTGTCTCATTGCTTGCAAAACCGAACATCATACCCTGGTCACCAGCACCGATCGCGTCTAACTCTTCCTCAGTCATGTGCTTTTCACCAGCCTGCTTTGCCTCTAATGCCTTGTCAACGCCAAGAGCAATATCAGCAGACTGCTCATCAATTGCAGTTAAAACACCGCAGGTATCGCAGTCAAAACCATATTTTGCACGGTCATATCCAATCTCACGGATAGTCTCACGAACAATCTTCTGGATATCTACATAAGCCTTGGTAGTGATCTCACCCATTACCATTACAAGTCCTGTAGTGGTAGCTGTTTCACATGCAACACGGCTCATTGGATCCTGTTCCATTAATGCATCAAGAATGGCATCGGAAATGGCATCGCACATTTTGTCTGGATGGCCTCAGTTACAGATTCGGAAGTAAATAATCTTCTTTCCATTTGTTCTCCTTTTTCGTTTTTGTTATATTGTTATCTTAGTTTGCTTTGTTGACCCGTTACCCGCTAAAGCGGGCACTGCATTTCGTGAACAGCGAACGACCTCTGGCGCGCTCCCATATGCAATGGCAATCAATACCACCCGTCTAACGGGTGGTTTACTCAGCGGCTATAAGCCTTTGTTACCGGCCAGCGCCTAAAGACGCTGGCTTTCACTTTTCGTTCAAGCTATTATGCCCTTGACTCGTTGCTACCCTTAAAAGGGTGTTTGTACTACTGGCTACCCCCTAAAGGGGTCTTCATATTCTTTCACGCTTAATTTATCCAGCGCTATATCATGTTTCTCTTGTTCTTGTATATACTTTTTTATTGCCGCCTCATTTAAGCCTACTGTACTCACGTAATATCCTTCTGCCCAGAAATGTCTATTTCCGTATTTATATTTCAGATTTGCATGTCTATCAAACATCATTAATGCACTTTTTCCTTTTAAATACCCCATAAACTGTGATATACTGTATTTAGGTGGAATACTTACCAGTATATGAACATGATCTGGCATTAATTTTCCTTCTATTATTTCTACCCCCTTGTATCCACATAAAGTTTTTATTATGTCCCGTAAATCTTTTCTGTATTGATTGTATATTACCTTTCTTCGATATTTGGAAGTAAATACTATATGGTATTTACATAGCCATTTTGTATGTGCCATATCATTTGTTTTATTTGCCAAAAGATTACCTTTCCTTTCATTTAGCATAGTAGCCTGAACAACTCTATTCTAACGGAAAGGTGATTTTTTGTATAACATTGTTGGCTCCACCCGCATAGCGGGTGGTTTTTTGTTTCGGACATTTCCATTTTTCGGAACACGAAAAACTCCAATGTCCTCAACCGGCTAAAGCCTATAAAAGAAAAAAAGTCCGCAGCAATTGCGGACTTGAAAATAGCAGATCTTCAAATCCTCTTATTGCTCGATCAAGCAGTTTTCCGGAATTTCCGTACTCGTCTGCTCCTCGCTCAGGCTGGCACCTTCCGGCCCTTTCGCATGTGCATCTTGCTTTCACATACTCAACCGGGGTTGCCGTGACTTCGCAGGTCCTTTGTACCTCCATCACTCTGAATAAGGGATATATACGAACTTTTTAATTGTAAATCTAAACGGATTACCTCACATATCTTAATGGATTTGCGCAGGTATGTCAATATCTATTTTTCTCAATCAGCCTACACGCAACTTAAATTTCTGCACTTCACGCTCAGAATCCACCTTTTCGATCACAGCTCCAAGAGCCTGAAGCTTTTCTTCAAAGCACTCATAACCTCTCTGGATATAGCCAATCTCATCTACTGTGGTATAGCCTTCAGCAGCCAGTCCTGCGATCACTAAGGCAGCACCTGCACGAAGGTCTGGAGCATTTACCTGAGCACCTGTAAAGCCTGCAACGCCATCAATGACAGCTACATTGCCTTCTACCTTAATATGGCTTCCCATACGTGCCAGCTCGTCCACGTATTTGAAACGGTTCTCAAAAATACTCTCCGTTACCATACTGGTTCCATTTGCAAGAGCCAGTGTAACAGCCATCTGAGGCTGCATATCCGTCGGAAATCCAGGATAAGGCAGAGTCTTGATGTCTGTATGTCTCTGTACCGGTTTTCCTACCACACGGACTGCATCATCAAATTCAATCACTTCACAGCCGATCTCAATGAGCTTGGCAGAAATAGCTTCCAGATGCTTCGGGATCACATTTTTTACCATGATATCCCCTCTGGTTGCTGCTGCAGCACACATAAAGTACCTGCTTCGATCTGATCCGGGATAATAGAATACTCGGTTCCATGAAGCTTGCCTACGCCACGGATACGGATAGTATCTGTACCAGCACCTTTAATATTGGCTCCCATACTGTTTAAGAAGTTGGCTACGTCTACGATATGAGGCTCTTTTGCCGCATTCTCCAGAATAGTCTGGCCTTCTGCCATAGCTGCTGCCATCATAATGTTGATAGTCGCACCTACAGAAACCACATCCAGATAGATATGGCTTGCTACCAGATCAATGGCATGGGCGATCACTGCGCCGCATTCAATCTGTACATCCGCTCCCAGCGCGCGAAAACCTTTAATATGCTGGTCGATGGGACGACTTCCAATGTTGCATCCGCCTGGAAGCGGTACCTGAGCGCTCTTATATTTTCCCAGCAGGGCGCCGATAAAATAATAAGATGCGCGGATACGGCGGATATATTCATCATCAACGGACACTTCTTTAATACCGCTGCCGTTAATCTTTACTGTATGACGGTCAATACGATCTACTCTTGCACCGATCTCCTGGATAGCTTCCAGCATTACATTGATATCTCTTACATCTGGAAGGTTATCGATCAGTACATCATCATCCGTCATGATCGAGGCGGCAAGAATACCTAACGCAGCATTCTTGGCACCGCTGATGGTTACATCACCCACTAACGGATTACCGCCTTTTATAATATATTGTTCCATTACACACCTCTGTTGCTTATTCAATCCTTACAGCAAATTCTTCTAATGGGACTTAAGAATTCCCTAAAACTTCGTTCACAATTTATTTACATCCATTAGATTATACAATAAGAATGGAATTTGTAAAGTGTGTGCTTTTTTATTCCACTTTCAGACCGCACAAAAAGCTGTTATTTGCTCCTGAAAAATAGACGGCCCCATCTCCCAGTCCCATCTTGGAGATCTCCTGTGTTGCTGGATCATAAATATTTACATTGTACTGGTCATATCCATATAAAAGCAGATAGGAACCATCCGGTCTGCATGCCACCACCGGTATTCCCTTATCAATAAAATACAACACCTGATTTACATTACAGCCGGACCCATCTAATGTCATAAGTCCGCCATCTCTCAGCTTATTTCACCTAAGCTGTCCATATAAGATAATAACTCTCTTGCCTGTCCGGCCGGATCTTTCAGGCTGCGGATTGGCTTCTTATTAATACGATCCCAGATCAGATGCTGATTTTGATCTGTTACATAGCCCATTTTTCATAGGCTGTATTCACTGCTTCACTGAAATTTTAAAGGCTCCCAGGTATCTTCCACCGCCATAAGCATAGAAAATAAGGTCCGTATCCTCAAGATTATTCTGTCTGCCAGACAACTCCAACGTACTGGTATTTTCATAAGAAAATGCCTTTGGTACCTCTGTTTTCACAGAAGAAGCCTTTATTTCTCCATCTGTCTGTACAAAATAGACCCTGCCTTTGTCCTGGGACGCATACCATCCAAGCCCTTCAAAAGGATCCTTATCTACTTTTTCATTGCAAACAATGGTGTCCTCATCCTGGTAAGCATACTGCCCATCTCCTATTTTCACCAGTCGTTTTAAATGGATTCTTCCATCTTCTGCCGTTACATCTGATATATAGATACCCGGCTTTTTATATTCGCTCTGAATGTTCATCTCATTATCAGCAATATACAAGGCGTACATAGGAAGTTCTTTTACAATTCCATTTACTGACCACAGATCACTTTCATGTCCGAAACCATAGATCAGATCACTTCCTACAAAACCAAGAGCCCTTACATAATCTCCTGATGGAGCTGTAATATCCTGTTTCTGTGCTGTATTAAAATCCATAACATGAAGCATTTCCGACTGATATGCATTATTTCCTTCCTGCCATGCCATACGGCTTCCATCTGCACTGACTGCAAAACTTCCCTGGCTCAGGCCATACGCTACAGTAACCGACTCATTGCTGTTCAGGTCAATTCCTGTAACCTTTCCGTTAAGCAGCAGGTAGGTCATACCATCTTCTCCCAGATATGCCAGTGTGGTAATATCAGACTCTAACTGGTCATATCCTTCTGAAACAGGCACAAAGAATTTTTCCTGTACTGTATGACTGTCTTCATCATAATGGTAAAATACCACTCCCATCTGCCCTTCATAGGTTCCCCGGTTCATATAGCCATATACAAGAAAATCAACATCTCCTTCATCTGAAGCTGCCAAAACTTTCACATTATGTTTCCCATAATCCGCTCTCACATCATCATTGGAGCCATCTGCGAAAGTAAACATGCAAAGGGCTTTTTTATCATGCTGATCATAGCGCCACAGATTTCCATTTACACGAAACAGGATATACCGGGAATTTTCGCTTTTCTGCGCCTTGATCTGCTTTGCATCCGAAATCCCCAGCAGGATCCTTTTTCCCGCAAAATTCTTCTGTTCTCCGTTAAACATTTCATTGGCATAACGGTTATAATTCATAAGGTAAATTCTCTTATCATTCCACTTCATAGTGAAATTATCTTCTGTCCGCACCAGGGAACGATTACCTGTGCTGTCTGTGACCCACACATTATATTCTACCTGGACCTGCCCCATGATCCCATCGTACAGCTGCAATGTGATCTGCGGTTCTCCCTCCAGCTCTGTTTCCAATCCGTCCCAGGTAAGATGATCAAAACTTGCCTTGATACTTACATTGCCTAAAGAGCTGTTATCCTCTCCCGGATTGGTTTCCAGATAAGACACCAGTTCTTTCGCCTCATCGTAATTCAGACTTTTTCTGGTGAAATTTTCTGCCAGATCCAACATATCTCCTGCATGGTTGGTATCAGCCCACATAATGCGGGTATAATAATGGATCTCTTTTTCTGCTGTACTTACTGTAAGATCCAGCAAATAAGTTTCATTTTGTGTCAGCAGATTTTGAATAGGAAGCACTACCTGCAAACTTCCATTTTCTTCCTGCCAGTTATCAATCTCTGTCCGTTCGATCAAACGGTCCATTCCCAGATTGCGCACTTCGTAGCGGATCCCTGTGATTCCATTATCATATTCATCAATATGCAATGTCAGCTTTCTGTCCTCAGGAAGTACGGAAATACTCTCTCCTGCCACCTGGTTTCCCATATCCTGAATGTATCCATGAAGAGCATTGATCTCTTTTCCATCAAACTCTGTATACACCACAGGAAATTCAGGCGCATCCATTGAAGAATAAACAGCCTCTTCCTTTTGCATATTTTTTCTTGCAGCAAAGAAATACACAGCCACAGATGCGGCAAATACCATTGTAAGTATCCCTGCTGTCCGTATTATTTTTTTCATATCATTCAGTCCTTTAAACTCAGCCCATTTATACAGCCGCCTGTTTTGACGGTCCCTTTCATTTTATATAATAACCTGTGAAACTACAACTTAATCTTTTTTTTAAGTATTATAAATCTAAGTATTATAAAACAAAAAAAAGATACTCTGTTCCACGTGAAACAAACACATGTTGCAGAGTATCTATAAAAATTCATTATTCAGGCTTTTTCTCTACATATCCCAAAGCCTGTTCCAAAGCTTCCTGTTCTTCATTTCCAAGGACTACATCTGTCTGTCCCCGATCCACTTCCTTCATATATATATAGCAGCCCTCCCTGCTGTGGATACAGTTCAGTACAAAACCTGTATTAGTATAATCCAGCATTGCAAATACAAAGCTTAAATTACCACCCATTCCCTGAAATGCATTGTATTTCACCATTCCAAATTTCTGAAAGGATGCGCGGAAATTACGGTTTAAAGTACGGATGGAATCCTTTGCCGCCCGGTCTTCTGCTTTCAGGTTTCGGATCTCTTCAATCTGATCCATGATCACATCTTCCAATGTTTCTGCATCTTTTCCCCGCATAAAATAATCATACTTGCGGGTCAGACTTTTTAACTGTACCATAGTGGAGATCAAAAAGATCAGTAATATTAACACTAAACCGATCAATCCCAAAATAAGAAATCCCGGGTCAAACGGAAGCTGATTTAAAATACTGGTTTCCATCATGAATGCATCATTCTCCTTCTGTCGATCAGCCGATGGATTCTATCATTTCCACGATTCTTTCCAGTTCCGCTTCAGAATAATATTCGATTTCAATTCGGCCTTTATTTTTGTCTTTATTATGTATACTTACCTTGGTTCCCATAACAGATTTCATTCTGTCTTCCAGATTTTGGTAGATCAGTGTGAGAGCTTCATCCTGTTTCTTTTCTTCTTTCTTCTCTCCCGCTGCTTCCCGCTGCATCCGCTTTACCAGTTTTTTCTGTTTCACGGACACTTAACTTTTTGTCCAGAACTTCTTTTGCTGCTTTTAACTGCAGTCCCTTGTCCTCCAGTGAAAGGAAAGCCCTTGCATGTCCACTGGTGATCACACCCTGGATCAGCATATTCTGGATCTGCTCATCCAGTTTCAAAAGGCAGCATAGTATTGGTAATAGCAACACGGCTCTTTTGCCACACGGGCAGCGATCTCTTCCTGTGTAAGATCAAACTCCCTGATCAGCTGCTGATAAGCCAAAGCTTCTTCGATCGGATTTAAGTCTGCCCTCTGTACATTTTCGATCAGAGAGATCTCCATTGCTTCCTGTCTGCTGTATTCTTTTAATACTGCAGGAACTTCTTTTAATCCAGCTGCTTTTGCAGCGCGCCATCTGCGCTCCCCTGCAATGATCTCATAAAAGCTGCCTGACTTCTGTACCAGAAGAGGCTGAAGAACTCCATACTGTTTAATAGACCCCGCCAGTTTCATTGATCTGCTCTTCGTCAAATGTTTTCCTCGGCTGTTCCTTATTCGGCTGGATCAGATCCAGTTTGAGCATAAGGATGCGTCCTTTTTCATCGATCTCCTCTGCAGCAGCTGCCCTTTTCGCTTTTGCTTTTTCAAGCTCTTCTTTGCTCTCTTTTACAACATCTTCACCGAAAATCGCCCCCAGGCCTTTTCCTAATCCCTTCTTTGCCATTATAACTCTTCTCCTCTGCTTATCACTTCCGCTGCCAGCATCCGATAACTTTCCGCACCTGTTGAACGGGTGTCATAAAGATTAATGGACTTACCGTGACTTGGTGCTTCTGCAAGTCTTACATTTCTTGGAATAATAGTTTTATAAATGGTCTGATTTAAATTGCTCTTTACGCTCTCCACAACCTGCAAAGATAAATTGGTGCGGCATCATACATGGTAAATACAACCCTTCCAGTCCAGCTGTGGATTTAATTTTTTCTTACCAGTTCTACTGTCTTTAATACCTGATTTAATCCTTCCAGAGCATAATACTCACACTGGATCGGTACCAGTACCGTATCTGCTGCTGTCAATGCATTAATTGTCAGGATATTCAAAGATGGCGGACAATCGATCAGAATAAAATCATAATCATCTCTTACCTGATCCAGATAACGTTTTAAAAGTGTTTCTTTATTTTCTATTTCCTGAAACTCGATTTCTGCTCCTGCCAGGTTCATATCAGAAGGAAGTACATCCAGATTATCCTGTACATTCTTTACCAGACATTCGTCCAGTCCGGCTTCCTCCGCCATCAGATCATATACTGTATGTTCGTGTTCTTCTATTTCTACTCCCAGTCCGCTGCTGGCGTTTCCCTGGGGGTCAAAGTCTACCAGCATTACATGCTGTCCTGCCTCTGCCAGACAAGCTGATAAATTTGATTGCTGTTGTAGTTTTTCCTACTCCGCCTTTCTGGTTGGCAATTGTAATAATTCGTCCCATATTTTTTACATCCTTTCTCAGAAAAACATTCATTTTCTGACCGTCAAAAACGATTATAGCACAACTTTATAGTTATAGCAAAAAGTTTCACGTGAAACATATAAATAGTTTCACAACTTTCCATCAACTTTTCTTAAATCTTTTGTCCGTTGTAATAGCGTACCCATTGTATTATAATACTGTTTAGATACCACATTACTTCATCACTATTATAATAAGGAAGAAAAGAGATTATCTAAATGAAAAACAAGAAATAAAATTACTGACCTTACTTATCCTTTCTGCTGGCGCTGCTACTACTACTGCGCTGATCAAATAAAAGCAGTTTAAAACTTTTCTGCTGTATCAAAAGCACATTTTTAGAGAGCCGCGTCTCTCTCTGTTATCGCTGGCGTCTGGGCAATATCCATTATACAAAGATCGGCGAAGGGAAACCTGTCCTTCTTGTACACGACCTTTCACCTGCATCCTGCAGTTATGAATGGCATTCCGTCCGCAGAGAACTTGCAAAGAACCATACTGTATACACCATTGACCTGTTAGGTTTCGGACGTTCCGAAAAGCCCAACCTCACTTACACCAACTATCTGTATGTACAGCTGCTCTCCGATTTCATCAAATCAGAGATTGGTCACCGCACAGACATTGTAGCTACCGGTGCTGCTGCTTCTCTGGCAGTTATGGCATGTGGAAATTCTCCGGAATTATTTGACCGTCTGATCCTGGTCAACCCGGAGTCCCTGCTCTCCTGCAGTATGGTACCTGGAAAGAACGCGAAACTTTACAAGTTCATTCTGGATCTGCCGATCGTAGGCACCCTGATCTACCACATTGCAAGCAGCCGTCAGAATATTGCAGATGAAATTTAAAAATCACTATTTCTCTAATCCGTACTCTGTCACTGCCCGGGATATTGACGCTTACTACGAAGCAGCACATTTAGGCGACTCTCCTAAATCTGTATATGCCAGTGTCAAATGTAACTACACCAAGTGCAACATCATCAATGCTTTAAAGAAGATCGATAACAGCATCTATCTTTTAGGCGGCGATCATCTGACCGGAATGGAGAAAATCCTGGAAGATATAAAAATTACAATCCAGCGATTGAGTCCATTATGATCCCGGATACCAAAACATTTACCTCAGTTAGAAGCACCTGCTGCGTTTCACGAAATGTGTGAAACATTTTTAGAATAACACCTGTTTTGAAAAATGTTTCACGTGAAACATCCACTATTTAATTTTCAAATTACAGGTTCATAGGTTTGTTTCACAGCAGCCATA
>ENA-OPZN01000077-OPZN01000077.1-human-gut-metagenome-genome-assembly--contig:-NODE-77-length-38902-cov-4.644513_pt1 | contig 38902 bp, 29 predicted proteins | sample MGYA00242483_ERZ504503 | MGnify/ENA primary metagenome ERZ504503 (study PRJEB26092, sample SAMD00036285) | human gut metagenome | host: Homo sapiens | study: EMG produced TPA metagenomics assembly of... | reverse complement strand
GAAAGGTATGCCTTGAACTCTGTTACCGTTGAAGGCAATCAGCCAGTTTCTTTCTGCAGATGATGCTTTTTTATTCAAAATTGAATAAACTGATTATGGAAAATATGGATAATGAAGGATTGAATATTGAATTCCTTTGTCAGAATATGGGAGTTAGCAGGGCTTCTTTATATAATCGTTTAAAATCATTAACTTCTATGGGAGCTAATGAGTATGTGAATAAGTTACGTATTGAAAAGTCGATGGAATTGTTGCGTAATACAGAGATGAGTATTACTGAAATAGCGGAGCGTATGGGCTTTTCTTCCAGTCGATATTTTAGTACTGCGTTTAAAAAAAATATACAGGGATTACTCCAACTCAATTTAAGGAATCTGCTGGAAAATCTGATAATTAGATGAGGCCTGAGCCGAGCTTGTTTGTTTTCTGAATAGCTTATTGCTTGTTTTAATTATTGTAATCTCCTGATTTTATTAGATTATTCCATCTTATTTTTATAACTTTGCACGTCATTATTTAGGAAATTACAAAATACTATTACGATATGAATATTTCTTATAACTGGCTGAAAGAATACGTCGACTTCGACCTTACCCCGGACGAAGTGGCAGCCGCACTGACTTCCATCGGTCTGGAGACTGGGGGAGTGGAAGAAGTTCAAACTATCAAGGGAGGATTGGAAGGCCTGGTAGTAGGCGAAGTACTGACCTGCGAGCCGCATCCCAATTCTGACCACATGCATATTACGACCGTTAACCTGGGACAGGGTGAACCTGTGCAGATTGTCTGTGGTGCTGCCAACGTGGCTGCCGGACAAAAGGTCATCGTAGCTACGCTGGGTACAAAATTGTATGATGGCGACGAATGCTTCACCATCAAGAAGTCAAAGCTCCGTGGCGTAGAATCAAACGGTATGATTTGTGCCGAAGATGAAATCGGCGTGGGCACGAGCCACGAAGGTATCATCGTATTGCCTGCCGATGTAGTTCCGGGTACACTGGCTAAGGATTACTATAATGTAAAGAGCGAATACGTACTCGAGGTGGACATCACTCCGAACCGTGCCGATGCCTGCTCACACTACGGTGTGGCACGTGACCTCTACGCATGGCTCATTCAGAACGGTCATAAAGCTACGCTGAAGCGTCCTTCGGTAGATGCATTCAAGGTAGACAATCATGATATGAACATCGACATCGTGGTGGAAAATATTGAAGCCTGCCCGCGTTATGCTGGAGTAGCCATCAAGGGTGTAACAGTGAAGGAAAGTCCTGAATGGTTACAGAACAAGCTTCGCCTTATCGGTGTGCGTCCTATTAATAACATCGTCGATATTACCAACTACATCCTGCACGCCTATGGCCAGCCGATGCATTGCTTCGATGCCGACAAGATTAAGGGTGGAAAGATTGTGGTGAAGACTTGTGCTGAAGGAACTCCGTTTGTTACACTGGACGAAGTGGAACGTAAATTGTCCGATAAGGACCTGATGATTTGCAACGCGGAGGAACCGATGTGTATCGCCGGTGTGTTCGGAGGTCTGGATTCTGGTACTACCGAAACTACTACCGACGTGTTCCTGGAAAGTGCTTACTTCCATCCTACATGGGTGCGTAAGACTGCCCGCCGTCACGGATTGAGCACTGATTCTTCTTTCCGTTTCGAACGTGGTATCGACCCGAACATTACTATCTATGCTTTGAAGGAAGCCGCTCTGCTGGTGAAAGAATTGGCTGGGGGTGAAATTGCTTCTGATATCAAAGACAACTATCCGAATCCGATTGCCGATTTCGCGGTAGAACTTTCATATAATTATGTAAACTCACTGATTGGAAAGGAAATTCCGGCAGAAACGGTGAAGAGTATCGTGACCAGTCTGGAAATGAAAATTGTGGAAGAAACGGCCGAAGGGCTTTCTTTGCAGATTCCTCCTTACCGTGTAGACGTGCAGCGTCCGTGCGACGTGGTAGAAGATATTCTTCGTATCTACGGATATAACAATGTGGAAATTCCTACTACCCTGAAATCAAGCTTGAGCGTGAAGGGAGAAGTGGACAAATCGGTGAAACTCCAGAATTTGGTAGGCGAACAGCTGGTGGGTTGCGGATTCAATGAAATCCTGAACAACTCTTTGACAGCGGCCGCTTATTACGACGGACTGGAAACTTACAAGCCGGAAAATCTGGTGCGTTTGATGAACCCGTTGAGCAACGACCTGAACGTGATGCGTGCTACCTTGCTCTTTGGTGGTCTGGAAAGCATCCAGCACAATGCCAACCGTAAGAATGCCGACTTGAAGTTCTTCGAATTCGGTAACTGCTATCACTTCCATGCCGAGAAGAAGAATCCGGAAAAAGTGTTGTCAGGCTATTCAGAAGAGTTGCACATGGGCTTGTGGATTACCGGAAAGCGTGTAAGCAACTCGTGGGCTCATGCCGACGAAAACGCTTCGGTTTACGAACTGAAGGCTTATGTGCTGAACATATTCCGTCGTCTGGGCGTGAACTTCGGCTCACTGGTGTTCGGTAACCTTTCAGACGACATCTACTCAGTAGCTATCTCCGTACACACCCGTGGCGGTAAATTGCTGGCTACCTTTGGTGTGGTTTGCAAGAAGATTCAGAAAGCGTTCGACATCGACAATGAAGTGTACTATGCCGACCTGAACTGGAAAGAGCTGATGAAGGCCATCAAGGGCAATACGGTAAGCTACAAGGAAATCTCCAAGTTCCCGGCTGTAAAACGTGACTTGGCATTGCTGATAGACAAGAAGGTACAATTTGCCGAAATCGAAAAGATTGCTTACGAAACCGACAAGAAGTTACTCAAGTCTGTAGAATTGTTTGACGTGTACGAAGGGAAGAATCTGGAAGCTGGCAAGAAGAGTTATGCTGTAAGCTTCATGCTTCAGGATGAAAACGCTACACTGAACGACAAACAGATTGATAAGTTCATGCAGAAGCTGATTGGCAACTTGCAGAATAAGCTTGGAGCTGTGCTTCGATAATAAAGTAAATTCATTAAAAAAATAAATTTAAAATATCATCCAATGGGAAGAGCATTTGAATATAGAAAAGCTACGAAGCTGAAAAGATGGGGTCACATGGCAAAGACCTTTACACGTCTGGGTAAACAAATTGCAATTGCGGTAAAGGCTGGCGGTCCGGAACCGGAAAATAACCCGACTCTGCGTTCGGTAATCGCTACTTGTAAGCGTGAAAACATGCCGAAGGATAACATCGAACGTGCTATCAAGAACGCAATGGGTAAAGACCAGAGCGATTACAAAGGTATGACTTACGAAGGATACGGTCCTCACGGAATCGCCGTATTCGTAGATACATTGACTGATAATACCACTCGTACCGTAGCCGATGTACGTTCTGTATTCAACAAGTTCGGAGGTAACTTGGGTACTACAGGTTCACTGGCCTTCTTGTTCGATCACAAGTGTGTGTTCACTTTCAAGAAGAAAGAAGGCATTGATATGGAAGAACTGATTCTGGACTTGATTGACTACAACGTAGAAGACGAATTCGATGAAGATCCGGAAGAAGGAACTATCACTATCTACGGTGATCCGAAGAGCTATGCGGCTATCCAGAAACATCTGGAAGAATGTGGCTTTGAAGATGTCGGTGGTGATTTCACTTACATCCCGAACGACTTGAAAGACGTGACTCCGGAACAGCGTGAAACTATCGACAAGATGGTAGAACGTCTGGAAGAGTTCGACGATGTACAGACCGTATATACTAACATGAAACCGGAAGAAGACGCTGAATAAGCTTTTTCTTGAAAGATAATGACGGAACGGAGTATCCGGCCGGAATAAACCGGCAAGCGGTGCTCCGTTCTCTTTTTATGTCTAACCCGAATAGAATGTGATGGCGATGAAATATAGTTATCGTACGATGGGAACATGTAGTTCTCAGATTGATTTTGAGGTAGAGAATGGCGTACTGAAAGATGTGCGTTTCATGGGAGGTTGTAACGGAAATCTGAAAGGTATCTCAGCTTTGGTAGAAGGCATGAAGGTGGATGAGGTGATTGCTCGTCTGGAAGGTATCCGTTGTGGCGGGAAACCGACCTCTTGTCCCGACCAGCTCTGCAAGGCTTTGCGGGAAACTATGGATTAACCTATAAAAAGTAGACTAAACAGCCTTACGGGGCTGTTTTTTCAACGGTTTTGAAATTGTTTACAACAGTATTGAAAGAAGTGTCTTTCAGTGGCAGACTATCTTTGCGGAGAAAAGAATAGTATATGCCATGAAAAATAATTTGCAAAAGATTTTTGTAATCGTATGGGGGCTCTGTCTGAGTGTGATGAGTGTTTCCGGACACTCGGAGCAAAAGTGTATCCATGAGAATGTGCGGACAGTGCCTTACCCTCAGGAGAAAACTCCTTTATATATTAACCCTTCTGCTTTATTTGTTCCTTATTCTTTAAAGGGGAAGATAGCTTCAGTTTGCACTTTCTTCGGATGAAAGTTTTTCTGTCGCATTCCACTTTTCTTTCTTCTCCTAAACCCTGGTGTATGTATAATCCGCACCGTACACTTTCACCGGGTGTGTGGTTCTGGAAATATCGTCGGGTGAGTAGAGACGGTGTGTGTGCTGAGTGGAGTAAAGTATATCGTTTTGTGGTAGGTGAGGATGTTCCTCGTTTTGTGACTCCACCTTTTCAGACTTTTCTTTCGAATATTCCAGAATTGGGAAACCGGATTTATTGCTACTTGTCGGATAGTCTAGCTTCGGCAAGAAAGAATGTGTATGCACACCCTGAATTTAACGATATGATAGCCCAGGCACGTATGGGACTGGCACTTAATCTGTCAACGGATACCGATCCTTATGGGAAGGTGAGTGAGATGGCAGAATTGAGTGTCAGACTGCACACGGCTTATCTGCTTTTGCAACGTCCTGTATATGCGAAGAAAATGGTACAATACGTGCGCTGGCTCCTGAAGGCACGTTTGGATGATAAACGACTTGAAAATGACTTCTTTGCCGGTGATTTAGCTTTTCTATTGGCAAATACTTATGAGACTTGTTATACGTTTTTTGCACCGGAAGAACGGGATGAGATACAACGCTTGGTGATGCAGGTGTTCCGTGTGTATCGTTCCCGTTTGTTCGGGCATGAAGAGAATCATGTGTTTGACAACCATTTCTGGCAGTTCCCGGTACGGAAATTCATGCAAGCCGCTTTGGTATTTTATGACAAAGAGCCCCTGGCTATGGAATATTTGGAATATCTGTATGAGGTCTGGACAAGCAAGGCACCGGCCTCCGGTTTCAACAGAGATGGGAACTGGCACAATGGAACCAGCTACTTTAGTGCCAATGCGGTGACTCTGTATTACATGGCTTCCCTGTGTTCTTATCTGACAAAGACCGATTTTATGAGTCATCCTTGGTACCAGAATGCGGGGAAGGGATTGGTGTATAGCTGGCCTCCACGCTCCATGTCTGCCGGATTTGGCGATGGGCATGAAAAGACCAACGATCAGCCTTTGCGCATACGGAGTGGATTTGCTGATTTCCTGGCCCGCGAAAAACAAGATGCTTATGCGGCATGGTATTCTTCCATTAATCAGAAATATGAAACAGATTACGAGTTTCGTCTTTATCGTATGGTGAGTGGAAAGCTCCGTCCGGCATCTTCTTCTTTGCCGGCAAATGCCCCTAAAGCCGTTTGGTTTCAGGATACCGGTGAAGTGATAGCCATAGACTCTTTGGCCGATTGTACTCGCGGCATGTATCTGAGTTTCCGTTCCAGTCCGTTTGGTTCTGGAAGTCACACTCATTCTAATCAGAACGCCTTTAACTTGCATTATAACGGAGTACCGGTTTATCGTTCGAGCGGTTATTATTTGAACTTTAGTGATAGGCATAATATCTTGTCTTATCGGCATACCCGTGCCCATAATACGCTGCTTGTGGATGGTATCGGACAGGGATTTACCACAAAAGCCTACGGAAACGTGACTTGGATGCTTCACGGAGAACATATTACTTATTGTTTAGGGGATGCTTCTCATGCTTATGGTGGGGTAAGTGAATATCCTATGTGGCAGAAAAATTTTGAGGCTGCAGGATTGGAACAGACTCCGGAATATGGCTTTGGAAAACTCCTCTGACCAAATATCTCCGTCATATTCTGGTTTTGCGTCCAGGAATTGTGGTAATCTATGATGAGATGGAAGCTAGTCGGAAAGTCCGGTGGGAGTGGCTCCTTCATAGTCCGGTTCGCTTTCAGATAGATGCTTCTTCGAATACCCTGGTGACTCCTCATCCGGAAGGAAGGTTTGTATCCACGGCCCGCTTGTTTGCCACGGAAGCTTGTGAAATATCCCAATGTAATGAGTTTCAGGCTGCTCCCAATCCTGATTTGGCTATTCGGGGCGAAACACTGGAAAATTACTGGCATTTAACAGCTTCTTTTAGTCCCCGTAAGGCCAATCGTCTGCTGACGGTAATCACTTTAGATGAAGAAAGTGGTAAAAGTCATGTCGTTTCCGGAGGAAAAGATGGAAAACTGACGGTAGATGGCTGGCGTATATCTGCAGAACTTGATGTCCGGAAATCCGCTGCATTGACGGTGGAGAACACCTCAACCGGGGTAGTATTTAGCTACGGTGACAAAGATTGCCTCATCGAAGGAGAGACTTATCATCGTAAAGCGAAGGGTACTACGGTGTTGTATGACAGAATCAATGGGGTATGGAAGTGTGAAGAAGTGGCAGACCGTCCGGCATTGCCGACTACTTGTGCTGAAGAATAATAATTTAGAATAGATACATAATATCATGAGAACAACGACATTTTTATCATTTGTACTGGCGGGTGTGGTTTTTACTTCGTGTCAACCTTCTACGAAGAGAGAGGCTTGGATAGAAAAAGCACTCGATGTAGCCTCTTACCAGCTGAATCTGACAGCGGAAGAAATGAAAGATTCTGTCAAAATGCCCCGCTCTTTGTGGACAGGTTATACAGTCGATTTTCTGGAAGAACAGCTGGAACGCGAATCTGCTACCTTTGCCGATTCCTTATGGCCTAATCCGGCAAAAGAGAAGCTGGGAACGCTTCGTAGTTGTGACATATACGACTGGACAAGCGGTTTCTTTCCCGGCAGCCTTTGGTATGCTTATGAACTTACCGGGAATGAACGCTTGAAGGAAGAAGCCATCCGTTATACCAACCGGCTTTATCCAGTCCGTAAATACAGAGACAATCATGACATAGGTTTTATGATGAATTGCAGTTACGGAAATGCTTTACGATTGGCTCCGAATGATTCTATCATATCCGTATTGTCAGAAACCGCCGATAATCTGTGTTCACGTTTTAATGTACAGATTGGCTGTATTCGTTCCTGGGATTTCGGTACATGGAATTATCCCGTCATCATTGACAACATGATGAATCTGGATTTGCTTTTTCATGTCAGCAAGCTAACCGGTGATATGCGTTATCGTCAGGTGGCCATACAGCATGCCCGTACGACAATGAAACATCATTTCCGTCCGGATTATACTTCCTATCATGTGGTGAGTTATAATGCTGACGGTACGGTGGAAAAGCGTCAGACACATCAGGGAAAAAAACGATGAATCTGCCTGGGCCAGAGGACAAGGATGGGCTGTGTATGGCTATACTGCCTGTTTCCGTGAAACGGGAGATACTTTGTTCTTGCAAGAAGCAGTACATGTGGCCGATATGATTAGAAAACGCAATACAGCTCCCGACCTGATTTGTTATTGGGATTTTGATGCACCGGTGAAAGCAGATACTCCTCGTGATGCTTCAGCTGCTGCCGTGATAGCCTCGGCTTTCCTGGAGCTTAGTACGTTCGTACCCAATGGTGAGGTTTATTTTAATTACGCTGAAACTATATTGAAGAATCTTTCTGGTCCGGCTTATCTGGCCCAAAAAGGAACAAACGGAGGTTTATACTGATGCACTCCGTAGGCTCTCTTCCGCACGGTTCGGAAATAGATACTCCGTTGAATTATGCAGATTATTATTATCTGGAGGCCCTGAAACGCTATCTGGACTTAAAAAATAAACCTTTTGAAAGAAGATAAAACGGATTTAAAACCGATATTGGGGTAAACAACCTACTTTTGTGGTGATGATAATAACTGAAATTTAAGTATTATGAGAAATATAAGAATAGTTGTTAGTTTTCTTTTGCTTTGTCTGGGACATGCTATGCTTCTCGCGCAAACATTGACCATTACAGGAAAGGTAGTGGATGAAGAAGGCCTGGAGGTTATCGGTGCCAATATTCGTGTGAAGGGCAACGCCTCGGTAGGTACGATTACCGGTTTGGATGGCGCCTACTCCATTCGTGCGGGAGCAAAAGATGTGTTGCAATTCTCTTTTATCGGCATGGCGACGCAGAATGTACCGGTCAAAGGAAGGACGAAGATTGATGTGCAGTTAAAGCAGGATAACAAAATGCTGGATGAGGTGGTTGTAATCGGATATGGCACCTCCAAGCGGAGTGACTTGACCGGCTCGGTTGTTTCTGTAAAAAGTGATGACTTGATGAAAACGCCGACTTCGGATGTTACACAAGCTTTGGCAGGACGGGTGGCCGGTGTGCAGGTTACTCAGTCAGAAGGAGGTCCCGGTTCCTCCATTTCCATCCGTGTGCGTGGTGGTATCTCCATTACCCAGAGTAATGAACCTTTGTATGTCATTGATGGTTTCCCTAGTGAAGATGGAATGGCAGAGCTGGATCCAGGTGAGATTGAATCCATTGATATTTTGAAGGATGCTTCGGCTACGGCCATCTATGGTGCCCGTGGAGCTAATGGAGTTGTGGTGATTACTACGAAGAACGGAGGGAAGGAAGATTCCAGGCTGTCTGTCAGCTTTGACTCGTATATTGGTTTTGCCAAGATTGCCCGTAAGCTTCCGGTGCTTTCCTCCGAAGAGTTTGTGACACTGGATTATGAACGGAACCTGTATCTGAATGGAGAAGAAGGAGTCACACGTTTTCAGAATGTGTATGGCTCTTTCCGGGAAATTCAGGAGAACTATGCGGAGCGAGGGATAGACTGGCAGGAGGAAGTACTCGGACGGACTACTACCAGTCAGAACTACCGTGTCAACATCTCCGGAGGAAATAAGAATACGAGTTACAGCCTGGGCTATGCGTATTTTAAGAACCTGGGTGCCATGGTGTATAGTGGAGATGAAAAACATAATGTATCTTTGAATTTGTCTCATAAAGGAAACAAGCGACTGTCGGTGAATGCCAGGGTAAATTTTACGCAGTCTAAGGTATATGGCATGGGAACTTCCGAAGGAAATGCCAGATTCAATAAGATGGAGCACATTCTTCAGTCGCGTCCCGTGGCAGGAATTAATGGAACGGAAGAAGAGTTGCTGCAAGGAGAAGATCCGTTGTACGTGGATGATGAGTCGAATCCGATGCAGAATCCTTTGATTTCTGCCCAACAGGAGCAGGATGACCGTATGACACGTACCTTTCAGTTGAATGGTGGATTAAACTATCGTCTTGGGAAACGCTGGTTTTTCAGAAGTACCATAGGCACACGTTACCAGATTCTGCGCCGTGACCGTTTTTATGGAGAACTATCTTCAACTGCCAAGCGTTCCAGTATTAACGGGAGTATTCAGTATTCGGAGAATGGAAGTTTTCAGACATCCAATGTGCTGAATTATGAATATAAGACAAAAAAACAGAAATTTACGGCCATGTGGGGACAGGAATGGGTGTCACGCTGGACACGCTGGGTTGTCTCTTCAGCCACGAACTTTCCCAATAATGACATCGGACTGGATGACATGAGCCTGGGTACTCCGGGGTCAATTACTTCCAACGTGAATTATGATGATAAGTTAATCTCATTTTTTTCTCGTCTGAACTACAATTGGGGGGAGCGTTATTTGCTGACAGCTACTATACGTGCCGATGGCTCTTCTAAATTTAGTGCCAATCATAAATGGGGATTCTTTCCTTCCGTATCGGCTGCCTGGCGGTTGAGCGAAGAAGAGTTTATCAAGAAACTGAATTTGTTTTCTGATTTGAAGTTGCGTGCCGGCTACGGATTGGCCGGAAATAACCGTATTGCGAGTTATGCTTCCTTGAATCTTCTGAAGTCGGCCAGCTATCCAAGCGGAGAAACCTATCGCCTGGTTATGCACCTTCGGGTATACCAAGTGTAGAACTGCAATGGAGTCAACAAACATTGAACGTGGGACTGGATATGGGCTTCTGGGGCAACGCCTCATTGTTTCTCCGGAATTCTATCTGAACAAAAGTTCTCATTTGCTGCTGAACTCCAAAGTTCCGTCTTCTTCCGGTTATACGACTATGTTGCGTAACGTAGGAAAGACCCGGAACATCGGTATGGATCTGACCATTTCTTCGGTAAATATTCAGCGAAAGAATTTTACCTGGTCCACAGACTTCAATTTGTCGTATAATAAGAATCGCATTGAGGCTTTGTCGGGTGAAGATTATTTCCTGGAAGAAGCACAGTTCGGCTTTAATCAGAACACCCATAAGATTGAGGTAGGTCGTCCTGTCGGGCAGTTCTATGGCTTTAAGACCATTGGTTTGTATCAGGTGGATGACTTTAATTATGATGCTTCCACTCAGACCTATACGCTGAAAGAGAATGTGCCTTACCGCGAAGGGGTACAACCCGGTTACTGGAAGTTTGAGGATGTAGATGGAAACGGCATTATAAACGACAATGACCGTACGGTGATTGGAAATGCCAATCCCGATTTCTATGGAGGGTTGAACAATAGTTTCTCATACCGGAATTTCGATTTAAGTGTCTTCTTTACTTTCAGTTATGGAGCTGAAGTGCTGAATGCTACAAAACTGAGTAATACGTTGGCGGGTTCAACCAATAAGAACGTACTGGATGTGGCCAATAGTTCCAACCGTTGGATGACCATCGATTCTGATGGAAATGAGGTGACAGATCCGGATGTGTTGACAAAACTGAATTCCGGTAAGACGGTTGCTCCGGTAGCCGACCTGGAGAACGGTGATTTTTATGTGCACTCCTGGGCTGTAGAAGATGCTTCATTCTTGCGATTGAGCAACCTTACTTTGGGATATACATTTCCTCGGAAGTGGATAAAACCATGGGGAATCAGTAAACTGAGACTATATTTTACCGGCAGTAACCTGTTTATCTGGACTCCTTACAGCGGTTTTGATCCGGAAGTGTCTACCAAGGGAAATAACCTGACTCCCGGAGTTGATTTCGGTGCATATCCACGTAGCCGTTCGTTTGTGTTCGGATTGAATTTAACCTTATAATTAATGAAGCCATGATAAAGAGTTTGAAGATATTTTTGATGGGAGTGGGAACGCTTCTTTGGATGACAGCTTGTCAGGATGCGTTGACGGAGCATCCTGATTCCTATTATGATAAAGAAGATTTTTTCACCAGCGAGGCGAATGCCGAGATGGGAATCATCGGCATTTATAATGTATTGCCCACCTTGTATGGGGACAGTGAAATGGCTTTTGGTGCTTCAGACGACACGTATTACGCATCGGGTACCAATACGGATAACGCTCGACGCGACATTGCGCATTATATGTTGTCTACAACCAATAAGTACGTGGAAGCTGTCTGGCAGGCCACTTATCAGGGAATTGAACGTGCCAACTACATGATAGAAGGTATTCAGAAGATGCAAGGTTTTGCAGAAAACGAGAAACTGCAATCACTGGTGGCAGAGGCAAAATTTCTCCGTGCGTTTCTTTCATTTAATCTGGTAAAGTATTGGGGAGATGTACCTTATAAGACTACATCGACCGGAAGTTATGAGGAAGCTTATCAGCCCCGTACTTCGCGTGAGGTGATTTATGATCAGATTGTGGACGATCTGGACGATGCCAAAGAAAATATGAGCTGGGCCAATGAGGCCTCTTCGCCAGAACGTGCCACTCAAGGCGCAGCCCGTGCTTTGCTGATGCGGGTATTGCTTCAGCGTGCCGGATATTCCTTGCAGATGGACGGTACAATGACTCGTCCGGAAGAAGAATTACGGCAGACTTATTTTGCAAAGGTGATAGATGAATGGGAGGCTTTCCAGGAAAACGGTTACCATGATTTCTATGAGGGAGGTTATGAAGCACTGTTCAAGTCGTTTTCAGCTGGAGAACTTCATTCGAAGGAGAGTATCTTTGAAGTGGCCTTTTATACGGTAGATGGTCGTACGGGAGCAAGGGGATATTGGGGAACGTACAACGGTCCGTTGGTCGCAGCTCCAGGAATAGAGGCTACGGAAACGGACAAGTTTATGGGGCGTGCCAATGCCTTGTTTCGCGTAATTCCGGAATGGAGAGACTTCTTTGAGGAATCGGATGTACGTCGGGATGTAATGATTTGTACGTATCAGTATGATTGGGATAAAACTCTTTACAACCATGTGAAGAAAGATAATATCAGGAATAAGAAAAACTGGTATCCTGGCAAATGGCGGAGGGAATGGATGCCTTTGGGATACAAAGACCCTAATATTACCGATGTCAATTATTGCAGCCTGCGTTATGCCGATGTGGTATTGATGGCGGCAGAGGCTTATAACGAAACGGGAGAAACTGCACAGGCCTGGAAGTTGCTTAATCGGGTACGTCAGCGTGCCGGAGCAACGGAGATAACTTCTGCTAACTATGCTTCCCTGATGAAGTCGCCGAAGGTATACGATCTTCCTTTCATAGAGGATGGAGATGAGGCCGGACGTTTTCGTACTGCACTTTATTGGGAAAGGGGCTTTGAGCTGGCTTTCGAATTACAGCGCAGATTTGATTTGTTGCGCTGGGGAGTACTGGGAGATGCCTTACAGTTGATGGCTTCAAAAACGGTGGTCAATCAGTCTGCGGAAAAATCTTTTTTGGCCGGATACAACTTTGTGTCTGGCAAACATGAGCTTTTCCCCATTCCACTGGATGAAATACAGGTGAATTATTGTCTGGAAAATAAGAATAACCCTAATTACTAAGTTGCTATGAATTATAGATTGCTTTTTATTTGTGGGGCGATGGTTCCTTTCGCTGCATGGGCGCGTCAGCATCGTCCGAACATCATTTATATCATGACCGACCAGCAGTCGGCCAACGCCATGAGCTGTGCAGGTAATGCCGACCTGCATACGCCCAATATGGATCGTCTGGCCGCTATGGGGGTGAGGTTTGAAAATGCTTATTGTTCGCTGCCTTTGAGCGGCCCTTCGCGTGCCTCTATGTTTACGGGGTATATGCCGGGTGAGGTCGGACTGACAGCCAACGGTACTCCGCTTCCCGATTCGTTGCGGACGGAGACTTTGGGGGATGTAATGAATGAAGGTGGATATACTTGTGCTTACGGAGGAAAGTGGCACGTACATACCAATTCGCTTCCATCAGCGCATGCCTTTGGTTTCGAGCGCTTGTATGAGCATAACGACTACGGGCTGGCGGAAGCCTGCGTGAAGTTCCTCCAACGGAAGCATGACAAGCCTTTCTTCCTGGTGGCTTCGTTCGACAATCCGCATAACATTTGCGAATATGCGCGGAAGCAGCCGCTTCCTTTTGCCACAATTGACGAGCCGGAAAGCATTGAGGATTGCCCGAACTTGCCGGACAACTTTTATGTCGCTCCCTATGACGCGGATGCTGTTGCCTACGAGAAGTCGTTGAAATATCGTCTGCATCCCACGCGGAGCTATACGCCCGATGACTGGCGGCGTTACCGAAACGCATACTTCCGCCTTGTGGAGGCTGTGGATGCCGAAATTGGAAAGATTGTCGACGAAATAGACCGTCAGAACTTGTGGAAGAACACGGTGATTATTTTCACCAGCGACCATGGCGACGGGCAGGGCGCACACCAGTGGAACCAGAAGTCGGTGCTTTACGAAGAAGTGGTCAACGTGCCTTTCATCGTCTGCCTGCCCGAAGGCAAGCACGCCGGAAAGGTGCTTCCTCAGCTGGTGAACAACGGAGTGGACCTGATGCCGAGCCTGTGCGACTGGGCAGGAGTGGAAGTGCCTGCCGGACGTCAGGGGGTGAGCATCCGTCCGATAGTGGAAAAAGGCGATGCGTCGGTTGAAGGACAGCCGTATGTGGTTACCGAAACGGACTTCAGCGAGAACGGAGGAGGAACCATGGGATGGATGGTGCGCAGCGGAAACTACAAATACGTGCTCTACAATATGGGGCTTTACCGTGAGCAGCTCTTCGACATGACGTCCGACCGTGGCGAGATGCGCAACCTTGCCGTAGAGGAGAAGTACACGCCGGTGCTCGAGCAATACCGCCGGATGTTGGAAGAATGGATGAAAAAGCATCCGGTAAAAGGAGGGTTGCCTTATTTAAGATATATTCCAAAAGGTAAAAACTGAAAAAATTAATATCATGAGAAGGAAATACATTATGGCCGGTGCGATGCTTTACTTGTCTCTCTTGGCAGGAACGGCATCGGCAAACTCCTCGGCGCTTGTAGAGGAAACAGAAAACAGCACAGAGGTGTGGCAGGTACCTCACAAACCGAAAGGCACAAAAACCCGTCTGAAAATCCAGCCCAAGGCAGAACAGCCTGCCGCAAAGAAGGCGGACAAGCAGAAGCCGCAGGCTAAGAAGTCTGACAAGAAATCTGTTAAGAAGGTGTCTTCTTCTTCACGCTATGTGGCGATAAAGACCAATGCAGTGTACTGGGCCGGTGCCATTGCAAACATTGCGGCCGAGGTAAAGCTGCACAAGCATGTGTCGTTAGAGTTGCCGCTGGATTTCAGCCTTTGGGACATTGAGCGGGAGCACGGTGTGCGTCTCGTTCTCTTCCAGCCGGAAGCCCGCTGGTGGATGAAGGGTGTGGGTGAAGGCCATTTCGTAGGCGTGCATGCACATGTAGGAGCTTTCAACGTGAAATGGAACGAAGACCGTTATCAGGTGGCAGGCCGTCCGTTGCTTGGAGCCGGACTTACCTACGGGTATTCGCTTTCGTTCGATGAGCATTGGGGTGCGGAGTTCCTCATCGGGGCTGGCTATGCCAATATGAAGTACGACCGTTTTTATAACATTGACAATGGGGCAAAGTTTGATGCCGGAACCTATAACTATTGGGGAGTGACTCGCGTGGGGGCATCGTTAGTTTACCGTTTTTAAGTATACAAGACCATGAAGAAAGATATGATATTGTGCAAATGCAGACTTCTCCGCTGGGGAATGGCGGTGTGTCTGCCCTTCCTGATGGGAAGTTGTCTGATGGAACATCCGGAAATGACCGCCGACGGAGAGTTGGGAGTGGATCCTACTTCTATTTCTTTGGAGACCAATATTCTGCTCGATTTGCAGATGCCGGCAGCGGCTTCTCCTGTCTTACGGACAGGAGAGGATGCTGAGGATACTTATTACTGCCGCATTGTGGTAGGGGCTTACCAGAACAACCGCTTGGCTGAGCAGACAGTGGTGTATGAAGATTTGCCGACGACCAACCGCTTGCAGACCAAGGTGCGTATGGACCTGCATGCACGTGATTACCGCTTGGCTGTCTGGGCGGACTATGTGTCGGCGGTGGATACGTTTTATAATGTAGCCGACCTGACCGGAGTAATTAAAAGCGACGGAAGTTACCGGGCCAATACGGAATATAAGGCCGCTTTCTTCGCGAATGCGGACCTGGACTTGACGGGCTACCGCGACCAGTGGGGGCAGAAAGTGGAGGTCGAGTTGAAACCGGAGACTGCGGTGGGACGTTATGAGCTGGTGGCCACGGACTTGAAAGATTTCCGTGAGCGGATAGCCGACGGGGAGGTGACAGGTACGTCTTTCCGTGCAAGACTGAATTACAATGACTATCTGCCCGTGGGCTTCAATGCCTTGGATGGAATTACCCGCCATGCCTTCAACTATATGTCGTATAACCGTTCTTTCAGCGTGCTGGATGATGGCTCGGAGGAAATGACGCTAGCCTTTGATTATGTGCTACTGAACGCCGGTGAGACGGTTTCTATTCCGATGACGCTGGAAATCGTGTCGGGAGATGGAAGCGGCGAGAAGGTGATTGCCAGCACTACGTTCCGTGTCAACTGCACGTGCGGAGGAAATGAGATTGTACGCTCGAACTTCCTGACGGCTGATCCCAATAACGGGGTGGGTATCGACACGGAATGGGCGACCATCACGAAGGCGATCTGGATGCCGTTACAAAAGAAAATGAATAAAAAAAGATATTAATCAACTAAAGACTTTTTACCATGAAAAAGAGTTTGTTATTTTCAGCATGTGCCTTGGGACTGGGGCTTTTCTCCTGTACCCAGGAAGAAGGGATTGATTCACAAGTAGAAAACGGAGGTCCGGTCACGGTGTCTGTAGCTTTGCCGGGAAGCGGCTCGCGCAGTGTGCCGGCAGCTCCAGAGGGATATGAACTGCGCTGCAAGTTGCAGGTGGTGTATACTGACGGCACTCCTTCCGATACTTATGCGGAACTGGCCGGAGATGCGGAAGCCAATATCGAGTTCAAGTTCCAGCCGAAAAGTTCGGACTACAACTGTCTGTTCTGGGCGGACTATGTGTCTGAGGTATCAGAAGGCGCGGCGGCAGAGGCTGTGCCCGACAAATTCTATAATACGACAGACTTGCGGAATGTCACTTATACGGAGACCGCACGGACAGACGGCTCGCTTTTTGACAGTAATGCCTGCGACGCGTTCTGCGGTTGGAAGGACGCGCAGAGCATCATGGATAATGACAACCATGTGAGCGTGACGCTGACCCGCCCGTTCATGAAACTGAGCATTAACGACAAGAATCAGATAGACGCCGAGAAACTGAAAGTGGAAATTCAAGCGCTGCCTTCCGGTTCAATGTTTTGAATAACACATGCGCTTCTACAGCCGCAATTACAAAACCGGAAGCGGCATTTGTGGCAGGAGAGGAAAATTGCTGGTTCTCCACTTACATGTTTGCTCCGGTGGATATGACTGAGTTTGATGCGAAGAACATTACAATGACAGTGACTTATCCGGAAGGGTCGGAATATGATCCGAAGCAGGTGATAAAAACTCTTCAAGGAACGATTCATGTGGGTACGAATACGACTTATGAGGGAAACATTGATTTCAACTTGCCAAATGTAACCGTTGATGTGGACATTGACGAAAATCCGGCGAAAGTGGGCGATTACTATTATAGCGACGGAACCTGGTCTACAGAACTGGACAAAGCAAAGACCGTGATAGGTGTGGTATTCGCCACTCCGTCTGCTGGTGCCGGAAGTGATGCCGTAGGAAACTATGCAGATGTAAGTCTGGAAAGAATCAGAGGATGGGTGGTATCCCTGAAGGAGGTAAGTCCGACTCCACGTTTTGTAAATACGAGCGATGGTACTGTCGGAGCGAATATAGAAGGCATTGAGGGTGTAGGTACCGGAGAAAACGATATTAAGGGATATGCCAACAAGGCCGCATGGAAAAGCAATACGTTGTCAAACGGTGCTACCTATGCCGCTTTGACAGCTGTAGAAAGTTATGCCGAAAATTATTCGGCTCCCCTTCCGGAAGCAGGTACAAGCGATGGTATATTCCGGCTGTAGGACAGTTGCTGACGCTCCGCACCGCTTATAATGCGGAAGGCAGCAAGGTGAAGGACGCTTTGCAGACTTTGAATAATGATGGCGGAAAAGCGGATATGTTTACTACGGGTACCGGTGGTTCTGCTTATTACTGGTCCAGCTCGGCTGCGGTCAGAAGTGAGGTTAATAATGTCGCATCGGTGGGATTTGATGTTACTATCGAAAATCCGGTGGGCTATAGTACCGGAAATGCAGGTCGTCATCTCCGTCCTGTCTTGACATTCTGACGCCTTTCGTCCCGTCATTTTCCTTGCGCCTTTTTCTTCCATGTCCCCTGCGGACAGAAAGAAAAAGGCGCATTTTTCAACTTATTTTGCGCTCTCAAAAAACGTCCTTGCGTTTTAATTCGAGCTTCCTTGCGCCTTCAATTTGCACGTCGAAGCGTTTTGTTTTACGCGCCGAAGCGTTTTTTACACGTCTGGACGTTTTTTGAGGACTGATTAAACACTATTTGAGAGATGAAGATTCCTTTTTTCTTTATGCTAGGCGGTTTGTACCTGATATCGGGCCTTTCCTCTTGTTCTGACCGGGAGATGCCTGCTCTTCAGGAGGCGCCGGAGGTGGAGGCACCCGAGGCTGGCACGACAAGACCCGTGAGCAACCTTATCCCAAGCTTTCGAACGAGCTGTATCTGAATCCAACTCCGCTCATCCTGCGGCAGTCGCTCAAGACGGGCGAGCGGGTGCAGTTCGCCCTCTCACAGAATCCGGACTTTCCGGAAGCGGAGACCCAGTTTTCCGAACCCCGCAAGTGGTGCATGTTCAATCCGCACCGGCGGCTGGCGGAAGGCACTTGGTACTGGCGTTACCGCAATGTGGCGGCCGACGGCACGGTCGATGGGTGGAGCGAGCCGGTGGAGTTTGAGGTGAAAGCCTCTACGCCGGTGTTTGTCACCCCCGGTTTCGAGATTTTTCGGCAGGGCAGGAGTACCGCCCATCCCCGGCTGTATGCCTTTCTTGACCAGTGGCAGGACGACGCGCGTGCCCGCCTTCGCTCGCACGAGGAGTACCGTGCGCTGGTGAATCGGGCGGAGACGGCGGTGTCGGCCGATGAGCAGGCCTGGCTTTCGTCCTTTTCGGAAACGAGCATGTCCACGGCGGCGCAGCGGACGGAATTTCTTTACCAGGCTTGCCTGCTGACGTGTGATTCGCGTTATGCCGACAAGCTGGAGGCCATACTTGATGCCTTCCTTTCGCGTGGTTTCTCTGACAGAGAGCTGTTTCTGTCGAATTTTGCGCCACTAATATCGCCTATACGGTGCTGGCTCCTTACGACCTGCTTTACAACCGGCTGGACGCAGGGCAGCGTCAGGCGGCCGAGCAGTTGCTGATGCGGGTGGCACGCTACTATTATGAGGCTTATTGCGGCATGCAGGAGAACCATATCTTCGATAACCATTTCTGGCAGCAGAATTTCCGTGTGCTCTTCCAGATTGCCTACTGTTTGGCCGACAAGGAAGCGGTGGGGCCGGAAGTGCTGGAGATGCTGGAGTATTATTATGAGCTGTGGACGGCCCGCGCTCCGGCTTCGGGCTTCAACCGTGACGGGGCATGGATTAACGGCACGGGCTATTTCGAGGCTAATGTCCGTACCTTGTTCTATATGCCGATGCTACTTTCCAATGCCACACGCTTTGATTTTCTCCAGCATCCTTGGTATCAGTCGGCTGGGCAGGCCATCGCCTACAACTTCCCTCCTGGTTCCTGCACCACGGGTTTCGGCGACGGGAGCGAGCGTCGGGAGGAGCCTCACCGTTCGTATGCCGCCTTTGCCGATTTCCTGGCGCGTGAACTGGGCGACGGGTATGCCGGATGGTATGCGTCGCTTGTGCCGACATTTGTGAAGACGGATGTGGACCTGCGCCTTTACCGCATGTGCCGTTACAGGACGTATGCGACGGACTTTCCCGCTTCTGCTCCGAAATTGAAATGGTATAAGGACATCGGTGAGGTGGTGATGCACAGTAACCTGGCGTCGACGGAAAATAATCTCAGTCTCGCTTTCCGTTCGAGTACGTTCGGCTCGGGAAGTCATACGCTGGCCGACCAGAACAGTTTTAACCTGCTGTATGGAGGGAAGGAGGTATATTATCACACGGGATATTATCTGAATTTTAGCGATGCACATAACCTGATGTCTTATCGTCATACAAGGGCACACAACAGCATTCTTGTAGATGGCATCGGACAGCCTTTTTCCACCGAAGGATACGGCATGCTGCTGCGTGCAGCCGGAGGAGAACATATCGGTTATTGCCTGGGAGATGCATCGCATGCATATTGCGGCATCAGTGAAGACCCTATGTGGATAGAAAGTTTTCAGAAAGCCGGTATTGAACAGACGCCTGAAAACGGATTCGGCGAAACTCCGCTGACCAAATATCGCCGTCAGATGATCATGCTCTATCCGGACATCGTACTGATTTATGATGAGCTGGAGGCATCCCGCCCGGTACGATGGGACTGGTTGCTGCATAGTCCGGTTCAGTTCAGCATTGACAAAAATATGTTTACTTCCCATGTAGAAACCGGTGTAGCGGTAGCCCAAATGTTTAGTGATGCGACGTTTGAAGTTTCCCAAACAGATCAGTTTGTCGTACCGCCAGGAGAAGGTTATCCGAATCAATGGCATTTGACGGCGGCATTCAGCAACAATTCTGCCTGCCGTATCTTAACCGTAGTTCAAATAAAGAATTCGGAAGAGGAGGCGCTTCCGGTTACGCGTGATGGCTGTTGTGTTACTTGTGGCGATTGGACGATATATGTAAACCTTGACCCTTCGTCTGCTGAATGTTTGCAGGTAACGAACGCAACTGTTCCCGTTGTTTATAACTATGGCTCGGACAATGTACAGACGGATAGTGGAGTCTATTTGCGACAATTCCGTGGCTCTTCCGTGTTGTACGATGAGATTGACGGGCAATATCAGGTCGTGGAACAGATAGATCAGTCGCCTATGTCGAGCAGGAGGGGTTAAAATCCTTTCTGTACATTTCTTCCGGGAAGAAGACTTTTAAAATAATTTTATTTGAAAATAATTCTAATATAGCGAGTCCCTCTTAAAAATGATTGTTGGGCAATCAGATTTTATTATGACACATCTCCTTTGGAGGGGCCGAGTACCATTGTTTATGAAAAGACTATTAGTTTATTCACTGATGCTTAATTGGGACGACGGGGTAACCAGCAGGGTGGGACAGCTTGAACGTCCGTTCATCCTTTTTGAAAACGGAGAGCCCGCCTATATGTTTTTTGCTACTTCTGATGGAATTGGTTCGTTCAAAGGGATGTCGGCCAGTTGGAATATGGTAATTCCTTTTGTGAAGAGGTGATATGAAAATAGGCTAGCCCGTTAAACTGACACAATCTAACTATGGGCAAAAGCCACCATTTTAGCGGACTCTGGAGTTGCTTTCTGAAACGCTTTTACGTTTCAAATGAAATGCCAAAGAGTTTTGTAACAAAACGCAAGTACATTTGAACTAAAACGCAAGTGCATTTAAGATAAAACGCAAGTACGTTTTGTCATCAAACGCACTTGCGTTTTATGTATATAAATTCGGAATTTATTATTTGTTTGATAATCAATCTGTTGCATAAATAAAAGACTTTAGGGAGGAACTATTCCCCTAAAAGTCTTTTATTTATGGAGTTGTGTTTGTTACTTGGCAGGTCCTGCACCGGTAAACTGAGGTTCATAGTCCGACATTTCGTGAACGAGCCATTCTCCGTCAATCTTATCGTATAATACGGAAGAACCTTTTTCCAGCCGTTTGTAGGTGGTACCTCCAATCTGTACGTCGTCATTTCCCAGACTGAATGTGGCATTGTTGCGGGTATTGACAACCTGAAGTGAAGCCGGTTGTGTCGGGTCCAGTTCTGCCTGGATTTTCCATCGGCCGCAGGTGAAGGTGTTTCCTTTTCGGATAAGTTCCGACATTTTCTGTCCGTCAGGAAGAATGCGAATCACAGTCAGGATGCGGTTGGCGGCACTTGGCTGGAAAGTAGCCGTGAGATGCCATTGGTTGACATATTTGCTTTCCTGCCCTTTTTCATCTTTTTCGGGTCGGGCGGGCACACAAACTGGTCGGTCTGTGTGATTTCGCACGGCTGATTGCTGAACAGTTGTGCCACGGAAGAGAATTGTTTCTGCTCATAACGCGTGGTGAGTGTGGCATTTTTTCCGTCAATCTGGAATTGTACGGGACTATGCAGCAGCCAGTCCCAACGTACCGGACGGGATGCCTCCAGTTCATCATAAATCAGTACGATGTCCGGATGCAGCAGGAAGATGTGGCGACGGTACTTGGTCAGCGGAGTTTCGCCGAATCCGTTTTCAGGTGTCTGGGTAATGCCGGCTTTTTTGAAGTTTTCTATCCACATGGGGTATTCGCTGACACCGCAGTACGCATTCGAAGCATCGCCTACTGCATAGGTGATGGTCTCACCGTTCAGCATGCGGGTGATTTTTCCGTAGGCACGTGTGGTAAAGGGCTGTCCGATACCGTCCACAAGGATACTATTGTGCGCCCGTGTGTGACGATAGGACATCAGGTTATGTGCATCGCTGAAATTCAGGTAGTAACCTGTGGAACGGTACACCGGTACTCCTCTGAAGTGCAGGTTGAAGCTGTTCTGGTCGGCCAGGGTATGGCTTCCCGAACCGAAGGGGCTGGAACGGAAGCTCAGGAAAAGATTCCGGTTGGTATTCTGAAGGGCAGAATGAGCCACTACTTCTCCAATGTCTTCCAGCCAGAGGGCATTGCCTCGGTCTTCGGGCAATTGCTTGTTGTCGGAATAAGTCTTTTCACTACGTGCCATGCGGTAGAGACGGAGCTCAAAGTCTCTTCTCAGGTCTCTTTGGCAGTGGTTGACGTACCAGGCTGCATACGGATTGCCTGTTTCGCGGGCCAGAAAATCGGCAAAGGCCAGGCGCTGGCGGTCGGGTACCGGCTGACGTTCGTTCCCGTCGCCGAATCCGGCACTCATGGTGCCTACAGGGAAGGTGTAGAGTAAGGCTTTTCCTGCATTTTGATACCACGGGTGTTTCAAGAAGTCTGTGCCTGTGAGGTAAGAGAACAAGCTGGGTACATAATACAATGTATGCGTATTTGCAGTGAAGTATCCTGTGCCGTTATGCCATTCTCCGTCGCGGTTGAAGCCCGATGCCGGAGCACGTGCTGTCCATACTTCATAGCAGTATTCCAGCATTTCGCGTGCCGTTTCATTCCGGTCGGCAAACATCAGGCCAATTTGCAGCATCTGACGGAAGCAGTGCTGCCAGTAGTGGTTGTTGAAGATGTGCGTCTCTTCATTGCCGGAACGTTGTACCATGTGATGTCCTTTGGCTACTTCGAAAATCATTTGTTCCATCTGCCGAAGTTCCTGTGGAGTAAACATGTCATGACAGGAATCGTACGCATACAGCAGGCTTTCAATCAGCTCGCCGGAATAGAAGTCATCCTTCCATAGTGCCTTGTCGGGTTTTGTACGGAGCAGATGGCGGGTGTAGGATACCATCTTCTGTGCGTATTGTGTGTCGCGGGTTAGCAGCCAGGCAGTCTGAAGCCATGCGACGTATGGATTATATTTACGGATGTAGCGATACACATTGGGGTCAGTATCGAAATTTGATTTCATGGCAGTGGCCGCACGGCTTGTCATGTCCTTGTATTCGGGATGTGATGCGATTCGCTGAGGAGCCGTTTTCAGGTCCTTCTCTAAAAAGCAATATAAGCGCGGATACCCCTTAGGCAGGTTTTGGAAAAAAGCTTGGAAAGAAGGTGTCACAAACTGAGGTTCTTCTCCGCTTATCTGGAACTTCCAGACTGGACTCCATGCTTTTTCTCTCCCTTGTCAGTCACGGAGCGAACCCGCCAGTACCAGGTACCTTTTTCCAGTATGCGGTGAGGGTTGAACATCAGCCACGGCTTCGGAGTGTCTGTCATTGTTTTTCCGGCAGGAAAAGTAGAGTCATTGCTTAACTCAAATTGTATCAGTGCCTCCGTTTTCATGCTTTTGGGAACAAGCAGGGGAGTAGGGTTTATGTACACCTGATGCTCTTTCTGCGGATAAGGAGTTTCGCGCACATTCTCATGCACTCGCACAAGAGATGTTTTTTGTGCCTGGATTTTATCCGGTCCGTACAAAATGGAGAGGCATAGGATAAACGCCATTCCATGAATAAGTAAAGAGTGTTTTTTCATTTTGATAATTACTGTTTAGGTTTTAGATGTGTTTGCAAAAATAGCTTCTACCTAAGTGTACGGACTTTCGTTTCTGTTTTAAAATATACCAAATCCGTGTTTTTCATGGAAAATGAGACAGATTTGATAATATATTCCACAGAAATGACCTTTCGGGATGAGCAAAACGCTTATTTTTGTATCTGTAAATATAAGAAGTAAAACTATGAGAGTCATTATTTCCTTGATTGTTTTTTTTGCTGACGATGGCCGGACTGAGGGCTGCAGATAGAATCAACTTCTTCCACATCGGACTGGAGCAGGGGCTTTCTCAAAGTACGGTGGTAGACATTATTCAGGATAAGCGGGAAAACATGTGGATTGCAACGCATAACGGATTAAACCGTTATGACGGTTACGATTTTACGGTTTATCATCACAACGATGCCGACACGTCGAGCATTGCCAGTGATGTCATCCGTTCCTTGGCTTTGGATGAGTCTGGAAAAATATGGATTGGAACGGGAGCCGGACTGTCTTTATATAATCCTGAACTGGATATCTTCTATAATTATTTTTGTGTGTGCGAGGGGAAGAAACAGCAGGTGCTGGATGTGGCTTGCCTGGAGGAAGGGAATTTGCTGGTGGCTACAGATGCCGGACTGATGCATTTTGACAGTCGCAGCGGCGTGTTTAACAGCACGCAGATTCCGACAGAATTACAGAAAATAAGTCCCAGAACATTGGCCAGATACGGGGATGAAGTATATATAGGCTCTTACCAGGGCTTGTTTGTCTATTCATTGAAAGAAGAAGTGGTGCGTACTCTTCTCACGGGAGACTACAGTTTGTCACTCATATTGGCAATTCTGAAGGAAAAGGATAACCGCTTGTGGGTAGGCACGGAAGGAGAGGGACTGTACTGTCTGAATCCGGTGACAGGAGAATGTAGAAAATACAAGGACGGACGAGGGGGACTGAGCTCCAATTACATTCGTTCGCTGGCTCTGGATATGTCAGGAAATCTGTGGGTGGGGACATTGACTTCACTGAATGTGTACGACGAAAAAAACAGACCGTTTCGTGGTGTATGACAGTAACCCGATGAAAGAGGGAGCTTGTCGCAGACCTCTGTCCGGAGCCTGTATAAGGATACGCAGGGAGGTATGTGGATAGGAACCTATTTTGGTGGGCTGAACTATTACCATCCGCTTCGTCAGCGTTTTCATAACATTCGGAACGTGCCTTATCATAATTCACTGAATGATAATGTGGTGAGCTGTATCGTGGAGGATGATGAACGGAATATCTGGATTGGAACGAACAATGGGGGATTAAACCGGTATGACCTCGGGAAAGAATGGTTTACTTCTTATACGGTGGCAGACGGACTGCTGTCGAACGACATCAAGGTGATTTATGTAGATGAGCAAGCGAAGAGGGTGTATGTGGGAGCTCACGCTTCGGGTGGGCTGAATGTGCTTGACTTGAAGACGGGGCGTATCCTGAGCTTTTTGCCGGAGGAAGGCTTGCAGACGGGAAGAGGTTTTTATGGCATTCTTCCAGAACCAGACGGAGAGCTGCTTTTAGGAGCTGTAACCGGAAGTATGGTGGCTTTTGTTCCCGGCACGGGTAAATTCCGCCGGCTGTCATTTTCAGACGGCAGGTTGCTGGAGAAGCGCATTATCACTTTGTTTCGTGATTCGCGCAGCCGTATATGGATTGGTACGCAGGAAGGAGTACGTGTGTATGAGCGTAAAGGTGATGTATTGTCGGTTTGTCTGACTTTACCGGTGGGTAAAGGGCTGGAATATACCTCGGTCAATGTGATTCATGAGGGAACGGACGGAATCTTCTGGATAGGAACCCGTAACGGGGTTTATTGTTTCAATGAACAGAAGAAAGAACTGCGTCATCTTTCCGTAAATCAGGGACTTCCGGATAATGTAGTACACGGTATACTGGAGGATGCGGAGGGTCATCTATGGTTCAGTACGGAGCGCGGGTTGTCATGCTACTCTCCGTCTTCCGGCGAGTTCCGTAATTTTACGGATATTGACGGCATTCAAAGCAATCAGTTTACGTCTTATGCCTATTGCAAAGGGAAAGACGGGCAGATGTATTTTGGAGGAGTGAACGGGATTACCGTGTTTAATCCGGCTGTGTTTCCGGAAAATCCTTATATCCCTTCGGTGGTGATTACGGAACTGTCTGTGTTGAACCGGCAGGTTCGTCCGGGAGATGTTACGGGAATTCTGTCACGCCACATCAGCGAAACGAAACAGATTGAATTACCTGCCGGACAGTCTACTTTTTCATTGCAGTTCTCGGTGGCCGATTATATTTCGGGCATGCACAACAAGTTTGCTTACCGGCTGGAGGGATATGAAGAGGAGTGGATATATACCGACCACATGAACCGCGGGGTTTCTTATTCCATCTTCCTCCGGGCGATTATTGCTTTATGGTGAAGGTGGCCAATCGGGATGGTTTATGGAATGAGGTACCTACTCAGCTTCGGATTGTGGTATTACCGGCATGGTATGCCACCTGGTGGGCGAGACTGTGTTTCGTATTATTGTTTTTGGGAGTCGTAGCATTGATTTTCCGCTATTTATGGATTCGTAAAAGCATGAGGGTGCAGTTGGAGATGGAACGTCTTGACAAGGAACGGATGAAGGAGGTGAATGAAATGAAGCTTCGCTTTTTTATCAATATATCGCATGAGCTGCGTACTCCGCTGACTCTTATTGTAGCTCCGCTGCAGGAGGTGATAGGAAAATCACAGACAAGAAAATCTTGTCGAAGCTGAAATATGTCAGTGACAGTGCCAATCGGCTGCTGCACCTGGTCAATCAACTGATGGATTACCGCCGGGCTGAACTGGGAGTCTTTCGTCTGAAGGTAAAAAAGATTATGTTGCATGCGGTGCTTCAGAACATATATCAGGTATATACCGGACTGGCAGAATCCAAACAGATAGATTATCGGCTGGATTTGGATTTGGAAGGGAGAGACGTGTGGTGTGATGAAAAATACATTGAATTGATTTTGAATAATTTGCTGTCGAATGCCTTCAAATACACTTCTGCTGGTGATTGTATCGTGCTTCGGGCCCGTGAAATATCGGGTAATCTTCTGCTGGAAGTGAAGGATACAGGAGCAGGCATTCCGGTAGAAAAACAACGGCTGATTTTCGAACGTTTTTATCAGGTGGATCAGGAACATGTAGGTAGTGGAATCGGTCTGTCGCTGGTGAAGCGTCTGGTAGAATTGCATCACGGTACGATTGAACTGGAGAGCAAACCGGGCGAAGGATGTGTCTTTTCTATTGTATTGCCTGCTTTGGAAACGGCTTATGCATCGGAAGAAATAGAGAACGTGGCTCAGGAGGGTTCGGAAACTTACCATTACTCAACAAATACATCGGAAATGTATCTGATGGATGCCGGGGGTGATAGGATAGAGACCGAAGAATCAGTGGAACCGGAAGAAGTGGAGGAAGGGAAGAAGTCGTGTGTGTTGCTGGTGGAGGATAATGCCGACATTCAGGAATATTTGTCTGAAGGACTCTCCGCGTATTTCCGGGTATTGCGGGCCAATAACGGGAAGGAAGCATTGGAAATATTGGAAGAAAATGAGGGAGTCAATCTGATTCTTTCGGATGTCATGATGCCAGTGATGGACGGAATAAAGTTGTGCAGACAGGTGAAGCGAAACTTGAAGTATTGTCATATTCCTCTCATCATGCTTTCTGCCAAATCGGATGTGAAAGATCAGTTGGAAGGTTTGCAGACAGGTGCGGATGATTACATACCGAAGCCTTTCTTGCTGGAAATGGTGGTTGCCAAGGTCCGTAACCTGCTCCGTACGTATCGGCAGGCCGTGGAACATTATTCGAAATCCATGGAGATTGAACCGGAAAAGGTGGCATTGAATCCTTTGGATGAAGAGTTCTTGCGCAAGGCGATGGAGGCTGTGAAGCGTCACCTGGATGATATCTCTTTCTCTGCCGATGCTTTTGCCAGTGAAATGAATATGTCACGCTCGACCCTACACTTGAAAATGAAGGCTGTAACTGGAGAAAGCACAATGGATTTTATTCGGAAAATTCGCTTTGGAGAAGCTTGTAAACTGTTGAAGGAAGGGCGTTACAACGTGACGGAAATCAGTGAAATGGTAGGTTTCAATACACCGTCTTATTTTGCAACGAGCTTCAAGAAGTATATGGGGTGTCTTCCGTCTGAGTATGTGAAGACAGGAGAATAAAAATGTAGCCCCACAAGAATCACAGCGGGGCTACAAATCTTATTTAAAGTGTTAAAAGTGTCTCTGAGAGCGAGGACAGCAGCATAATGAGCAGCACAGCCGCAATGGCCAGTGAAATGAAGGTAAAGACAGCTAGGAAAACGGTTGTCTTGACAAATGTACGTATCCATCCCCGGCGGTATACCGTGTGCAGGGAAATGTAGGTGTACACGAACATACCTGTTACGAAGATAAGGAGAGTATACATCGGCATGTTTCCTTTAAACGATTCCATAAAAGTGTCACTTGTCAGCACGGGTACCAGTGGAATAGGAATCAGTATCAGAAACACGGTGTTCAGGTGGATGGCATGTACGAAATGCCACATGTAAGGGTACTTGGCTTTCCGGAACATTCCTTGTAGAAGCCAGGCAAATAAGGGCAGCAGGAACATCATGTAGAGCGGAGTCCATTTGGACAGGTCTCCAAAAAACTGGTTGAGAAACGACTCCTGACGAAGTTGCTGCGCTTCATCGCTGTGGTCTTCTTTCCATTCGTATACGGGAGTTAGGGCGGTACCGGTGGAGTCTACCTGAAAGTGGCGTGCAGCTTGCAGGGATTCAGAGGTAATCTCCTCTTCCTCGACCAGGTTATCCAGGTACTCACCTTTTACTTTTTTGAGATTCAGAATGGTCGTCAGGTCTTTTTGCCGGAGAGTGGTTTCATGCAGGCAGGAGTCGGCCACGATTCGGGGCATTTGCACGTAGGAAAGAGAGAAGCGGTCGTCCAGTTGTTGTACCTTGAACAATTCCTCGGCCTTTTCTACTCCTCTTTCCTGAAAAGCTTTCACTAACTCAGGACCTTGGTATACATATACGCATGTATCGGGCAGGGTCGCAGACGATTTGAGTTGTGCAACGATTTCATCGTTGATATTGAGGGAACTTACGGCCTGCAATGCCTGATTGGCTTTGTCGGAAGCTATCATAAAGAAGAGGGTAAAGAACACGACGGAGATACCCGGAAAGGGTGCACGTAGGAATTGATTTTTCCGGCATTGAATTCGTTGGTCAGGAATCCGGGACGGGTGAACATCAGCCACAAGGTTTGCTAGATTTTGCTATCAAACTGATAGACATTTTCAATGTATTGTCTGAGGTATTTCCAAAAAGGCTGGTAGATGTCGAGGGCATATTGTCCGCAGCAATGGCAATACATTCCCTCTAGCTTGGTACCGCAATTCTTGCAATAGGTGTACCCGGGTACGGTCTTTTTACGTATTCTCCGGAGGCGTTTCAACTCGATGAGGCGCATTACCCGGCGCTTTCGTTCTTTCAGTCTTTGCTGCATCCGGGCGAAAGGAGTCTTGTGGGTTTCTTCTTTGTGTGTGGTATTTTCCATGTCAGTAGAAATGTAATATAAATGATATTTTGACACAAAAGTACGTCCGTAAAATGAATTTAGCAAGTTTTTCTGAGGGGAATTGAAAATGCTGGTATTCGGATTTAAGGAAATAAAAGTGATATTGTTTCTCTTGAAGCATGTCTCACAGAAACAATATCACTCGGTGAATGAACAAACAGAAGGTATTTCACCCGTAAGTTTATCCAATCTTGCTTATCTTCTTTAATTTTTCTTCGTCAATGAGCTTGATTTTTCGTCCGTCAATAATAATCAGTTTTTCGGCGGCGAAATTAGACAGGGTTCGGATGGCATTGGATGTGGTCATGTTGGAGAGGTTGGCCAGGTCTTCTCTGGAAAGATAGATGCTTAGAGTACACTGGTCTTCTTCCACACCGTAGGTATCTTTCAGGAAGAGCAATGATTCAGCCAGACGTCCCCGAATGTGTTTCTGGGTCAGGTTGACTGTTCTTTCGTCGGAGATACCCAGGTCTTTCGACAACTGTTTGATGAAAAACATGGCAAGCTCCGTATTTTCCATAATCAGCTGCACGATGACGGGCATGGGAATCAGGCACATGGTACATGGCTCAAAGGCAGCAGCAGCGGTCACGAAATTTTCTTCGGCAAAATAGGCACGATAGGCAAAGTATTCTTTGTCCTTTATTACTCGGATAATCTGGCTGCGTCCCCCTACGCCGTCTTTGTAAATCTTTACCTTTCCGTTCAGCAAACACATCAAGTTCTCCGGTGTTTCACCTTCGCAATAAATCGTTTCATTCTTTTTGTATTTCTGAATCGTAAAATTCTGTGCCAGCAGTTCGCGTTGTTGCTGTGTTAATGGTTGCCATAAATCTGGTATACTTTCGGCAATCTCAGCTTCTGTTAATTCCTTTTTTACCATAAAATGTTCCAAAACCATGTTATTAAGCACAAAGGTACGAAGAAAAATTGAAAATATTCTTTTTTTTCATCATAAAAATGGCCTCAGATAAGGGCTTTATTATATATTTGCTGTGAATATGCGAAAACTGAAAGGCTTATATGAGGCTTTGTGGGGAGTGCTGGTATTGTGCTTGCTGTGCTGTTTCCCACTGCGAGGGGTGGCGCGCGACAATGCTCCGTACCTTCCGAAAAAGCCTGTCGTGGCCGATTCTATTTTGGATTACATGTTTCATTCTGCGTCCATTTATTCGCATGAGGTGAAAGGATACAAGGGCGATTTGTATCTGAAAGGCCATCTGAAAGTACACAAGCAGAACCGGATTATCAAATATGTACCTTCCATGTTTCGTCTGGAGAAGGGTATCAATGATTATTTTCATGAGTCTATCAGTGAGCTGCAATATACGGCTCCTGCCATTTATGACCGGAAGGTCAGGGCAATATCTACGACTTTCCCCAGCACCAGAGGGCAGATATTCGACATTATGGACTACATGAAGTTTAATATTTATGCTCCTTCGCTGATGGGCAACAGAATACTTTCGCCGCTGAACAGAAAGGCGCAGGTGCATTATCATTATTTGCTTGAAAGGGTGGAACACCGGTTGGGAGGAGAATTGTATTGCATTCGTGTCGTGCCCCGTTATCGGAGCACGCAGTTGGTGGAAGGTTTTCTGTGGCTTTCATCAGCCGACTGGACTATCCGAAGAATGAATCTCAAGGGACGTTATGACCTGGTAAGGTTCCAACTGAGTATGCAGATGGGTGAGGAGGAAGATACAAAATACCTTCCGGTACTGCTGAATCTTGACTTGAACTTCAAATTCCTGAAGAATCATCTGGAGATGAAGTACACGGGGTGGATGAAGTATTCATCGGTCGTTTACCGTAAGCCGGGGGAGGAATGGATTGTCAAGAAAACGAACGACCATAATCTGTCTAATTCTTATACTTTGTCGTGTGATACCAGTCGGCTCGTGGTGGAGCGTGACTCGTTCAACCGTATCCGGCCGATTCCTTTATCTGCTTATGAGGATTCGCTTTACCGTTCGGCGGATGAGCGGCGGTTGAAGCGGGAGGCCGATACGATAAAGGCAGAGCCTACAAAACTGAAGAAGAACATGGTGTTCTTGGGGCAGCTGGGGGATGCCTTGATTAGCAGCTATGACATTGACATCTCTAAAGTGGGAAGCATCAACTGCTCTCCGATTATCAATCCCTTATTAGTGAGTTATAGCCACCGGAACGGAATATCCTATCGGCAGGTATTTAAGTACAACAAGCTTTTCCATGATGGGCGTTTGCTACGTATTGTTCCTCAGATTGGTTATAACTTTACAAAGAAAGAGTTTTATGCCAAGGCGGATATGGAATATATCTACAACCCCCGGAAATTGGGCTCCATTGAAGTACATGGAGGAAATGGTAACCGAATTTACAGTAGTGTGGTACTCGACCAACTGGAGCAGATTCCGGATAGTGCGTTTACCTTCGATGGACTTGAATTGGATTATTTTAAAGATGTATACGTAGATATATCGCATAACATTGAGTTGTGTAACGGACTAAAGTTAGGCACAGGTTTGGCTATGCATTGGCGTTATACTAAGAGTACGCCGGAAGTGGAAGCACGTGTACGTTCCAGCTATAATAGTTTCGCTCCCCGTATTCGTCTGGAATGGACACCGGGCATGTATTATTATATGAACGGCAACCGAAAGATAAATGTCGGTTCTTTCTTTCCCACCTTTATGCTGGATTACGAACGGGGTATCAAGGTTCTGAAGAATTCCGGTACATACGAGCGAATCGAAGGCTCTGTAGAACAAATCATTCGTTTGAAGAATGTGCGTTCATTGGCTTATCATGTGGGAGCCGGTATGTTTACCAATCAATCGGATATGTACTTTGTGGATTATGCGCATTTTGCCAACTTGAATCTCCCCCAGGGTTGGAATGACGATATTGGAGGTACATTCCAGATGCTGGACGGACGCTGGTACAATGCTTCCAGTCATTACATACGAGGTAATCTGACCTTTGAGGCACCTTTCATCCTCTTATATCCGGTCACCCGTTTGTTGTCGTTCGTACAGAAGGAACGTATTTATGCCGGCGTTCTTTTCATGCCCCACCTGAATCCTTATCTGGAATTTGGTTACGGCTTTGCTACCCACTTGTTTGATGTGGGTGTCTTTATCGGAAATGAAAAAGGTAAATTTACCTCCGTGGGATGTAAATTTACCTTCGAATTATTCAATAAATAAATATAGTTGCGCTTATACTAACTCGTCCGAAGTATATCCTTGCGGAAGCGGACGACAGTTATATCCAGAAGCCATGATTTCACCGTAGGCTCCGGCAGAACGAAGTGCAATCAGGTCGCCGCGGTGTACCTTGTTCAGGTCGATGGCTTTTCCGAACACATCCGATGATTCACAGATAGGACCTACTACATCGTATGCTTCTGCAGGTTCTTCCGAAGTAAGGTTCTCAATCTTGTGATAAGCCTGATACAAAGCCGGACGAATCAGGTCGGTCATTCCTCCGTCTACGATGGCAAACTGCTTGTTGGTACCCTGTTTCACGTAAATGACTTTAGTGATGAGGTTACCGCACTGACCTACCACTGAGCGTCCCAATTCAAAGTGAAGCGTTTGCTGCGGACGCAGGCGCAGGTGCTTGTGATAAGTAGCAAAATACTCTGCGAAGTCAGGAATCGGCTGGCGGTTGGGGTGTGCATAGTCAATACCTAAGCCACCTCCCACGTTGATATGTTCCACGATAATCTGACGGGCAAAAAGTTTCTCCTGTAATTCGTTTACACGGTTACAGAGTGCCACGAAGTCGCCCATATCCAGAATCTGTGAGCCGATGTGGAAGTGTAATCCTACGAACTTCACGTTTTTCATCTCCAGTGCTAGGTCAATCACACGATCCATGTCTTGTATACTGATACCGAATTTATTTTCTGCCAGTCCGGTAGTGATGTTGGCATGCGTATGTGCACCTACATCCGGATTGATACGGAAAGCTACGCGGGCAATCTTGTTCTTTGCTGCAGCCAGTTCGTTGATGACCTCAAGTTCTGGAATAGACTCTACATTGAAGCAGAAGATGTCATAATCCAGTCCTAAATTGATTTCCTTGTCTGTTTTCCCCACTCCGGCATATACTATTTTGCTGGCAGGGAATCCAGCCTTGATGGCAGCTTTGATTTCGCCGCCGCTTACGCAGTCAGCTCCCAGTCCGCTTTCACGGATGATGCCTAATATTTTAGGGTTGGCATTGGCTTTCACCGCATAGTGCACACAGAATTTATTGTATTTCCCTGCTTCCTCCTTGATTTTGTTCAAAGTTTCACGAAGCAGATTTGTGTCATAATAATAAAATGGTGTTTCCAGTTTTCGGAACTGCTCTATTGGAAAATTAGCTTTCATAAAATGAGTTTAGTTGTGATTGTTGTTATATTAGAAGAATAAAAAAGGCGGTGATGCGGTTTTTACTGACCGTATCCTCCGCCTTTAGCTTTTATAAAAGGTTACTTTTATTTTTCTTTACCGTTGAAAAGCACGTTGCTCAATGACTGCAACGCCTGCTTTTTATCTGATTCACGAATCAGGAAAGAGATGTTGTAGTTACTTCCACCGAATGAAATCATACGTACCGGAATTTCACGCATTGCATCCAGTGCCTTTGCTTCGAAACCTACGTTTTCCCATTCCAGGTCGCCCACTACACAGACAATGCACATGTCATGGTCTACCGTTACCGTACCGTACTTCTTCAGGTCGTTAACGATTTCATTCAAGTGTTTCGTGTTGTCAATCGACATAGATACACCTACCTCTGAAGTACATACCATATCAATCGGAGTCTGGTAGCTTTCAAAGATTTCAAATACCTTGCGGAGGAAACCGTGAGCCAGCAGCATACGGCTTGACTTAATCTTAATAGCGGTGATGTTGTCTTTGGCAGCTACCGCTTTGATTTTACCTTTTTCCGTATCGTTAGAAATCAGTGTGCCTGGAGCAGTCGGTTCCATGGTGTTCAGCAAACGTACCGGAATGTTGGCATATTTAGCCGGCTGGATACAAGTCGGGTGCAGAATCTTCGCACCAAAGTATGCCAGTTCAGCTGCTTCCTCAAAGTGAAGCTGACGTACCGGAGAAGTCTTGTCTACCACGCGCGGGTCGTTGTCGTGCATACCGTCGATGTCTGTCCAGATCTGGATTTCAGAAGCATTGATGGCAGCTCCAATCAGAGAAGCCGTGTAATCACTTCCTCCACGCTGCAGGTTGTCGATTTCACCGTATGCGTTGCGGCAGATGAATCCCTGAGTGATATAGATTTCATAACCCGGGTTTGCTTCCAGTTGCGCCGACAGTTTTTCGCGGATGTAAGTCAGGTCCGGTTCGCTGTTCTTGTCAGTGCGCATGTATTCCAGTGCCGGAATCAATGTGGCGTTTACGCCCTGTTCGCACAAGTAGTTAGTCACCATGTTGGTAGAGATGATTTCTCCCTGAGCCAGGATGACTTTTTCTTCAAATAAAGTAAATATGTCTTTCGTGTAAGAACGAATGTAATCGAATACAGATTTTACGAAATCCAGTGTTTTCTGTTTATATTCTTCGGTAGAATACAACTCATCAATGTGCTGTTTATATTTCGCTTCTAGTCTATTGATGATTTCATTTGCACCTTCTGGATTTTTCTTGTACAGATAATCCGAAATTTCAACCAATGTGTTAGTCGTACCTGACATGGCAGACAGGACTACAATTTTCTGTTCGCCGTCAGTGATTAATTTGGCACATCCTTCATTCTTTGTGCAGAACCCACAGATGTACCTCCAAACTTTAAAACTTTCATTTTACGTTTCGAATTTTAAAATGTTCTATAATTAATTAATTTCGGGAGCAAATGTAATAATAAAAACCCTATTTTGAGGTCATTTTGGCAAAAATCCTTTTACTCCTTTGTCTTTTTTATGAATTTGTCGTTTCCGTGAGACGGTGATGTTCGCATTTGTACACTTTTCCGGGATATTCCGAAAGCAAGTTCAGGTTGTGCGTGGTCATCAGAATGGCCGAGCCCTGACGGCAGATGTCCTGCAATAATTCCACGATGCGCCGTCCGGTTTCCACGTCCAGATTGCCGGTCGGTTCATCGGCCAGAATAATTTCCGGTTTGTTCAGTATGGCCCGGGCGATGACGATGCGCTGCTGTTCTCCGCCGGAAAGTTCGTTAGGCATTTTGTACCCCTTGTTTTCCATGCCAACCTGCTGTAACACTTCTTCAATTCGCCGTTCTATTTCGGTACGGTTTTTCCAGCCGGTAGCCTTAAGCACGAATTTCAGGTTTTCGTGCACGGTACGGTCGGTCAGCAGCTGGAAATCCTGAAACACGATGCCGAGTTTCCGGCGCAGGGTAGGGAAGTCCTTCCGTTTCAGGGTGTGCATGGCATTGCCCAGCACCCATGCTTCTCCGGCATCAATCTCCACCTCTCCGTAGATAGTTTTCAGGAGGGTAGACTTTCCGCTGCCCACCTTTCCGATGAGATAGACAAATTCGCCTTTCCGGAGTTCCAGATTTACGTCAGAAAGAATCTCCTGTCCTTGCAAGCTTACGTTTACGTGCTGGTAAGAAATGAGTGGTTGTTCTTCCATATATAGTGATTAGTGTTTTTTCCAGGTGGCGCTGTGACGCTCTTTCAATTCACGGGCTAAGTCTTCAATGCGGTAGCCTTTGTATGTAAGCAGCACAATCAAGTGGTAAAGCAGGTCGGCTCCTTCGTAAATCAGGCGTTCATCGGTTCCGTTGCAGGCTTCGAGGATGGTTTCTACAGCTTCTTCACCTACCTTTTGTGCCATCTTGTTGACTCCCGAATTGAACAGGCTGGTGGTGTACGATTTCTCCGGCATTTCCTGACGGCGACGGTCGATGAAATCCTGCAACTCTTTCAGGAACATGATGTCCTGCTCGTTTTTGTCTCCCCAGCAAGTGTCTGTGCCCTTGTGGCAGACAGGGCCTTCCGGATGTACCATGATGAGCAGTGTGTCGTTGTCACAGTCGGCCTTTACTGAAACCACGTGCAGAAAGTTTCCGCTTTCTTCTCCTTTGGTCCACAGACGGTTTTTGGTACGGCTGAAGAAAGTCACCTTACCCGTTTCCATGGTTTTCTCGTAGGCTTCCTTGTTCATGAATCCCAGCATCAATACTTTTTGCGTATAGTTATCTTGGATAATGGCCGGAATCAAGCCATTCATTTTTTCAAAATCCAGTTCCATAATCTTACTTTATATAATATAGTTAGTTTAAACAGTTATCTGCGCACGGCGATACCTTCTTTGCAAAGGTAATCTTTTAATTCGGGAATTGGAATTTCACCGAAGTGAAAAACACTGGCAGCCAGGGCGGCGTTAGCTTTTCCTAACGTAAATGCGTCACGGAAATCCTCTTTCTTGCCAGCTCCTCCGGAAGCGATGACCGGAATGGTCAGCCGGTCGGCCAGTTCGGCAAGTGCTTCGTTGGCATATCCTTCCTTTACCCCGTCGTGGTCCATGCTGGTAAACAAGATTTCCCCGGCTCCGCGGCTGTTGGCTTCTTCCGCCCATTCCATAAGGAAACGGTCAGTCTCGAGTCTTCCTCCGTTAAGGTAACATTTCCAGCCTTGCGGGGTTTGTCGGGCATCAATGGCCACCACACATACCTGCGAACCGAAATGGCGGGCGATGTCATCGATGAGCTGCGGGTTCCGGATGGCCGAAGAGTTGATAGACACCTTGTCGGCTCCGGCATTTAGCAGACGTTCCACATCGCTCAGTTCATGAATACCTCCTCCCACGGTGAAAGGAATGTTGATTTCCGCAGAAATGCGTTTCACCAGCTCTGTAAACGTTTTCCGTCCTTCGTGGCTGGCAGTGATATCAAGGTACACCAACTCGTCGGCTCCTTGTTCGCTGTAAGCCTTTCCGAGCTCCACCGGGTCGCCCGCTTGTCGCAGATTGACGAAGTTGGTACCTTTCACCGTTTGTCCGTCTTTGATGTCAAGACAAGGTATGATTCTTTTTGCTAACATAATCAGTTTCTTGAGTTAAGAGTTAAGGAAGAAAAGCTTTCAAGTCCTGCAGGTGATACGCCCTTCATAGAAAGCCTTGCCGAATACCACTGCCGGAATACCTGCTTCGTTCAGTGCTTCAATGTCCTTCATGCCGCTGATACCTCCGCTGGCTATCAGATGCAGGTCGGGGTGCGCCTCCATGATTTGCTTGTATAGCTCCAAAGACGGCCCGTTGAGCATCCCGTCGCGAGAGATGTCCGTGCAGAGTACCTTTGCGACACCTTTCTTTATATAGTCATCCAAGAACGGCATCAGCTCCAGACGGCTGCACTCCAGCCATCCGTTGACGGCTATTTTCCCGTCTTTGGCATCCGCTCCTAAAATAATCCGTTCACTGCCATATACCTCCATCCATCGGTTGAACGTATCCGGCTCCTTTACGGCGATGCTGCCCAGCGTTACCATCTGCGCTCCGCTTTCGAAGGCAATGTGCAAGTCTTCATCGCTTTTGATGCCTCCGCCAAAGTCAATGACCAGCGAAGTCTGTCCGGCCAGTGCTTCCAGTACCTTATAGTTTACCACATGCTTGGAAGCCGCTCCGTCCAGGTCGACTACATGCAGGCGATGGATGCCATGCGCTTCAAACATCTTGGCCACTTCCACCGGATTCTCGTTGTAAACCTTTTTCGACTGATAATCGCCCTGAGAAAGTCGTACACACTTCCCCGTCGATGACATCGATGGCTGGTATTAGTTCTATCATATTTTAATAATGTTTCGTGATTAGAGATTCAAAAAGTTGCGCAGGATACATTCTCCCACCTTTCCGCTTTTTTCCGGATGAAACTGGGTGGCATAGAAATTATCCTTGTGCAAGGCTGCACTGAAAGGGGTGATGTAGTCGGTGGTAGCCGCTGTAAATTCATTGACCGGCACATAGAAACTATGCACGAAATACACGAACTCTTCTTCTTTCATACCTTGAAAGAGCGGGCTGCGGAGATGTGACAATGTATTCCATCCCATGTGAGGAACTTTCTCTTCAGGACTGGTCGACTGGAATCGCTTGACTTCCGCATCGAAGATTCCCAGACAGTCCGCATCACCTTCTTCCGAATGTCGGCAGAGCAACTGCATCCCCAGACAAATACCTAATACTGGTTGTTTGAGCTCTTTGATGAGAAGGTCCATGTGGCAAGCTTTCAGGTAATCCATGGTGGTACGTGCTTCGCCCACTCCCGGGAAAATCACCTTGTCGGCACTGAGCAGTGTCTCCTTGTCGTTGGTGATGACAGGTTCCACACCCAGTCGCTTCAGTGCACAATCCACCGAAAAGAGGTTGCCTGCATTGTATTTTATGATTGCAATTTTTCATTCAGTGCTGTTTTTTTTGTTAGAAAAATTAGTTTTTGCAAAGTTAAACGAATTAATAAACAAATT
>ENA-OPZN01000076-OPZN01000076.1-human-gut-metagenome-genome-assembly--contig:-NODE-76-length-39523-cov-3.803610_pt1 | contig 39523 bp, 36 predicted proteins | sample MGYA00242483_ERZ504503 | MGnify/ENA primary metagenome ERZ504503 (study PRJEB26092, sample SAMD00036285) | human gut metagenome | host: Homo sapiens | study: EMG produced TPA metagenomics assembly of... | reverse complement strand
GCGGCCGGGGCGGGGCCGCGCGATTCAGCGGCGCGCTGCTCAAGCTGCTCGCCGCGCTCATGGTGCTCGCGGGGCTGGCCGTGCTCGCGTGGCCCCACATCGACGCCGCGCTCACCTCGTGGCGCATGGGCGAGGCCCTCGCCAGGCACGACGACGCGGTGGCCGAGCTCGCGGAGGACGAGCCACTGCACCGGGATCTCCTCAACGCTGTCGACGAATACAACCGCGCCCTTGACGAGACGGGCCAGGCGGGCCTGCGCGACGCCTGGAGTTACACCGAGCCGAGTTTCGACCTGACCTCCTGGGGTCTGCCCGACGAGGTCTACGCCCGCCTGCGCGTGCCCGCCGCCGGCATCGACATGCCGGTCTACCTGGGTGCCACCGAGGCGCACCTGAACGTGGGCGCGGCGCACCTCACGCAGACGAGCCTGCCCGTGCGCGCGGTCGAGGGGGTCTCGGCCAACGCCGTAGTGGCGGGGCACCGCGGGTACCGCGCCAACGTATTCTTCAACAACATCGTGAACCTCGTCGAGGGCGACGAGGTGTTCGTCGACGCCCCATGGGGCACGCTGGGCTACCGCGTGACCGGCACGGCGGTCATCGACCCCGCCGACATCGACGCTGTGAAGATCCAGCCCGGGCGGACCATGCTCACCCTGGTGACGTGCCATCCGCTCTACGAGAACTACCGGCGATACGTCGTCTACTGTGACCAGGTCTGACGGCCGATGTGCAAAAGAGGGACGGTCCCTTCTTTGCACATCGTGAGAGAAAGGGGTGCTGCCCATGGACGAGAGGCGAGACGGGCCCGGGGGAGCCACGGGGGCACGCGACTGCCCGCCGGCGAGCCTATGGGTTGATGCGGTCGCGTGGCTGGGCAATCTCATGTACCAGGAGGTTATGGGGGAGCCCTATGAAGACAGTGCCGCGTTTCTTGCCGAGAGCCCGTGCGACGAGTTCTGGGTCATCAGTCACGACTTCGACAGGGCCGTCACCACCTTGGTCGTGGATTTGGTAGTGGGTGACCCCGACAGCGTCAAAATGGCCCGCGACTACATGGACGGGCTCGAGCCCCCGGCATGGAGCCGTTGTGCAAAGTTCCTTGAGACGGGGCTGGAGGAGGGCGACTTTCATGACGTCGGGGTGGAGGTCGATCCGAGCGTGCGCGTTTCGCTCCAGCGGCTCATCGACGACACCCCCGATTGCCCGGGGGAGCGGTGGGGCGAACTCCCGGAGGCGTCCATTGAGGGCAGGGGCCCCGATGATCCCCTCCGCATCGAGATGGCCCATTGGTTCGAATGGCTCGGCAGTCCCAAAGGCCTTGGCGACGCGATTCGGTACATGGAGGTTAATCCGCCCGGGCATCTTTGGGCGCTCGGCTGGGAGTTCGACCGGGCGCTCCTGCACCGCCTGGCGGTGGAGATGGTGTTCTGCGAGGAGCCCGGAGAGCTCGCCGGGCTCTCCGCGGCCCTGCGCATGCCGGATGACGCCAAGGACGCATCGCTGGTCGAGCGGCTGCGGCTCGGCAGGCTCCGGTTCCTCGGAGAGTGCGACGGGCGCCTCAGCTTGATTTGGCCTGGTTCACATGGGAGGGAGGCCTGTGGGACGCCGATGACGCGGACGACATGATCCGGCACCTCGTGCTTGGGGGGCACGACCGGTCCTGGTGGGAGATGGAGGGGTTCGACCTGACGGTCGTCCACACCCTCCAGGCCAAGGGCGTCAAAGTCGCGCCGGTCGGCAAGCTCGGAAGGCTGCTCGAGCTGATCGGCCCGCCGCGGGGATCGGAGACCCGCCGCTGGCTCGAGGCGCTAATCGGCGAGAGGCAGAGGGAGCGCTCCCGGAAGATTCCCCCGTGCGTCCTCGTCTGTATCGCGTTGCTTGTCGCTGTGGGGTCGTTCGCAGCTAGGTCCGCTCAGCACGAACGCGCCCGGGAGATCCAAGAGGACCTCGAGGAGATGCAGCTGCACCGGGAGGAACCCGATACCGCATCGGACGACGAAGACGGCCCCGAGCTCGACCTCGACCCCGGAGCGCAGGACGCCGCTGACCGCCTGTACGACATGCTCGACCCGGAGTATGTGGCCACAGCTGAATGATGAGTAAAAGAGGGGCGGTCCCCTCTTTGCGCATCTTGGGGAAGGAGCGAGGATGACGAGACGCGTGGACATAGGGGTGCCGGAGATCCGGGTGAACGAGACCGATTGCCGCGTGCTGCGGGCCGTGGCCACGCGCGCGCTCGCCGAGACGGGGCTGCGGTTCTCGCCCGTGGTGGCGAGCCTCGCGGAGCTGGCGATGTCCGTCGGGGTGGGCGCCCAGTCGGACATGGCGGCGTGCAGCGGACTCGCCGAGCGCGGGATCATGGTTGTCACGCTCCGCGTAAACGCCAGCGGCGGAAGGCTCGCCAACAGCTACGAACTCACCGCCGTGGGGCTGGAGGTCCTGCGCCTCGCGGAGAAGTGCGGCGCATTCGGCCCGGAGGGGAGCGGCGATGAATGATGGGAAGCTCAAGGTCATCATAAGGCGACTGAGCTGGGGCCTGCTCGTCGCCTTGGCGCTCTTTTTCGCCATGATGCGGCTGCGCTGGCTTAGGAATGCGGTGTTCGGTGCCCTCGCCCTCCTCGCCATCCCGTTTCTTCTCTTGTTGGGTTGGCTGGCCCCCGATCTCTATATCGATCTACTATGAAATTTGGATATCCACGGCGCGATAATAAGTAAGACTTCTCCTCATTGGAGAGAAGTTGCTAAACTTGGACATGCGTGATGTGATGGCGCGTGACGTTGTCGATCGTTATCCGCGCGCGGGGATCGCTCTCGCCAACCAAGTGGCAATGTGTTGCCTGCGTAACATCGGCTGTGGGTTATCTATCAATAATCTGGTGACTGATCTTAAAAAAGTGGGTTATCCCACAACGTGGGAGACCGTCTCCGAAACATTTCGGCTATCGAAGCAGGCGCATCTGTACAGTAGCGTTGGTGGATACTCCACGCCCCTCACTCTGACAACGCTGTTTTATTGAAGGGTGGGTTGCGGCCCTCCCTTCGTTATACAATTTTGGACATACGTGAATTTTGCTGAGGAACTGCGCAAGAAAGGTTTGTCCATGTGCGGATTCGTAGGTTTTACCGGCCATGTCGAGGACGACGAGCGCGTTCTCACGGCGATGATGGACCGCATTGTCCACCGCGGTCCCGACATGGGCGGAACCCATATCAAAGATGGCGTGGCGCTGGGTTTCCGCCGCCTGTCCATTCTCGACCTCACCGAGGCGGGAGCCCAGCCCATGGGCAACGAGGACGGCTCGGTCTTTGTGGTGTTCAACGGCGAGATCTACAACTACCAAGAGCTCCGCGCGAGCTCGAGGCCGCGGGGCACACGTTCCACTGCAACGCCGACACCGAGGTCCTCGTGCACGGCTACGAGGAGTGGGGGGAGGGCCTGGTCGAGCGTCTGCGCGGTATGTACGGCTTCGTGGTGCACGACATGCGCTCCGGCAAGCTCTTTGGCGCGCGTGACATCTTCGGCATCAAGCCGTTCTACTACTACCAGTCCGACGAGGGCGACTTGCTGTTCGGCTCCGAGATCAAGAGCTTCCTCGAGCATCCGCATTTCAAGAAGGCCGTGAACAAGCAGGCTCTGCGTCCGTATCTCACCATGCAGTTCCCCGCCACCGACGAGACCTTCTTCGCCGGCGTCTTCAAGCTGCCCGCTGCGCACTGCTTCACCTACGACATCGCCGCGGCGCGCATGGACGTGCGCCGCTACTGGGATGCCGATTTCTCGGACGACAATTCCAAGACGTTCGACGAGTACGTGAAGGAATGCGACCAGGTGGTCCACGAGAGCGTCGCCGCGCACCGCATCGCCGACGTCAAGGTCGGCTCGTTCCTCTCTGGCGGTGTGGATTCCAGTTATATCGCCGCGTGTCTCATGCCCGATAAGACGTTCTCGGTGGGCTTCGACTACAAGGACTTCAACGAGACGAATTACGCCAAGGAGCTTTCCGACAAGCTCGGGATCGAAAACTACCGCAAGATGGTGACGGCGGACGAGTTCTTCGAGGTGCTCCCCCAAATTCAGTACCACATGGATGAGCCGCAGAGCAACCTGTCGAGCGTGCCCCTGTGGTTCCTCGCCCAGCTCGCCGCCGAGCAGGTCACGGTCGTGCTCTCCGGCGAGGGTGCTGACGAGCTGTTTGCGGGGTACGCCTACTACGAGGACGTGCCCTCGATCGCTCGCTTCAAGCGGATTGTCCCCCGCGGCATCCGTCGCGCCCTGGGGAACTTCGTGGCCGATAAGCCGTACTTCAAGGGCAGGAACTTCCTGCTCAAGGCGGCGGAGATGCCCGAGAAGTGGTTCACGGGCCAGGCCTTCGTGTACCGCCCCGACGAGATCGACGACGTCGTGAAGCCCGAGTACGCCGGCGGCCCCGACGCGTTCGAGCTGTGCGCCCCTGTTTACGGCCGCGTCCAGAATTTCTGCGACCTGTCCAAGCGCCAGTACCTCGATATGAACATGTGGCTGCCCGGCGACATCCTGCTCAAGGCTGACAAGATGTGCATGGCCCATTCGCTTGAGCTCCGCGTCCCGTTCCTCGACAAGAAGGTCATGGAGTTCGCCGAGCACATCCCGGCGCGTTTCCGCGTGAACGAAAACGGCAACAAGCAGGTTGTCCGTCACGCCGCCAATCGCATCCTGCCCGACGAGTGGGCCACACGCCCCAAGAAGGGCTTCCCGGTCCCGCTCAAGTTCTGGCTGCGCGAGCAGAAGTACTACACTACGTCAAGGAGTACTTCACCGCCCCGTGGGCCGAGGAGTTCTTCGACACCGCCAAGCTCATGGCGATGCTCGACGATCATTTCGAGGGCCGCGCGCTCAACCAGCGCAAGATCTACACCGCGCTCACGTTCCTCATTTGGTACAAGCGCTACTTCATCGACGAGGACGTGCCTGTCGCCGCCGCGTAGCGCCCATGCGGACTGTCATCCGCAAACGATTGAACTAAAGCTGCGGGCGGACGTTGCATCAACTCCGCCCGCATTCGCATAGTGAGGAGACACCATGCCTAAAGACTCCCTTGCTCCCTCGGACAAGCGCTCTACGGCGTTGCCCCTGTTGACGCTGGAACAGTTGGCGCTCGCCTTGGAGGCGCAGGACGTCTCCGTGCGGATCGTGGGCGATCCTTCGCGCGTTGTCTCGGGCATGGCCATTGACTCCCGCATGGTTGAGCCGGGCAATCTGTTCGTGTGCAAAGGCGCTGCGTTTCGCCCTGCATTTCTCGGCGGTGCCATCGAGGACGGTGCCGCCGCATATATGTGCGAGGGCGTTGGCGCCGAACTCGGGGTCCCTTCGGAGTTGCTCGCCGTGTCTCCATTGACCCCTGCGCTCGTCGTGTCCGATGTTCGCCGTGCCATGGCGATCGTGGCGCCTACCGTGTATGGGAACCCCGAGAAGGGGCTGCATATCGTGGGCATTACGGGCACCAAGGGAAAATCCACGGTGGCGTATATGCTAAGGTCCATCTTCTCGGCAGCTGGAATCGACGCCTCTATCTTGGGTTCCATCGAAACGGACGACGGCTTTGTCCACGAGGAGAGCCACAACACCACGCCCGAGGCTCCGGATTTGTGGCGCCACCTGTATAACACTACGCGCGCCGGTCGAGATCACATGGTGATGGAGGTCTCGAGCCAGGGCCTCAAGTACGACCGCGTGCTGGGGCTTCCGCTTGAAATCGGTTGTTTCCTCAACATCGGCCGCGATCACATCTCTGGCGTGGAGCACCCCGATTTCGAAGATTACTTCACCTCGAAGCTGCGCATCTTCGATCAGTGCTCCATTGCGGTGGTGAACGCGCGAACCGAGCACGTCGACCGCGTGCTTGCCGCCGCCGCGCATGCCGACCAGGTGGTCACCTTCGCAGTGGAGCATGCGCAAGGGCAGCCCGACGATCGCCGTACAGTCGAGGTGCAGTTCAGTGCAACCGACATTGCCCAGCTGCCCACGGGTGGTCTGGCGTTCACCGTGCGTGAGCGCGCCTCAAGTGGGCAGACGGCGTGCGCCGAGCGTGTCGAACTCGGCATGCCCGGTTTGTTCAACGTGGACAACGCGTTGGCAGCAGTGGTCATGGCGCGCCTGCTCGGCGTGGACTACGACTCCATTCGTGCGGGCCTTGCCCAGATTCGCGTTCCTGGGCGCATGGAGCTCGTGTCGTCTGCGGACGGCAAGGTGCTGGCAATCGTCGATTACGCACACAACGAGCTCTCTTTTGAGACCCTGTTCAAGTCCGTGAAGGCCGAGTATCCCGACCGTCGTGTGGTTGCCCTGTTCGGCGCCCCCGGCGGCAAGGCGCAGGAGCGCCGCGAGGCCCTGCCGCGCGTTGCCGGAGCCTATGCGGACCATATTGTGTATACCGAGGAAGACCCCGCGCACGAGCGCGTCGAGGATATCTGCGCCGAGTTGGCCTCCAATACGCCGGCAGGCGTTTCCCACGAGGTCATCCTCGACCGCGAGCAGGCTGTGAGGCAGGTGCTTGCGAGCGTGCTCGCCGCGGCGGAACGATCCGTGGTTCTGCTGCTTGCAAAGGGCGATGAGACACGACAGCATCGCGGCGACGAGTATCCCGAGGTAAAGAGCGATCTCGCGATTGCTCGTGAGGTGCTCGAAGGGTAGGCGTGGCGTCTGCACGCGCTACTAGACATGGCGTCCGTGCTGACGGGGGCTCTTGCAGTGCGTACGCGATACAAATACGCAAATGTTGAGGCATTTTCGCAAACTTGAAGTAGACCGGTAGATCTGGTTGCAAAAGCCCTGCTAGATGAAGTGGCGTTTTTTCGAGTACTTCTCCTTCGGCGAAAAAGCCCAACATTTGCGTATTTGCAATCGCCTACGATGCTGCCGCGTCCCTTGGCGAGCTCAAAGAGGCTCGTTCGGCCATGACGTCCTCCAAATTGAGCGATTTTTTTTCCGATAGGACGGGAAAGAGGGGCCTAAAAGAAAAAACAGCCATTTCTTTCCGATAGATGCAGCGCGACTGTGAGCGCAACGCGAGAACTCTCTTGCGTTGAAGCTAACTCAAGGTCGTAGAATCTTGAGCCAAAAGGTGTCCGTGAGCGAGAAAGAGGAACCATGAGCGCTGTGTCCGCTACTGCACCCGCCAAGGTCTATTACACCAACCTGCGCACGCATGGGCGCGAGAGCCAGCTCGACAAGCTCAAGCGTCTCATCCGTCGCGCGGGCATCGAGCAGATCGACTTCGAGAACAAGTTTGTTGCCATCAAGATTCACTTTGGCGAGCTGGGCAACCTCTCCTTCCTGCGCCCCAACTATGCCCGCGCCGTTGCCGACGTGGTTAAGGAGCTGGGCGGCATGCCCTTCCTCACCGACTGCAACACGCTGTACGTGGGCAGCCGCAAGAACGCGCTCGAGCATATCGACTGCGCGTACCAAAACGGCTTCACCCCGTATGCCACGGGCTGCCAGGTCATCATCGCCGACGGCCTCAAAGGTACGGACGAGACGCTCGTTCCAGTCAAGAACGGCGAGTACGTGCAGGAGGCCAAGATCGGCCACGCCCTCATGGACGCCGACATCGTCATCAGCCTCACGCACTTCAAGGGGCATGAGCAGGCCGGTTTCGGCGGCTGCATGAAGAATCTCGGGATGGGTGGCGGTAGCCGTGCCGGCAAGATGGAGCAGCACGCCGCCGGCAAGCCCAGCGTGCACGAGGGCGCGTGCATCGGGTGTCGCGCGTGCGAGCGCATCTGCGCCCACGGCGCGGTGAGCTTCCCCACCACGCGCGAGCGCACGCTCAAGAACGGCAAGGTGGTGGAGACGCCCGTCGCCCACATCGACCACGACCGATGCTTGGGCTGCGGCCGCTGCGTGGGCGCGTGCAACCAGGACGCCGTCAAGCCCGACTACGGCGCTGCGGTCGATGTGCTCAACTGCAAGATTGCCGAGTACACGCAAGCTGTCGTGCAGGATCGTCCGAGCTTCCACATTTCGCTCGCCATCGACGTCAGCCCCAACTGCGACTGTCATGCCGAGAACGATACGCCCATCGTGCCCGATATCGGTATGTTCGCGAGCTTCGATCCCGTGGCGATCGACCAGGCCTGCATCGATGCGGCGCTCAAGATGCCCGCCATGCCCAACACTGAGCTCACCGAGATGCGCGATAAGCTCGACGCCGCTGGTGGCGTGCCCGAGCACTGCGCGCACGACCACTTCAACATGACGCATCCCGACACCAACTGGCGCTCTATGATTGAGCACGGCGAGAAGATCGGCCTCGGTACGAGCAACTACGAGCTCATCGAGGTCAAGTAGGGGTAACAGCGCTTTCGTTTTCCATTGAGGGTAGGAATGTCGAAAATCGCCCTGCTTTCGAGCGGCTTTTTCGACAATCCTACCCTCTGAGAAGGGGATCCCAGTCGAGTTGCGCGCATAGCTCCGGCGCATGGGCTATTCACTTGATTCAGTTGAGGTCGGGTTAAGAAGTGTGCCCGGGTCCACCTGCGATATGCAGGGGGCCCGGGTTCTGCTATAGTTCTGAACAATGCACCGATTTTGGAGGCCGAACAGCCACATGCCGGACACCAGTGACAGTCTCACGCCGCGGCCAGACGTCGCGGCTGCCCCTGTTCCCATAGCGCGCGCCGACGCGGCATCGCGGGCGCAGCGCTTGCTCCATGCTGCCGAATCGGGCGCTAAGGGCGCCGCCGTTACCGTTGGAGCTCCCGTCAAGGCTGCGGCCCGTGCTGTCAGGCGTCATCTACCTCCTCAATACACGTTGGGCGAGGAGATCGCCAATTCAATCACCCATGGCATCGGTGCCGCCTTGGGCGTCGCGGCGCTTGTCGTCATGATCGTCAAGGCCGCCGTTGCCGGCTCGCACCCCGCGTCGCTTGCGAGCGCGATCATCTTCGGCATCGCCCTCATCCTCGAGTATCTTGCATCCACGCTGTATCATGCCATTGCTCCGGCAGCCGCCAAGCGTGTGTTCCGCATCATCGATCACAGCTGCATTTACGTGCTCATCGCGGGTACCTACACGCCGTTTTGCCTCATCACCCTCGGCGAGGCGGGCGGCATACCGCTGTGCATCGCGGTATGGGCTCTTGCCATCGCGGGCGTGCTGTTCGAGGCGTTCATGCGCGAGCGACAGCCCCATTGGCTCACCGCCGTCATGTACGTGGCCATGGGCTGGCTCGTGCTGTTCCGCTTGCCGCAACTTATCGAGGCGCTCCATCCTACAGCGTTGTTCCTGCTCGCCGCCGGCGGTGTGTGCTACACCATCGGCGCGGTGTTCTATGTGCTCAAGAAGATCCGCTACATGCACACGGTGTTTCACGTGTGGGTGCTCGCCGGTAGTGTCCTTCAGTTCTTGGCGGTGGTCCTCTTCGTGATTTAGTCTCGCGTCCCGCCGTCGACGGGCGCGGGACCCCGGCATGCCCGCCGACAATGACCTGCACACCTACCCAGGAGGTTCGAAACCGTCCCCATGGACATCACCATAAGCATCATCACAACCCTTGTCCTCACCGTCGTCAACGGGTACTTTTCCATGTCCGAGATGGCGCTCACCACGGCAAAGCGCGCCGTGCTCGACCACGAGGCGGAAGAAGGCGACCGCCGCGCCGCCCGCGCCGCCGAGCTTGCGTCGGACTCCGGCAACTTCCTCGCTACCATCCAGGTCGCCATCACGCTCGTCGGCTTCGCCTCGTCGGCCGTCGCCTCGACGAACCTGTCCGACCCGCTTGCCCAATGGCTCTCGAGCTTTGGCATCGCACCTCTCTCGGCGGTCGCACCGGGTCTCGCCCCGGTGATCATCACCCTGATCGTCTCCTACCTGTCCATCGTCGTCGGCGAGCTCGTGCCCAAACGCATCGCGCTGGCCGACGCGGAGGGTATGGCAAAGCGCGTGGCCCAGCCGCTCACCGTGTTCCAAAAGATCGCTCGCCCGCTCGTGTGGCTCACGCAAGCATCTGCGAACGGCCTCGCCGCGCTTATGCGCATCAAGAGCGCGGATGACCGCCAGAACGTCTCCGAGGAGGAGATCAAGTACATGATCAACGAGCAGGACACGCTGCTCGATGAGGAGAAGCGCATCATCCACGAGGTGTTCGACCTGGGCGACGCCTCCGCGCGCGAGGTCATGGTGCCCCGCGTCGATGTGACCATGGTCGAGGACGTCCAGACGGTCTCCGAGGTTATGGGGCTGCTTTGCCAGACGGGCTACTCGCGCGTACCGGTCTTTCACGAGGACCAGGACGGTGTGGTGGGCATCGCGCACATCAAGGACCTGATCGCACCCGCCATGGGCGAGGGCGCCGACCGCCCGGTGAGCGACTTCATGCGCGATGCAACGTTCATCCCCGATACGAAGGACATCCTGCCGCTGCTTTCCGAGATGCAAACCGCCCATGACCAGATCGTGGTCGTGGTTGACGAGTACGGCGGAACGGCAGGCATCATCACCATCGAGGATATCGTCGAGGAGATCGTCGGCGAGATCGAGGACGAGTTCGACCCCGACAACAAGTACCTCACGCGCCTCTCCAAGAGGGAATGGCTCGTGGACGGTCGCTTTCCCTGCGACGACGCCATCGAGCTCGGCTGGCCCATTGAGGAAAGCGACGAGTACGAGACCATCGCCGGCTGGATTCTGGACCTTTGCGATTCGCTCCCGGATATCGGTGAGGTTTTCGAGGCGGAGGGGTACAAGTTCAAGGTGCAGTCCATGCGTGGTCAGCGCATTTCGCTCGTGCGCGTTATCGCTCCGTCCGAGGAAGAGCTCGCCGCCGCGAACGAGGGCACCGACCGGCAGCCCGACACGTCGACCGACCAGGGCGAGTAGGCGAATAAGGCAAACGAAGAGCGCGACTGGAAACTGGAAAGGAGCGGCCATGGCCGATCTGTTCAACATTCTCAAGGTCACGATAGGCCCCAAAAGCTCACCGCCCGCGTGCTGGTGAATCCCGGCATGCCGCTCATGCGTCCGAGGACGTCGAGGCCACAGCGCGCGTCTACTACCTGGCACCGGCAATCGCCGAGCATCTGTGCCTGGGTGATGCAGGTTCCAAGTTTCAGGATTGCATGGGACATACGGAGCTCGCCCACCTGCTTGAGCATCTCACGGTCGAGATTATGAATGAGACGGGCCTCGCGGGCACCATCTCGACGGGGCGTACGCGGAACGTGATGGGCGACGACCGCCTGTTCGACGTCGAGGTATCGTGCCCCGACGATGCCCTTGCCATCGGCGCCTTTCCTCGGCGACGTTCATGATGAACTGGGCCTTCCTGCATCATGATCAGACGCCGCCGGATTTCCCGGGGACGGTTGCCGCCCTGACGAGCCTGGTGAGCAATTTGCGCGGCAACGCCGCCGAGCCCGACTCGCCCGAAGAGACGGAGGAAGAGCAGGCCTTTGGCGCAATCGACACCGAGGGCGCAGTTGTCGAACCGCATGATGCGGAGGGTGTCGTGTACGGCGGAGCCGCCGCTGAGTAATCGAGGCGTGTTACGTGACGATGGGCTCATGCCCATTGTCGCAAGCGCATGCGTATAATGGTTGAAGCAAATGATCTGGATGGACATCTGAGTCCAACAAAGGAGTAAACATGGGCAAGGGTATGAGTTTTGTCGCAGGCGCCGCGCTGGGCGCTGCAGCCGGCGTGGTTTTGGGCGTTCTGTACGCGCCCCGTTCCGGCTCCGAGACCCGCGCTATGGCGGCCGACATGGCCAACGACGCGTGGGACTCCGCGCGTGACATGTACGAGCAGGGCATCGATCAGGCCCGCGCCGCCATGGATGATTTCGGCCCCACCATGGACGCCGCCACGGATGAGCTGCGCGCCAAGGTCGATCTTGCCCGCGAGCGCATGGACCAGCTCCGCGAGCAGCTGAACGATGCCGTAAACGCCGGTACCGTCACCCCTGCTGCCGACGTCGTGGTCGAGACGGTCGCCCCCGAGGCCTCTGACGTCGCCGTTCAGGCGTAGCGTCTCGACATCCGAATGCTTGCCGGCGATTTCACGGGAATCAAGCTCTATAGCTGCCCGCTCAAGACAAGAGGATTAAAAAAGACGGGACCCCGCGCGAACCAAAGAAGGTTGGCAAGATCCACTACCCGGTGTTCACCCCCGAGGGAACCCGGGTGGTGGGCTTTATGCTGCGCCTGCCGGATATCGCCGGGATGGTCAAGCAGCCCGATCGCTTTATCGCGTATGACGCCATAGGCGTGAGCGGCGACGTGATGGTCGCCAAGGATGACCGCGCGGCGTTCGACAATGCAGCGGCTAAGCGGTTGGGCATCAACCTCGATGCCTGCCTCATCTGGACGGGCATGGATGTTCGCACGGTCTCCGGCAGGCCGGTCGGCTTTTGCTCCGATGCCGATTTCAATCCCAAAACCGGCAACGTGACCTCGTTCATCCTCACCGAGGGCGGTGCCTCCAATGCGCTGGTCGGTCACCGGGAGATGCCGGCGTCAATGCTCAAGGGTTACCGCGACGCGCGATGATCGTGAGCGATGCGGCACTCGACCTTGAGTTCTCGGGCGGTGCCGCCGCCAAGGCCGCCGAGGCGAGCGTGAAGGTCGCCGCCAAGGCGGGGGAGGTCGGTGCCAAGGCGAAAGTCCAGGCCAAGAAGGGCGCCGCCATCATCGACGACGCCGGTTCCAAGGCCCTCGACAAGGGTTCGAAGGCCTTGGGCAAACAGCTCGGCAAGACCAAGGGCATGTTCGGCTCGTTTATGAGCGAATATAAGAAGGCAGCCGGAACGCCGCCAAGAAAACAAAAGAAATAAGCGGGACGGGGGAATCATTGCCTAACTACACCACCTCCTACTCCTCAAAAACAAAACCGCGGTATCGCAAGAACACCGGGAATCAGCTTCCGGGCGGGCGCCGTCGTCAACAGCGCCGCAAGGGGGCGCAGTACCTGCGTAGATCGCAAGGGTTCGGCGGACGCAGACGCCCCGGTCACGGATACGGCGGCAACGATCGCAGGGTATACGCCCTGATCATGGTTGGCTGCGCCTTCTTGTTGTTCGTGGCGAGCATCGTGTGGTACGCCAACCGCAGCGTTGAGATCACACTCAACGGTGCCTCCGTAAAGGTTCGGATCAACTCGGATATCGAGCGCGTCATTTCCGACCAGGAACTCGAGCTCGAGCCCGGCGACCTGCTCGCCGTCGATGACGAGGTACTCGAGAAGGGCGGCGGGACCGCCTACACCGTCACACTTGGCGGAAAGAAGGTTTCGGGCAAGAAGCTCGCTTCCATCCAGCTCGAGGGCGGCGAGGAGGTGACCATCGAAGACGGCGAGGACGTCTATGAAGACCATGACGTCGCCGCGACCACGATTGAACCCACGTTGACCGTTGAGGGCACGGGCTGTGCGGTATGTGGAGACATGGGGCAAGGCGGGCCGATCCGAGGTCTGGACTGGGTCCAAGACGGGCAAGGTCGTGGACAAGGGCGTGGTCGAGGAGCCGGTGAACGCGCTGGTAAAGTGCGCGTCGGTGTTGCCGAGCAAAAAAGACGAGAAGTACGTTGCCTTACGCTCGACGAGGGGCCGAGTAACCAGACCGAGGAAATCATCCGCATTCTCCAGGAGAAGGGCGTCAAGGCGACGTTTTTTGTCTCGGGCGATAAGGTCGCTTCGAATTCCGCTGCCGTGCGTGCGATTGCGGAGTCGGGTAACGAGATCGGTACCAATGCGTACTCGGATGTCGACCTGCGCGAGTTGGGCGCTTCAGACCTGCGCGATCAGCTAACCAAAGGGTTCGAGGCGGTCTCGGACGCCGCTGGGACATCGACCGCGTTGCTGCGCCCGCCATTCGGCGAATTCTCCGAGGGGAATTGGGCTGCGGCGATGGATTTGGTGAGCGTTGTGGTCACCTGGAACGTCGATTCGGGCGACTGGCTCTTGCAGGGCGCCGATTCGGTCATCGAAACCGTGACGGGGTCGGTCAGCAACGGCGACATCGTGCTCTTCACCGACAATGACGCGACGGCATCGCAGACTGTGGAAGCGTTGCCCCAGCTCATTGATCGCCTGCTCGAAAGCGGCTACAAATTGGTGACGATATCGGAGCTGATTGCCACCGATGATGATTTGGCGGATGCGATAGACGTAAGCAGAGCCGGGCTACCCAAAGGCGCTTCTCTTCCCAGCGTGACGCAAGATTCCAGTTCCGGGACGTCCGAATAGCGAGGCTTCGTGGAAATGAACAGTCAGGGTCGTTACTCAGCCAAGAAACGACGCGTTTCGACGCCGCGCCCTGCTGTTGTGCCTCGGCAGACGTCAGCGGCCCGCTCAGCCGTCAATACCGGATCTGCGTCGTTCCGGGTCGTTTTCCTCGTGTTCGTTGCTGCGCTTTTGTTGGCCGGCGTGGCCTATGGGTACGTTACCTTTTGGCGGAGCGTCCCCGTTGTGGTTAACGGCGAGCAAGTCAACGTGCGAATTCACGCGACCGTTGAGGAGATGCTGGATGGCAACGACTTTTTTGGTGTCAAGCCCGGTCGCCTGCTTTCTGTAGGCGGGAACGTGATAGAGGAAGACGGAGGCGAGCGTTGCGCCGTCGCGGTGGGCGAGGGCGACAACGCCCAGCAGCTTGCACCCGAGAAGCTCTCGCAGACCGAAGTTGCCGAAGGCGGCATCTTCACCGTATCCGATGGTGCAGATGTCACCGAGCCCACGCGGAGACCGTCGAGCCCTTGGCCCCGGCGTCCAGATGGAGACGGGTGGAGCCATCCAGTACGTCAAGCAGTGGGGCAAGGCCGGTTCGCATACCGTGTGGAAGGGCGAGAAGTCCGGTGAGGTGGTGGACAAGGGCACGATCGAGGAGCCGCAGGACCTGGTCATCGGTTCCAGGAACGCGCGGCCCGCCGGTTCCAAAGGTACATCGCGCTCACGTTTGATGACGGCCCAAGTCGCTACACGCAAGCCATCCTCGATATCTTGGCCCAAAAGAGAGCCAGGGCGACGTTTTTCAATTTGGGCACGAGCGCGGCAGGCAATCCGGCTCTCGCCAAGGCGGTCGTTGATGGCGGTAATGAGCTGGCAAGCCACACGAATGCCCACAAGAACTTACCCACTGTGGGCGCCGATGAGCTGCGCTCCGAGATCGTGACGGCGTTCGACACCCTGGAGGGTGCATCGGGCCTTCGCCCGCAGATGATTCGCGCCCCGTACGGTGCGTTCACCGCCACCGAATGGGCCCGCTCCGCCGATTTGGTCAGTTGCAACGTGCTGTGGAATATCGACACACTTGATTGGAAACGTCCCGGTGCGGATGCGATAACCAAGACGGTGCTCAATCAGGCGTTCAACGGCGCCATCGCCCTCATGCACGATGGCGGGGGCAACCGTGAGCAAGATATCGAGGCGCTGCCCGCGATTATCGACGGCCTGCGCGACGCCGGCTACACGCTCGTGACCGTCAGCGAGCTCATGGAGCTCGACGGTACGTTTCCCCAAGACGTCGTCCAGGGCACCGTCAAGATGCCCGAGGATGCTGACGCGCCGACGGTGGGATAGCGGTGGCGTATCCGGCGTGCCAAAGGGGCGCGTCCCCCAATGGCACGCCTAATGAGGAGTGATGAAGGGCTGTTGGAAGCCTTACAAGACCGTGCGCTCGCACATGGTATAGTTACAGCGGCTGTGCCCTGAGGGGAACGGCCGCTTGTTTTGTTATAAGAGAGGGTCACGAGAAAGGCCTGAGGTGAAAGCTAAACCCCGACCACACAGTCGATGACCCCAGCGGTGCCCCTGCGCTCATGCGCGGTGCGGGAATTCGCCGGGGTGAACCTGCACGTAAAGGAGCACGATGAACTACCTTTCCGAAATGCTGAAGCTGCCGGTGGTCGATGCCGCCGGTGAGAAAATCGGCATCGTCAACGACCTCGGCATTGCCACGGGTGAGGTCTTCCCCCGCGTCACGGCGCTCGCATTCCAGGGCCCGGGCAAAACGCCCTTCATGATCAGTTGGCGCAAGTACGTCGAGCGTTTCGATGACGACGGCGTGTATCTCAAGTACCCTGCCACCGACATTCGCTTCTCCTACCTACAGCCCGATGAGGTGCTGCTGGCGCGCGACATCATGAACAAGCAGATCGTCGACACGCAGGGCATGAAGGTCGTGCGCGTGAACGACATCAAGCTGTCCACCACCGGCGAGAACCAGCTGCGCCTGCTTGGTGCCGAGGTGGGTGCGCGCGGTCTGCTGCGCGCCATTCATCCGCTGTTCGAGCGTGTGACCGTGAAGGTCGCCAAGATGCTCGGCAAACCCCTGCCCGAGGACATCATCGCGTGGTCCTACATGGACCTGCTGGAGCGCTCCACCAAGCAGATCAAGCTTTCCGTCTCGCACAAGACGCTTTCCGAGCTGCACCCCGCCGATATCGCCGACATCATCGAGCAGCTCGATCCGCGTTTGCGCACGCAGGTGTTCGCCCAGCTCGACACCGAGCAGGCGGCCGAGGCCATTGCCGAGCTCGACGACGACGAGCTCATGACCGAGATGCTCGAGGGCCTGTCCGACCGCGAAGCCTCGACGATGCTCGCCACGATGGACCCCGACGACGCAGCCGCGCTCATCGAGGAACTCGATTACGAGAAGGCGGAAAAGCTCCTGCGCCTCATGGGCGTCAAAGAGGAGAAGGCCATTCGCGACCTCCTCGGGTACGAGGAGGACACCGCGGGTCGCATCATGACTAATCAGTTCGTGGCCCTGCCCGCCACGGCGACGGTTCAGGACGCCATCGATGCGCTGCGCGATCTGGACGAGGACTTCGAGAGCATCTACTACGTGTACACCACCGACGCCGAAGGCGCGCTCACGGGCGTGCTGTCCATGCGTTCGCTCGTGGTCGCCGATCACACCGACCGCCTGAAGGACCTCGCCTACCGCGACGTGGTGTGGGTCGCCCCCGATCTCGACCAAGAGCAGGTGGCCGACGAGATGACCAAGTACGACCTCGTCGCCATGCCCGTTTGTGATGAGAACCGCCATATCCTGGGTATCGTCACGGTTGACGACGCCCTGGACGTCATCGCCGAGGAGCATGCCGAGGACCTGCAGATCGCAGGTGTGTCGGTGGGCGAGAGCAACGCCGGCGAGTCCACGCACGCTTTTACGTGGTTCTCGCAGCGCCAGTACTGGGTTGTGGTGTGGGCCATCGCGGCGTGCGCCATCGCCGCCATCGTGGTGACACCGTTGGAGCGCCTCGACCTCAACGTCATGGGTATCGCGACGGCCCACCAGATGATCACCAGCCAGGGTCTAACGGCGCTCATGCCCATTTCGATCATGCCGGTCGTGCTCCTCGCCTCCATGCGCATGGTCTCCTTTGTGAAGAACAGCTACCTTGAGTACGACGAGCGCGACGACGAGCCCAAGCCCTACCTCGGGTTCTTCCTCAAGACGACGCTCATCGGCGTTATTCTGGCCGCCGTGGTCTTCCTCTGTGGCGAGCTCATGGCAACGACCCTCTTTGGCGAGGCGGACCCATGGGCAGCGACCGCGCTCCTCTCCTGCTTCAAGGGTGCCGCCGCCGTCATAGTGGGCACGTACGCGAGTGCCGTGATCTACTTCTACGTACTGTTCCGCAGCGACGAGAAGGACCAGAGCATTTCTGGCACCTCGCTTACGTTTGCGGCGGTGCTCCTCTCCGCGTTGGCCTACACCGTACTCGGCACGCTGCCGTTGCTGTAGGGTGTGGTGCACGGTATGGAGCAATCGACCAAGAAGAAACTGACCGTCGCCGCGGTGCTCGGTGCCATGGGGCCGGGGCTCTTGGCGGCGCTGTCCGGCAATGACGCCGGTGGCATCGCGACGTATTCGAGCGCGGGTGCCTCCTACGGCTATGCCACGCTGTGGATGCTGCCCGTGATGGCGCTGCTGCTCATCGTGGTGCAGGAGACCGCCGCCCGCTGCGGATGCGTGACGGGTAAGGGCTTCGCCTCGCTCATCCGCGAGAAGTTCGGCGTGCGCAAGACGGCACTCGCCATGATCGCCCTGCTCATCGCCAACACGGCCGTGACCATCTCCGAGTTTGCGGGCATCGCGAGCGGCCTTGCGCTGTTCGGCATCCCCAAGACGGTGTCCGTGCCGCTGATGGGTCTGCTCATTTGGCTGCTCACCATGAGCGGAAGCTTCCGCCGCATCGAGAAGATCCTCCTGCTCGTGAGCTGCGTGTTTGTGACGTATGTGGTGGCAGCCTTCCTGGCGGGCCCCAACTGGGGTGAGGTGGCGCTCTCCACCGTGACGCCGCACCTCATCCCCGAGCCGAGCTACGTGTCGCTGCTCGTGGCGACCATCGGCACCACCATCGCGCCCTGGATGATCTTCCTCGCCCAGAACAACGTCGTGGACAAGAACGCCGATGAGTCCGATATCATCTTGCAGCGCATCGATACCACCACCGGTTCGGTGATCGCCTGCGCCATCGCGTGGTTCATCATCATCACCACGGGCGCGGTGCTGTATCCGGCGGGCATCCATGTTGCCGACGCGGCAGACGCCGCCCTCGCACTCGAGCCCATCGCCGGTGAGTTCGCCACGGTGCTGTTCGCCGCGGGCCTGGTGGCGGCGAGCTTCTTGGCGGCGTGCGTGCTGCCCGGCGTGACGTCGAGCGCGATTTGCGAGCCTTTGGCTGGGAGCGCGGTGCCGACCGCAGCTGGAGCGAGGCGCCGGTCTACCGCGGCATCATCACGGTGATCATCGTGGCGTCTGCCGCACTCGTGATCATGCCCGGTGTCGACCTGTTCCAGATCATGATGAGCGCGCAGGTCATCAACGGCGTGCTGCTGCCCATTCTGCTCGTGTTTCTGGTGTTCATCGCCGGCGACAAACACATTATGGGTGGCTACAAAAACAGCCGTTTGTGGAACGTGCTCACCTGGGCCACCATTGTGCTCATCACCGTGCTCACCGTCGTGATGTTCGTGTTGCAGGCGCTGGGATACTAGCGGGCGCCCACGCACCGTGGTACCCGTACGCGCACTAGCAGGCGCCGAACGCGAGGATGACGACGGACTCCCGCACATGATGGCACTCGCGCACGGTGGTGCCCACATACCTTGGCGCCCGCGCGGAGTCATGAGGTTCACGGCCGCTTCGTCGACTAGTCGCGCGTGTAACGTCGAAAAAAATGCAATTAAAACGCTTCAAATTCGACATTTTACGCGAGATGTTCCAAAGAGAGGCGCTCCGATCGCGTTGAGGCCATTGTCTCGATAGCGCCGAGGTGCTTGCCGCATGCGTTGAGGCGCGTGCCGTTCGCGCCGAGGTGCTTGCCGCGCGTTGAGACACCCCTCGCTCGCGTTGGCATGCTTGAGACATCCCATATTTGACCTAGCTGGCTTTTGCTGCGCCTATCTTCGATGTTCATAGGGGGCAACAAGGTCTGCATAGCATTCGAGCGGAGGCATCTCTTCGCACTTGGCGCACGTGGGCAAAGAGACCATCGCGTGGTCTACAAACATCTCGGATGTATCCCGAGGAACGCCGTAGCTTTCGAGAAGTTGGGCAAAATAGGCTACATTACACACATCGTCAAACGAAAAACGTACGATGCGCGCTCCATTGATGCTGAGGCGCGATTCGCGTAGGCGCTCATCGCTGAGGATTCTTACCAGGTCCTTACCTTTTGTCATGGCTGGATCGACATATTTCTGCTTCCCATCGAGCTCGCCGATGATCACCGTTCCGTCTGAAAGAGTCCAGTAGAAGTCGACGCGAATCACCTTGCTTGGATTCATCGGATCATGGCATTCGATCTGGAGGTCGGGTACGGCAAATCCAAGCATGATCACGTTGCGCGCGCAATGGACTCGCCGCCACTTTCACTGCGAGCATCGGCGAGAGACAGGACATCAACCGCCCTTTGCAGATCATGTTGCCTAACGATCGCCGGATCGTTTTCGAGCAGCTCGATGAGGCTGCTACTCGTTTTCCCAGTCACTCGCAGTGCGGAATCGGCTATGGGGAGGGTGGTTCGTAAATCTCCGGCTCGCAGGCACTGGTGAAGGGTTTGGGCAACCGTCGTCACGCGAATGCCATGGAGTATTTCGTGCGTAATATGCTTGCTGCTTCTCGCGATAATCGATTTTGACTGCACTTGGTACGGGGCGACGATGCTCAGTCTGTCAAGAAGGCTGTACGATACGTTCCATCCGCGAATTGCAGCCGCAGTATAACCGTCGAACACCTATTCCGGATGAATCTGCGAAAGCGCTTTTGCCATGTGTGGACCTGCTCGGTGCGGGAGAGCCCATTCCAGTACGCCTGTCGAACGTAGATTCCGCGATACGGAGAATAGATCGGGTTCCGTTTCGCGTGGTTCGCGCGATAGGCGAGCGCCCGCATGAGATGTGCATTGTGAGGCCGGACGAGACATTGGCCATGCTCCTCCGCCGCGTTTAGGAGCAGCTCGATCTTGTTGTCGTTGGTAACAGCCATTTGCCCCTCCCATGTGTTCGGCCTGTCGGGAGACATGAGCGTAGCAGGGGGTTCTGGCTAGTTTTTAAGCAGTTGTCCTCGTGTTTCTGTCGGTATCCTGTCACCTGCGCGGGGTGTTTCGAACCTGCGCAGGTGGAGCGAGTGGCGGATTGTCGCTATGGGTGCATTTAGGCTGGAGGCGCCATCTAAAAATCGCAATAACAGCGTGTTAACGAGGGTGAGGCTAGATGTGCGAACGAGACGTCTTTGGCAGGGAGGCACTCGTATGCAGGCAAGCGTTGCATGGCGATGAATACACGGGTGAGACGCTACTGACGGAGCGGCGCGGTCGAGGTGTCTTTGACAGAAAGACGCGAGCGTAATGTCGAAAATGACGCGCTTCAATCGCGATTTTTCGACATTACGCTCGCGTCGTCGTGCCGTCGGCAGTGACGTCCCGTCAGCATCGGCCCCTGCTCGCGCCGACGTCCCGCCGTGCCGCCGCTATTCCGTGTCACCTTCGATCTTCATATGCGCAAACTCGGCCCCAATTGACGTCTTGAGGCTGTCGAGCGCGTGCTGGGCAATCAACAGGCGCTCGTCATCTCCATCCTCGAGATGGATGGGCAGGTAGCGGGCCACCTGGTCGTCAATGAGCTGGAGATACTCGGTGACGCCTGTGTTCGAGAGGTGAATGCCGTCGCCATCGAACAGGTCGTTGCGGTCGGCGCCGTACGAATACCAATCGATGAGGATGACGTTTTTGTAGCGCGAGGCAGCATCGGCGAGAACTTGGTTATTCGGCTCGCACCACGGGCGCGCCGCGCGGTTGTTCACGAACACGACGATGCGGTTCGTTCCGGCAAGATTCATGAGTTCATCGACGTTCTCGCTCGAGAACGGCCCGTTCGTGCCGAGTGCGAAGACGCTAACGCGACCTGCGAGCCCTTGGTCCACAAGCGATTTGTAGATGTCGATGCCGGCGGTGAACTGCCGATTCATTGCCGCATCGATATAGCCGTGCGGGAACATCTGGTTGAACGAATCGACTGCGCGCAGCGAGACCGAGTCGCCCACCATCGTGATGTCGTAGGTGCCGTCCGCCGCCGAGGTGCCGCCTTGGGGCGAAGTGCCGTCCTGGTCGGGCGCTGCACTATCGGTGCCATTGGGGCTGCCATTTTCACTTGCGCCCTGAAGAAGTGCGGCGCCGTCCTCGCTCAGGGCAGAGGTGGCGGGGACGAACGCGATGCCTCCCGCCGCTACGAGGGCCGTGGCCCCTGCAATCGCCAGCGGGATGACGTTCGCGCGGGCCCATTTTGGCAGCGTCTCGCGGTCGCGCAGCTGCGAGACGATGCGCTTGCCGGCTCCATGTCGAAATGGCGTCTCGATGCAACGATAGCTCAGCTCAGAAATGCCGATAACGATGCAGACCTGCAGGGCATATGCCCACCACGGCTTGGTAGTCACATCGCTGGCGGGGTTCATCAACAGGAGAAGCGGATAATGCCACAGGTAGATGCCGTAGGAGCGCTGTCCCAGCCATACGAGGGGCTTAATGCCGAAGAAAACGTCCAAGGTGACTATGGGGTTGTGCGCACGCAGCAATGACCATGAGCGTGAAAAGCGAGGTAATGAGAATTCCCCCATAGTAGGGGAAGGCACTGTAGCCGTTCGTGAACGCCATGAGCATCAAGAGGCCCGCGAGCCCCAGAATTCCTAAGAGGTCGAGCGGGCTTGCACCGTGTTGCTTGAGATGCCGCTGGCTATTATTCGCCAATGCGGCGTGCAGGGCGTCGCGCAGGGCCCGAGGTAGGCGAATGTTGGTGACGAGTGCGAGCCAAGCTCCCAAAAGAAGGGAGAACGCGCGTGTGTCGGTGCCGTAGTAGATGCGACTGGGGTCGGTGGCGGGATCGTAGAGGATCGCCATCTCAAGTGCCGACACCGCCGCGAGCGCCAGGGCGGCGCGACGGATCCGCTTCTTGGGCTCACCGTGACGCAGCGCAAGCATGAGCGCCACGGGCCATACGAGGTAGAACTGCATTTCAATCGCAAGCGACCAGAAATGAGTGAGTGGCGACGGGTCCCCGATCGCATTGAAATAGGACTGCTGGTTGAAGATCTGCCACCAGTTGTTCACAAACAGGGCAGACGGGATGATATCTGGCCTCATCTTGGTGAGCATGACGTGGTTGAACAGGGTGCAGAGCGCCGCGGTCGCCACGATCACCGTGACGATAGCGGGAACGAGGCGGCGCAGGCGGCGCTGCCAAAACCCCTTGAGATCGATGCGCCCCGTGCCCTTGTGCTCACTGAGCAGCAAGCGTGTGATCAGGTAGCCCGACAAGACGAAGAACACGGTGACGCCTTGCATGCCGCCGGGAACGAGGCTGGGATTGAGGTGGTAGAGCACGACGGCAGCGACGGCGAGGGTGCGGATGCCGTCAAGCGCCGGGATGTAGGGTATGCGTCCCTTGCGAGTCGTTGCGTCAGGGGCGTGCAGGTCGGCGGGGGAGGAGGCCCCAAAATCGCCTCGGGTGTCGTGGAGGCTATGGGATGTTGCGGTGAAGTGACCAAGGCGGAGTCTTTTCTATCAGGTGCGTTTACCGGTCTATCGCGATTCTAACGCGTATGCGTGCACGTCATTCGAACGCGTCATGACTGTTCTGTAAGCGTGGTGGCGGGGCATGGCAAGTGCCCTAAAACGCGGACGCCCCACAAGCGGTGGTGCTCGCGGGGCGTCCGATCGATTCGAAGGTATCTGCTAGAACTTGACCTGCGGAACCTCGCGCGTCGCTTCCGCGGCTTCAAAGCCGGTGCGCGGCTTGAACTGGAAGACGCCGGCGAAGATGTTGCCGGGGAAGGTCTGAATACCGTTGTTGTAATTCAGCACGCAATCGTTGTAGCTCTGGCGAGCGTAGGAGATCTTGTTCTCGGTGTCCTCGAGGGAGGTCTGGAGCTGGGTGAAGTTGGCGTTCGCCTTGAGGTCGGGGTAGGCCTCGGCAACCATGAGCAGCTGGCGCAGGGCACCGGTGAGAACGTTGTCGGCAGCCATCTTCTCCTCGGGGGTGGCGGCTGACCCGGCGGCGGCGCGCGCCTCGGTGACGGCGTCGAGGGTCTCCTTCTCATGTGCAGCATAGCCCTTGACGGTTTCGACCAGGTTGGGAACGAGGTCGTTGCGGCGCTGCAGCTGCGTGTCGATGTTCTGCCACGCGTTGTCAACGCGATTGCGCAGGGTGACCAGATTGTTGTAGATGCCGGCGACACCCATGGCGAGTGCGGCGACGATGATGATGACGATGATGAGCGTGAGATCCATGCGTGCTCCGTTTCTGCGGCGGCGTTTTCGCGCCGTGCTCGTGGTACTGGTCAGTATACCCATGCACGCGGGTCGATGTGCATGACAAGGGACTCGCAGACGAAGGTGCGCACCTGCCGCGCCCAGCGCCCGCCCGATCGTGGCCTCACGTGGTCACCTGTTGCCGATAATTCGTCAAGAGCCACCTGCCGCTTGCACATTTCCTATCAAGCGGTAGGATAAGAGACACCTATAAGATATCTATCTTAGTGCGCTCAAATGCGTTATAGCGTACGAGCGTATTGTTGGGAATGGGATCGAGATGGATCTGCGTATTCAAAAAACGTACCGTTCGTTGCTCGTGGCGTTCACCAAATTGCTCGAGACGCATCGCTACGAGGATGTGACGATCGCCATGCTCTGCGACGAGGCCATGATTCGCCGGACGACCTTCTACAAGCATTTCGCCGATAAATCCGAATTCTTCAGCTTTTTTGTCGATAGCCTGCGCATTGAGATCACCAAGTATGGAGAGGAGCAGTCCGCCGGCTCGCGATCTGCCGAGGCGGATGGGGGAGTGAATGCTGAGGAGGGCCTGGCGATCCTGCGAGCCCTCGTCGATTTCATGCTCGATCACGAGCGCATGATCGACAACATTTTCGAAAGTTCAATGAGCGGCATGATGGTTCTCATGATGGCCGATCGCGTGGCGGAAACGCTGCGAGAGCGGTACCGCGACAAATTCCAGAAGAGCGAGGCGGACGTGATCACGCTCGCGTCTGCATCGGAGTTCGCCGCCGGCGGAATCGTGCGCCTATTTGAGAAGTGGTGGGTGCGCGGACACAGCGTAGAGGGCAAGGTGGAGTTGATTACCGTTGCCGAAGCCATGGTGACACGCGTACTCAGGTCCTAACGATGGTATGATTACCCAGCGCGTGGAGAGATGGCAGAGCGGTTGAATGCGGCGGTCTTGAAAACCGTTGGGCACGCGAGTGTCCCGGGGGTTCGAATCCCCCTCTCTCCGCCAGTTTTTGTTTGATGGGCGAGTTCGAAAAACTTGCTTTGAGGTGGATTGGCAGATATTCGAACCCGCGAGGGGGCGGAGCTGAGAAAACGCGAGACGTTTTCCAGCGTAGCCCGCAAGGCGCGAAGCGCCGCAGCGAGGCGAGGACGCCGAAGGGCGTCCGTCGAATCCCCCTCTCTCCGCCAGTTTTTGTGAGTTGAGCGAGCCCAACCGGCTCGCTTTTTTCATATGGTGGACGAGGGTGATTGCATGCGAGGCCAGTTTGCAGACGACGAGCGCTTCATGCGCGAGGCTCTGACAGAAGCCCGGGCGGCAGCAGCACTCGGCGAGGTACCCATCGGCGCCGTAGTGGTGCATGAGGGCCGCGTGATCGCCCGCGCCCATAACCGCCGTGAGCTCGACGAGGATCCCTCGGCACACGCCGAGTTTTCCGCCATGATGGAGGCATCGCGTGCTCTGGGACGCTGGCGCCTCACCGGATGCACGGTGTATGTGACGCTCGAGCCGTGCCTCATGTGCGCGGGCCTCATGGTCAACGCGCGTATCGACCGCTGCGTGTACGGCGCCGTCGATCCAAAGGGCGGTGCGGTTGGAACGCTGTACGACGTGAGCCGGGATCCTCGTCTCAACCACTCGTTCGAAGTCGGGGCGGGCGTCCTTGGAGATGAGTGCGCTGCCGTGTTGCGCGAGTTTTTCCGAGGGTTGAGGGCCAAGCGCAAGGGCGCGGCGGTTGGTACGGGTGCCATGGCCGTCGCGGACAGCTCCCCTGCGAGTTCCCTCGCGCAAGGTGCCTCCGCGCCCGCCCTGGTGCCTGCGCCTTCACGCCGCGTGATACTCGCCATCGACTCGTTCAAAGGATCGGCGACGAGCGCGCAGGTCGAGACATGGTTCGCTGAAGGGATGTCTGCCGCCGACCTCGGTTTGGATGTCATGTCCATCCCCGTTGCGGATGGAGGGGAAGGGACGATGGACGCCGTTCGGGCGATGCTCGGCGGCGAGGTCCGCGAGGTCGAGGTGACCTCTCCCGTTGGAACCGCCCGTACTGCCGGGACGTTCGTTGCCGGGGCGTCTGCGGATGCCGGGAGCGCGGATACGCCCGAGGCGTTTGCCGGCGAGGTTCACTGGGCTCCATATCTCCTGGTCGACGTTGATGGGGTGGGGCTCGACGGCGGACAAGCGGGCCTCATCGCCGTGATTGAGATGGCACACGCGGCCGGCATCTCCCGTTCCCCGCGCACGAACGAGGCTGCCCTCGCGGCAACAACCCGCGGCGTGGGCGAGCTCATGCTCGCCGCCGTCGCTGCGGGCGCGAAAACGCTGTATATCGGCCTTGGCGGCAGTGCCACGACGGACGGCGGTGCGGGCATGCTGCAGGCCCTCGGCGCACGGATTCTCGATGCAGCAGACGAGCCGGTGAGGCCGGGCCTCGCCGGTCTGCGCGACGTTGCCTTCGTCGATCTCGCGCCCGCTCGCGAGGCGCTGGCTGGCGTACGGATCAAGGTCCTTTCGGACGTGGGGTGCCCTCTTGTGGGGCCGCGCGGCTCCGTGCGCATGTTCGGGCAGCAGAAGGGGCTGGGCACGGGCCTCGATGACATTGCGCGAGACGAGATGCTTCGTGAGTGCGACCGCCATATGTCAGCGTATGGCGCGCGCCTCACCGCCGCTCGCGATGCCCTTGATGGAACACCTTGGCAAGTTGCCGTCCCTGGCGCTCGCCCCACGTCGCTTGCGGGTGTGCCGGGAGCCGGCGCCGCGGGCGGTTTGGGCGCCGCACTCCTCGCCCTAGGTGCGGAGCTCGCGTCTGGGGTGGACGCGCTGCTCGATCTGGCACAATTCGATAACCAGGTGTCCGGCGCGATCGCGGTGATCACGGGCGAGGGATCAATTGACGCTCAAACGGCGGAAGGTAAGGTTCCGGCGGGGGTGGCGCGTCGCGCCAAGCACGTTTGCAAAGATGTTCCCGTCTTTGCGGTGTGCGGCTCGCGCGCCGAGGACCTCGGAAGCGTGTATGCACTGGGGATCGATGCGGTCCTGCCCATCGAGCTTGGTCCCCAGCCTCTGGAGCGTGCCCTCAGCTCCGCGCAAACCCGCTCCAATCTCATCGCCTCTGGCGAGACCCTCGCTCGCCTGATTGCAATGCGGGAAGCGAGTCGCACTGCGGGGCACCGACCGTAACGCGAAGAACCGACCCGCAATGTGAGGAATCATGGGTTTGAAGCGAGGCCACTCTTTCAAACCCATGATTCCTCACAAAAAGGTGCCTGGTAATGTGATTTATCATAGGTTTGAAACAAACGCGCTCATTTCAAACTCACGTTTTCTCACATGGGCGATGCTCTGGACGAGTGGGCTCAAAGCCGCTACTATAACAAGACACGCCTTGCGCGTTCGATGGGTTCGGGTGACGATATGTTCCGAACCTGGTCAGGTCCGGAAGGAAGCAGCCATAAGGAGCCTCTGACGGGCACCCGTTCCCATCGAGCACACGGGGCGTTTTTTGTGTCGCGGCTGCCTGGGACGTGGTTGCAGGGGAGGTGTCGCGGCTGCCATGAGGCGCGAGCGACGTGCCGCGCTATTGTCCCGGGACGCACGCAGGGCACCTGCTCGTAAACAATCTGATGCATCGCTCGGCCTTTCGTGGCCGGCTGTATAATACGTGCCGATGCACCTAGGCGCGGCGGTGTTTTGCGAATTCGTCTGCGCAACGAGTCCATGAGGGTCATCTACATGATTGGATTGCTCAAACGGTTTGGCCGCCCTTTTCGCCGAGAGCTGACGCTTGGACCGGCAAGCAAGCTCATCGAGGTCATATTCGACCTGCTTACGCCCCTTGTTGTCGCTCTCATGATCGACCGCGGTGTGGGCGAGCGCAATGTCGGTGTACTGCTCGCTTATGGGGCATTGCTCGTGGGTATGGCGCTGGCGGGCTTCGCCTCCACGCTCATCTGCCAAAAAATGGCCGCCCGTGCCTCCCAAGGGCTCGGTACCAGCATGCGCGACGCGCTGTTCGCGCATATCAACTCGTTTTCGTATGTCGAGCTCGACCGTTTTGGCACACCGTCGCTCATTACGCGCATCACCAACGATATCAATCAGGTCCAGCTCGCCATCGCGCTCGCGATTCGCCAACTCACACGCTTTCCGCTTCTTGCAGTTGGCTCCATGGTGGCGGCCCTGCTCATCGATGCCAAGCTCGGTCTGATTTTCCTGATTTCAACGCCTCTCATTGGGGCGATCTTTTGGTTTGTGATGGCGCGTTGCATCCCGTATTTCAAGCGCATGCAACGGCAGCTCGACCAGATTGGCCTGGTTACGCGCGAGGGTCTGTCGGGGGCGCGCGTCATGCGCGCGTTTGTACGTGAGGACTACGAGCGAGAGCGCTTTTGCCACACCGCGGTTGACCAGGCGAACACCGCCATCGCCGTTGGACGTCTGTCCAACGTGCTCAACCCGGCGACATTTCTCGTGATGAACTTGGCTGTCTGTGCAATCCTATGGGTCGGCGGCATCCAGGTAAACGTGGGCGCGCTCACGCAGGGTCAGGTCATGGCGTTCGTGAACTACATGACGCAGACGCTGCTTGCCATTGTCTATGTGGCGAATTTGGTGGTCGTGTTCACCAAGGCGAGCGCGAGCGCCGGGCGTATCGAGGAAGTGCTCGCGTGTGAGCCGAGCATGTGCGATGCCGCGAGCGGGCTGGCGGGGACGATACCGGATCGGGTGCACGGCGGGAGCTGTTGGCGAGGCGGCCCCTGCTTGCGAGACGGCCCCCATTGGCACGGCGAGCCCTACCGGCACGACGAGCGATGTGCTCTCCGGAGGCTTTGATCCGAGCGTCCCGGCGATCAGACTTTCCGGCGTCTCTTTTGCCTATCCGGGCAGTGCGGAGGACGCGGTGCACGACGTGACGTTCGAGGTTCCGCGCGGCGGCACGCTCGGCGTGATCGGCGGTACGGGCTCCGGCAAGTCGACGCTGGTGAGCCTTTTTCCACGTCTGTACGATGTTGCGCGGGGTTCTGTTGAGGTGTTCGGCCGCGATGTTCGCGCGTGGCCGCTTGGGGAGCTGCGCCGCGCATTCGGTTTCGTTCCCCAAAAGGTCGAGCTGGTGAGTGGCACCATTCGGTCGAATCTTCTGTGGCGCGACCCGCTCGCCTCAGACGCTGATCTGTGGAGGGCTCTTAAGACCGCTCAGGCGGAGGACTTTGCGCGCGCTCTTCCCAAGGGCTTGGATGCGCCTGTCGAGGCGGGGGGAAAGAACTTCTCGGGCGGTCAGCGCCAGCGCTTGACCATTGCTCGTGCGCTTGTTGGCGCGCCACCGCTGCTCATCATGGACGATTCGGCCTCGGCTCTCGACTTTAAGACCGATGCCGCGCTTCGCAGGGCGATTCGCATGCTCAGTGGTGCTGATTCAAGCGTGACCACGGTGGTGGTGAGCCAGCGGGTGTCTTCGGTGCGCGGCGCCGACCTCATCTGCGTGATGTGCCATGGCCGTGCGGTCGGTGTGGGCACGCATGAAGAGCTTATGGCGACGTGCGAGGTGTATCGCGAGATCGCTGAGTCCCAGTTGTACTCGGATGCCGCTGCATCGGCGGCGGAGGAGGGGGGCGCACATGCCTAATCCGTATGCCTCCACGGCCGGAGCCTCCACCATCACGGCGACCGTATCGGGAAATGACAACCTGAATGATTTTCGCGATTCCCGCGGTGGCGGCAATTCCGACCGTGCGCAAAAGCCGATGGGGACGGCTCAAGTCGCTCGCCGCATCTTCGCCTACGTACGTCCGCATATCCTGCTGTTCGTGGCATCGTTCGTGTGCTCTGCGCTTTCCGTCGTGCTGCAGCTTTTCGTGCCCATATTGATCGGGCGTGCGATCGACCTGATTGTGAGTGCGGGAAGGGTGGACATGGCGGTGCTTGTGCCGCTGCTCGCGAGGCTTGCGGCAACCGTTCTCGCCGCAGCTGCGTTGCAGTGGGTGCAGGGCGTGTGCGTGAATCGGCTCTCTTACACCACCGTGTGCGATCTGCGCATCGAGGCGTATGACAAACTCACGCGCATGCCTCTCTCGCTCATCGACCGCCATCCCCACGGTGACTATATCTCGCGTGTGGTGAACGATGTGGATCAGGTGGGCGACGGTCTGCTGCAAGGTTTGACACAGCTGTTCAACGGCGTGGTGACGGTTGTCGCCACCCTCGCCTTCATGCTCGCGACCTCGGCTCCCATGGCGATTGTCGTTGTGCTCGTCACGCCGTTTTCTGTGCTCGCGGCGGGTGCCATGGCGCGGTTTGCGGGGAAGAGCTTTACCGCCCAAATGAGCATTCAAGGCGAGCTCTCGGCATATGTCGAGGAGTATGTGGGGGCGCAGCGCTTGGTGGGCGCCTTTGCGTATGGCGAGCGCGCGCAGGAGGGCTTTTCCTCCATTAACCGTAAGCTTTACGCGGCGGGTGAGCGCGCTCAGTTTCTCAGCTCGCTTGCCAATCCGGGGACGCGCTTTGTCAACAATTGCATGTATGCCGTTGTGGCGGTTGTGGGCTTTGTGGGTGTGGTGACTGGTATCCCTGCGGTGCTCACCGTTGGCGACGTGCAGGTTTTCCTGTCGTACGCGAATCAGTACACCAAACCGTTCAATGAGATTTCGGGTGTCGTTACTCAGATTCAAGGCGCTTTTGCTTCGGCACGCCGGGTATTCGCCCTGCTCGATGCTCCCGAGGATGACATGGGGAGAAGCCATTCGACCTTGATTCGAACGACGGGGCAGCGATGGATTCCGCGCGCAACTCTGTCGTTTTGCACGACGATTTGGCTGCCGACCTTGGGGCCAGCCTTCAGGGTGGCCCCAAGGGCGACGTTGTCTTTGATCACGTCGACTTCTCCTATGAGCCCGACCACCCGCTACTCCAGGACATCTGCATGCACGCGCGCCCGGGTATGCGTATGGCACTTGTGGGCCCCACGGGTTGTGGCAAGACAACGCTCATCAATCTGTTGCTGCGTTTTTACGATACCGATTCGGGCGAGATTCTCGTTGACGATAGGCCCATTGCCTCGTATTCCAGGGCGGACCTGCGGCGCATGTTCGGCATGGTGTTGCAGGAGAGCTGGTTGTTCGAGGGTACCGTACGCGACAATATTTCGTACGGCCGGCCGGACGCCACACGCGAGCAGGTGGAGGAGGCCGCACGCCGCGCCCGCGCCGATGCGTTCGTTCGAGCTCTGCCCGACGGCTACGACACGGTGCTGCCCGAGAACGGCGGGTCGCTATCGCAAGGTCAGCGCCAGCTGCTCTGCATCGCGCGCGTCATGCTCTCCGACCCCGCCATCCTCTTGCTCGATGAAGCCACCAGCAGCATCGACACCCGAACCGAAATGCAGGTCCAGGCGGCATTCGACGAGCTTATGCAGGAGCGTACGAGCTTCGTGGTGGCGCATCGCCTGAGCACCATCCGCAACGCCGATTGCATTCTCGTGATGCGCGATGGCCACATCGTGGAACGTGGCACGCACGACGAACTGCTCGTCGCCGGAGGTTTCTACGCCGAGCTCTACAGCAGTCAGTTTGCGCCTGCCGAGTAATATCGTTCGCGCCTTCGTCTAGCGCAAGGGCGCGAACGGCGGAAAAACTTCGGTGAGCGGCAATCTTGTTGGACAAGATTTCCATTTCTGTGGAACCGTACACGCCATTCCTTAAAGCCCCTTGGTATTTCGTAATCTCCCGTATCCTGCAACCAGCTGCAGCACGCGAAGAATCGCCTCTTCGCATATGGTCAGTTCCCATATAGATTTCGGGAGGGAATGGGATGAACCTCGACATTCAAGGTGCGATGAAGCGCTTCTCCGGCGCCATCATCAAGCCCGTCATGTTCCTCGCGGTCGCCGGTATCTTGCTGGCGGTGAGCGTTATCCTCAAGATGGAGGGCATGCCCGCGCCTGTGGTTATGCTCGGCCAGCTCATCTACACCTGTGTCAACTCCGGCGTGGTCGGCAACCTCGGCCTGATCTTCTGCATCGGCCTCACCTGCGCTCTCGCCAAGAAACGCGCCGGCGACGCGGCGGTCATCGCCGCCTCGACCTTCTTGGTCTTCCTGTATGCTAACAACGCCTGGCTCACCAACAACAACATGCTCATCGATCCCGCCGGCGGCCTGTATGGCACCGGTCAGGGCGTCGTCCTGGGTATCCAGGTCGTCGACATGGGCGTCTTCATCGGCATCATCCTCGGCTGCCTCAACGGCTGGGTGTTCAACAAGTTCTGCGACACCAAGTTCCCGGAAGTCTTCAGCACCTACGGTGGCACCAAGTTCGTCTTCCTCATCGCTATCTTCATCGCCGGCGTCCTCGGCGTCGTGATGTGCTACGTGTGGCCGGTTGTCAACGGCTGGATCAACGGCCTGCAGGATTTCATGTACGGTACCGGATACGCCGGCCAGTTCGTCTACGGCTTCCTGAACAAGCTCCTGATTCCCACCGGCATGCATCACCTGCTGTGGATGCCCTTCATGTACTCCGCCGTGGGCGGCACTGCGCAGATAGCCGGTGAGGCCTACGCGGGCTCCTACAACATCTTCATGGCCGAGCTCGGCAACGCCTCCGCAATTACCGCTATGGACCCGTCCATCCGCTTCAGCCTCCTCGGTTTCGGCAAGTGGTTCGGCACCGTCGGTACGGTCCTCGCCTTCATCTCGGTTGCCAAGCCCCAGCATCGTGCCCAGGTGCGTGCCATGCTCGTTCCCGCGGCGCTCGTCGCCATCCTCGCGGGCATCACCGAGCCCTTCGAGTTCATGTACCTCTGGGCGTCTCCGATCCTGTTCGTGGTCAACGCCGCCCTCGACGGCCTGTTCCAGTGCATCCTGTTCGCCTCGGGCTTCCGTGCGCTTCTCACGGGCTTCATCGAGACCGTTCCCGGTCTCATCGCCCTTCCCGCCGAGCTGTCTCAGTGGTTCATGGTGATTCCCGTCGGTGCCGTGGCGATCGTCGCCTGGTTCCTCGTCTTCCGTTTCCTCATCCTCAAGCTCAATCTGGTTACCCCGGGTCGCGAGGACGATGACGAGCTTCTCGACGAGGCCGATGACCCTTCGAGTGCGGCCCTCGCCTCGGGCATCTCCCCTGAGAGCGTCCAGGTCATCATCGATGGCCTCGGCGGTGCGGCGAACATCAAGATCGTCATGAATTGCTTCACCCGTCTGCGCGTCGACGTGGAGGACATGTCCCTCGTCGACGAGGACAAGATCAACGAGTACAAGAACTCCGGCATCGTCCACGGCGGTCCGAACAACATCCAGATCGTCATCGGTCTGAAGGTCCAGGACGTGACTGAGGCCGTGAAGGCCGCCCTCGGCATCAAGGACGAGTAGTCCCAATCGCCGAGTTTCCGGCCGGGTGCGCAGCCCTCTGCGCCCGCACCCGGCGCTCCACCCACGGTAATCATGGGGCGCGCGCCCGAATCTGAACGGACGCGTGATACAAGGGCGCGTGCCATCGCGCCCCGTCCCAAGGCATAGGTCAGAACTTACAAGGAGAAGAAAGACCATGAGCAAAGAGCAGTTTGTCGTCACCATCGTCGGCGGCGGTTCCCGTTACACCCCCGGCATCCTCAAGATGCTGGTCGCCGAGAAGGATCGCTTTCCGCTGTCCAAGGTCGTCCTGTACGATAACGAGTACGAGCGCAACGCCAAGATCGGCGAGTACGGCCGTATCTTGATGAGCGAGTACTACCCCGAATGCGAGGTCGTGGACACCACCGATCCCGAGACCGCCTTCACCGGCATCGATTTCGCCTTCATGCAGATCCGCGCCGGCCGCCTGAAGATGCGCGCCTCCGATGAGCACATCGCCCTCAAGCATGGTTGCATCGGCCAGGAGACCTGCGGAGCCGGCGGCTTCGCCTACGGCATGCGCTCCATCCCCGCCGTCTGCGACATCATCAAGGACATCCGCAAGTACTCGCCCGAGGCCTGGGTCCTCAACTACTCCAACCCCGCCGCGATCGTCGCCGAGGCCACCAAGCGAGTCTTCCCCGGAGACAAGCGCATCATCAACATCTGTGACATGCCGGTCGGCATCATGAACCAGTACGCGGATGAGCTCGGCGTCCCCCGCAACTCCATCGAGGCCCGCTACTTCGGTCTTAACCACTACGGCTGGTTCACCGCGATCCTCGACAAGAAGACTGGCGAGGATTACCTGCCTCGCCTGCGCGAGATCTTCTCCGAGGACCTGCCCGAGGACGCCTTCTCCGACATCGATCCCAGTTGGTCCGCCACCTTCCACTTCATGCGCAAGATGGTCCGCGAGTGCTCCGACGGCATGATGCCCAACACCTACCTGCAGTACTACCTGTACCGCGATCACATGCTCGCCCACGAGGACCCCAACCACACCCGTGCCGACGAGTGCATGGAGGGCCACGAGAAGCAGATCTTCGAGATGGTCGAGGAGGTCATCGCCAACGGCAAGCTCGAGGGCACCAAGCACGCCTTCACCATCGAGAGCCTCAAGGACGACGACCACGCCTCCTACATCGCCGACCTGGCCTACGCCATCTCGCACAACACGCATGACGTGTTCCTGTGCATGACCGAGAACACGGGCATCATCCCCAACTTCTCCGAGAGTGCCATGGTCGAGGTTCCCTGCATGATCGGCGCGAACGGCGTGGAGCCCCTTAACGTCGGCGAGATCCCGACCTTTCAGAAGGGCTTGCTCGAGAACCAGTTCGCCTACGAGAAGCTCACGGTGGACGCGTGTCTGGAGGGCAGCTACCGCAAGGCCCTCGACGCGTTGACCCTCAACCGCCTGGTGGGCGACACCGATCGCGCCCGAGCCCTTCTCGACGACTACATCGAGGCCAACAAGGGTTACTGGCCCGAGCTGAACTAGCTCATGAGGGCGCGGGGTCGCGTTCCCTCGACACGGCACGGAGTCGATGGGGGCGGCCTCGCGCCTTTTTGTCCGGTGGGCGCCGTCCCAAAGAGGGGAATCTGCAATGAACAAGGTGCGCGACCTTTGGAACCAATACGAATGTCTGGCGCCCAGGCGCAAGGTGGGGATCGCCCTGGAGATCGCGGCAGGCATCTGGTACCCTCTCGCGGGCATCGTCCTGTGGCTGTTCTTCAAGATCCGCAAGTCCGCGCCTGTGTTCAGGGCAGCGCCGCTTTCCGGCGCCGTCCTCTCCCTCGCGCTCTTTACGGTACAGTTCTTCGTGGGTGCCGCACTTACCGCATAGTCATATGGGTAATTCGGGGCGCCGGGGGCACACCGCAGTCGAAGGGGCAGGGCACATGGTCGGGTTGACGCCGCTTGAGCGTGACATCATCCAATTGCTCACGCAGCATATCTCCTGCAACGAGGAGATTTCCCTCACCGAGCTCGCCGAGGAGTGTCATGTTGCGAAGAGCACCGTGGTCAAGGCGGTTCAAAAGCTGGGATACGGCGGATTCGGCGATCTGACGTACAACATCCGCCTGAACGCCCAGAGCGCAGGCGGCCTTCTTCCCCGCAGACCCGTCTCAGGTGATGTAGATGACCAGGTCGACCGGCTCTCCCGCCTGCTCTGGTCCTGCCGGGACAAGCACAGCATCCTGTTCTCCGGCGACCATCGCATCGGGGCGCCGCTCTCGTCGTACATGTGCCGCAAGCTCGCCATGTTCGGGATCTTCGCGAGTGCGTCCTATGACTACCTCATGGTCGAGCACCATGCCCTCGACCCGGGGACGGCGATATTCTTCTTCCACCGAGAGCTGCCGGGGCGAGCGAATTGGGGCCAGACCTCCGGGTACGGCGAGGGGATGCTGCGCGCCGCGCGCGATGCGGGATTCTCGAATCGTGGCGTTTTTCCGACGCACCGGAAACGATCGACACGAGTGCAGGCTGATCTTTGCATCGCGATTGATAGTCGGGATGATGCGGGCGGGGATCTATACATGACGCGCGTTCTTATGGTGTTCGAGATGGCTCTCGCGCGCATTTCAAAGGGGCTGTAATGCTGCAGGATAACGAGCGGATCGTGTATGCGGCCGTGCGGGACTTTGCCAAGAGGGGAGAGCGACCGACCATCGCCGCTGTTGCGCGCATGACTGGCGTGCCGCGTTCGAGCGTCGCACACGTCGCTGATACGCTTGGCTATCATGGCTGGATTGATTTCACTACGCAACTCGTTAGGTACTTCTCCTCGTTTCAACGTGAGGATGCACTTTCCGATAGTGTTCAGCTTGTGGCATCGGTCCTATCCGTCAATCGGGATCGTCCCGTATTGATTGACGCGATTGGCGATGCGGAAGTATTCATCCAGATAGGCCTGTTACGGATGTGTGAAGTGGGTTTTCACGCAATGCCGTATGGACCCGGTGTGGTTGAGGCACTATCACCGTATCCGGAAAAGATGTCTAAGAGGTTTCTGGATAAGGATGATGCTGCGGCAGCACCGTCAATGCGCGTGCTGAAGGGTGGCACCGGGATTGTTGGTCCTGACATTGCGACGCAGCCTGCTGCCGCGGGCGTCCTCATCGTGGTCAACGAAAGCGGCATGTCCCTGCTGCCAACCTGCCTCAAGGCGGCGAGCGGCGGGTTCGACATCATCGCCATAACGGCGAGCCACGACACCCCCGTCTCCAAACTCGCAAAGGTCAACGTCGTGATTAAGAACAACAAGTCGACCCCCGAAGCCTACGAGCCCAACTACTTCGCCGCCGGCGTCCTGGCGTTCATGGAGCGAGTGTTCAGCAGGGTTTCGCAACGGCCTCTATGCTCTGAAAATTGCAGTATCTAGCTGGGCGATCTGCAAAATACGATAATATTAACGGTCAAAACCTGCAAAATTCCGATATGTGTAGTCGCCGTACCCAGTTTGCTGGTCTGGACCGCTACGAGCTCTTTACCGGCACTTGGCGGAATCCTGACCTGAGCGACACGCGTGCTGCCGTATCATGCACTTATCTATGTGTTGAGACCCCGCGCGCAATCGTGGCGGGGGAAACGGGGAGTTACCGCCATGGCACTCAAATACACCAAGCTCGAGCGCAACTGGGTCATGTATGACGTGGGCAATTCGGCCCTTGTGTTGCTGAACACCTCGGTCGTGCCCATCTACTTCAACGCCATCAACACGGGCGCGCATCCAGCCGAGTTGGTGACTGCTTGGGCGAATGCGCAGACCATCGCCTCGCTTGTGGTTGCGCTGCTTATGCCCATTCTCGGCTCCCTTGCCGACTACGCGGGCAACAAGATCAAGTTCTTCACGGGCTTCTTCCTTACGGGTTTGGTGTTGTGCCTCGCCCAGGCCATCCCCATGAGCGCGGCGGTGTTCCTGGTGGTGTACGTGCTGTGCACCATCGGCCTCAACTCATCCATGACGTTCTACGACGCCATGCTCACCGACGTTACCACCGATGAGCGCATGGACTCCGTCTCGAGTTCCGGCTATGCGTGGGGCTATGTGGGCTCCACCGTCCCGTTTATCCTATGCATTGCCCTCATCTTTGGCGGGCCGAGCATCCTTGGCCTCGATACCCTCACCTGCACGCGTTTGACGTTCCTCATCACGGGTGCGTGGTGGCTTGCCTTCACCATTCCGCTGCTGCGTACATATAAGCAGCGTTTTGGCAAGGAGCGCGAGGGCGGCGCGGCGGGCGTTCTACACAATATCGCCCTCACCTTCAAGGGCCTGCTCACCACCATGCGCCGCATTGCGCACGATCGCGTGCTGCTCGTCTTCATGGTCGCGTTCTTCTTCTACATCGACGGCGTTCATACGGTCATCTCCATGGCCACCAGTTACGGAGCTGCGCTCGGCATCGATTCCACCCAGCTCGTGCTCGCGCTGCTCGTCACGCAATTCGTGGCATTTCCATCCGCCATCATCTACGGCAAGCTCGCCGGACGTGTGGGCACGTTGCAGATGATCATCGTCGCGGTCGCCGCTTACGTGGGCATCGTGTTGTTCGCCGCGTTCTTCCTCAAGACGGCCGTGGAATTTTGGATCCTCGCCATCTTGGTCGGCATGTTCCAGGGCGGCGTCCAGGCACTCTCGCGCAGCTATTTTGGAAAGATCATCCCCAAGGAGCGTTCCAACGAGTATTACGGCTTCTTTGATATCTTTGGTCGGTACGCTTCTGTTATGGGAACTCTGCTAGTATCTGTCGTGACCTCGCTCACGCATGATCCTTCTTTAGGAGTGCTTTCCATCGGGATCTTGCTGGTTGTGGGCTTGGTCATGCTAGTAAAGCTCTCCCGAATGCAGGCGGCGCGCGCATAAGACGTCCGGCCTGTATCCCGCGGCACGCATCTCACGCACCGGCCGCCGGCGGACACGTACCACCTACGAGGGTTTGGCTGGCGTCAGTAAAGCCCTCCGATTTTGTAGAAGGTGGAGAACATGGGCACAAAACAACAGGTTTCTAAAACGGCGGCCTCCGCACGGGAAAAGGTCGCGGGCGCGGGATGGTCGCGTGATCCGCATCATATTGCGCGCGTGGGGATGATCGCCGCCGCGTATGCAGCGTGCACGCTGATCACCATGATGTTCTTGGGGAGCCTCGCATGGGGTCCCGTGCAGTTCCGCGTGAGTGAGGCGCTGTGCGTGTTGGCGCTTTTTACCCCCGCGGCGGTTCCCGGGCTCACCCTGGGCTGCATCATCGCCAACGTTGCCAACATCGCGCTCTCGGGGACTGGCATGCTCGGCATGCTCGATGTGGTGTTCGGCTCACTTGCCACGTTCGCCGGTGCGCTGTTCACCTGGAAAATGCGTGAGCGCCCGCTCATTGCGCTTGTCGGCCCCGTGCTCGCGAATGCGCTGATAGTCCCCGCGTACCTGCCGTTGCTCCTGCAGGGAATCGGCTTCTATACTATTCCGTTCACGTCCATCTCGCTTGATGGCGCCTATCCGTTCATGTATGCCTTCGGGTTGGTGACCACCGGCTTGGGCGAAGCGGTTATCATGTACGTGTTGGGGTACCCGCTCTCGCGCTCTCTGGCAAAAACACCGTTCATCAAGCGCGAACTTGCTCAGGTGGGTACAACTAGGTAATAGATGCGGAAGAGGCGTCGCGTTCCCTCACCAACTGCGCGGTGCGCAGATGTCCTCCCGTGAGTTTCCGGGGAGGGGGCTGCATGAATCCGACAATCGTCATTCCGAGTTACTGGGCGGGCGGACCCGCCGAGCTCAAGTCGCCGGGGGCGTACGACCATTCGTCGGACCTGTCGGCCTCCCGCCCCGAACTTGATCGCTGCTTGGCTTCTCTCGAGCAGGTCCGTCATCTTCCGCGCGTCATCGTGCTGCTGGTATGTCCTCAGCAGGAGACCGAGCGCATCGCGCATCGCGTACGGGACATCATCGATGAGCACCCTACGGTCGACGTGACCCTCGTCACCAATCGCGAGGCATCGTTCATCATGGATCGAGTGAGCCAGATAGCCCCCAATGTGCGCGGAGAGACTGTCTCGCTGCGAGGGTACGGTGCCATACGCAACATGGGTCTTGCCTGCGCGGCCATTCTCGGCCACGACGTGGTGGTGTTCTTGGACGACGACGAAGTGGTTCTGGCGCCCGACTTTATGGACAAGGCCCTGTACGGGTTGGGGCACGAGACGCGTCAGCGTCTGCCCATCCTGGCCAAGAGCGGCTTTTTTACAACAAGGCTGGCTCTCCCCTGGCCGACACCGGCAAGAAAAACGGAATCACCTATCGGTGGTGGACCAAGCGTATCGAGTTCAACCGCTGGATGGAGCGCGCCCTTGCGGGGACGCGCATCTCGCG
>ENA-OPZN01000075-OPZN01000075.1-human-gut-metagenome-genome-assembly--contig:-NODE-75-length-40212-cov-3.147412_pt1 | contig 40212 bp, 38 predicted proteins | sample MGYA00242483_ERZ504503 | MGnify/ENA primary metagenome ERZ504503 (study PRJEB26092, sample SAMD00036285) | human gut metagenome | host: Homo sapiens | study: EMG produced TPA metagenomics assembly of... | reverse complement strand
TTTAAGTTCAAAATCGATCTGCCCTGTGACGGGAAATAGAGTACTCAAAAAATACGTCCATCATCCAGATATGCTACCTGTTCCACTTCCAGGACAGGCAGGACCTGATCACCTATATCCAGCCACTTTTTTTTCCTGTTCTGTAGGCATGTCTGCCCTGGCGATCCGATGGGCACTTTGTATCTTTAAGCCCAGATCATTTTCCAAATAGGAATAAATAGAACTTTTTACTACATCTTCCGTAATACCTGTAATAAAATCCGTAGGCATGTAGGTGTATTCTACTACATAAGGTTTCCCATCCACCAATCTGGTACGGCATATATAGCAGACAAAAGCATTTTCTGCCACCTGCAGTTTTTCTGCCACTTCTTTACTTGCTTTTTCAGTTCCAAATTCATGGACATCCGAAGATACCTTCCGTCCTGCCTGGTCTTACTAAATCCACTGAACTGACCGGATTTTGAAAAGCCCACCTGGTCCGTCATGCCCGGAGCCACGGCTTTTACAAAGGTTCCTGCACCCCGTCGTTTTGTGATCAGACCTTTTGCTACCAGAAGCTCCATTGCCTCTCTTATGGTAATACGGCTGGCATCATAGATCTTACACATTTCCATTTCCTGTGGCAGTCTTGTATCCGGCGGGTAAGTTCCATCTTTAATTTTCTTCTGTATCTCTTCCGCGATCATCTCATATTTATACATGATATATAAACTCCTCTTCCTGTCTCGTCACGTATGTCATATCATTTTATAAATAAATTATAACTTACCAATTATAAAATTACAAGGAAACCACTTTTTTATTTTATGCATTTGTATCCTCTGTTTTTTCAGCAGGCACTACCGGTTCTCCCGGATATTCGATTACATAAAATTCATATCCATTGATCACCCTGGTAGTACCATATACATCTTTTCGTTTGAAACCGCTTCCATAGTTAGCATGAACATGACCATGTAAAAAGTACTTTGGATGATATTTATCCATCAGGTCTAAAAATGCCTTAAATCCGCGATGGGGCAGATCTTCCATATCATTTAACTTATATGCCGGGGCATGGGTCACAAGGATATCAAAGCCTTTGTGGCGCCACAGCTTCCACCAAAGTTTATGAATACGTTTCCTCATCATCTTCTCTGTGTACTGATTAGGTGAGTCCGGTATATATTCCATGGAACCTCCCAGTCCCAGAATACGGACTCCCTTGTATACAAAAATATCATCATCAATACAAATGCAGCCTTCCGGCGGTTTGTATTCATATTTTGTATCATGATTTCCCTTTACATACAATAAAGGGGCATGGCACAGAGTTGCAAAAAAAGTAAGATATTCAGGTTCAAGATCTCCACAGGAAATGATCAGATCAATATCTTTCATCTGCTCCGGGTCATAGTATTCATACAACAGCTTTGATTCCTGATCAGCAAATATCATTATGTTCATTTATTCATTCTCCATCTCTGTCTGCTCCGTTGCCTTAATGCCCTGAAGCTGCATCAGTTCCTGGGCGCGCTCATTCATTTCCCCGATCTTTGGAATATAGCCAACTACATTTTGCGCCAGCCAGTTCATAGTAATGATCTCCTCTGCATTTAAGCTCTTGCCCTGGGTGCATTTGGCGCTTCCATCCTGGGCATAGATCAGTCCGTCAAATGGATGGAAGCTGCCGGCACGAATGGAATTTTTCAAAAACTCGATCAGCCGCCTGGTACCATTTGGCATATTTTCAGAACAGATCACATCGATCACATCCGCTGACATACCCCACCAGTAGTTTACTGCTTTCTTGCCTTTCATGGCTTCGATCTCTTCTGTACTCTTAAATGCAAGACGGATGATCTGCTCATAGAATTTACCCCAGTGCCATACCGGCATAGCAAGGTTTGTCACTGTTCCATCTTCATTTTTCCGATACAGACCATATTCCCTGGACGGATGGTCCGGATTGATCATGTCATGGCCGGAAATATAATGGATCCCTTTTTCATGTAAAATATCTTCTGTATGCTGCGCCTTTTTCCTTCTGGCCCATTCCAGATGTACTTCCACATAAGGATTAACCATTCTTGCACCAAGGGCAAAGGCATTGATATCAGCTAACATTCCATAGGTAGGCTGCTCTGCAATATATCCCAGCCTGTCTTCCCTGGACAGTGCTGCCGCGATCGCTCCCATAAGGAATTTTGCCTCATACATTCTTGCATAGTAATTGCTTACGGAAGAATAGGACATATTAATGGAACAGTTGTAAAATTTAATATCCGGATAAAGAGCCGCCGAACGGACGCTCTGTCCTAACATCCTGGAAGTAATAGTAAAATAATGGTACAGCCGGCTTTTGCCTCTTTTTCAATAGCCTCCGCCACCGCTTCCTCTGTATCTGCCTGATCTACTACCATAGTCGTCAGTTTTCCGGGGAATGCCTGTTCCAGATACATTCTTCCCAGTTCATGGCCATAGATCCACCGGGAAGTTTCTGCTGTTCTTCCATAGATAAATCCCACTTTCAGACCGCTTGGTATCTCTTCCTGAGGCAGGAACCATTTTAAGATGGCCGGTTTTTATCTTCCTCTACTTCCTGGGGATCTTGGATCAGTTCGATCTTATTTCCTCTGTTGGCCAGCTGGATCTCTTCCCAGATACGCATCAACGCCCGGTACATTTCTCTTTCTGTCTGGCCTTTTACATTGTCATATCCATAAACTTCAATATAAACCAGAAAGGCATCTCCCTCTGTAAGCTTTAAGCGGTCTCCATGAGCCATGGAAAAGGCTTTGGCAAAGCGTCCATAGGCAGATCTGAAATATACACGGTCCTCTTCTTCCCACACCTGATCCGGCTTCATTCCCATCAGTTTCAGAAGTTCTTTGTATCTTCCTTCCTTGCTGAACCACACATCACAGTTAGAAGAAACCTTATAAAAATCCAGAAATTCATAATACAGACGGTTTTCCAGATCATCCGTCCTTTTAGGGATCAGACGGGTCACCGTTCCGGGAATGCTGTAAGCACCCAGGTATTTCATAACACTGACTCTCTTATTTCCCTCCTGGACATAGAACCGGTTCATAAATTCATAGGCCACAATAGGATCCTGAATTCCGTCCTCTACCTGATGATTGTAAAGATTTAACCATTTGATCCCAAATTCAGACCGTTCCGGCAAAAGAGGCATAAAGTTGTTGGCAAAGGAATTGGACCGTTCCGCAGTCTTGGTTCCCACCAGTTTTGCCAGCGGAATGTCCATCGTTCCAAGGCTTACTGTGGATACAATATCCGTATAGGATAAAACATCATCCAACACCGGCAGATACGGGTATTCTCCCTTTGCCACTGCATCCTGATATTGTTTTTTACCAAGTTTTAACGCTGCTCCATATTCTGTATCCGACATAGCTACCTCCCCGTTTCCCTGATGTATATTCATGCATTATAGTAAGTTATTTTTGCTTATGCTCATTATAGCCTCAGGACTACTGTTGCGCAAGACACTTACCATTTATTTACAGTTAAACATGTGTTATACTTTTTTAAGAAGCACCGCAACATGTACAAACCGAAAGGAGTTCCCACCCATGGAAGACCGTTTAGCTGTTATCAGCTGCATTATAAGTGACCCACAATCTGTTTCCGTTATGAATGAAAAACTTCATCTCCACGCCTCTATGATCATTGCCAGACTGGGAGTTCCCTGTAGGGAATACGGTGTATCCGTAGTCAGTGTTGTGCTCCATGGTACCCAGAATGAGATCAGCTCCTTTGCCGGAGACCTTGGAAAAGGGTAAAAGGGGTAAAGGTAAAATCCATTCAGGTGCCGGTAAACAGTACATCTGATTAAAAAAGCTGCGGACTCTCACATCCGCAGCTTTCTTAATCCCTTTAATATCTCTTCTGCCTTAAACAGCATATCTTCAATGGTAATGCCCTTAGGCTTTCTCTCCACATAGTGGAACACAGGCACTTCTCCCGGTACCAGTTTTAAGGCGCCGCCATAGGAATTTACCAGATCCGGTATTCCTCCTACGTTGATCTTGGCCTTCTGGTACATGGTCAGCTTTACTTCTTTTTCTTTTACTAAAACCTCGGTCACATAGCACTTATGGGCCAGCGCACGGACTCTGGCGATGACCAGAAGATTTTCCACACTTTTTGGTATATCCCCCAAAGCGGTCCAGCAGCTCATCCTGCATATCCATGTATTCATCTTCTGTCTCAATGGCAGAGATCCTCTTATAAATATCCAGTTTCTGATACTCATTTTTAATATAAGCAGCCGGAATATAGGCATCAATGTCACATTCCACACTGGTAGCATAGGACTCTTCCTCTGTTTCCTCGCCCTTTAATGCCAGAACCGCCTGATTTAACATTTTACAGTAAAGGTCATATCCCACTGCTTCCATATGTCCATGCTGCTCTGCTCCAAGAACATTTCCGGCACCCCGGATCTCTAGGTCACGCATGGCGATCTTGATACCGGAGCCTAATTCTGTAAACTCACGGATAGCCTGAAGACGTTTTTCCGCCTCTTCTTTTAAAAGCTTATCCCGCTTATACATTAAAAATGCAAAGGATGTGCGGTTGGAACGGCCTACACGGCCGCGAAGCTGGTACAACTGGGAAAGTCCCAGTCTGTCTGCATCATGGATGATCATGGTGTTGGCATTTGGAATATCAAGACCTGTCTCAATAATGGTAGTGGATACTAAAACATCGATCTCCCCATTGATAAAGTCCGTCATGATCCGCTCTAACTGATGCTCATGCATCTGACCGTGGGCGAAGGTAACTACTGCATCCGGCACCAGTTTCTGTATCTTTGCAGCCACTTCATCAATATCCGTCACACGGTTGTATACATAATACACCTGGCCTTTTTCGCGCCAGCTCCCTGTTAATAGCTTCCCGGACCATTTCCTCGTTGTATTCCATTACATAAGTCTGGATAGGTGTACGGTCTACCGGCGGCTCTTCCAGTACGCTCATGTCACGGATCCCTGCAAGGCTCATATGCAGTGTTCTTGGAATAGGGGTTGCAGTCAGAGTCATAACGTCTACATTTTCTTTTAACTGCTTGATCTTCTCTTTATGGGCTACGCCAAAACGCTGCTCCTCATCGATGATCAGAAGCCCCAGATTTTTAAACTTTAAATCCTTAGAAAGCACTCTGTGAGTACCGATCACAATGTCCACCATGCCTTTTCGCAAGTCTTCCAGCGTTTTTTTCTGCTGGGACGGGGTGCAGAAACGGCTTAACATGTCAATGCGCACCGGAAAATCCTTCATTCTCTGGACAAAGGTATTGTAATGCTGCTGGGCCAGATGGTAGTAGGCACCAGATATACCACTTGCTTGCTGTCCTGAACTGCCTTAAAAGCAGCCCGAAGGGCGATCTCCGTCTTACCGTAACCAACATCACCACAGATCAGCCGGTCCATGATCTTTCGGCTTTCCATGTCCTTTTTCACTGCCTCAATGGCATCTAACTGGTCATCTGTTTCTTCATATGGAAACAGTTCCTCAAATTCCTTCTGCCACACAGTATCTCCCCCGTACTGGTAGCCATTTTGCGCCTGACGGGCTGCATACAGCTTTACCAGGTCCCTTGCGATCTCCTGGACTGCACCTTTTACACGGGTCTTGGTCTTGTTCCACTCCGTACCGCCTAACTTGTTCAGTTTCGGCTTTTTGGCATCTGCTCCGGCATATTTCTGGATGCTTTCCAGTCTGGTGGCAGGAAGATACAGATTGCCTCCATCTCCATACTCGATCTTAATATAGTCCTTAATGACCTTGTCCCGCTCTACTTTTTCAATTCCTTTGTAAATGCCAAGACCATGTTCCTCATGGACTACATAATCTCCTACTGCCAGCTCAGAGAAACTCTGAATAGCTTTTCCCTGGTAATTGCTCTTTTTCCGCCGTTTTTTCTTCTTTTCCGTGCCAAACATGTCACCTTCTGTAATGATGACATATTTGATCAGGGGATATTCAAAACCCCTGTGGATATTTCCGTAGGTAACCAGGATCTCACCTGGCGCCGCTTTATGTTCTTCCCCCTGTTCCGTCCGGACAATACGCCCGCAGATCATATTCACGCAGGTCACTGGCTAAACGGCTGGCTCTTGTCCTGGAAGCAGACAGCAAGACTACCCGGTAACCTTCTTTTTTCCACCGGGTCAGATCGCTTATAAGCATGTCAAAGCTGTTCTGATAGGAGTTGACGTTTCGCACATCAAAACTGAATTTTTCCTTTACCTTCATGCCCGGCAGCTTCTGGTCAAGACCGGTAAGCATTACAGTATAAGAACTTTGAAGCTTTGCAAGGACCTGGGTGCCTGCATAGAGAAGCTCTGTCTGCCCCGGCAGCAGATAGCCCTTTTCCAGTCGGTGGATCATGCTTTCACGAAATTCCTGCTCTACCGTCTCGCCTTTTTCCTTTAATCTTGCCGGTTCATCCAGACAGATCAGAGTATCTCCTGCCGGGAAATAGTCCAGAAATGACACAGTCTCCGGGCAGAAATACCGGATATAGGCATCCAGTCCATCCCGTTTCCAGCCTTGCCGGATCCCTTCTGTCAGTTCTTTGATAATACCCCGGATACGGGATGCTTCTTCAATCTGATGTTTGGCCCTTAAGGCTGCTTCATATTCTTTTTCTTCCTTTTCCAGACGTTCAATCCCTGCTTCTAACTGCTTTTTTGTTAAAATGGTCTCGGCTGAAGGATAAATGGTAATTTTTTCCAGCTGTTCCACAGACCGCTGGCTTTCCGGGTCGAAACTGCGGATGGAGTCCACCTCATCATCCCACAGTTCAATACGCACCGGCACTTCCTCTGTCAGCGGGAAAATGTCCACGATACCGCCACGGATGGAAAACTGGCCCATGCCGTCTACCTGGGCTGTACGCTCATACCCCAGTGCTGTAAGGCGTTCTTTCCATTCATCCAGATCCATGATCTGGCCGTTTTCCACAGTCACCGCCTGCTGCTTTAAAAATACCAGCGGCAGCAGATGATCCATAAGGCCGTCTAACGTAGTGACTACTACGCCTTCCTTCTCTTCCATCAGGTGCCGCCACACTGCAATGCGCTGGCGGGTCATCAGGTTTCCGTGGATATCCGCACTGTAAAACAGCAGATCCTTTGCCGGGTAAAGCCATACGTTTTCCGTAAAGCTGCGAAAATCATCGTAGATCTCCCTGGCTCTCTGGTCATCATAAGTCACCACCAGTTTCCAGGGAAAACCCCCGTCTTTTCCCAGCCAGTACATCAGGTGTACCTTCTGGGAATCAAGGGTTCCCGTTGCCTGGACCGGTCCTTTGCCTTTTTAACGCTTCCTGTAGATTTTCATATTCCTGTAATTCCAATAACGGATTTTCCATGTTTTCCCCTTATATCCTGTTCCATTATCATTTCAGTCTGTGTTGTATCTATTTCAACGTTTCTGTGTTCAATTATGCACAAGATATCTATTTGTGTCCATTAAACTGGTTCATAGCCGCATCTGGTCCCTCTGCGATCATGACTTCCACTGCCTCTGCCGCATCCTTAAATGCCTGTTCCATTTTCTCACGGTCTTCCTTAGAGAAACGGCTGAGTACATAATCTGCCAGATCCATTCTGGGGGGCTTGTCACCTACGCCTACCTTAATTCTCGGAAACTCCTGGGTTCCCAGATGGGCAATGATATTTTTGATACCATTATGACCGCCTGCACTGCCTTTCTTGCGGATACGCAGCTGACCTACATCCAGACTGATATCATCATATATAACAATGATATGCTCTGGGTCCACTTTATAGAAATCTGCCGCTTCTCTTACGCTCTCACCGCTTAAATTCATAAAAGTCTGAGGCTTTAAAAGGATCACCTTTTCCCCTGCAATGATGCCCCTTCCATAAAGTCCCTTAAATTTCTTCTCATCCACAGATGTATTTAACTTGTCCGCCAGCACATCAATGGTATCAAATCCCACATTATGTCTTGTCTTCTCATACTCCCTTGTAGGGTTTCCCAATCCTGCTATGATATACATAAATATTTTCCTTTCCAAAACACGCCTGAAAGCGCTAGATTCCACCCTATAGGGGTATCTAACGCTCATTTTAATTAGTCGTTCACTTATTCTAGCAGATATAGCTTTCTTTTACAAGCCGTGATATTTCACATCTCTTTACATCCTATTTTCATACTTACATTTCACTTCCGGCCAGCGTCTCCAATGCCCGCTCTTTTGTAAACAGTCCGCAGGCTACCAGACGTTCTACCACCTGCTCCTGGCGTTTTTCCGCCAGCTCCAGATTGACAGTGGGGGAATATTTAGACGGTGCATTAGGGACGCCTGCAAGAAGTGTGCTTTCGTAATCTGTCAGGTCTTCCGGCTCTTTTCCGAAATAGCCTTCGCTGGCATCTTTGATACAATAATATCCGTTTCCGAAATAAATGGTATTTACATAAAGCTCTAAAATCTCATTTTTACTGTAATCCCGCTCCAGTGCAAAAGCCATAAATACCTCTGCTACCTTACGCTCCATCTTCTTTTCCTGGGTGAAATACAGATTTTTTGCCAGCTGCTGGGTAATGGTACTGCCGCCTTCTACAAAGCGTCCGGCCTTTACATCATTGACCATGGCTCTTGTAATGGCAATGGGATCAATACCAATATGTCCGTAAAATCGGTGATCTTCCACAGAGAGGACTGCATCCGTATACGTTTCCGGAAGATCAGAAAATACAGTATAGCTTTCCTTGGACCGTATCTCGCTTACCTTATCTTTCAGGCTGACCTGGGCAATGGCATCCTTATACATATCATAGCCGCGGATACCGATGGTCACTGCAAAATACATAACCACTGCACAGAGCACAGCTGTTACTCCTTTAAGCCAATTAAACGCTGCACACTTCTTTTCCCGGTGTTTCCTGCTGTATTGTATTTTCCATTGTCTTTTGTCCTCATCTGCTCACCTTCTCTCCCGTGCTATATACTCAGGCCCACGCAATTATGCAAGCGGGTTTCTCTCCTATGCTCAGACCCACGCGCTTATGCGCTCTACTGCCTGCTATCGCAGGCGGGGTCTTCATTAACCGCTCGTGAAAAACAAATGTCTGCTTCGCAGCCGCTTGTTTTTCTCTTCACTGGTTATAGTATAGCACATCAGTATAAGCAAGTCTTTGAGGCTCCCTTAAAGAACTCTGACTAAAATCTGACTATTTCTAACGTTTTTCTAAAGAAGTATGGAAATAATTTGAAAACTGCATCTGGGCATCGGAAAGGGCCTCTTTTGGGGTCACAATTCCGGTATAAGCATTCTTAACTGCCAGTCCCAGGATGCTCAAAACTTACGCTCATCAAAGGGTACAGAAAGCTCCGCCGGAGCCGGTTCCCTTTTGAAATGGGGAAGCAGTGTCTGGTAAGCTTCAGCCATGGATAGTTATGTAAAACCTCATAATTATCATAGGTCCTGCGGCATGGGGATGTACTTCCCAGTAAAGCCGATGCTGAACAAAGCGGCTCACTGCACATCCATTTAATAAAAGAAAGGGCATCCTTCGGCCGCTTACAATATTTAGAAACACCTAAACTGCCGCCGCCAAGCACCGGGTTATTTCCCGGCATCATAGAGTACCCTACATTTCCTACTACATGGGAACTGTGAGCCGACAGGTCACTGGCATAGTTGCTGTACAAAATGGACATGGCAAAATTTCCTTCTGCAAACCGCCTTGCAGTCTGGGTCCACCAGCCACAGTACTCCGGCGATGTACAACGCCGCAGCTGTACTAACTCCGCAAGAGCCTGCTGGCACTGCAGGGAGTCTAAATGGATCTGTCCGTCCGCACCGTACAGGTTTTCCTGAATGGCAAATAATCTTGCCAGAAACTCAGAACCAGCCACACCGGTAGAGCCCAGTGTAATCGTCGATCCATAAGGAACCGGTGATGAGGGTGTCAGATCTCTTGTGAAAAATGCAGCGATCCTGTTATATTCCTCAAATGTCTTCGGCGGCTGCAGTTCTTCATGGAACTGCTCAAAATAGGTCCGCTTGCAGATAGGGCTTTCAAACAGGTCCTTCCTATAATAAAGAATCTGCACGCTGGGCGTAACCGGCAGCGCATAGATCTGACCATGTACCCGGCAGTAATGCTCCGGAACTCCTTCCACGTACTGTCCCAGGCTGTTTTCAATATTTTCATCGATCTCTGACAATGGCCGGAGAAGCTTCTGGGCAAACCAGGAAAGCCAGGTCACATCCAGTCGCAGGATATCAAAACGGGAGGTTTCATCTAACGAGTTAAATGCCTCATAGATTTCATCATAAGAGAGAATGCACACATTTACATCAATTCCCGTTTTCTGGGTAAACAGTCTGGAAAACGTTTTCATAATATAAGCTTCCGGGCTGTCCAGAGTTACAATATTTAATGGCTGGGTACTTTCCGGCTTTCGGATATTCACGAACCAGTTCTGAAATCCGTCTCCCGGGATCATCCAATTGGCATGTCCCTCTGTCCCGACATTATCCGGTATTTTTTCTGATGCCGTATTTTCTTCCGTTGCACTTTCCTGTGCTGTGCTTTCTTCCGCACCGGACTCCTCTGCCTTTCTGATCAGCATCTTTGCCGCCCTTTTTCCTAGCTGGCGGTAATTCATTTCATATTTAATAAAGTCATTTTCCGGAATGGTAAACAGCGGCGCCACCGTATAGATATCCGGTGAGCCCTCTTCTTTTCCATAAAAAGTGGTACACATATCCTTGGCACTTTCTGCAAATCCATAATTGGATATAAAGAATGCCTGGGGCAGTGTTCCGTTAAATATCTGCATGATATTCTGGTATTTTCTAAATGAGTCTGTCCAGATCTGGATCACCTGGCAGGTAGAACCTTCCATCATGGTCAGAAAGCCCCTGCAAAAATCCTTTTCACTGGAATAATCCGGATTTCCTGTAAGCAGGCAGATGCTGCGATACCCCGCCTGCAGTGCTTTCTCTGCCATAGCCTGTCCCGCTTTTTCATAATCAAACCCAATAAAATCAGAAGGGAAACCTGTTTTCCGGTCTACAAAAAGTACCGGAATATCCGAGCCATTATTCTGGGCCGGTTCCATTTCCCCAAAGATCCCATTATTTTTATAGATCGCCGCCTCGCTGGCAGTTCCCGCTACTGCGGAAATGCAGGCGATCCCCTTTACCTGCTTCACTTTTGCCTCTGAAAATGCAGTCGCTTCACTTTCCGGTGAATTTTCATTGGTCAGATGGCGGGATACAAGATAACCATGTTCCTGGGCATAGTCTTTAAAACTGAAATAAAAATCTTCATACTGCCTTGCCCGGGAATCCGGCATGATCAGAGCCAGGCAGTCATTGGTTCCCTTGCGCAGCAAAGCTGCTCTTTCATTTGGAACATAGCCCAATTGCCTTGCAGCTTCCATTACCCGGCGTATTTTGTCACTGCTTACGTTCCCTTTACCATTTAATACATTGGAAACCGTTCCCTGGCCACGCCGGCCTTCTTTGCAATATCTTTAATGGTTGCCATATGTGTTCCTCCTGATATACGGTGCTGGTGTGGTCTGCATTTTACTGTCAGGTCCACTCTATGACCGGACCTTCGTTGCTGCTCTCACTTGTATTAACTATAACATATATCTTAAGAAATCACAATTCTGCCCCAGAAATTGAACCTTGTTCAATCGTATTCCCTGTAAAGAAAATGTAAAAAATGTATAGCATAGGTAAAATTGTTAAAGTAACATGTAAATTCAAAATATTTATTGTGCAAAAAATCAAAATAATATTTGACACGTTTCAATAATGATGCTATAGTGAACTTAAGAGCAAATCACAGACCTTAAAAAGTCTATCAATGCGAACAAAAAGGAGGAGTATCATGAAAAAGAAACTCGTACTTGCATCATCTGCCTGTTTAGTAGCCTCTGCTATGGCATTAGGCGGCTGCTCCGGCGGTTCCAAACCAGCCGAAACCAGCGCAGCAGCTGAAAAATCTGAGGCAGCAGCCGATGCAACCACTGCAGCAGCTGAAGGCGGTTCATCTGACGCAATGCACCTGTCATTCTACTACCCAGTAAACGTAGGCGGCGATGCTGCAAAGCTGATTGAGAAGATCTGCGCAGACTTCAATGCTGAAAATCCTGACATCGTTGTAGATCCTGTTTATACCGGAAACTACGATGATACCGTTACAAAGATCCAGACTGCTATCCAGGGAGGCACACCACCAGATGTATTCGTAAGCCTTGCTACCCAGCGTTTCACAATGGCTTCCACCGGTATGGCAATGCCATTAGATGACCTGATCGCAGCAGACGGAGACGAAGGAAAAGCTTACATCGACGATTTCTTAAGCGGCTTCATGGAGGACTCCTACGTAGACGGCAAGATCTACTCCATCCCATTCCAGAGAAGTACAGAGATCCTTTTCTATAATAAGGATGCATTCAAGGAAGTTGGCCTTGATCCTGAGAAAGCACCTGCAACCTGGGACGAACTGGTTGAAGACGCAAAACTGCTCACCAACGAAAACCGTTACGGTGTTGGTATCGCATTAAACTCCGGTTCTGCACAGTGGACCTTCACAGGCTTCTGCTTACAGAACAGCAAGAATGGTGAGAACCTGATGGCTGAAGACGGAAAATCCGTTATGTTCGATACTCCAGAGAACGTAGAAGCACTTCAGTTCTGGCTTGACCTTCAGAACAAGTACGAAGTAATGGCTCCTGGCATCGTACAGTGGACCGATCTTCCTACTCAGTTCTTAGCTGGCGAAGTAGCTATGATCTATCACACCACAGGAAACCTGGCAAACATCAGCAAGAACGCTACCTTTGATTTCGGTACCGCATTCCTTCCAGGAAATGCACGTCAGGCAGCTCCTACCGGCGGCGGAAACTTCTACATCTCCAATGGTATCTCTGAAGACCGTGTACAGGCAGCTTGGAAGTTCATCAAGTTCGCTACTGAGCCAGAGCGCGCAGCACAGTGGGCACTGGATACAGGTTATGTAGCAACCAGACAGTCCTGCTTCGATCTGGATATCATGAAAGAATACTACGACAAACTGCCTCAGGCTAAGATCGCTTACGAGCAGATCCCGATCTCCAAGCCAGAGCTTACTACTTACAACGCAGCAGAGATCTGGAGAGTCTTAAATGACAATATCCAGTCTGCAGTAACTGGTGACGCAACTGCTGAAGAAGCATTAAGCGCAGCTCAGGAACAGGCAACAGAAGTTCTGTCTGAGTATCAGTAGGATAAAATGATACTTTTGAAATGAAGTTGGTGCTGTCGTGCTTCACGGCAGCGCCAATTTGTTTCATATTTTTACTGTTCTCTCGAAATCTGATAAATGGGGAATAAAAGATGAAAACACATACAAAAAAGCAGCGTGAACTGCGAAACACTCTCATAGGATGGCTGTTGGTAATGCCTTCCCTGATCTTTATGGCAGCCTTTACTGTATGGCCGGTCTTTCGGAGCATCTGGCTCAGCCTTACAAAATATAAGCTCGGTATGAGCGCACCGGAATTTATCGGTCTGAAAAACTATATCAGTCTGGCCGGATCTTCTCTTTTCTGGAAAGTAATGGGAAATACGCTGTTTTTTGCGTTGATCACCATTGTTCCCAGTATGGTCGTTGGCCTGTTTTAGCAACCTTAGTCAACCGTAAAAGCCGTCTCATCGGTTTTGTCCGTACTTCCTATTTCTATCCGGTAGTTATGCCTATGATCGCTATTGCAAGTATCTGGATGTTTATTTACATGGCAAAAAACGGCTTACTTGACCAGATGCTCATCAGCATGGGCCTTCAGCCTATGAATATCTTATCCAGCAAGAAGACCGTTCTTCCGGCTATGGCCTTTATGTACGTCTGGAAAGAAGCCGGATACCTGATGGTATTCTTCCTTTCCGGTATCCAGAGTATTTCCACCGATGTAAATGAGGCAGCCCGCATTGACGGCGCTAACTCCTGGACCATTTTCCGCAAGATCACTTTACCTCTTCTTGCACCAACCTTCCTGTTTGTATCCACCATTGCTCTGACCAACAGCTTCAAGCTGGTGGACCATGTAGTCATTATGACAGAGGGCGCTCCAAACAACGCTTCCACACTGCTTCTGTACTACATTTACCAGCAGGGATTTACAAACTTCAACTACGGCGTATCTTCTGCACTGACAACGGTTATGCTGCTTCTGCTCATGGTAGTAGCACTTCCTCGTTTCTTAAGCCAGGACAAGAAGATCCAGTACAACTAAAGGAGGCCTTACACCATGCAGAAAAAACATTTGATCGGTGCCGGGATCACCGCATTTTCCGTTATTTTAGGCCTGCTTTGGCTGATCCCACTTATCTGGCTGATCGGAACCGCATTTTCCGTTCCATCCTTCCATATGACACTGTTCCCGACAACAGCGTTCACACTGGATAATATTAAATATGTATGGAATGCCATTCCATTTGGCACCTATTACATCAACACACTGACACTGGTAGTATGCACCTTTGCCGTACAGTTCTTTACTTCCACCCTGGCTGCCTATGCACTGGCAGTTCTGGATTTCAAGGGACAGGCGCTGGTATTTGCTGTGATCTTTATGCAGATCATTATCCCAAATGACGTTTTTGATCACACCAAACTTCATGACTCTGTCTGATCTGAAGCTCATCGACACCAAGATCGGTATGATGCTTCCATTCTACGGCAGTGCCATGGCTATCTTCTTACTCCGTCAGCACTTTAAATCCATTCCAAAGGCACTGGCTGAGGCAGCAAAGATCGACGGTGCCAACACCTGGCAGACCATCTGGGGTGTATACATGCCATGTGCAAAACCGGCATATCTTTCCTTTGCCGTTATCTCTGTCAGCTACCACTGGAACAACTACCTGTGGCCTCTGATCGTGACCAACTCTCCTACCAACCGTACACTGACCGTAGGACTTGCTATTTTCGCAAAATCCAAAGAGGCTAACATGCAGTGGGCCAATGTGTGTGCTGCAGCCTTTATCATCATTGTTCCGCTTCTTCTGGCCTTCTTAGTCGCTCAAAAACAGTTTATGAGCAGCTTTGTAAGCGCCGGTATCAAGGAATAAAATATCATGGCTGAACTGTAACAATAATACCCATTAAGGAGGAAAGGCATGGAATTAAATTTTACCGGAAAAGGCAGCGCTTTTTATCCTCCCTTTAAGAATACGGGAGCATACATGCTTTCCGGAAAAGCGCTTTATCTTATTGACTGCGGAGAGACCATGTTTGATGTGCTTTATCACAAACTGGACCTGGCTTCCATTGAAGATGTTTATGTTATCCTGACTCATATGCATGCCGACCACGTAGGAAGTCTTGGAACCCTGATCTCCTATTTTTACTGTCTCTTTAACAAAGCCATTCATGTAGTTTATCCACAGGAGACCATTAAGCAGCTTCTTACATTAGAAGGGATCACACCTTTAGGCTACCATTACCATGAAACACTTCCCGAAAACCCGGCCGGACTGACTGCAGTTCCCGTGGAAGTGAAACATGCACTGGATATGAAATGCTACGGCTATGTTTTAAGTGATGGAACAGAAACTATTTACTACAGCGGCGACTCCTCAGAACTGCCGGAAGATATCAGAACCCGCTTCCTTGCAGGAGAGATCGGCCGCATCTACCACGACACCAGCACCCACGATTCACCAAATCCATCCCACTGCTACTACGGCAAGATGGAGAAATGGATCCCCCGGGAAGAACGCCACAGAGTATACTGTATGCACCTTGACAGTCCCTGTGAGGATATGTTGAAAGAGAAGGGCTTTAGTATTGTGGAAGTTGTAGAAGGATAAATCCACAAACGCAGAGACGTTAAAAAGGCGGTCCGGTTTCGATAACCGGATCGCCTTTTCGTATACTCTCTCCTCAGTTCAAAATACAGCAAAATCCCCTGGATTGTTAAAACATTCAGATAGTCACTTCACAATACATATTGATATACTCTTCAAATCTTGGCAACGCCAAAGTCAGTTCCCCATGTCTTGAACCATCAACTACACCTCTCTCCATAAGACGTTTCCGATACGTATTTAAAAGTTGCGGTGATACTCCCAAACTTTCCCGTATGTCACCTGTTTTATTTACTCCCTGAGAAATAATATAAACGATTTTGCGGTCCAGTTCTGATAACTCACTCCATATTTTTTCATAAGCATAAACCGTCAGTTCTTCATCAAATTTTGGTAAAATATCGTCTATAGTCCCATCATTTTCCCATTTAAGATATCCAAGTATCTGAAATGCAAATGGATATCCTTTTGTGAGCCGCGCCATGGAAGCTGCCTCTTTAGGCGGTAGTCCAAATACAGTTCTGTAACTGGTAGTCATAGCCGGAATGCTTAATGGTTCCAGAAATATTTTGGGAGCGCGGTATAAAAATGTCAGGCTTTTTTCATTTTGAAGATTGCTGATATTATCATATAATCCAGCCATTACAAGATAGACCGGATAATTTTTGTAATGTAGATCTGAAAATTACTTACGAAAAGTTTTACATATTGATTATTAATGATCTCATCAAATAAATAAAAAGTACTTTTTTCCCCTGTTCTTTTACCTTTTCCAAAATATCACGCAGCATTGTCTCTTTATCTAATGTATCCCGTTCTTTATTGAAAGCAATTTCCGCAATCCCAATATTAATATTAATTCCCAAATCTATCCCCCGGATCTTCAGAATTCGGTTTAATTCCGATACCGCCCCTGAAATCAGATCCATATCTACACTTAAACGCAATACGATCCAGTCTTCCTTTGCATTATAGTGATCTCCTATCACTGCAAGAGAAACTGTCTTCCCAGAACCTCGAACCCCGGCGATCATATAAACCATATTAGACGGATTTTCCATATCAAAGGTATTTATGATCTTTCCAATCTGATCTGTACGGGAAATAAATTCTACCGGCTTCTGCCCAAAAGTCAGTGTAAATGGATTTCTCCTTTCATACGTATTCCTCCACATCTATGTTTATTTGTATTTATTTATGTTTATTTGTATTTTTCATGTTTATTTATGTTTATTTTAATTTATAAATATATTATACCCACATTAATGCAAAAAACAAGGTCTGCATTCAAAAAGATCCCCCTGGCATATTCAAAATACGCCAGAGGGATCTTTCTCCTTCACAAATGATACATTTTTACTAAATATTTTCCAAATATTACTTTTGCAAAACAGCACTGCTTTATAATGACGTTCCAGTGTCACTAACAGGATATTTCCAAGTACACCGATAGCCAGGATCTCTCCGATCCCTACAGTCAGCATGGCATATGGGATCAGGTCTGTAGAACCATATGCATAGCGCAGTACCCATGGAACAATAATGGTGTTGGAAAGGATCGGTGGAACACATACCAGCCATTTGTTCTTCTTTCCAAGATAGTAAGAACCAACTGCTCCAATCAGAGTTGCAATGCTTCCGAACACTACATCCAGTGATGCTGCACCGCAGAGCAGGTTAGCAAGAAAGCAGCCAATGGTAACGCCTGGAACTGCACTGGTTAAGAAGTAAGGCAGCACGCATAATACTTCTGAGACTCTGAACTGGATCGGACCAAAAGCGATCGGCGCAACGATCATGGTCAAAACCACATAAAGGGCTGCGATCAGCGCACTCTGGGTAATAAAGCCAGTTCTTGATTGGTAATACTGTTTGTTCATTTTTCAATTCTCCTTTAGTTTTGTTTTACGAGTGGAAGGTCACGAACACTCGATTCATTTTACGCCGGGAATCGGCGAAAGCCTTATAAGACCTTGGTTTTTCAGGCTTTGCAACGAGTAGAAGTATAGCACAGCAAAAACGCAAAATCAAGGTCACATTTTGATCATCTTTCCAAGATATAAAAGGGGGCTGCCTTAGAATCCCATCATGCTGAGTACCCCATAACATCCAATGGCGATGAGCGTAAATAAAGTTTCAATAATGGCTCTGGCTTAATCCTTTATCTTTTGCTTACTCTGCATTAAATACTTATTTTCTGAACCTTTCATTGAAACAAAAAATCTCCGGCAATGGAGATACTATATTCATACCTGCACTGTCGGAGATTTAAATATACTGCTAGTTTATCTTATTTATCCTTCCAGGTTCTCTGCGATCTTACGTGCTACATACACGCCGCTTGCAGATGCATGGGAAAGGGAATGGGTCACGCCGCTGCCATCACCGATGATATAAAGTCCTTTGTGACGGCTTTCCAGGTTCTCGTCTACATCTACTTCCATGTTGTAGAACTTAACTTCTACACCATAAAGCAAAGTGTCATCATTTGCAGTTCCCGGTGCGATCTTATCCAGGGCATAGATCATTTCAATGATGCCATCTAAGATACGTTTTGGAAGAACAAGGCTTAAGTCGCCAGGTGTTGCAGAAAGAGTAGGCACAAAGGTATTTTCCTCAATACGCTTTGGAGTGCTTCGTCTTCCGCGGATCAGGTCACCGAAACGCTGTACGATAACACCACCGCCTAACATATTAGATAGACGGGCAATGCTTTCGCCATAGCCGTTGCTGTCCTTAAACGGCTCTGAGAAGTGCTTGGAAACTAACAGTGCAAAGTTGGTGCATTCTGTCTGCTTTTCCGGATCCTCGTAGCTGTGGCCGTTTACAGTAACGATGCCATTGGTATTTTCATTTACAACAATGCCCTTAGGGTTCATACAGAAAGTACGTACATTATCCTCAAACTTCTCTGTACGGTATACGATCTTGCTTTCGTACAGTTCGTCTGTTAAATGGGAGAACAGCACTGCAGGAAGCTCTACGCGCACGCCCAGATCCACACGGTTGGACTTGGTTGGGATATCCAGTTCCTTACAGATATGTTCCATCCACTTGCTGCCGCTTCGTCCTACAGATACGATACACTTCTCGCAGTCATAAGACTTGTCATTGCTCCATACTCTGTATCCGCCATTTTCCAGGCACTCAATATGACTTACAGGAGACTCAAAATAGAAGTCCACATGCTCTTTTAACTCATCATATAACTGGCCTAATACAACCAGGTTGATATCGGTTCCCAGATGACGTACAGAAGCATTTAACAGCTTCAGACGGTTCTGTAAACAGACTTTCTTTAAATTAGTTCCGGCTGTAGAATACATCTTGGTGCCTTCGCCGCCGTGTGCCATGTTGATGTCATCTACATACTGCATCAGCTCAGTAGCAGCCTTCTTACCAATATATTCGTACAAAGTACCGCCAAAATCATTGGTAATGTTATATTTACCATCAGAGAATGCGCCAGCGCCGCCGAAACCGCTCATAATAGAGCAGGACTTACACTTAATGCAGGCTTTCACCTTTTCACCGTCGATTGGGCAGTGACGCTTCTTTAATGAATATCCGGAATCAAATACAGCAATCTTCTTATCGCTGCACTTCTTCATCAGCTCATAAGCAGAATAAATTCCGCCAGGACCGGCCCCCACAATAATTACATCATATTTCATTCTCAAAACTCCTTTTACGGTAAACATATTGATTTATAACGTTTCGCTCCCATTCCCATAAAAATGGGCTACCTTTCCATTTTACCGTGTTTTGAGAAAAACTACAATAACAAATCCCCTTAAACCGCTTAAAAACAGGAAATACACTCAGGAACCAGGGCTTCCCCGCAGTGTTCCCTTACATAAGCCCTTAAGCGCTCTGTATCAGCTTCAGAAACGCCCCATACATCTGCCTGGAGTACCAGTTTATTGCCTTCGCCGTAGCGGACATAGGCTCTGCCTTTGTAACACCGTCTGCGCTCTCTAAAGTCTGCTCCAGCTTATAAAGATCTAAGAACTTTCTGCCGGTAAGACCTTCCCGCATCACAGTGCGTCCGCCCTGTTCCATAAATTCCAGGCGCCGTCCGGCATCGATACGTGCTTCCCTTCCTGTCTGGTACAGCATTCCCGGTCCATAAGGATTGGTGATCTTATCACTCCATCCAAGGGTAGGATGATCCATGATATACAGCTTGCCCCAGGCTCCAAATGGCTGTTTGCGGCAGCTTTCATCCAGTACATATGCCTTTACCTGTTCATTTTCATCCACTCCCGGGATCAGCTCACAGCCGGCTGCTTCGTTGACTTTTCCTGCTTCTATATGATAATGCAGCGGGAACAGATCTACAGAAAGACGGTTTTTCAGGTTTGCCGCCTGTCCTTCCTCTTCCATAGCTGCCACGATCTGCTCCATAACTTTCATAAACAGCTTCAAAAGTTGTGTGTCAAACCGATTCTTCCAGTAACGCAGCTCATAATAATATCCCTTTTCATCCCACATAACCTGTAAATGGAATGGCAGAGCATCTAACTGCACCTTTTCACGTTTCACCGGCCAGCCGCCGATCTGATCGATATTTAAAATATCTCCCTGGTACTGGAAGAACATTTCATCTGCATGAAGGTTGGAAATATAGCAGCCCATGGTCTTCATGATCTGCTTTCCGGAGGTCTGGAGCAGTTCCTTTACACTTTCATCCGGCTTCTGGGTACAGCGGAAATAGTAGGTAAGGAATAATGGTCCTGCCAGTCGGTTCCAGCGGCTGTCAGTTCTTCCGCTGTGGATGCTGGTGCCTACCGTATCTTTTTCATTGCTGAACAGACCAATGCAGTAATTGAATGCAGTTAAGAACACTACATTTTCAGAAATGCCGTTTCTGCGGCAGAAGGATAACAGTCTGCCCCGGTTAATCCCCTTAAAATGTTCCTTTAAAACGCCGTCTTCTCCCTGTTCCAGGTCATGACTGTCACATCTTGCAAGGATACTCTTTCTGATCTTAAAGCCCTTCATCAGATCTGCAAAATAAGCTTCATTTTCCTGTCTGAGCCCTTTGGCATCCCGCTCTTTTTCATCTAAAATATACTCGTAAAATGTATATTTCTCCTTTTCCACCTGCTTTCCTGCATAAATAGCATTGATATCCTCAAACAGCACATTCATAGTCATGCCGTCTCCCATAATATGGGCAATATCTAAAAACAGGTAATTGGCGGACTCTGTCATATAAATGCCCGCATGGTAAAGAGGCTCATTTTCTGTATACATATATGGGCGTAAAAGTCCCTTTCTGGTCTCTTCCCACTGGGCATCGCTTAAGGTGATCAGAGGAATATCTACCTTGCGGTCATCCTTTCTAAAATTCTTGTATGCCCCTTCATGAAGCTGGATCACGCATTTTAATTCCGGATGCACATCAAACATTCTCTCTACTGCTGTCTTTAACAGGTACACATTTACATGTGGATCCAGTTTAAATAAAAATGGCAGGTTGGCTGTTGTATTTCCCCGCATTACATAGGCAAAATACAGCTGTAAATTGGTCAGTGGATAAATGTCACGGACCTCAAACTCTTTCTTTCCCTCAGCAGCACGCTCTTTATAAAGAGCTTCCAGTTTTAAAACAGAACCATGCTCTAACAGGTCATTTAAGGTCATGGAAAGCTGCAGTTTTTCATACAGGTCTGTAAGAAGCAGCACACTTCCCAAAGAATCCAGTCCTGCGCTGTAAAGGTCGGTATCAATGCCAAAACGGCTGTGGCCTAACACGGCAGATACTGCATCATAGATCTTCTGCTGGAGATCATTTTCCGGTTTATGTACATTGACCTGCTCCTCTGCCTCCTGCTTCTTCTGGCTGAAATACTGGCTGCGGATAATCTTTTTGGAAGAAGTTTTCGCAAATGGAATGTCACGCAGATGGAAACGGGCAATCTTCTTATAGGAAGGAAGTCCTTCATTGTGCTTTTTAATGATCTGAGCCACTGTTTCCTCAATGTGGTCAATGCCTGCAGCGTCTGCATACTTAAAGTTTGGATAAATCTCCGCTGCGATCATGTCATCTTCCCCATATACCAGGATATCCTCAATCAGCCGGTCGTCCACAAACAGGTTCTCCAACTGCTCCGGTGCCACATTTTCACCATTGCTTAAGATGATCAGGTTTTTCTTTCTGCCGGTAAGATACAGGAAATTCTCCTCATCTACATAGCCCAGGTCACCTGTACAAAGCCAGCCGTCCTCTGTGATCGCCTCTGCTGTCTTATCCGGCTCCTTATAATATCCCATCATAACAGAAGGGCTTTTTACCTGGATCTCTCCATCTACGATACGCACCTGGCACCGGTCTACGATCTTTCCTACAGATGCCACTTTATCCGGTCTGCTCCAGTCCGGGGATGATATTTTTGGAGAGCACTCCGACATGCCGTATCCCTGTGCAATGGAAATACCCAGACGGTTGAAATTAGCAGCCAGCTCCGGCGCCAGATAACCGCCGCCGCTGATGATCTTGTGCAGGCGCTTTCCCAGCACCTCCTGTTTAATGGAATTCATAGAACGACCTGTGTCCTGTCTGGAAAGAATAGCGATCTTATTGTAAAGGGCTTTTGCCACCATAGGCACCATACGGATCACAGTAGGCTGGAACAGCTGGATATGGGCTGCCAGACGGGCCATGTCCCGGTTCAGACACAAAACGCTTCCATAACGCATGACCGTAAATACATCACCGTTGATGCAGAATACATGGTGGATGGGAAGGATATTTAAGTAAACTTCTTTTTCAGGATGGTCTTTATCTGTGGTGCAGAAGTTATTATCCATCAGGTTGCGGTTGGAAAGCATAACGCCCTTTCCTCTGCCTGTTGTTCCTGATGTAAACAGCACCATAGCACAGTCTTCCTCAGAAACCACCGGATCGACACTGATCCCTGCATATCCCTTTAAGATCTGGTCCGAACATGGCACATGTTTTCCGTGCTGTAAGGAAATGCAGGCCCGAAGGCGTGGACATTTCTCCTTTACTGCTTCTACCAGGCCATAATGATCCCAGTCGTAAAATAAAATATCCAGGTCAGAACGGTTTACATTATCTGCAAAGGTCTCTTCATTTAACTGTACATCTAAGGGAACCACTACATTTCCGCTGGCCATAACGCCTAATAAAAATACCAGGTAATGGTGACTGCTGCTTCCCATTAATCCTACTCTTACCTTGTGGCCCGCTGCCGCGTCCTGCTCCCGCAGCCAGGCAGCTACCCCGCGGCACTGAGTTGCAAACTCATCATAAGTTACTTCATATACTACGTCATTTTCCTCATAGCGTAAAAATACCCGTCCGGCATACTCTCTTCCCGTATTCCAGACCAGGTCTCTTACTGTCTTTGTATTCTCGTATGAAATCATTGCTTTTCTCCTCATAAAACCACTTGAAAGATCTGCCAGCGGCAGCTCCCTTTCAACACATAACAACGGATCGACCCGCTCTGGCGGGTGATCGTTCATTTTATTGTACACAATGTCTATTAATGTCTATTAATAAACATTTACGCCCTAACTATAGCACAGAGACTCCCCACATGCAATGCTAATATTTTGAATTTCAAACTATTTGGCAACCAAGCCTGCATGAGTAAGCAGGGCAATAGCCCGGATTACGAATGCGGGCGGCAGTTGTGGGAGTGCCGAAGGCATGTAACAACTGGCTTTCATTTATAGCGACATAAAAATACCCCGGACCAGTCATGGCATCTGCCATATTTTCTGGTCCAGGGTATCCCTGCTGCAGCTGTCGCTGCCTTTTATCTTTTGTTTAAGGTGATCACATGATTGTGCCTGTTGTCACCAGTGGTCCGCCGCTTATGCAAGCGCTTCTTCTTCATTCTCCAGCAAAGTACTTTCATACTTATCCAGGATGATGCTTTGTATCATTTCCCTAGTACCGGAATTGATCGGATGGGCGATGTCGCGGTATTCGCCATCTGCTGCCTTGCGGCTTGGCATGGCGATGAACAATCCCTTTTTCTCCCTCAATGACTTTGATATCGTGGATCACGAATTCATTGTCTAAGGTGATGGAGACGATTGCTTTCATCTTCCCTTCTTTCTCCACCCGTCTTACTCTCACATCTGTTACCTGCATGCTTTAATACTCCTTCCGCTTCCTCCGTCAGCCCCCGTGCTGCACCCCTTCTGAAGGAATCAGAAAAAAACGGGCCGCACTATTTACTACTTATCTACAGTGTGTAGCGTTCATTCTTCTCAATAACGATCTTGATGTTATCAGGTGTTCCGATATAGGTTGTATTGGCGCGGATGGTATCCCGGCTCTCTACGATACAGTTCTCGATCACTGTATTATCACCAATATAAACATCATTTAAGATAATAGAATTCTTGATGATACAGTTATTTCCAACGTATGCCTTCTTAAAGAGGATAGAGTTTTCTACCGTACCATTTAAAATACATCCACTGGAAACAAGGCTGTTCCTAACAACTGCTCCTGGATTGTATTTTGCCGGTGGAAGATCATCGATCTTGGTATAAACATCCGGATACTGTTTGAAGAAATAATCTCTTACTTCCGGCTTTAAGAAATCCATGTTGGTCTTATAGTAAGAATCAACGGTTGCAATATTGCTCCAGTAGCTGTCTAACTTATAAGCATAGATCCTCTTTAAGTTCTTATAACGTACCAGGATATCATTTACCAGGTCGTATCTGTCTTCTGCTGCGCAGCGCTCTAACAGCTCGATCAGCTGTCTTCTGCGGATAACATAGATACCACAGGAAATGGTGGTAGCGTCAGAAGCCATTGGCTTTTCTTCAAAATCAGTGATGCGTCCGTCATCATTTAACTTAACGCATCCGAAACGGGTAACATCCGTTCCCTCTTCCATATCTTTGCAGACAACGGTAATATCCGCTTTCTTCTCAATATGGTATTCCAGAACCTTGTTGTAATCCAGCTTATAAACGCCGTCACCAGAGGTGATAACTACATATGGCTCATGGCTGTTCTTTAAGAAGGTCAGGTTCTGGTAAAGAGCATCTGCTGTACCACGGTACCAGTCTCCGTTTTCAGGAGTAATGGATGGTGTAAATACATACAGTCCGCCCTGCTTACGTCCGAAATCCCACCACTTGGAGGAACTCAGATGAAGGTTTAAGGATCTGGAGTTATACTGTGTAAATACAGCCACATTCTGAATGTGGGAGTTTGTCATATTGCTTAATGCAAAGTCAATACTGCGGTAGCTCCTGCAACCGGCATAGCAGCCACTGCTCTTTTACTGGACAGTTCCCGCATCCTCTTGCTGTTACCACCTGCTAATACGATACCGATTGCTCTCATTTCACGCCACCTGCCTTTATAATGTAATTTCCGCTTGCCAGTAATCCATCAGGATAGTCGCCTACGGTGGTCTCGCCTGCTATGGCGGTATTCTTTCCGATCTTTACGCCGTCCGGGATAATGGAGTTCTCGCCGATGGTAGCCAGGTCAAACTGATATACCTTCTGGTCATATGTACTTGGTGCGTATTCGCCAACACCGATCTGAACATCGGAACCAACTTTTACATTTTCTGCGATAATGGCCTTTTCAACGGATGTGCCTGCGCCGATGACGCTTCCCTGCATAACAATAGAGTCCTTAACAACAGCACCCTTTGCAATGGTAACGCCTGCTCCGATAACGGAGTTGATAACATCACCGTAAACTTCTGTACCTTCGCCAACGATACTGCGCTCAATGTGAGCATCGGAAGCAATGTACTGAGGCGGGATCACATCACTCTTGGTGTAGATCTTCCAGTATTCTTCATACAGGTTGAACTCAGGAATGATATCGATCAGCTCCATGTTTGCTTCCCAGTAAGAGCCAAGAGTACCTACATCCTTCCAGTAGCCATTGTACTCATATGCGAAGCTGCGGTCGCCTTTGCGTGGCAGTATGGAATGATATGTTTACCAAAGTCACATCCAGGCTCGTCCTTCATCTTGATCAGAGCCTCTTTCAGAACCGGCCAGCTGAAGATATAGATACCCATAGAAGCCAGGTTGCTTCTTGGAACAGCTGGTTTTTCCTCAAACTCTGTAATACGGTTATGTTCATCAGTGATCAGGATACCGAAACGGCTTGCTTCTTCGATCGGTACCGGCATAGCAGCAATGGTGATATCCGCATTATTTGCTTTGTGATAATCAAGCATTACTTCATAGTCCATTTTGTAAATGTGGTCACCGGAAAGGATGAGCACATACTCTGGGTTATATGCTTCCATATACTCCAGGTTCTGATAAATAGCATTGGCAGTACCGGTATACCAGTCACTTCCCTTGCTTCTTTCATATGGAGGTAAGATTGTCACGCCGCCAACATTTCTGTCCAAATCCCACGGAATACCAATTCCGATATGTGAATTTAAACGTAAAGGCTGGTACTGTGTCAGAACACCAACGGTGTCAACACCGGAGTTGATACAGTTACTCAGCGGAAAATCAATGATTCGGTACTTCCCCCCAAAAGATACCGCCGGCTTGGCTACTTTCTGTGTAAGAACGCCAAGACGGCTTCCTTGTCCGCCAGCTAAAAGCATGGCAATCATTTCTTTTTTAATCACGTTATCACCTCTTGCTGTTATATAATTTTGGTAAACATAATTATACCACAAACTTTATAAATAGTACACAAATATTTTAATATATTTTGTGTTTTTTATGCAGTTTTCCGACATTTTTCGATATCATGTTTTATATTTTACACTTTTCCCAAGATGTTGTGCCCTAAAAATCCTCCGGGCACTATATGTCCCCCGCCATTAACCAAGTGTGTTGGTAGGTGGGACATTTTTTCCTTTTCATGGCTGTACCGGGACCCTGCATTTAAAAGCGCTAGGAAAACCTGCATAAACGCATGAAAACCTTGAAACATTATGTGAAATACCTTATAATACCTTATAATATTGCATTTTTGCTTTTAGAAATTTTGTATTGGAGAAAAGGAGATATTACTCATCATGGATTTAGTTACAGTAAGAGAACTTTATAAAAATCCGGAAAAGTTCCTGGACAAGGAAATTACCGTTGGCGGATGGATCCGCAGCTTCGTGATTCCAAGGCATTCGGTTTCATCGTTATCAGCGACGGAACCTATTTCGAGACACTTCAGGCTGTTTACCACGACACTCTGGAAAACTTCGCTCAGGTTTCCAAGTTAGGCGTTGGAACCGCTATCATCGTTAAAGGTACTTTAGTTGCTACCCCACAGGCAAAGCAGCCATTTGAGATCCAGGCTACTGAGGTTACTGTTGAAGGTGCATCTGCATCTGATTACCCTCTGCAGAAAAAGCGCCACTCTTTCGAGTACCTGCGCACTATTTCACATTTACGTCCAAGGACCAACACTTTCCAGGCCGTATTCCGCGTACGTTCCCTGATTGCCTATGCCATCCATCAGTATTTCCAGGAAAAGGACTTCGTTTATGTCCACACCCCACTGATCACAGGAAGCGACTGTGAAGGTGCAGGTGAAATGTTCCAGGTTACTACTATGGATCTGAACAACATTCCAAAGAATGAAGACGGAACCGTTGATTACAAGCAGGATTTCTTCGGAAAGCCAACCAACCTGACTGTAAGCGGCCAGTTAAATGGTGAAACCTACGCTATGGCATTCCGCAACATTTATACCTTTGGACCTACCTTCCGCGCAGAGAACTCCAACACCACCCGTCATGCAGCTGAGTTCTGGATGATCGAGCCGGAGATGGCTTTTGCTGATCTGGATGATGATATGCGCGTTGCAGAAGGCATGTTAAAGTATGTTATCAAATATGTATTAGAGCACGCTCCGGAAGAGATGAACTTCTTCAACAACTTCGTAGACAAGGGTCTGTTAGACCGTTTAAACAACGTTCTCAACTCTGAGTTCGGACGCATTACCTACACCGAGGCAGTGGAACTGTTAATGAAGCACAATGACAAGTTCGACTACAAGGTATCCTGGGGCTGCGACCTGCAGACTGAGCATGAGCGTTACCTGACTGAAGAGATCTTCAAGAAACCAGTATTCGTTACTGATTATCCAAAGGAGATCAAGGCATTCTACATGAAGATGAACCCAGATGGCAAGACCGTTGCTGCTGTAGACTGTCTGGTTCCTGGAATTGGCGAGATTATCGGCGGAAGCCAGCGTGAAGATGACTATGACAAGCTGGTTGCAAGAATGGATGAGCTGGGACTTAAGAAAGAGGATTACGGATTCTACCTGGATCTTCGTAAATACGGTTCCACCCGTCATGCAGGTTTCGGACTTGGCTTTGAGCGCTGCGTAATGTACCTGACCGGTATGTCCAACATCCGCGACGTTATCCCATTCCCAAGAACTGTAAATAACTGCGAGTTATAATATCAATATACGACGCAAAGCAATCCATCTGTTTTGCACCATATGTACTCTCGAGACTCTTTTGCGCAGGTGCAAGAAACGTTTCGGGAGTATATCTATTTAAAGGAGAAATTCATGAAATTTATCCACACAGGTGATATCCACTGGGGAATGACTCCCGATGCAGATAAACCCTGGGGAAAAGAACGGGCCCAGGCGATCAAAGATACCTTTAAGAAAATCGTTTCCCAGGCTGGAAAAATGCAGGCGGACTGTCTGCTCATCAGCGGTGATCTGTTCCATCGCCAGCCTTAATGCGGGACTTAAAAGAAGTCAACTATCTGTTTACCACCATTCCCAATGTAAAAGTTATCCTCATTGCAGGAAATCATGACCGCATACGGGAAAACTCCGCTCTTTTAAGCTTTTCATGGAGCCCCAATGTTACTTTTTTCATGGACCCGGACCTTAATTCCGTTTATTTTGAGGATATCAATACGGAAATTTACGGTTTCAGTTATCACACCAGAGAGATCAAAAAACCTCTGTTAGAAGATATGCAGGTTTCCGTGAACAATCATATCCAGATCCTGATGGCACACGGCGGAGACGCTGCCCATCTGCCTATTAACTTTAACAGCCTGGAGTTATCCCCATTTTCTTACATTGCCCTGGGACATATCCACAAACCACAGGTGATCTCTGAGGATAAGATTGCTTACTGTGGATCACCGGAACCTTTGGATCTGACAGAAACGGGAGTCCATGGATATTTTACCGGCGAGATCCATCCTGAGACCCATAAATTAACACACCTGGAATTTGTTCCTGCTGCCACCCTTCAATATCTGCCTCTGGCAGTAAAAGTTTCCAGAGAAACCACAAACATGGAACTGGCTGACCGGATCATGGCAGAGATCCGCAAACGCGGGGAAGAAAATATTTATCGTTTCCGTTTAAAAGGCATGCGCGACCCAGATATAGAATTCGACTTATCTTCTTTGGAAGCACAGTTTCGCATTGCAGAAATTATTGACGATACAGAGCCGGATTACGATTTTTCTGCCCTGTTTGCAGAGCATTCCAGTGACATGATCGGATTTTTCATCCAGGCACTTCAGAAAGAAGATATGAGTCCTGTAGAGAAAAAAGCACTGTATTATGGAGTAAATGCCTTACTCCACACTACTGACGAAAGGAGCTGACCCAATGAAGATACTCAGTCTGCATATTGACGGCTTTGGAAAATTTCATGACAGGGACATTTCCTTTGAAGATGGCTTAAATGTAGTCTATGGAAAAAATGAAGCCGGAAAATCCACTTTACATACATTTATCAAGGGCATGCTCTTTGGCATTGAGCGCCAGCGGGGCCGCGCTTCTAAAAATGATACCTATTCCAAATTTCAGCCCTGGACCCAGAGCGGGGTCTATGAAGGTTTCCTGCGGGTTGAATGTGACGGGGAAGTTTACCGCATTGAGCGCCGTTTCCAGAAGGGGGACAAGCGCCTGTGCGTGATCAACGAAACCTCAGGAAAAGAAGAAGAAAATACAACTGCATTATTGGACAAGCTGCGCTGCGGCCTGTCTGAAACTGCCTATGACAATACCATCAGTATCGGTCAGTTAAAATGTGCCACTGACGGCGGAATGGTCTCGGAACTGCGAAATTATATCGCAAATCTGAACACTTCCGGAAGCATTGCTTTAAATATCACCAAAGCCAGCGCTTATTTAAAAAACCAGCGCAAGCAGCTGGAAGCCCATTTTGTTCCGGAAGCAGCTAAAAGTTATGCCAATATTCTTGGTGAGATCCGCAAGATCGAGCAGGAGATCTCTGCCCCTGAATATGCCAACCACCTTACAGCCAGGCGCCAGGAAAAGGGACAGTTAAAGAATGATCTGGATAAAAAAGCAAAAAGAAAAAGAAGTGCTTTTGGAAAAAGCGGCTAAAGGCCGGCAGATCCTGGTCAACAGCCAGTTTGAAAATCAGGCCTCTGTAGAAAAATATACAGAAGAAGCCCGGAAACACTACCAGGATTACAACAACGCCTTAGAAGCCTGCAGCAAACATTCCCGCACGATCGGAGCTGTTTTTCTGTTTCTGATGGCAGTCCCCGGGCTGGCAAGCGGTCTGTTCCTCCTCTTATTCCCAAATACTGCCATTTCCCTGCTTTCAGGATTTGCGCCCCGGTTTTTACAGCTTTCTGGATCTCTTATAAAGATCCCTGCTTTATTAGCCATTCTCTGCGGTATCCTGTTTGCTGTAGCCGGCAGTATGCTACTTGCCCGCAGCCGCCATTTTAAAAAGCAGCTGGATACAGAAACCAGACAGCTTCAGGAGATCTTTTCAAAGCATCTGCAGGACCCTTCTATTTCTGAAGAGGCAATGGAAGCGTTAGAGGGAAAACTGGCCGGTTTTCCTGCGATTTAAGCAAGGCTGTGGAACAGTCTGAAAATACCTTAAATACCATGGCAGCTGATATCAGCAGGCTCCAGGAAAAAGAAGAATGCGTATCAGACGAGATCGAGAAACAGCAACGGCTTCAGTGGGAACTGGAACAGAACTTAGAACAGCTGTCTGCCAAAAAGAATGAGGCAGAGCAGTTAAAACATGTTCTGACAGAAAATGAGCGCATTCAGGAAGAATTAGATGCTCTTGATCTGGCCCAGGAAACCATGACCCATTTATCTACTTCCATCCGCGACTCTTTTGGTCTTTACTTAAATAAAACTGCATCTGAACTGATCGAAGGTATTACCGGCGGCATCTACCGCAGTATGAGCATTGACCAGAACTTAAATATCTTTATGAACACACCAACCCGTCTGGTGCCTATTGACCAGGTCAGCAGCGGAACTATGGACCAGATCTACCTTGCAGTTCGTCTTGCCGCAGCAAAGCTGGTTATCAGCGACCGCGGCACCATGCCACTGATCTTTGATGACAGTTTCGTCCTCTATGACGATGACCGTTTAAAAACTGCCTTAAAATGGCTTGCAGGTGTCTGGGACAGCCAGTGTATCATCTTTACCTGTCATCAGAGGGAAGAAGCTATATTAAAGAGCGAAGGAATTGAGCACCACCTGATACAGATTTAGACTAAACAGACATGTCACCTGATAGTTTTTCCAGGTAGATAACAACAATCCCCGTGTCTATGTACAAATATGTACAGACACGGGGATTTTCTTATGTTTGTTACCTCAATGTAATACCGCACCTGCGATCACACACAAAATAATGGTAATGATCATATCCGGCAGTGTATTTCCTACAGGAAGGTCCACATTCATCAGGATACGGTACAGAACAAAACCGATGACCCAGATCACCAGGTTTCTGGTATCAAATGCAGTTTTTCTTCTGTCTCTGTGTAAAATAAAATAATCTGCGATCTGAATGGCGATCATTGGCGCAAATACAGAACCGATGAGATATAAAAATCCGGTAATATCATCCATTGGGAACACAATAGCGCCAATGGTTCCCACAACCGTAACAGCTACTGCCACATACTGTCCCTTAAACTGTGGGAAAATGGACTCGTTGGAGATACCTGCAGAATAAGCATCCAGGAAGGTAGTTGTTACAGTTGAAAATACTACGATGATCAGGGCGATCACACTTAAACCGGCCTTTAACATGATCTGGGCGATGTCAGACTCACCAGTGAGGATAGATGCGCCCATACCGATCAGATACATCCAGCAGCTTACCAGACCATATACCACAGCGCTGACTGCAGTTGCGGCTACCGGCTTTTCTGCCTCTCTGGTATAGTCACTGATCAGCGGCAGCCATGATAATGGCATAGCTACTGCCAGTTCTACAGCAGCACCAAAGGAAAGGCTGTCATCCGGCTCTGTAAGAATACTGTTTCCACTGAAAAAGATCACCTTGCACAGTACCAGTGTCAGTAAAAACAAAGCTGTCATTGCAACGGTATTGATCTTTCCAAGATTGGTGATACCTACCATGATCCATACAATGATCAGAACGCCGATAACCAGGCACCAGATCCAGTGTCCGGAAGAAAAGATACCGCCTGCTGCCAGTGCGCCGTCATAGATCATGATCGCGGTCCAGCCAACCAGCTGTAATACATTTAACAGGGCAAAAAACAGTCCGCCCTTATTGCCGAAACTGCTCTTTACTGTCTCCATAGCACTTAAACGGCTGTTTCCGCCGATGACGCCTGCCAAAAACAGAAGAACGCAGCCGATCACATGTCCCAGTAAGATAGCCGCAAGTCCACGGCCAAATCCCAGGGTGGAAAAATAAGTACCTGTCAGGATCTCAGCCAGGGAAACACCTGCGCCAAACCAGATCAGTCCATTATCAAAAAGGGAAGTTTTCTTTTCCATTCTTACTTTGCCTCCCTCGTGTATTCATTATCAATGGCAAAACCATGATCCATAGGGCCGCTGCCTTTTCCAAGATCCAGCATTGCTGCCAAAGCGCCTGAAATATAGTCCTTTGCACGCTCTACGGAAGTTTCCAGATCAAAGCCTTTTGCCAGGTTGGAAGCAATGGCAGATGATAAAGTACAGCCTGTTCCATGGGTATTTGGATTATCAATACGCTTTCCTGCAAACCAGCGTCCTTTTCCTTCGCTCCAAAGCAGGTCATTGGCGTCATTTAACTTATGTCCGCCTTTGCACAGTACGGCGCAGTTATATGTCTCAGAGATCTTCTTTGCGGCAGCTTCCATATCTGCGACAGATGTGATCTTCATTCCCGTCAGTTCTTCTGTTTCCGGTATATTTGGTGTAAGGATCTTTGCCAGCGGGAATAATTCTGCCTTTAAAGTCTCAATAGCATCTTCACTGATCAGTCTCGCTCCGCTGGTCGCTACCATGACCGGATCTACTACTACATTTTTCGCATCATACTGCTTTAACTTTGCCGCGATCATGCAGATCAGCTCTTTGTCTGATACCATACCGATCTTTACTGCATCCGGATAAATGTCAGTAAAAATACAGTCTAATTCCTGTCCTAAAAATTCCGGAGTGGCATTTAAAATTGCCTCTACTCCTGTTGTGTTCTGCGCAGTCAGTGCTGTGATCGCGCTCATGGCAAATACTCCGTTTGCCATCATTGTCTTAATGTCGGCCTGAATACCGGCGCCTCCGCTGGAATCACTCCCGGCGATCGTTAATGCTGTTTTCATAATCGTCTTCTCCCTTCTCAGCATTCCCACAGTGTATACAATGTACGTTTGACATGTTCTACTGCAGGCCACGTTTTATTATGCGACATAAGGTGGTGCCCCCAATATGCCGCCTGGAAGACCTAAGACCGGAAAAAAGCTCCGCATTTTTCCGGTTTTCGCGGCATTCGCCATGGTCTCCCGCAAGTGCGGACTTTGGCTCATTGCACACGAAAAAGCGGATATGCCTGCAACAGACATATCCGCTAAGATCACACTCTAAAAAGACCTCGGTTTTATATCCCTACGTTGGCATTATCCAAATCAGGTTACGGGTCTGGGAAACACATCCCACTCTCAGCCGACTGACTGCCAGCTCCCCTTTTCCAGTTCTTTACTATTATAGTGCGGTTTTATTTGATTTTCAAGTTATTTTTAGTTGGTACCAATAGACATGGTCTCTGGCAGTGTGCTGCCACCGTCGATAACGATCTGGGATCCGGTCAGGTAGCTGGATTCGTCGCTTCCAAGGAATGCGAACAGTTCGCCAACTTCGATCGGTTTTGCAAGACGCTTCATAGGAACACCTACAGCGATATCTGCAATAGCTGCCTCTGGGTTCTCAGGATTGGACTCAACTGCCATCTTCTCAACCATTGGTGTACGTGCATATCCTAACTGTGAGCAGTTTACACGGATATTGCGGCTTGCATACTCAACTGCCAGGCACTTGGTCAGACCTACTAATGCAGCCTTTGTCATAGCGTATGCTGCTTCACCAGCATCAGCAACGATATCACCGGTTACAGAAGAAGCGATAACGATGTTGCCGCCGCCCTGCTTTAACATGTATGGGATAACTGCCTTACAGGTGTTCCATACACCCTTGATATTTACATCAATGTGGAAATCACGGGTCTTATCATCCATTTCCTCAAAAGGAGCCAGACGGCACACACCTGCGTTGCAGCATGCAACATTGATCTCACCAAATTTTTCAACACCCTGTGCAGCAGCTGCATCCATCTGTGCGCGGTCAGCTACGTTTGCAACAACAGTAATGATCTCTGCGTTGTATTCTTTTCTCAGCTTTTCAGCAGTCTTTTCTACTTCCGGAGATAAGTCTACCATGATCAGCTTTGCGCCGTATTTTGCGTATGCGGTAGAAATACCTTCACCAAGTCCTGCAGCAGCTCCTGTAATTAATGCAACCTTACCATCCAATTTAGCCATTTTACATTCTCCTTTACATATAAAAAATTGTTATTGTTTTAACTATTATAGTTATTATATATGCCAGACGGTTTCCCGTACAGGTTCAAAATTAAGTTTCTAAAACTTCTTTAAGCCTTCCACTGTTTCGATCTCTACCGGATGTTTTTTCCAGTTTACAAGGACCATCCACAGCCATAAGAGGACTCCTACTCCCAGGTAAATTCCAAATGACTTCCAGGAACCAGCGCTTTGTCCTAACGTACAAGAAGAAAGCGATGACTACTGCAATGATAAGAGCTAATACTCTTGTGAAATTTCCACCTTTTAATTTTATAAGGAGATACCCAGTTTGGATATTTCTTGTGGATCCGCATTGCTGAGATCATCGTCAGCGCATATGCGCAGGCACAGCCAAAGCTCATCAGATTGAAAAAGTCATTCATAAAGGTGGTGGCATTCTGCAAAAGCAGGAATACCAGGGATATGATGAGAAGCAGGATATTTGGTAATACCGGCTGCTGATGACTGTTTAATTTGTAAATGCCTTTGGAAGGAAATTGTTTTCTCCCATTGCATACATCAGACGAACGGTTGACAGCCAGAAACCAAGTAAGCAGGTGCCAATGGCACAAAGGATCGCTGCAATACCAAAGATCACTGCAAATACACCCCAGCCGCCGCCTAACTGCTCCATCATGGTGATGGCCAGAAAACCATTAACAGCTGCGCCCCCTTCTTCTACCAAAGGCTGTACCGGCATGCCGCCCAGTCCGAAGAAAAACAGGGAATATACAATACCGCAGGAAACGATGGAACCGAGGATAGCTTTGTTAGAGTCTTTAATTGGGAAGTCTCCCTCTTCTACCATCTGCGGCACTGTTTCAAATCCGAAAAACGGAGTGATCAAAAGAGCCATTCCTATGATCCAGGACGGAATGCCAAAATGGCTGCCCACCTGTGAATAGAAAAAGTTCTTAAAGTTATCAAAGCTCCACACACCTGAGAACAGGAAGGCTACCGTTGCCACAATACAACCTGCAATGGCAAACATGAGCATGTACAACTGGATCTTACCGGCGATCTCCACATTCTGCAGGCTCAGAGCACAATAACCAATAAGAGCGACCAGAGCAACTCCTTCTATAAGAAGGAAGCTGCTTTGGATATGAAGTACATGGAACATCCACTGGACAATGGCCATAACTGCAGACGGCGGAACTGCGATCCAGGCTGCCATGATCAGCCAGGAAGAGAAGAAACCAATATGTTTATTAATACCTACTGTATGTAGATCAGCTCTCCTCCTGCCCTTGGAAACAACGGTGCCAGTTCGCAGTAGACCATAGCAATCGGAAGGATCAACAGCGTCATCAGGATAAATCCTAAAAATGTACCCGCACCACAATATTCATAGAAAATGGTATCCCAATATCCGATAAAGGTGAAAATAGCACCTGCGGCAATGGCATATACATAGATCAGACGAAGACTTTTCTTCAGTCCGCCAGACTCATTTTCTGTATTTTTTGTATCAGACATGTTTTTATGCTCCTTCTTTATCCAGGCATGTCTGCCATGTCATTTAAACTTTTCTGAACTTTCTTTTAGAACTTCTGGATACCATCCGGAGTCTCGATCTCTACCGGATGTTTCTTCCAGTTTACAAGTACCATCCAAAGCCAGATCACAACACCTACACCCAGATATACGCCAAAGCAGATCCAGGAATCAATTCCCTGTCCCAGTGTACAGAAGAATGCGATAGCAACTGCGATACACATTGCAAAGAGACGGAACGCATCACCGCCCTTTACGGTGTTGGAACTCTTCCAGTCTGGATGTTTTCTATGAATACATACTGCGGAGATCATAGTCAGCGCATATGCACATGCACAGCCAAAGCTCATCAGGTTGAAGAACGCGCTCATAAAGTCTGAGGAGTTCTGAAGTACGATAAAGATAAGAGATAATACCAGCAGGAATACGTTTGGAAGCATTGGCTGCTGATTTTTGTTTACAGCTGCGAATACCTTTGGCAGGAAGTTCTTATTTGCCATAGAGTACAGCATACGGACGGTAGACATCCAGAAACCCAGTAAGGAAGCGCCCATACCTAAGAGGCAGGAAAGGATACCTACAATGATCGGCCAGAATGTCCAGCCCAGTACATTCTGCATGGTAGCAATGGTTAAGAAACCATCCTGTGCAAAGTTTGTATACACATCCTTTAATCCATCCAGACCTGCTACGCAGAAATAATAGAACACATAAATGCAGCCACAGGTTAAAATGGAACCGCAGATTGCTTTCTTGGAACTCTTGATCGGGAAGTCACCTTCCTCAACCATCTGAGGTACTGTTTCAAATCCGAAGTATGGTGTGATCAGAAGTGCCATGCCAATGACCCATCCAGGAATACCATATACGGAGTCCAGAGTAGACTGGAAAATATTTCCAAAATTTGAATGCCAGTGACCGGAGAACAGAAGGATAAATCCTGTTAAAATTGTAACGGTAATGTTGCAGAACAACATACCTGCCTGAGCCTTAACTAAGAACTGTACATTCTGGATACTCATAAAGAAATACAGTACTAAAAGAACCGCTGCACAGCCTACCATCTGCCATGTTCCAAGTCCCAGAGCAAAGGTCTTATTTACCCATGTCATGATCGCCATAACAACAGCCGGCGGAACAGAGATCCACGCTGCCATGATCAGCCAGGAAGCAAGGAAACCTACGTGTTTGTTGATACCAACTGTGTTATAGATCAGCTCTCCGCCTGATGTATGGAACAGAGATGCCAGTTCACTGTATACAAGGGCTACCGGAAGAATAGCCACTGTCATCAGTGCAAATGCAAGGAATGTACCGCTTCCGCAGTATCCGTAAAAGACAGAATCCCAATAGTTTACGAACGTAAAAATTGAACCCGTAGCAACTGTATAAACAAAGATGAGTTTCAAGCTCTTGTTTAAACCGCCGCCCTTATTTTGCTTGTTTTCCATTATGAAACGACTCCTTTTCGTAAGTTTTTTCCGGCAGTTGTAAAACCGCCGCCGGGAGAGACCCATATAAAGGCCCTAGAGCCCTTAACTGGGCCACAACTCCAGGTAACGTCCGAAAATCCACGCAGATCATAAGCAATAAAAAAGCCCAAAAACTCTGTAAAAAGTTTCTGGGGCTTCGATGCCTTTCTGTGGTACTGATATACGCCGTTGCATATCAGGTTTAATTGAATTTTCAGTGTTAAAGAGATATCGCTTTAATTGTCTACATCATAGCACTCACACATTTAATTTTGTACAATATGATTTAATCAAAGTTTTTAATTTTAAACTTATTTTTATTTTATGTTTAGAATTATTTTAGATTATCCAGCCTGGGGCATGGAAAAAGAAAATCTTATACTGGTTCCATTTTCCCCTGTTTCTATAAACAATTCTCCTTTCAGGCTTGATTGTACCAGACTGCTGATCAGGCGGAGCCCCAGTCCGCTGTTTGCCCTGGAAATCTTCTTATTGTCAAAGCCGCAGCCATCATCCTGCACTGTGATCCAGGAGTAACTGGCGCCTTTTTCGATCTTCAGCCTGATCTGTCCCTGTTTCCGGTCCTTAAATGCATATTTTAAGCTGTTTTGAACCAGTTCATTAACAATAAGAGCCACCGTAGACGCCGTTGTTTCTGTAAGTATCACATCATCCCCATCTACCCTTGTAGAAATACTGCACGTTTCTTTTAAACAGTTATTTTCCAGTAAAACATCTGTAATACGGGAGATCAGGACTTTTAATCCCACATTTTCACTTCCTGTATGAGAAAGCAGGTCATAAGTGATATTCATGCTGCGCACATGACTGGTAATGGTCTTTGCAAAAGCTTTTACTTTTTCATCCTTTGTATGGACCGCTTCCAACCCGATCAGACTGATAATCGTCTGAAGATTATTCTTGACCCGGTGATGTACCTCATGGATCAGCGCCACGCGGTAAGCGATCTCATCCTCCATCTGATGTACCACTGTCTTATCCCCGGAAGATAATCGCTGCGCCCTGGCAGGTGCCATTTTCCCAGATACCGCTGATGACCGCATCCATGATGAAATTCGGTGTACGTACCTCTCTCCGTATTACGCCACGATGTTCTGTAAGATCAGACCAATTGCAATCCGTAATGTGCAGTTCGCTGCATCTGCGGCCAATCAAAGGCAGTTCAAATCCCTTATCCTGATACAGAACTTCTGCCTTGGGATTGACAAATGTACATATTCCATTTGCATCATAAAGAAGAATGGCATCCTGAAGATAATCGCTGGCTTTTCCAAGCTGCCTGTTAAAAGGATCCTGTTTTCCTTCCTGATTATTGATAATACGGATAGACTCTGTATCTGCACCGGCATTGGGATATTCGTATGTCAGCGCCCCTATTACCTTTTTTTCGCTGTTAAGTATAGGCTTACAGTATGCCGCACTACCGTTCTTCCTTCATCAATGATGCCGATTAGTCCACGGCCGGAAATGCCTTCTTCCAGCGCCCGGTACACAGCCGGCTCATCTTCCCTGCGCTCAATCTCCCCAATGATACTGCGTTTATACAGATCATAGTTTGGATGTCTGTACTGAGCAATGACCATGGACTCTTTTTCTCTTGTAAGCACATTGATGTATGTATCTCCGCCTTCCAGATTTCCCACAAAAGGGAGGGAATGCGCCACCTCTAAAAGGGTGCAGATATCCCCGCAGCTAAGATCCGTTGCCGCTTCTACCAGTTGCACCATTTTTTTATCTGTATCATTTTGTATCATGTCACTGAGAAGCTTATTTTTCTTCTGTTCCATAAATTCCCTCTCTGCTTTTGTGTCAGCCTTCATATGCTTTCAAAAGCATTTTTGACAGTTCCGTCATAGAGATCCCCTTATCCATGGACAGACTGCGGATATAAGTAAATGCTTCTTTTTCAGACATGTTTTTCCGCTCCATCACCAGACCTTTTGCCCGGTCTAAATATTTTCTATCATCCAGGGCTTCCTGCGTCTTGTGAAACTCCTTCGCCATAGCTTCTCTCTGCTTATAGTTATGGATCGCGATCTTTACTGCCGGTATCAGTGTATCTTCATCTACCGGCTTTACAATATATCCCATTACATCTGTATTGACTGCCTGATCAGCAATTTCCTTGTCACGGTAAGCCGTCAAAATAATAACAAATCCAGCCAGCTTATCCTCGTTGATCACTTTCGTTGCTTCCAGACCAGTCATCACCGGCATATTAATGTCCATAATAACAAAATCCGGCTTTTTCTGTCTGCACACTGCGATCGCATCCAGACCGTCTTCTGCTTCTCCTACTACTTCATAACCATTGTTTTCTAAGATTTCCCGAATATACATGCGGATCAGCACTTCGTCATCTGCGATCACTACTCTGTACATATTGTCCCCCTTACATTGTCTGCTTATTCTGTCTCTCTCTTCTGTCTGTTATCTTAATTTTGTTTTCTGTTTTTCCTACCCCCATTTTTTATCCATTTCAATAGCCTCCGTAATATTGGAAGCTGTTCCGGACTGGATCAACTTAGACAATCCTAAAAGCT
>ENA-OPZN01000074-OPZN01000074.1-human-gut-metagenome-genome-assembly--contig:-NODE-74-length-40376-cov-4.356357_pt1 | contig 40376 bp, 33 predicted proteins | sample MGYA00242483_ERZ504503 | MGnify/ENA primary metagenome ERZ504503 (study PRJEB26092, sample SAMD00036285) | human gut metagenome | host: Homo sapiens | study: EMG produced TPA metagenomics assembly of... | reverse complement strand
AAAAGCTATGTCTTTATGGGCAAAAGTTCCCCCCATATCGCCCGGGCTTGGATATAATCCCTATTGCTTTAGTTTTTTCTATCCATTGTTTGGGGGTTAGGGTGAAACTGTTTGTTCCACTCTCCATTTTAAAAGCATCGAATTCGATGCCTTTAAAATTTGGATTATTTAGTTTTTCCCATAACCCTAGAAAATCAATCGTACTACGTAGACGCATCCAGTTTTGTATAATGTAGTTAGTACGTTCTCTGTCTTTGAAATGTGCCATGTCTGTCAGGCAGATATAATCATTATTATCAGGTCTTACAGATATGGATATATCAATATTCGTAACAGTTATTTTCTTCATTATTTCTACTACTTTTATTTTATGAGGGATAAAGTTAAGCATTATTCCTGTTTTCAGTATCTTAAAAGCATCTTTTTAATAGGCCATGACGCTTACTATGATGACTACAGAAACTAGGATGTGCATCGCTTGATTAAGATGATTGAGTGATTGATACCTTGATATTGGTTATAAATCAATGCGTAACGGGATGAAGCTTCTTCTTTCAAGCTTTTGCCGCCATCCAGAGAGCATAGGATGAAGCAGTCTGATATTCTCCGCATTGTTCTTTAAAACTGCTATGCAGGGCATGAGGGAACAGACTGTGTTCCAGATCCGTATAAACGGCATCTGTTGCTTCCTGCCCGTTCTTGCCACTGATAAACCAGTCAATGTCTTCGGGTGCAAGCCCGTGAGATTTTAGAAAATGATGCATCCTGTTACTGATTTCCGGAGCACTCATCCGGGTGATAAAAGTATCTACCCCTTTCAGTTCGGCAAAAGTCTGTTCCTCTTTTTGTGCGCTTAACAGGAAAAATTGTGCTCCCTCACCGGCTGTCGTTCCTTTCAACAGTCCTAAACGCTGCTGAATGATATGGCTGGTAGGGGTTATTTCATCCATAGCACCTGCCAGTACATGCTGTTTGCCTTCGGCAATGCTTATGATGCCATCTATCAGAGCACTTTCAAAACTTAAACCACGGTGTACATACGTAACATTATAAGCATGTATTTTGAGTAGCAAAGCTAGCTGTGCACCCACCGTATTAAAGGTGGACTGAATGAAAGCGGTGGGATTGAGCATCTGTTCCCGGTTGTCCATCAAGGCGTTCATAAACTTTTCCGTATCGGCCAGACAACCCAGTCCTGTAGCGGTGATAATGGCATCTACCTTTTCCGACGGGATATCTTTCAGACATTCCAGTCCGCAGGCTACTCCCATCTTGATCATGCGGCTCATGCGCCTCCGCAGATTGGCGTTGGTGATCATTTCTTTATAATCAGGTTCCTGTGCGGAGAAATAAGGCTTTTCATTTCTGCTTTCCGCATGGATAGAGGCGATACGGTTGATATATACTGGGCACATACGCTATTGGGTTAGAGTGGAAAATACGAGAGATGAGTTGTTGCCGCCGAATCCGAAGGAGTTGGATAATACATGCCGTATGGGAAGTCCCGACCGGAAAACCGTTTCAGGAATGAGGCCGCTTTCTTCATCGGACAGATGGAAGTTCAGATTAGGGTAAATCAGTCCGTGACGGATGGAGAGTACGGAATATACGGCTTCTATTCCTTCCGAGGCTCCCAGGGTGTGCCCGATGAAAGCCTTGACCGAACTGAAAGGAGGAATACGGGTATCGAAGATACGCCGGATGGCTTTCCCTTCGGAAGCGTCGTTGCTGGGAGTGCCTGTACCATGTACATTGATATAGTCTATGGCTCCGGCTGTCAGCCCGGCAGAGGCTATGGCCTGACTCATGGAAAGGAAAGGCCCGTCTCCGTCGGGGGAACTTCCTGTCTGGTGGTAGGCTTCATTGGCATTGGCGTAACCGCTGAGTTCGCAATAAGGAGCTTTAGTAAGGGATTTATCAGATTGAAGAACAAGGTATCCGGCTCCTTCTCCCAGGTTTAGTCCGGCACGTGTGCGGTCGAAAGGACGGCAGTGCTCTTTGTCCAGTATCATCAATGAATTGAAACCGTTGAGCGTGAAACGGCATAAGGCATCCGTTCCGCCTACAAGGACAGCGTCCAGCAGACCATGCCGGATGAGGCGTGCCCCTAACATAATGGCATTTGCGGCGGAAGAACAGGCGGTGCTGAGGGTGGTCACCGTTCCTTTCACTCCCAAATAAGCGGCTATCATTTCGGTACTGGACCCACAGTCATGGGAGATAATGTCACGTAATCTCCCTTTTCGGTTATCTTCCCGGAAAGAGGCATAAAACCGCTCGCTTGCATCCATTCCTCCGATGGAAGTGGAAGAAATGAGCCCGATACGGGGAGAAGTGAAATCGAGTTCCGCATCACGGGCCGCTCCTTGGGCTGCCCACAAGCCCAGCAAGGCTGTACGTGAATACGTCTTGCCGGATGGAAGGGACAGGAGTTTCTTTAATTCTTCATTGCTCTGTTTTACTTCGGACACGGGTACGTCAAGTGCGGTGGGGAAAAGGGTGATTTTCCCCATACCGTGTTTCCCGGCTTTTAAGGAATCCAGGTTTTCTTCCACTCCTTTCCCTATGCCCGAAATCACTCCCAGACCGGTGACATAGATCTTCCTCATTTCTGATGGGCGGTGATGTAGTCTGCCAGGGTACGTACCGAATAGAATATTTCCTTGCCTTTGGCAGGATTCTCTATCTTGATTCCATAATTCCTTTCCAGAATCAGGATAATCTCTAATGCGTCAATCGAGTCAAGGCCCAGACCGTCATCTCCGAATAAAGGTGCTTCACTGTCAATGTCCTCCGGAGTGATTTCTTCCAGATTCAATGCTTCTATTAATTCAACTTTCAGTTTATCAATCAATTCTTCCATATTCTTTATTGTTTTTCAATCAGTTTAAATACTGCTTTATAGGTGTTCTTCCATAATTCACACCACCCGATGATACAATAGTTCAGTTTCCCTTTTTGCATGACTATACGTGCGTATCTTTCCAGTTTTTCCGGCTGATAGGCTTCAGTGATGAAAAAGGTGTTTTCCCCTTGTATCTTGTGGCGGATGCAAATCTCGCCGGACACTACATTGGGTAGTGTGTAAACAAATACAGCCGGACTGGCTGCCTGGTCTCCTTCCCGGTCTATCAGTTGCTGGTGTCTGATGTCCGTATGCAGAGAGGAAGCGGCATTGGCAAGTAACATCCCCATTTCCAGTGGAGCGAATGTCTTACCTTCCAGCAAGTATTCGGCGGCCACATATCCCAATTTGCAAAGGTCATCCATTTTATAGAATTTCAGGTTGTTTCCGCCTGTTTTTTTATAGGTATCACGTATAAATGTGCCGAAATCCGGTTCTTCGGAATGAAAAATAAGTTCGTTGTTTATGAAGACAGAACTGTTTTCAATACGAACCTCCCGTGTACATCGGATTTCGGGCAAGGTGTTGTCCTCATCTTTGAACGGAGTATATTCCGGTAAAGATAAGACAATGGCTGCGTTGCATCCGCCGAATCCCGAAGCGGTTTTTACGCAATGTTTCATCGGGATGCTCCGGTGGGTGGCATAGACCGGTATCGGCATAGGAACTCCCGGCGTTTCGTAACCCGGAGTGCCGAACAGGATGCCTTGTTTCAGTTCGTGCATACAGACAATGCTTTCAATGATTCCCGATGCTCCCAAGGTATGGCCGAAATAGGGCTTCAAACTATGGACGGGCACTTGTTCCAGATGAGCCAGTGTGAGGGCTTTGGATTCCATTTCGTCATTGTATACGGTAGCAGTGCCGTGAGCATTCACAAAACTGATATCCTGAGGGGCTGTCCCTGCTTCCTGCATGGCTTGGCGGATGGCGAAATAGAGTCCGTCTCCCGTGCGGGAAGGACCGGAGATGTGGTTGGCATCGTTACTGACGGCTCCTCCCGAAAGGATAACATGTTCTTCTGTTCCTTCTGAACTGAGCAATACGGCTCCGCAGGCCTCTCCCAAGTTCAATCCGTCACGGCTGCTGTCATACGGACGGCATGGGCGGGAGCTGAGAGACCGGAAAGACCCGAAACCGCTGGTGATGAAATGAGAGAGAAGGTCACCTCCCGCTACGATTACCCGGCGGTAGATACCGTTCTCTATCATGCGTTTTCCTGCTATGAGGGCTGACACTCCTGAAATGCAGGCATTGGAAATGACATGCACCCGTTCCTCGGCATGGAAATAACCGGCAATGTTTTCTGCCATTTTCCAAAGAAAGACCGCTTCATCGGGATGTTCCGTATGACGGGCCAGTAAATCGATGTTCCCTTTGGTGGTGGAGAGGATGAGTCCGCAGGTTTTGTCTTCCAAAGTTTGTCCGGACTGACGGATGAGTTCGTTGATAGTCAGTATGAACAGTTGTTCCATCCGGGGATAGCCACTTACTCCTATGGCTTCCGCCTGTTGTTGCAATCTCTCTTGCGAGAGAGTGGCTGCCAATAGGGGAGTGTCCGCAATCCGTTTGTCCGTCTGCAGGGTGATACCGCTGTGATAGCTCCGGATGGCTTCCAGATTTTCCTGTGTGCCGAAACCCAGCGCGCTGATCAGGGTATCATGGGTGATATAGGTAGTCAGATGATGTTCCATTTCTTTTTCCACTCTATGTAAAAGGCAGGATTAACCAGTTCCAGTTCTCTATTTGTATTCAGGAATACCTGTGTAGTGGTTCCTGTTGCCACAATGTTTTGGTCCGATGCCCGGTAGATGGTGTATTCAAAAAGAATTTTGGCGGCATCACTGTGGATAAACCGTGTCTCGACAATCGCTTCCTCGCCAAAAGACAGCGGTTGTTTGAACTGGCAGGTCAGGTCTACGATAGGAACTACATATCCTTCCCGGTAGATGCTCATATAGTCCAGACCGTATCGCTTTCCGAAAGCTTCGCGTCCGTCTTCGAAATAACGCACATATTCTCCATGCCATACTATCTGCATGGAATCTATCTCACTGAAGCGGACTTTGATGGTGGTCCGGTCCGTCAGTGCCGCCTGATGTGGACTTGTTTTTCGTTTCATTCTTTCTTCAGATATATTTTTCATCCGGCATTCGGCCAGCAATTCATCGTTTTCTTTTACCTCGGCGGTAATCAGGGTGATATCAAATACTTCCTGAACGATGGTTATACCGGTATATAGTTCTGCTCCGGCAGAAGGAAGACGGAATAGTTTCATCTTTTCTACCGAACCGATAAAACCTAATGGTACAGGTTCTTTCCGCAGCATATAGATATAACCTACACGTGCCGCCGCCGACTGGGCGATGTGCTCTATGATTCCCGTTTCCTGTAATACACCGTCCCGGCAGAACAGGTTGTCGGTAGTGACGGTCAGCCCTGACCAGGATGTATTTTCTTCTATCCCATAGAAGCGGTCTATCATTACCATGGGCGGGCGTTGGGGAATCAGCCGGAACAGCTCTTCTCCCTGACAGATGATTTCTTTGCTGCTCATTTCAGTCTGCATTGCAGGATACTGTGTCCCAGTCCTATGTTATCTTGAATTTCTTCCACTTCCAATCCGGCATTTTCAATGCAGCGGATCAGGTCATCCGAATGGAACATCTTACTGTTGCCGTTGGCCATTGCTGTAAAGTAGAGGCTGATTTGTGTCAGGCAATAAGATGCTGTTTCATACCGTTGGCGATCCCATAATGTTTCCATAATATAGACTTTGCTGTCTTTGCCGATGGATTGTGCCACACGGGTCAGGATGCTGATGACTTCTTCTTCCGAGAAGCAGTCCAGAAACTGGCTCATCCATACAGCGTCAAAACCCGTGGGAAAGGGCACGTCCCGATCCAGCAGATTGGCGCCGTGACCGTGTATGCGTTCACTACCGGACAAACCGGCCGTTTGCTTTCTCATCATTTCCAGTTGTTGAGGCAGGTCCACGATGGTTACTTCCACTTCCTTATTATATTGTACGCATTGTGTGGCCCATCTGCCGGTATTCCCGCCAATATCGAGCAAGCGTTTCGGGTGATGGCTGAACACGATTTCCAACGCTTTGCCGAATGACTGGTCCGAATAGAAATGATCAAAGCCGAACCAGCTTTTCTGTACCTGTTCCGGCAATTGGGACAGACCTTCGTAAATGGTAGGCCATTCTCCGAATACTTTCAATCCTTCCGGACGCCCGTTTAAAAGAGCTTCTTCCAAATGGAACAAGCCTTGATAGTTCACATCGTGATTGAATTCCATATTGACACGAGCCATTTTATCGTTCAGCAGAAACCAGCCTGCCTTGGCCAGTACATAACGGTCTTCTTCCAACAGGATGGTTCCGATGGTCAGCGATGCTTCCAGTAATACTTGTGCCGCATAGCGTGTCAGTCCGGTCTGCCCGCTGATTTCTTGCAGCGTATATCCTTCCCGTTTGCCGGACAATAATTGGAAAATTCCGAATTTCAACATCAGGCGCGATACTTGGAATACCACAGGACCGAAAGCTATCTCTTGTGCCAGTCTTTGCGCTTCGGCAGCCGTACATTGTTCTTTTGTATATCTTTTATGCATCATACCAGATTTATTTTTATGTCCAGAACGGGTAGTAATTGAACCATTGTTCCGGATACTGCCGGACAATCTTTTCCAGCGTTTGTGTATATTGCTCCAATAATGCCTGTTCGGCCCGTTTCTCTTTCGTCCGTACTACTGTCTCGGCTATAAAGAAATGGAAACGATACGTTCTTTGGGCTTCACGCATGGCAAAATAGAATACGACGGGTACTTTTAACTTCGAAGCCAGCAGGAAAGGGCCCATCGGAAATTTGGCTTCTTTTCCCATGAAAGAAGTCGTGAGTAATTTCTCTTTATTCAGATAGCGGTCTCCCTGAAAGCAGACATACTCCCGGCGGTCCAGCGCTTCCGTGATGCGGAATACATGTGTCAGGCTGTCTTCATTCACCGGAATTATTTTGTAGTCTCGCGTAGAGGCGTTCTTTTCCAAAATCTCCTTTATCCGTTCGTGTTCGGCGTCAAACATGACGATATTGATCTTTTTGCCATATTCATCGAAGAAAGGAGCGCCTATTTCCCAGTTGCCCACATGGGCGCCAATCATAATTACTCCGGTGTTTCCGTTTAGTACGTCTAAAAATGCCTGATAGTTCTCAAACTTGAAATGATACTTGCCGGTCATTCCGTTGCCGATGGCCACTTTGTCAATCAATATTTGTCCCAGCCGGTAATAGTTTTTCAGGAGCAGTGCGACGGATTTCAGCCGTCCGTATTTCAGCCTGTTCCGTGCGTAACTCCAAGTATTGCCCGTTGCTTTCGGTGCGAAAGGTATGAAGTAGAGGACGACCAATGCCAGGAAGCCGTAGGCCGCAGTTATCCCCAGACAGCGGATCATGTAGATAAAGAACATGTATCCGAATATGCCTCCTCTTGTCTTACCTTTCCATGTTTCGGACATCAGTCTTCTTTTTGCATATGTGAAATTACCAGATTATAGAAATCCTGGAAGGTTTTGATACCGGCAAAATCTTTGGCTGTAACGGTGAAACCGAAATTCTTGTCAATCAGTACTACTATATCCACCAGGTCAAGGCTATCCAATTCCAAGGTTTGCATCAAAGGTGCGTCCGGTTGGATCTGTTCTACATCAATCTCAAATTCTTCGGCCAGGGTGGTTCTGATCTTTTCGATGATTTCTTCGTTGGTCATAAATTTATATATTGGTTTGAATTAATTGTTTTCTTTAAATTTACGGATAATCAGTGAGGAATTGGTTCCTCCGAATCCGAATGAGTTGGACAAGAAGGTGTCAAATTCCGTTTCTATCCTCCGGGAGGGGATGTTCAGCAGAGCAGAGGCTTCATCGGGTTCTTCAAAATTGAGATTAGGAGCGATAAATCCGTTATTCATCATCAAGATGGAATAAATGACTTCACTGGCGCCTGCCATCCACATCTCATGTCCGGTTTGTGACTTGGTGGATGTGACATAGGGCCGATGGTTTCCGAACACTTCCGCTATGGCTTTTGCCTCATTCAAATCTCCCACGGGGGTGGAAGTGGCGTGTGCATTGATATATTGGATTTCTTCCAAGGGAATGCCCGCATCGTTGATTGCCATCTGTAAAGAGCGTCTGGGACCGTCCACATTCGGTACGGAAATATGATCTCCGTTTGATGAGAAACCGTATCCTATGACTTCTGCCAGAATAGTAGCTCCGCGCCTTACGGCTGATTCATAACTTTCGAGTACCAGGCTGGCGCCTCCTCCGCTGGGTACCAAACCGTCCCGTCCCTTGTCAAAGGGGCGCGATGCCTTTTCCGGTTCGTCCTCACGGGTGGAGAACGCGCCCAATCCGTCGAAACTACCCACGGAGTAAGGATTTACCTCTTGTGCTCCTCCGCACAGAATGCAGTCCTGAAGTCCTGATTTGATGAGCATATACGCCATGCCGATGGCGTGTGAACCGCTGGCACAAGCTCCCGATATGGTAAAATTAATTCCCTTCAAATGGAAAATAACCGAAAGGTTCATGGTAATCGTAGAGTTCATGGACTGGAAGATAGAACCGGAGCCTACCATAGCCGTATTCTTCTTGGCACGAATGACATCAATGGCCTCGATTACCGGAGCGGCGCTACTGTCATTTCCATACAATATGCCTACTTCATGATCCAATAAAAACTCCTCGTCTATTTGTGCCTGACGGAATGCCTCCAAGGTAGCCATATAGGCATATTCTCCCTGTTCGGCGAGGCTATGCCGCTTTTTGCGGTCCAATAACTTCTTTAAATCAGGACGTTCGACAAGTCCTGTCAATGCGGAAAAATACCCCATCTCTTTACGTGCCGGATCGATGCCGATGCCTGAACGCCCTTGGAACAAAGAGTCTTTCACCTCATCTTGGTTCTTGCCTATGCACGAATAAATACCCATGCCTGTAATCACTACTCTTCTCATCTTCTGCTTATGTATAGATTCCTCCATTGATGGAAATTACCTCTCCGGTGATATAGGAGGCTTGTTCCGATGCCAGGAAGCCTACCAGTGCGGCTACTTCTCCGGGTTCGCCGAACCGTCCTGCCGGTATCTGTTTTTTCCATTCATTTTCATCAATGCCGTTGGTCATATCCGTGCGGATAAATCCCGGTGCTACGGCGTTCACCGTCACGTGTTTTCTGGCCACTTCCTGTGCCAGTGCTTTGGTGGCGGCTATCATTCCGCCTTTGGCTGCCGAATAGTTGGTTTGTCCCGGCATTCCTTTGATACCCGACAGGGAAACGATGTTGATGATACGTCCGAATCGCTTTACCAGCATATTTTTCAGCAAGGGTTGGGTGACGTTAAAGAAACCGTTCAGGCTGATATCCAACACCCGGCTCCATTCATCCTGTTCCATCCACAGCATCAGGTTGTCACGGCGTATACCGGCATTGTTCACCAGTACCTCAATGTAGGTATCGGGATGCTTCTCCATCCAGCCGTTCAGTGCGGCGTGTGTGGCTACTGCGTCTGTCACGTCAAATTTCATCAGTTCGCCGTCCGAGCCTTGTTCCCGTATCTGTTGCAGGGTGGCTTCGGCTTCCGTATCGTTGCTTTGGTAGTTTATCAGTATATGATATCCCATTTCGGCCAGTTTCAGACATACAGCCTGTCCGATGCCCCGGCTTCCTCCTGTTACTAGTGCGTATTTCATTTTTCTTGCAACCTCCCTTTTTTAAGATATACCATCATTCTTTCTATCTCTTTATATTTAGGCGTATCTTCCCGGAACACAGGAAAAAATGCTCGTATCTCTTTATATACTTGTTGTGACCGGGGGCTTAGCCGACCGGCTATTTCCAAACAGTCTACAGCTTGTACAATACCCATCATCAGGATAGCCATCACCTGATAAGCATTTTCTATGACTGTTTTTGCCAGTAGTGCGGAATTGGTTCCCATGCTTACAATATCCTGATTGTCATTGTTGTTGGGGATGCTATGCACATACATCGGATTGGACAAAGTCTGGCACTCCGCTGTGGTAGAAGTCGCGGTAAATTGTGACGCCTGCAAACCATAGTTCAATCCCAGCACTCCCATATTGACAAAGGGGGGCAGAATGCCGTTGATGCGGTCGTGAAACAAGTAATTGATCTGCCGTTCGGCAAGCATGGCCAGTTTGGTGACCGCTATTTTCAGTTTATCCATTTCAAAAGAAACGTAATCTCCGTGAAAGTTACCGCCATGATACACGTTTTGCGTGTCGGGGTCCACTATCGGGTTGTCACAGGCTGAATTTATTTCGTTTATCAATACTTTTTCGGCATTGAGCAATTCATCATAAACCGGTCCTAGAATCTGTGGGATGCAGCGCAACGAATAATAGGGTTGAACCTTATGGGTGAAGATTTTCTCTTCGTGTTTTCCGTTGTAAAGTTCATTCTCTCTTTTGCGTACACATTGGCTGCCTTCCACCCATTGGCGCATCATGCGGGCTATCTCTTGCTGTCCTTCATGCCGTTTGGCTTCGTTCAGCGGTTCGGACATGAAATCATCGTACGAGGCGGCAATTTCATTCATCATGACCGATGCGCCTACTGCCCAATGCATCAGTTGGCGGGCATAAATCAGGTTGACAATGCCTATACCTGTCATTACCGAAGTGCCGTTGGTCACTGAAAGCCCTTCGCGGATATGCATTTTGAAGGGTTGCAATCCGTTTTCCGCCAAAACGGATGCCGTATCTCTTTTCTTGCCTTGGTAAAAGACCTCTCCTTCTCCAATCAGGGTGAGGGCGATATGGGCAAGCTGTACCAAATCGCCACTGGCCCCTACACTGCCGTGTTCGGGTACGTATGGAGTAATCCCCCGGTTGATAAACTCGGTAATGAGCAATGCCAGTTCTTTTATGTACGCCGGATTTTCCTTGCAGAAAAGTATAGAGACGCGCTATCATGGCAGCTTTGACATAGAGTTCCGGAAGGGGTTGCCCTGCTCCGGTGGCATGGCTGCGGATGATATTATACTGTAATTGTGACAAGGATTCATCTTCAATACGGTATTGGGCCATCGGTCCAAAGCCGGTATTGATGCCATAGATGATCTTGTCGTTGGAGAATGTTTTCAGAAAATGGAAACTCTCTTCCAATTTTTGCATACATTGGTCGGAGAGTGTCAGTGGCTCTTCTTCAAACAAAATCTTATACAGGGACGCTAAAGTTATCTTATTCTCAGCTAGCATTGGATTGGTGTGATAAGCAGTTTTGTATAATTTCCGCAAAAATAGTTATTTAAAAATAAGTATTACCATCCGAAGGGAGATTTTTCAGTTTTGATGGTTATCTGAAAGGTTCACCACAGATTATACAAACAAACGCAGATGTTTCTTAAATCATTGATTGTCAGGTGGGTAATCTGTGTGAATCTGTATGGTCTGTGGTGAAAAATATAGTGTCGCTCTATGTATTCTATTTATTCAGTTTCCATGTGAAACCGTCTTTGGTATCTTTCACTTCAAAGCCAAGAGCAGCCAGCTCATCACGGATTTTATCGCTTGTAGCCCAGTCTTTATTGGCTTTGGCTTTCATACGTTGTTCCAGCAGCATATCTACTACTTTGCCGTATGCCTCTTCACGTGCCTCGTTATTGGCGGCTTCTTCTTTCAGGCCCAGGATTTTGTACATAAAGAGATGGAACACACTTTTCAGTTCTTCCAGATCTTCTGCGGAAATAGTGGCTTTCTTGTCCAGAACCGTATTAATCATACGGGCGCCGTCAAACAGATGGGCAATGACAATCGGTGAGTTCAAGTCATCATTCATGGCTGTATAACACTTTTCACGCAAGTCTTTTACCCCCTCTATGCCGGTGGTTTGTGTTGCCGGAGTGATGCGTTCAAGACCTTTCACAGCTTCTGTCAGCCGTTCCAATCCTTTTTCGGCTGCTTGTAATGCTTCGTTACTGAAGTCCACTGTACTGCGGTAATGTGCCTGAAGGATGAAGAAACGGATGGTCATGGGGCTGTAGGCTTGGGTCAGTAACTTGTGGGTACCGTGGAAGAACTCATCCAAGTTAATGAAGTTGCCGTATGATTTTCCCATCTTCTGTCCATTAATGGTAATCATGTTGTTGTGCATCCAATAGTGAACCATGTCATCGCCTTGTGAAGCCACGCTTTGTGCGATTTCACATTCGTGGTGTGGGAAAATTAAGTCCATTCCCCCTCCATGAATATCGAAATGCTCGCCCAGGTATTTCTTACCCATTGCGGTACATTCACAATGCCAACCGGGGAATCCGTTACTCCACGGGCTGGGCCAGCGCATGATATGTTCGGGTTGTGCACATTTCCACAGGGCGAAATCGGCAGGATTGCGCTTCTCGCTTTGACCGTCCAGCTCGCGGGTGGTGTTCAGCACATCGTCCAGGTTGCGGCCGGACAGTTTGCCGTAATGATGGTCTTTGTTGTATTTTGCTACATCGAAATAAACGGAACCTTCACTTTCATAAGCATAGCCGTTTTTCAGAATTTCTTCTACCAGTTCTATCTGTTCAATGATATGGCCTGATGCATGTGGCTCGATACTGGGTGGAAGTACATTCAAGGCTTCCATTGCCTTGTGGTAGCGATTGAGGTAATATTGCACTACTTCCATGGGTTCCAGTTGCTCCAGACGGGCCTTTTTGGCGATTTTATCTTCGCCTTCGTCTGCATCGTGTTCCAGATGACCGACATCGGTAATGTTACGGACATAACGTACCTTGTATCCCAGATGGGTAAGATAACGGAACAGGATATCGAACGTGATGGCGGGGCGTGCGTGTCCTAAATGGGCATCGCCATATACGGTAGGACCGCATACATACATACCTACATGAGGGGCATGCAAGGGAACGAAAAGTTCCTTTTGACGGCTTAATGTATTGTAAATGGTTAGTTTATTTTCCATAATTCATTCTATTAGAATTGCAAAGTTATAAATTAAAGTGTGTATTTGGCTAATAATTAACAAAAAATCTGATGCTGATGTCCTCTGCTTGTCTACAAATGGTGTTTGTTGGTTTAAAGGATTAGAGATTTTAATGGGTAATAAATAAAAGTAGGTTGTCTTTGAATGTAAAAAGAACAGAATGATGATTTTTTGTATGGAGATTAGGGAACCTAACTCTTTTTCCTTTTCATTGAAATAGGTTTCTCTTGTTTCTGTTTTATGATCTTTAATCTCTGCTATTGATTTGTAAAACAGGACCACTGCCTCATAAACCTTGGTGTTGTTTTACGGGGCAGTGGTGGTGTTTCTATATGAAAGTTTGCGTGCGGAGCGGGAATGTTTTATTTGGACTTCTTTCCCCAATACGTCTTGTTGTTGGCATAGCGGCATAGACGATGGTATGGGTGCGCGGACTGGCTTCCCAGTCGGTTTCGCGTTGCAGATAAAGTTCCACTCCGTTGACAGTCAGAATCTGTTGGGCGGCATCATAGCTCCACGTACTGCCTTTCCAGATACCTTCGGTGATAGTGTGGTCGGCGGCGAGAGTCATTGTTGCTGAAGTTCTCTGCTCTCCATATTTGTATGTAAGGTCGATGTGTTCCCAATTGCCGGGCAATTCTTCTTCGGTGATGGCTACCTTGGGAACGGCTCCGTAGCGTTCAGGCATTACGAGAGGCCAACCGTCTTTCGTCCAGCGGATGCTGCGTACGTGCCCCATCATGATGGCGTTGCTGGCGTTGATGCCCGGAACATCCTTAGGCAGACGGCCTTGTGAGGCGTAGAACCAGTTGTCTTTGCCATCGTCGAAGATAGCGCAGTGGGCGATGCCTACCCAGCCGTAGCCTTTGCTGAACTTATAGGGATGAGTCACTATGGGCAGTGCATCGGCACCGGCGGTCACGTCTTTGCCGTCAATGCCCACGTAGGGACCGGTGATGCTTTTCGAGCGGACCACACGGGTGTTATAGGGCACGTCGAGAGCGTCGTAGGCCAGGAAGAGGTAGTAGTAGCCATCGCGGTAAATGACTTCGGGACCTTCACTGGCTTGCCAGCGGTTACCTGTCTGGCGGGTGGCGATCAACTGACCATACTCGGCAGGTGCTTGGCCTGTAGCCCAAGGTTGGCCCAAAGTTTCGGCAGGCTTGCCTGTTTCGCTATTGAGCTTGAGAGCGGCTATGCCGCTATGCCATGAACCGTAGACCAACCAGTGCTCGCCTTTGGGCGTGATGACATAAGAGGGGTCGATGGCATTCCATTTATAATAGCAATTGGCCCAATCATCCGGCTTCACGTTGAAGTTAAGTCCTTTGTCGGAAGCATTGGTGATGACGTAGCCTTTGTCTACCCATCCGTCGTTGTTGGAGGGATCGTTGTTTTCCATCAGGCCGATAAAGGCGCGCTCCGACCAGGTGTTGGCACCGTTGAGTGTGCCGGGGCAGACAATGGAATAGTACATGCGATAGAGGCCGTTCTTTACCTTGCGTACTACGGGAGCCCAATAGCCGAAGTCATTAACATTAGGATTGATTTCGGCAAGTCCCATTTCTTTTCGTATTTCATTGAGCTTGGGCACTACCCATTCGGGCAGGTTCTTCATTGTACCGCCGAGGTATTCCCAGTTGACAAGGTCCTTGGAGCGACGACCGTGGAAGTGGCCGCCTGCGGTGTGGACGTTGCCGTATGAAGCATCCGTCTGATACATGTAATAATAACCATCTTCGGCCAATACAACCGAGGGGTCGTGTACGTTGGCAAGATTCCATTGAGAGCGTTTGCTCCAGTCACTTATCGAGGTATAGTCATCGGAGTAGGTGGGGGCCACGTAATTCTTGAGTTCATCGTCTAAGCTTAAGCTTTCTGTGGTGGCCGTGACCACCTCTGAATAGACATAACGGCTGTCACAGTAGACGTATGCACGGATATAGTAGGAGGTACCGGAGGTCAAGGTTGAGAGGGAAGCACTGAAATTCTCATCGGCATCCACCACGTGGTCTTTGATAGTCGGTACGGAAGCTGCTGCACTGTAACAGAAGCCTTTCTTGACTATTTGGTTCAGATCACCTGTAACCGATGCGGTGACGGTCAACGAGGTGGGTGTGGTTGTAGTTACTTTCGGAGTACTTACAGTTGCATAATAGCGGTCTATATCTTCGCTGTTGTCAGAACAAGCGGCTAAAACAAGGAATATTGGTAAGAACATCCACAATGGTAATAGTTTTTTCATCTGTTGATAGTTTAAAGACCATGCCGCTTCTTCCTGAGGAAAACGGCATGGCTTGTGTGATTACTGATTCGGATTAGAAGACGAGATGGCCGCCTTCAATCGTTAAAGCGAAGTTCAAGTCGTTCATATCCAATTTGTTGATCCCTAAATAGCATTGGGCATAGGAAGTACCTGAAGTGCCTTTCATTATTGCTTGAATGTCGGCTGTACCATTGCCGCAATTGGTCACGTAGACGGTGACTTTGGCTCCGTTCATATCGGCAAGCCAAGCAGCCCAGTCGCCTTGTGTACCGTTGTGAACGAGGCTGGCATTTCCATCGTATCCTGCACCCCATCCATAGTTGTCGGCGCGTACCACTGCATATTCGGCAAGATCGGCTTTGCGGAGAACGATAGCGAAGTTGCTCCAGTTATTAGCTTGGCTGGTGTAATTGGTGAAGCTGATGGATCTGGTTTCACCTGCCGGCACGTTGAAATTGTCAGAAAAGACAGTCCACCAACCCGTTGAATTGTCTTCGGCTCCTATGATACCGGCTGAGTTGCTCACAGCGGCAACCACAGATTCGGCAACTTTGACTTCTACGGTAGCGGTAACTTCTTCGGCAGTAATGGTTACGGTCTGCGTACCGGCTTTGGCAGGAATGGCAGAGAAATGGAGTTTGGCGTTGTCTACTACTCTTGTGCTTCCGTCGGCATAAGTAGCCGTTACTTCCAATCCTTCGGGAAGGAATGCCAGCGTACGGTCGGTCATCGTTTCCGTTGCTGCCGAAGTATAATAGTAATACTGCGTGTGCGCAGGTTGAGCCGTCACTTGGATGGATACAATCTTTTCCACTACTTCAAACGTAGCATTGGCCACCACCGGCTGGTTGCAATTCTCGCCCTTGAAGGTCTTGTTGTAGATGACTACCAGTGTCTTCGTGCCCAGTTCGTTCATATTGGGGATGGCAGTGAACTGGAGTTCTTCTGCAGTTACGGTCTTAGTCACCCCTCTTCGAAGCTGACGATGGCAGTAATCCCGGCCACGGCTTCTTCGAGTGAGGTGCCGGCATTGACTTGATCGGGTACATTTTGCAGTACCATCGAGAGCGGATTCTTGTCTTCGGCAGAGGTAAGGCCGCCGATAGGAACGATGTTCGATTGCAAGAAGTTGATGTAAGAGCCTTCGGGTACCAGGAAGCAGCGGATGTTGGTATTGCTCGCGTCTGCATTCAGATTGGGTAACTTGTACGGCTGTTTGTAGGTTTTGGTTGCCGAGGCGTTCTGGATTTTGATAGAGAAGGCATTTTCATTGGTGCGGTCTACGGTGAGTGTTACTTTGCCGCCCAATTTCTGTACAGTTTCGTCCAGATTGTCAACGGGTGACAGCATCAGTGTGCTGGAGGTGTATTTGAAGAAGAGATGGGAACCCCATTGGGAGTTATAGGCCAAAGTATCGTTTGTGGTATCAAAACGATAAGCGCCATATTCCGTGTATCCTTCACCTCCGCGGTCTGCGTCATTGGTAATGACTAGGGCGAAGTTTTTATAATAGGTATTGTCGGCAGGGTTGATGTTGAGGTTGAACACTCCATGCCACTTCTGACCATCGGGCACGACGTAATACTTGGAGAAAGCTGTCCAGAAACCGGAGGTGTAGTCCGCATTACCGAAGGAGTAGACATCTTCCTGCATGCCCTCCAGCACTTCTTCTTCCGGATCTTTCTTTGAATTTGCTATGGAGTCCACTTTCTCGGAAATCCAGTCGGGGGCGTTAACATCATACAGCTCGCCACCCTCGCAGCTTGGCAATGCCATCAACCCGAAGGCGATGGAACAGCAAGCGTATACTAATTTATTGAGTATTCTCATTGTCTTACATTTTAATAGGTTTGTTTATTTGCTTAAGTCAACCACCGGATGAACAGTCCATCCGTTCTCACTGAAATAAGTAGAGTTGTCCGTGCTAAAGTTGGCAGAGTTACCACTTAGGTTAGGGTTCTTGTTCAACAACTGTTGTACGATGGGCAGAAATTCGTGCCCGGGTAAGTAGGTGTCAAAAGAACTTTTTAGTTCGGAGTCGGTTGCGATATCGTTGTAGTCTACAGGATCTTTGGTTCCGGTTACAGAACGGCGTACGACACTGTGCTCCTTAAGTTGTTGCAAACGATCATTCTTATAGAAGAATCCCCAGCGGATAAGATCGAATCCGCGTCCGAACTCACAACCAAATTCTTTCGGACGCTCCACATTGGCAATCTGCTCGAAGAGTTTGTCGGCTGTAGGGAAGTCAGCCAGTTCCAGATCGGGCAAGTCAGCGCGGTTGCGTACTTCGTTAATCCAGTCGATGGCCTGTTGTGTGGGGCCGTTGACTTCGTTTTCACATTCGGCAGCACGGAGCAGCACGTCGGAGTAGCGCATCAGACGCAAGTTGATTCCATCGTGTAAACCTGTAATAACGGTGCTATAGAGTCCGGTACGGAGGTTTGTGAACTTGGCGATGGGTAGACCACCGTATGTGTTGTTGGTTACGATGTTGTCGGTGGCTGTAAGTTTGCTCGTATAAGCTACATTGCCATATTCAAAGTCTTCCCAATCGGATTCGTAAGTACCGATGGTCCAGTACAGACGCGGGTCGAGTTTGCCGTCAGTAGTACGTTCTGCTTTGAAGAGATGGTAGAGCCAGGGGGAAGCCGAAATGTCGGCCCAACCGCCATAATTGCCGGGAGCGAAGTTACTCTCGATGGCCGAACCTTGGGTGGCATTCGGGCTGGTGTTCACCGGAGTCCACTCGTCGTCGGTTCCTTGTGATTCTAAGTCAAGGAATTGCACTTCGAAAAGGCTTTCCTTGTTGTTCTCATAGGCAGGACCTTCACGAAAGTTGTCGCCATAGTTATCCATCAGTTCATAAGTACCATATTTTTTGCCGATAATGTCTTTCAGTACAGTAAGGGCGTCTTTGAATTTATGGCGTACCATGAGCGCACGGGCATAGTAACCGGCTGCGGCACCACAGGTGGCACGTCCTTTTTCCCATTCGCCACCTTGATCTCGTGAGGGTAACAATTCCATGGCTTCTTTGAAATCACTTTCCACTTGGTCCAGCACGGCATCATAGGTGCTGTTGCCGGTATAAAGTCCATCCAATGAAGAGTAGGTGGCATAATCTGTGATGAGGGGCGGGTTCTGGTAATAACCAACCAGATTGTAGTATGACAGACCGCGCAGGAAGAGCACTTGTCCTTTGATGCGTTTCATTTTTTCGGAAAGCTGGCTGTTGTCTTCATCGCAACGGGAAATGGCAAAATTACATACATTAACGGTGTAGTACCATTCGCGCCAGGGCCACCACGTGATGTCCGAGGTTACTTCCGCATTCAGGTCATCGAAAGGCAGATACCATACTTGTGATGAATTCCAGGCTTCATCGCCACGACACACATCAATGGTGTAGCCTACACGGGCGTAAGAACCTTCCATACGGATATGGTTATAGGCGGCAATAACGCTCTCTTCCAAATCATCGGCATTGAAACCGAATGTGTTTGAGGTTTGCTGGTTGGGATTTAACAGCTCCAAATTATCATTGCAAGAAGTCAATGTGCCTAATCCCAAAAAGAGAACCAATGCATATTTATTGAGTTTCATATTGTTATGTTTTTAGTGATTAGAAAGTGAAATGAACGCCACACATGAAGGTACGTGCGGTAGGATAAGAACAGAAGTTATATCCCGGTGTGAAGGTACCTCCTGCATAGTCCACATTGTAACCTTTGTAGCCGGTAAAGGTGTGCAGGTTCTGTGCCGACACGTAGAAACGTACATCCGATACGTATTTGCCAAACCATTCGTTGGGGAAGTTGTAGCCCAGTTCTATATTGGCAATTTTTCCAATAAGCTGCGTTCTGAATTTTGCGGTCGCTGAAGAGATCGTTCCAGGCCAGGCTGGCACTGTTGGTGACATAGGTACGTGGTACGCTGGAAAGATAGGTGCTGCCGTCTTCGCTGAAGCGATTGGCGTCGAGCATGGCTACGTCTTTGTTGCCCCAGCCATAGCAAGAGTTCAGAGAGTTGTGGATGTCGTCGCTAACGTGATAGTTGAGTGCACCGAACGTAGCGATGCTCAGGTCGAAACGTTTGTATTCGAAGCGGGCGTTCAAACCGAAATTGATCTTAGGCATACCGCTGCCCAATACTACCTGGTCATTGGCATCTACCTTTCCGTCAGGCTTTCCGTCGGGACCGCTTACGTCCTTATAGAGGCAGTCACCAATTTGGGCGCCTTCTTGTGTGGCATGGTTGTCCAAGTCAGCTTGTGTGCGGGCGATGCCATCATAAACCCATCCGTAGAATTTGCCGATCTCTTCACCTACGTTGGTGATGTAGGCGCCGGAGATGTATGAATCGGTACCGAAGCCCAATGAGGTTACGCGGTTACGGACAGTACTTAAGTTAGCCGACACTTCATACTTGAAGTCGTGGTCTCGGTTGCGGTAAGTAGCTGAAAATTCGAAACCTGAATTGTTCATCGAAGCGGCGTTCATTGTTACGGTGGTATTGGATACACCGGCTTGTTCGGGAACGGGAACAGCATAAAGCAGGTCTTCACTGGTGTTCTTGTACCATTCGGCAGTGAATTCCAGACGGTTGTTGAACAAGGCGAGGTCGATACCCACGTTGTAGCTTTTCTTCTTTTCCCAAGAAAGGTTGTTGTCTACGAAAGTGGAAATGGCAGAACCGGTGATGGGCGTGTTGCCAAAGCTATAAGTCATGTTATTACGTGCCATTACAGCCTGATACATGTATTCACCAATGTTTTCGTTACCGAGCTCGCCATAGCTGGCACGTACCTTGAACATGTTGACAATGTTTCTGTTGAAGGGGAAGAAAGACTCCTTGTCGAAACGCCATCCCACAGAAACAGAAGGGAAGGTGCCCCAACGGATATTTTGGGACAAGCGGGAACTGCCGTCGCGGCGCACGGTTGCCGAGAACAGATAACGCTCGTCGTAGTTGTAGTTGATACGCCCGATGTAGGATAGGAGGGTGTGTTTGTATTCGAAGCTTTCAGCGTAAGTGTTGGCGGCATTCTGGAGTTGCAGGAAGTAAGGCTCGGTGAAGTTGACGCCCCAGCCTGTCAGCAAGTCGGTGTTTTCTTCTTCGTAAGTCTGGCCGGCTACCAGGTTAAAATGGTGTTTGCCGACGGTGGCATCATAAGTCAGCACGTTCTAATCAAAGCATCGGCATAAGAGCGGGTAGCTTTGGTGAGACGTTCGTTGCTTTTGGCCAGATAGACACGGTTGCTCTGTACCCATGCAGGAATCCAGGTGAAGTCCTTGCAATGGGTTTTGCTGTAAGAGAGATTGACTTTATAGTTGAGCTTGTGGTTTTTGCTGTCAATACCGATCATTTTCAGGAGATCCACATCGGCAGAGGCTGTTCCTACAAAGCGGTCTACACGGGTATTGCGCTTTAACAGGTTATTGACCAGCAAGGGGTTGGAAGCTGAAATGTCACCATGTACGGTGTCGTAGTAAACACCATAACCATAAGAGTCATAGTTGAAGTTATTGGCGATCCCTACCAGATTGTCAAGTACCCAAGTAGAGTTGTCGTAGGCTTTGATGGTGGGTTGCATCAGCAAAGTACCACGCAGTATGTTGGTTACGTCTCCATACAGACCTTGAACGTATTCGGAAGCGTTTGACAAACCCATGTTGTCTTGATCGGAGTGAGAGTAAACCAGGCTGGTATGGAACTTGATGAATTTGGTGTCCATCGTGTTGTTGACACGCGCCGTGTAACGTTCGTAGTTGGGACCGGCGCCTTCCAGTGTACCTTTTTGGTTGTAGTAATCTAATGAAACGTTATAAGTATTGTGGGCACCGCCACCGGAGAGGTTCACATTGTGATTTTGACGGATACCTGTTTTGAACACTTCTTTAAACCAGTTGGTATTGGTGTTATCCTGGAAATGATATTTTCCGGTGGTACTGTCCAGCTTGTAACCGCCGGGCAGCGGAGTGTTGGAGTTGGCGCATGCCTGACCGATGTACTGGCTGTATTGGTCGGCATCCATTACGTCATAGACACTACTGGGAATGTAGTCCATACCTACGTACCCATTGTAGTCTACTTTCAGCGGTTGGTCTTTCTGACCGCGTTTGGTAGTGATGATGACCACACCGTTGGCTGCACGCGAACCGTAAATGGCAGCAGCCGATGCATCCTTCAGAATTTGGATGGTTTCAATATCGTTTGAAGAGAAATCGCGGATGGAAGTACCCATGGGGACACCATCGATAACATAAAGAGGAGAAGTGTCACCAAAAGATCCGACGCCACGGATACGGACGGTAGGGTCGGCACCGGGCTGCCCGTCGGAAGTGACTTGTACGCCTGATACTTTACCTTCGAGCATGGTGGAGATATTGGAATGGGATGTCTGTTTCAAGGCTTCCGTGTCTACTACAGCTACAGAACCGGTCAAATCGGATTTCTTTTGTGTGCCATAACCTATGACAACAACTTGTTCCAGCATCTGGTTGTCGGGTTGCAATTGGATGGCTTCAATGATAGCGCGGTTACGAACGGCTACTTCGCGTTCCTTGTAGCCTACATAGCTTATCGAAAGGATAGCGTTTCCGGCAACCTCCAGTTGGAAGTTTCCGTCCACATCGGTAATGGTTCCACCTTGTCCTCCTTTAATTCTGACAGTAGCTCCTGTCAAGGGCTCACCTTGTTCATCGATAACTTGACCGCGAACCTTGATAGCCGGAGATTGTGCCACGGTAGCTATAGCAGGTGTGGGATACACCATCATGCCACCCATAGCACACAGACTAAGCATTACGGAAAATAATAAATGTTTCCTCATTTTTTTAAGTATTAAATTAGTAGATTAAATTGTTGCTGATGTATTGAATTGAGATGTTGGATTATTGTACAATCTAATGTTGAATACTCTAGGTAGACAAACCACAGAGTTTATAAATATGCTGGAGCTATTCTTCATAATATTTAAGATTAGGATTAGACTTTAAAAGCAGGGTTCTCTTCCGAAAGATTGAGCACCGATTGCATGACAAAAGTATAATTTACACCGTAAACAGGGGTGGACAAACGGTTTTATAGGGTGGACGAATGGATAATGGAAAAAAATGTATTTATTCCGCTTATAGTTTGCGTCTTTTGGAGGTGGTGAGATAGGCTTAGGAGAAGGCTTTTTTTATATAAAGTTCATGTAGCGGACAACCTGGTGAAGGACTGTCCGGCTACATGAGGGATAAAATACAAATAAAATTCTCTGAAAGGAATTATTTCACAAGTAAAATCCTCCTTCCGCCTGCATCGTAATGCTGACTTCATCCATTCTTTTTTTTAATGTTATCTCTTCAGCGTGAGGATTTAGTTTTTATCGTCCTGATAAAGCATCACTTTATCTCCTTTAGTACACATGGGAAGGTTCAACTTTAATTTCAGCGGTTCTTTTTGTGCATTGATTCCGGCTATGTACCATTTATCGGCATGCGACGTGCCAGTACTACGTATTTGCCCGGATAGCCGTCAATGAATCTTGTTTCGTCCCATGTGGTGGGAACTTGCTTCATGAAATCCAAACAAACTTGGGGGGCATCGGTCAGGTTATTAGGCGCCAAACGCAAAATTCTGAATAGGATTTTGGAATAAAACGGTTGTTGCCAGTTGGAATACATCAGTGGTCTTGCGTATGCTTCCGCCGTCATTGTTGCGGTTGAGGCGTTTGTTGAGGAATGTGCCGCCAAACTCCATGCAACCGATGGTGTTGCGGATAAATGGATGCAGACAGGCATTAAATGCTTCTTCATCGCAAAAATGTTGTTGGAAAATCAGGTTTTCCGATGCGAGCACGGCTTCGCTTCCTACATAATTAGGATACATACGCTCCCATCCCCGAGGAAGGGTACAGCCGTGGAAAATGACCATCAGTCCATTATCATCCGCATCGCTCAGGATGGCTTCGTACAGACGCATGGTTTCCTGCTTGTCACCTCCGAAGAAGTCTACTTTGATTCCTTTTACTCCTATATTATGCAGCCATTTCATTTCCTTTTTACGGATAATGGGATTGTCCATGTAATTGGTAGGACCTTGCACTATATCATTCCAGTAGCCGCTGGAACTATACCATAAAAATACATCTACATTTTTACTGTGTGCATAGTCTATGAAGTCTTTCATACGTTCACGGCCGATGTTGGTATCCCACCAGTTGTCTATCAATACATATTCATATCCCATGGCGGCAGCAAGATCTACATATTTTTCTGATCGTCGAAATTGATGCTGCATCTTGCCAAAGTATCCAGCTCCAGGTTCCGCGTCCCATTTTGTATGTATGCTCCGTTGGGTAAAGAGGTTCCACGACATCCCATGGAATCGTTGTTTCTACAATGGGCTTCAGGTTTTCGCCTACAGTAATAGTACGCCAAGGAGTGGAACCGGGCAATGCAAGGCCGGGAGATGCCGTACCGTTACCGTTGTTTTCTTCGGGCATGGGGAAAGCGAGGGTGTAAAGTCCGTCGGCGGTGGCATCGCTCAGGTGTGAACCACAGTATTTGCTGTCTACTCCGGTTTCACTGATAAGTGCCCAGCCATTTTCTCCTACATGAAACAGACAAGGAAATGTGTAACCGTGCCCATATTGTGAACGTACATTCATAGGAGCGTCAGCCTTATATTCTTCCTCATAGCTGGGCTTGGTACGTTTCCAACCTATCATGGCGTCACTTTGCGGGCACAGGAAAGTAGTGGTGAAGGAGGGGAAGTCAAAACCGGTAGTTTCTTTTTCTATCACGATGCTTCCCGTATCGCCATATTTGGGCATTTCGTAGCGGAAAGCAATATCGTTGTTGCTTACGCGGAATATTATATTTATATTTTTCTTTTCTTTATTGGTAAAGGTGCATGTAAGTTCATTGGCTTGATAATGAATTTGTGATTGTTTGATACGGTCTTGCGTATAGGTTTTATCTATTTTATTCTCTTTTTGTCCGGTGAAAGTCATATCCCGGCTGAAGTCCCCCACATTGGCAATGAAACCTAAAGGTGAATCTTCCAGGATGGTCTTGTCCTTATAGGTAACGGAATAAACGGGGATACCCTGTTTTACGGATACATTTACTTTTAAAAAGGAATCGGGTCCTGTAACTGTAGCTTGTTGGGCAAAAGCTGACATTGTAGTGATGGCAAGCAGCCAAGTCATAAATTGTTTTTTCATGGGTATTAAATATGCTATTATAATGTAGAGCAAAGATAATTTATTTAGCGAGACGAGAGCGTAGAAAAACGGAGCATTTATGGTATACAATCCGTTCATTTTACGCTCTGGAATAAGTCAGTCGGTTCCATTCTCCATCATCGAACTGGGTGTTGTTCCGAAATGTTTTGTAAAGCAGCGTGTGAAGTATTTGGGATCATTGAATCCTACTTCGTATGCTATCTCAGATATATTCATATTGTGCGTCAGCCGGTTACGGATAATAAGTTCCCGCGCAAGATTCAGCCGGTAGTTACGCATGAATTGTCCGGCAGACTGTCCTGTCAGATTTTGCATTTTTTTGTTCATCAAACTTTTGCTTACCCCCATTGCTTCGATGAAATCGCTTATTTCGTAATAGGAGTTCTTATAGTTTTCTTTCACAATCTGCATCGCCTTGTCCAGGAATTTCTTGTCACTGGATTCTTTTTCGATATTCAGTGCATCCACGTCCATACTGTATGAGAACTTTTGTTGGAAACGTTTTGCGGTTTTCCAGTATATTGGATATCCGGGCCAGCAGCAAAGTATCATCAAATGGTTTCAGCAGGTATTCGTCTACACCTATACGGAAGCTTTCGATGCGCGATTCGTTGGATGTTTTGGCTGTGAGCATCAGGAAGGGGATATGTGAGATGGCAAAATTGGATTTTACCCGGCGGGACAGTTCCATACCATCCATGACAGGCATCATCAAGTCACTGACTATGAAATCCACGTTCTGGGATTGGAGCACAGTCAATGCTTCTTCACCTTGGGATGCTTCGAGCACGTTATAATATTCGGCCAGAATGGAACGGATATAGTCGCGCATATCTTTGTTGTCTTCTACTACCAGAATCGTCAGTTTTCCATTGGTGGCAGGTTGCAAGGCCAGCGGAGATCCTACCGGTTCTTTTAACTTGCTCTGTTGGTGCGGGCAGACTGTCTGCATCGGCATATTGCAAAGGAAGTAAAATACGGAAAGAACATCCTTTGCTCTGATTATTCTTGGCACAAATTGAACCTCCATGCAACTGGACAATTCGTTTGCATAGATAGAGGCCGATTCCGGTCCCGCTTTGTCCGTTGATAGAGGAATGCGTCTTGTTTTGTGATTGGTAGAAGCGGTTGAATACTTTGTCTATCTCTTCTTCGGGCAGTCCTGGCCCCGTATCCCGGATACAGATGAACAACTTTTCCTGCTCTCCTGGCGGAAGGGGGTGGCATAGATGGTAATTTGTCCTCCTTTGGGGGTAAATTTCAAAGCATTTCCTATCAAATTGACAATCACTTTATGCATGGCATCCTCATCGTACATGATTTCACATGAAGGAAGGCGGAAACGACGTTCGATGGTTATTCCTCTTTCGGATGCATATGCGTCGAAGGGAACCAGCAGTTCATTGAGTAACTTGGTAAAGTTGCCCGGGTTGCGGACAATTTCCATTTTCCCTGATTCTACTTTGCGGAAGTCCATTAATTGGTTGACCAGTGAGAGCAGATATTTTGAGTTGCGCTCCACAAAATGTAATTGTTCAATGACTTGAGGATTGTAGCTTAGTTTCAATGCCCTTTCTATAGGTCCTACGATTAATGTCAACGGAGTACGGAATTCATGGGTGATATTGGTGAAGAAGGCGAGTTTGTCAACCGTCAATTCCTGTACTTTCTTTGACATTTGTATCAGTTGTCCTTTTTGTTTGGTTATTTTTTCGTTTTGCTGTTTCAATAGTTGGTTTTGACGATAGAGCTCGCTTGCCTGAGTGGAAAGCAGTTTTTTTTTGTTCTTCCAGTTCACGGGTACGTTCCTCTACTTTGATGTGGAGCATTTCTTGTTGTTCTTTTAACGAACGAAGCCTCCATGATAATACCTTATATATAAGGAAAGATAGAAGAACCAATATGGACAGAATGAACCAGATGGTTTTATAGAAATAAGGTGATACGGCAATGTGGAGTTCTGCCATTCTTCCAGCCATTGTTTGCCGTCGGGGGCATAACGCAGTTCGAAAGTATAGTTGCCGGGACGCAGGTTGGTATAGGCGGCTTGTCGCCTGTTGGCCGGCACTTTTATCCATTTGTCGTCAAATCCTTTCAAGCGGTAATAATAATTGGCGAATGTCGATGCATCATAATCCAGTGCGGCAAATTCAATATAGAGAGATTTGTCGCGTTCGTGTAACTGTAGGGTGCCGTTTGTGTACAATCGTTCTTCATTGGCCACACGAACATGGGTGAATGCCAGAGGAACAGCCTCCTTGGGATTTGTGTCTATGACTGGTTTGACTACAGACAGCCCTTTTAGTACTTCCTACATACAAATCTCCATTGGCGGCACGGCATATTGCGTTCCAATAGAACTGGTTGGATAATAGTCCGTCTTTCCGGGTATAGTTGAAGAAGCTGTTGTTGTTAGGATTGAAGCGGGAGAGTCCGTTGGTGGTGGTAATCCAAAGATACCCTTCTTTATCTTCCGATATGCAGCGGACACTGTTGTTTATCAGTCCGTCTTCGGTGGTGAAGGAGCGGAAGGTATATTCTCCGTTTTCTGTTGGTGAGGATTTGTAGAAACCATATCCGTTGCTGCCTATCCATAGGGTTCCGTCTTTAGACTGGGTGATGTAGGTTACCCTTTCCTTCAACTTTGATTCCGGTTCGTCCAGCTTGATCCTCCAGAGTTGATAAATCAGTCTGGGGGCTTTCAAACTGCTTAGATCTATTCGGCAAAGTCCTTCTGTAAGTCCCAGCCACAGGTGGTTATCCTTATCTATATAGTATCCTGTACAGCCTTCAATTCCACCTAGGTTCATACCCTTGAATGGTTCGGTGAGCGTTTGTGTTTTCAAGTCGTAAACATAGATATTGGTACTGGTTCCCACCCAGATGGCATTATTCAAGTGGTCATAGCAGATACTTCCGGCCCATCCCCATGAGAAGTCTCCGTATTCGGGTATTTCTATGTGGTGGAATTGTTTGTTCTGCGGATTTTTTCATGTCTATCCATCCTATGCCTCCTCCCCCAGGTTCCTATCCAGAGCCTTCCATCGTTATCGCTGGTAAAACAACTGACGGTATTATGGCTTAGGTGGGCGGGTGCATCAGTGGTATAGTGTTCAAAAGTGTTGCTGCCGGGAGCCCGCCGGTTTAAACCTCCTTCTACGGTTCCTACCCATAAAACACCCGACGGGTCTTCATAAATGGCATTGACGGGATTTTGGGAAAGACTTCCGGGAATGGTGGGAATATGATAATAGTTTTGTACCAACAGCATCCGGCGGCTCATCTTGTTCAGCCCTCCCACTTCGGTTCCTACCCAGATAATGTCACCATCGGTCAGCAGACAGTTTACGAAGTCACAGTTCAATGTGTTTTGTACAATTTCTCCTTCTCCGGTATCTTTATTTATCCGCTCAAAATTGTCTGTCAACGCATTATAAAGGTTTATACCTTTTAGGGTGGCGACCAGCATGGTATGTTCTCCTGTTTCTGCTATGTCTGTGATAAAGTTTTGGGAAAGCGAGTTGTTGTCATTCGGATCGTACATATAATGCTTCATCAGTTCCGTATCCATATTGTATCGGAAAAGGCCTTGTGCGCTGCCAATCCAAATTTCATTTTCTTTCCGGCAGATTACTTGTATGGACACACCGGGTAATTGCAGGGCAGATGAAATGAATGTGGGTTCCTGTACTTCCATAGCCGATTCTTTGATGCGGTAGATACCGTCTTTGTAGTTTATCCAAAGATAGTCTTCCACCTCACAAATAGTCCGGATGGATTCTCCTGCCGGCACTTCGCATATTTTAATGATCTGTCTTATATTTCCTTGTTTGTCAAAGGTAATTTTGAATAAATTGTTTTCCGAACAAACCCAAATATTTCCCGCTTTGCTATGGAGAATGAGATGGGAGGGGCGGTTGCACAGTGAAATAAGTTTGTCTTTCGTATCAGCGACTTGTACAGTCTGCATGGTTTGTATATCCAATATGTCAATACCCATTTCACTGACAGCCCAAATACGCTTGAAGTTATCCTCACACAGTTTGTTTATGAAGTTGCTTCGTAGTTTGGTGTGGGTGCTTCCCATATTGAAGGCGGTAAATTCATAACCGTCATAACGGGCGATTCCTTCCCCACGGGTGGCAATCCATAAAAAGCCCTGACTGTCTTTCAATATATCGTCCACGAAGTTGTGAGGCAGTCCTTCATCCATCGTAATAGCGGTGACGTTATAGCGTTCAGACCATTTTCCGGCGGTCTCTTCAGCTTGCATAGACAGGCTCGACAGAAAGATGAACAGGGCAAATAGCAAAGAATGTCTTTTCATAGTGTGTAGTTCATTAATGACGTAAGAATATACCATTATGGAAACAAAGATATACCTTTTCGTTTTTCCTTAAAAACAAACAAATCATTTTTATCCCTCTGCTGTACAAATGTCCACCCTTTAAGCGATATTGTCCACCTGGCGAGCTTTTGGTTGCAGCTATATTTGCATTAATAATAATTAGTCAATGTGTCAATATGCCAATGTGCCAATTGGCTGCGCTATATGCCACATGGCCATTGATAAATTAGTACATTAGCAAATGGTCATATAATAAACAAAATACTATGAAACAGCAATTTTTTCCTCAAAGATTATTCATGGACATGAAGAGGTTAATAATAAATAGGTTGGTTGGTTTAGGCCTGTTGGTCGTAGGGGCATTGGTATCATGCAATGCACCTACGGCTTTCGTGCCTGTTCCTTCACCGAATCCTTGGATGGATGATTATACCGCCCTTTCGTCTATGGAAAATTATAAGCAGTGGGGAACGTATAATGTACACGATCCGGCTTGTAAAAAAATAGGGGATACCTATTATATGTATTCCACTGATGCTATCTTTGCCGAGAACCGGAAAGAGGCGGAAGAGAAGAATGTACCGTTAGGTTTTATCCAGGTACGCAAATCAAAAGATCTGGTACATTGGGATTTTGTGGGATGGGCCTTTCCCGAAATACCTGCTCCGGCTATAGAATGGGTCCATAGTCAGGCGGAAGGAAAAGGGGCGACTAACATTTGGGCTCCCTTCCTGATGCCTTATCAGGGTATTTATCGTTTGTATTATTGTGTATCGGCATTCGGCAGGAATACATCCTATATCGGTATGGCCGAGTCGGATTCTCCCGAAGGTCCCTGGATACAGAAAGGGTGTGTGGTCAAGACAGGGGAAGGGGATGCGATGAATGCCATAGACCCTTCTGTTATTGAGGACCCGGAAACCGGAAAGTGGTGGATGCATTATGGCTCTTATTTCGGCGGTCTGTACTGTGTGGAACTGAATCCCGAAACAGGAATGACTATGCAGCCGGAGGATCATGGGCACTTGATAGCACGTCGGGCCAATTACCGGAAAGACAATCTGGAAGCGCCGGAAATCATGTATCAGCCGGAACTTGGCAAATATTATCTGTTTACATCCTACGATCCGCTGATGACTACCTATAATGTACGTGTCGCTTATTCCGATTCTCCCGAAGGGCCTTTTGTGGATTTCTATGGAGAGGATATAAAAGATACAACGAATAATGTTCCCATTTTGACAGCTCCTTACCGCTTCGAAAATCATCCGGGATGGGCGGGAACGGCTCATTGCGGTCTTATTGACGCCGGTGACGGCCGTTATTTTATGGCTCATCAGGGACGGCTCTCTCCTCAGAACCAGTTGATGGATCTGCATGTACGTGAAGTGTTCTTTACTGTAAACGGATGGCCTGTGGTTTCTCCCGAACGCTATGCAGGTACTGCTCCGCGCTCTTTCACTAAAGAAGATTTGGCAGGTGAGTGGGAAATTATCCGTCTTCAGGAGCCGCCTCTGGAACGTAGCTTGGAGGCCGGTCAGATAATGTGGGGCGAGGGAGACTTGCGAAATGGGGAGCAGGCATTGTCTGCCCGTGTCGTTTTGGAAGCAGATGGCAGTGTTGGAGATGCAACTTGGGATTTTAATGTTAAAAAACAACTTCTTACTATAAAAACAGCCACAGAAGATATTAACAATTTGATTATCTTTGCCGGACACGATTGGGAAAATGAAACAGAAACCATTCTCTTTACCGGTCTGGATGCTCAAGGGCATTCTGTATGGGGAAAGAGAATTAACTAATAAAAATTAATAATATTACTATCATGAAATTACACCGAACTCTATTCACAGCATGGGTATTTGCTGCCGGAGTAGCGCTACATGCACAGAATGCGCACAACATGGTCGTGCAGACCAATAAACTTGGTGCGGAAATACAACCAACCATGTATGGTTTGTTTTTTGAGGACATTAATTATGGAGCCGACGGAGGATTGTATGCCGAACTGGTAAAGAACCGTTCATTCGAATTCCCGCAACGTTTTATGGGGTGGAATGTTTTCGGTAACGTGACCTTGATGGATGACGGGCCGTTTGAACGAAATCCGCATTATGTCCGTCTGGGTAATTCCGGGCACAGGGAAAAACATACAGGGATTGAAACGAAGGTTTCTTCGGTATAGGTGTCAAGGAAGGAGCCGAGTACCGTTTTCCGTATGGGCACGTGGTGAGAACCAGAAACTTCGCATTGAATTGATCAAGAATGATACGATGGAGGAACGTCAGGCTTTTGAGTCAAAAGAACTGACAGTGAACTCGAAGGATTGGAAACAATATGAGGTGATATTGAAATCGCCGAGAACGGAACCCAAGGCTCATCTCCGTATTTTCCTTGAAAGTGCGGGAACGGTGGATCTGGAACATGTTTCTCTTTTCCCTGTGGATACTTGGAAAGAACGTAAGAACGGGCTTCGCAAGGACTTGGTGCAGGCTTTATATGATATCAAACCCGGTGTTTTCCGTTTTCCCGGCGGCTGTATTGTGGAAGGTACGGATGAGGCTACCCGTTACGAATGGAAAAAACAGTAGGTGCGGTAGAGAATCGTCCGTTGAATGAAAACCGCTGGCATTATACGTTCAAGCATCGTTTCTTCCCCGATTATTTCCAGACTTACGGACTGGGCTTCTTTGAGTATTTCCAGTTGTCGGAGGATATAGGCGCCGAACCGTTGCCTATTCTGAACTGCGGACTGGTATGCCAGTATCAGAATGACCCCGACCAGCAGGTCAGCTTGTCCAAACTTGATTCGTATATACAGGATGCATTGGATCTGATTGAATTTGCCAATGGTGATGTTACGACTACTTGGGGAAAAGTTCGTGCGGATATGGGACATCCTGCTCCCTTCAACTTGAAGTTCTTGGGTATTGGCAACGAACAATGGGGACCGGAATATCCGGAACGTCTGAAACAGTTTGTCGAGGTGCTTCGTAAGGCGCATCCCGAAATCAAGATTGTCGGCAGTTCGGGACCTCAGTCTGAAGGTAAAGACTTTGATTACTTATGGCCGGAAATGAAAAATCTGAAAGTGGATTTGGTGGATGAGCATTTCTATCGTCCCGAAAGCTGGTTCCTGGCACAAGGTAACCGTTATGACAATTACGACCGCAAAGGTCCGAAGGTCTTTGCCGGAGAATATGCTTGTCATGGAAAAGGCAAGAAATGGAACCATTTTAATGCTGCTTTAATGGAAGCTGCGTTCATGACCGGACTGGAACGCAATGCCGATGTGGTACACATGGCTACTTATGCGCCTTTGTTTGCTCATGTGGAAGGGTGGCAGTGGCGTCCGGATTTGATTTGGTTTGATAATCTGAATTCCGTCCGTACTTGCAGTTACTATGTACAACAGTTGTACAGTCATAATAAAGGCACGCATGTATTGCCGCTGACAATGGATAAAAAAGCTGTGAGCGGTCAGGAAGGACAGGATGGTCTGTTTGCCAGTGCCGTATGGGATAAGGATGAAAAGGCTTGTATCGTGAAAATTGCCAATACTTCGGATAAGGCACAACCGGTATCAGTGACTTTCAACGGATTGAAGAAGAGTGATAAACTTGTGGAAGGTAAATGCATCACGCTCCAGTCTGCCGATTTGGATAAAGATAACACGGTAGAGCATCCGAATGTCATCACTCCGAAAGAAAGTGATGTTACGATTGAGGGTAATGTACTGAATGTAGAGATGGCGCCCAAGACTTTCGTGCTTTATAAGTTTGTTAAGGCAAGTAATAAGTAAAAGATGAATCATTCCTTTAAATGCTAACACAGAGGATAGAGAAACATAAAGCAGCCGAAGGGCTGCTTTATAATCCCAACTGCATCCGGAACTTTTAAAGGAAATGTATACCTGTCTCCCTTGGTTGTACCAAGGGAGTTTTTTTGATTATACGTATATTGTCATCTTGGATTTTTCACGTTATTTTGCTGTAAATCAGTAATGTGCCGTGAAAATACATTCTAAATCCCCCCGAAACGGTTTGCCATTCTCCGCTGCCAAATTTGGTTTGACGGATATCGGTTGTTCTGATTCCTGTGTCATAGCTACGGTTGTTCCATTGCAGGGGAGCGTCATAAGGCGTATTTTTGTTCGGGTGCGTTCATTGCTTCACTAAGGTGAAGAGGCAGCTTCGCTTAGGTGAACAGCCGCTTTCACCCAAGTGGAATAACTGCTTCACCTGGGTGAAATATCAAATGAGGTGAAGGTATGATGAGAATAGGTTCTTCTGATGCCTACGAGCTACCGGGAGGTAACGAGGGGCTGATTTTACATTCTGTCCGAGAGCATCCCCGAAGCAGATGTATTTCGCCACCGGCATACCGATTGAGGAGGTTTTGAAAGACTGTCGCACGGGAAGCTCTTGGTAATGAGTGAGTTGTTGTGATGGAATGCTTTTATGTTTTATGTAAATGAGTCAAAAGTGATTTTTTGTTGTCGTTATGTTGTATGGGCGGGCTCATGGGCCTGCCCATACGGTGGAACATTTTGATGGTTATTTCGGATTTTTGAAATATCCTCTTATTGGATGAGTCCTGTTTACATCTTTATTCTCTTATTGCGTACTTGCCTCAGAATGGTCTGCAACTCAAATACTTTCTCAGGATACTTTTCTGCTACATTCTCTTGTTCGCTCACCTTTTCCATTTCATATAACTGGGGAACGTTCAGGTTTCCGGTTTCTATTTTTCTGCTTTCATGAAAGTGGTCGGGTCATCATTCGGTTCAATGTATTTCCAGTCTTTGGTACGGACGGACAACGTGTGGTTCATGGATTGTTCCACAATCCAGGGGCGGTCTGTCTTGTCGGTTCCTATCAGATTCCCTAAACGGTCATAACTGTCCGGAGCGCTGCCTTTAGGTAATCTGGCGTTGATCAAAGCTCCTAAGGAGGCTAGCCAGTCAATCTGTGACATTAATACGTCCGAGTCTCCTGTCTTTTTTATCTTCTGTGGCCAGCGGACAATGACCGGGACGGCTGTTCCACCCTCGAAAGCGCTGTATTTGTTTCCTCTCCACGGACCGGAAGGTGTATGTCCGTTCAACAGCTCTTCTGCCTTGTCCTTATATCCGTCGTCTACAACCGGACCATTGTCGCTGGATAGAATAATCAGCGTGTTTTCAGTTAGTCCAAGTTGGTCCAATGTTTCCATCAGCTGGCCTACCGTCCAGTCGAATTGGGCGATTGCGTCTCCGCGTAGTCCCATAGGATTCTTTCCACGGAAGCGGTCATGGGGAAAACGAGGAACGTGTACATCATTGGTTGCAAAATACATAAAGAAAGGCTCGTCTTTATGCTGTTTGATAAAGTCGATGGCATGAACGGTGATGGAATCGGCAATGTTCTCGTCTTTCCAAAGTGCTTTTCCGCCCCCTTTCATAAATCCGATGCGGCTGATGCCATTGACGATGGACATGTCATGTCCGTTGCTGGGATGTAGGTTATACAGTAATTCGGGATTATCTTTGCCGGTCGGTTCTCCCGGAAAGTTCTTGGTGTAACTCACTTCTATGGGATCGGACGGATCATAGTTGGCTACCTTGCCGTTTTCTATAAATACACAAGGTACACGGTCGGCTGTAGCGGCCATGATATAGTGATAGTCAAAGCCTAAGTCACCTAAAGCGGCTGGTAAAGGAGCATTCCAATCCTGCCCGCCTGTCTTGTCTCCCAGGCCCAGATGCCATTTGCCGATGGCGGCTGTAGCATATCCGGCACTTTTAAACATGTCTGCCATGGTGTATTGTTCGGGACGGATAATCATTTTTACATCTCCTGCGGCAATATCCGTGTCCGGTCTGCGCCATGCATATTCTCCTGTCAGCAAGGAGTAGCGGGATGGGGTGCTGGTAGCGGCTACGGTATGTGCATTAGTGAAACGAATGCCTTCCGATGCCAGTTTGTCAACATGGGGAGTTTCTACATTCTTGGCTCCGTAACATTTTAAATCTCCATATCCCAGGTCATCTGCCAGAATAACGATAACATTGGGCTTTTGGGGGGCCTGCGTACTGTTTTTTGAACGGTTTCTGCTGTTGCAGAGTTACAGGCGGCTAATGAGGCAAGTAAGGATATGCCTGCATAATTTCTACTTTTCATCTCTATTTATTTAAGGTTTGATCCGGATACATGTCTATTTTCACTTTCCGGTTTCTCGACCTGAAGGTGAAGAACGACGGAAAGTTATCAAGAAAATCTTGAAGCAGCAAAAAAGAGGGCCGAAATATGATTTGAAAGTGTCTGGAATTAGATGATAATGCCCCCACCCAGTACTACATCATCCCTATAGAAAGCGGCTGCCTGTCCCGGAGCAATGGCTGTCAGCGGCTCGTGCAGTTGTACATGCAGGGTGTTATCCGGTTGCAGGGTTACTGTGCAGCGGTTGGCTTGTTTCCGATAGCGTATTTTGACGATGATGTCGTCCTTGTTTAGTAATAAAGCGGGATTGGTGATGCGCCATTCTTTCAGTCTCATTTCTGTTTTTTTCCAGTGCTTTCAAGTCGCTCAGTATGACTTTGTTTTCTGCCGGAATGATTTCTTTGACAAAGACAGCCCGGTTAAGATCTATGCCCAATCCTCTCCGCTGGCCGATGGTATAGAAAGGATAACCTTTGTGCCGTGCGATAAAATTCCCCATTTCATCGAAGAATTTACCCGGTAGGATACTTCCTTCAGGTAATTCCTTATGTAGGAATGTGCGGTAGTCCATGGGGCAGAAGCAGACTCCCAGACTGTCCCGTTTATGGGCGGCTTTCAGAAAACCACGCTCTGCCGCGATTTCACGGACACGGGCTTTAGTCAGGTTGCCCATAGGGAGAAGCATACGTTGCAGGATTTCTTGTGGCAGCCCCCATAGGAAAAAGGATTGGTCTTTATCCGGGTCGGCACCGGTAGTGATGTGATAGCATCCATTGATGAAGCGCCGGCGTACATAATGTCCTGTAGCGAAGTGATAAATTCCCATTTCATCGGATATTTTCTTCAAAAGAGGCCATTTCAGGTAGTTGTTGCACAAGGTACAGGGAACCGGGGTATGACCTGCCATATATTCGTTGATGAAATAGTCAATGATGGTTTTCCGGAAGGTGTCACGAACATCGTATGTGAGATGGGGGATGTTCAGACGTTCACATAAAGCGCGGGCGTCCTCCAGATACTCTGTATCATTTTCTTTTTCATAAAAGCGGAAGGTGATGCCGGTTACTTCGTATCCTGCATCCTGCAATAGAAGGGCGGCTACGGAACTGTCTGTTCCTCCGCTCATGCCTAGTAGGACTTTATTATTGGACTCTGTTTCTCTCATCTTTATAGCAGTTTTGTGAGGATGGATGCCGGAATATCCATTTTGGAGAAGGCAAACAGTTTCTTTCCCAAATCTTTCAAAGAGGCTCCGATGTGATATATGTCGGATTGGTCTATAATAAAAAAACGGTCATGTGCCTGGCTATTAGCCCATTGGCGGAATTGGATTCCTCGTTTCGTATTTACACGGTATCCTACTGATATAATCACATCTAAATTATAATATTCTAAGTTACGGGTAATCTGTCTGTTGCCTTCTTGGCGAACTGTTCGGAAATTCCGAACGGTTGAACTTTGGATTAGTTCTTCTGATTTATAAATGTTCTTTAGATGCTCGCTTATATTGGCTTTGCTGGATTGGAATAGTTCTACTATTTGTGCCTGGGTCAGCCACACTGTTTCATCTTCAATGCGCACTTCCATCCTCACTGATTCATCCGGCTGGTAGAGTATGATTTCTCCTTGTTGTTCCATGTGTTCGATTTTTTGAGTACAAAGCTAGCAAATATAAATCAGACTGATCTTGTTTTCAGGTTATAATTGAAATGTAGGATGGGAAATGAAACTCCGATGACAATCTATATGATAGTGCCATCGGAGTTCTGACATACTCTTCTTATTAAGGAAGGAATGCTTGCTATGTTTTTATTTTACCGGCATCAATGTGAATCCCCAATGATATTCCTTATTGGCGGGTAGGGTATGTTCCGGCAGAGGGCGGTCTCCCCAGCTGTCATAACCGGCTACACCTTGTTGCTTCATATCAATACATACTTCCACAAAATTACGTGGGGTGATATCATTGACATGTGTCATGCGGCGTATTACATTTTTAGCTTTTTCCTCATTATGGTTAGCAACTTCTTCGGGAGTGAAGTTAGTCCACTGACGGGGACGGCTGATAGCTTCTTCCGAGTCAAAGTCCTCTACGGAGTTGCGCAGGGCATTGAATCCGATAGTGCTGTCGGCACGTATTAACAATCCTTTTCCGCCTTTGCGGGTCAGTTCTACCCAACGGGTGTCGGTGCGGTGTCCGTTTTCTTGCGGACGGACATAGTTGTTGGTGTACATCTGGTCGGCTGTAGTGCGGTAGAGATCAACGAAGCTGCTTGCATTACGGTCGATGTAGTTTTCACCCGGTCCGCGTCCGAAGTATTCTACCTGGTTCATATCGGATGGCAAATGGAAACGTACACCGATACGTGGTACGTTCAGTTTGGAAGAGGCAAGGCGTTGAGCATCCTGTCCCGGTGTGAAAGTGGCCATTAAGGTAGCTTCTGATACTTCCGTGTCGGCAGCCTTCATATCGGTAGAAGTAAAGGTGATGCCTGCATGAACCACACCGTCGGGATAGATGGTATATTTCATGATGTACAGATTGCCTGCCGCCAGTAGGTAATTGACTGTTAATACGGTCTTGTTGCCGTCTGTTGTTGTGGTAACATCTGCTACATTGAAATTCTTGCTGGACTGTTTCCATATTTGCTCGCGCTTAGGCCCACCGTTACCATAATCATTGTCCGTCGGTGCGCGCCAGAAGTTAGGCTGAATACCAAAACCTTCAGCGAAATATTCTGTACCGTTTACTTTGTATGAAGTCACGAGTCCGCTTCTCTTGTTGAAAACGAACTGCATACGTGGTGATAATACGGTGATGATGTCACCATCCGTGCTGACGGTAGTCTTGCCGCTTGCTTTATGTCCGGTCATAGCCAATGGTTCTATGGGCAGGCGGAATTGTTCGGAAGCAATATCGTGTCCTGCAGGAATCAAGGGCTCCGGTTCTGTGGTGGTAACTACAAAATCTACAAAATATTCTGTGCCGGCCTTGGGTTTCAATCCGTTGAGGTTGATGTTCAGTTCTTTGGAACCTTGCGGTTCGATATCTAATGATACTTTTCCGCCTTTGATTGTTTTTCCGTTTGCCTTTACGGTATAACTGATCATATACTTTTTCAAGTTGGTGAAGTAGAAACGGTTTTTTTACCAGGAATTTGTCGGCAGCCGGGTCGGATGGCTTCGAAACCTACATTCTGATGTGCATATTTCACTTCTGTCATGGCCGGATGCGGAGTGCGGTCCGGAGCTACGATTCCATTGCATAGGAAGTTTCCGTCGCTGGGTGCATTGGTCCCGTAATCACCTCCGTAGGCCCAGTAGGTACGTCCATTTTCGTCTGTTTCCAGAATACCTTGGTCTACCCAGTCCCAAATGTAACCGCCTTGCAGGTTCGGGTACTTGTAGATTGCTCTCCATTGTGCTGCCAGATTACCATTGGAATTGCCCATAGCGTGTGAATATTCGGATGGTGCGATGGGACGGTCGCTGCCTTTCTTGCCTATTTCTTCCAGCCAGGCGGCACTGGGGTATTGGGGTACATACATATCTGTGTTCCATTCCCAAAGGGCGCGTTCATAATTTACAGGACGGTTCATGCCTTTTACTTCGCGTTCTTTCAGCCATAAATAGGTCTGATAGAAATTATAACCGTTTCCGGCTTCGTTTCCTAATGACCAGATGGCTACAGAGGGATGGTTTTTGTTACGCTCGTACATATTAATGGTACGGTCCATGTGCGGCTTCAGCCATTCGGGATGGTTGCCCAATGTTCCGCCCCGGCTTAAGTTATAATACATACCGTGGCTTTCGATGTTGGCTTCATCATATACATAGATACCATATTCATCACACAATTCATAGAACTTGCGGTCTTGCGGATAGTGGCAGAGGCGCACGCTGTTGATGTTGTTCTGTTTCATCAGGGTGAAGTCCTTGCGCATCAGCTCTTCGGGAACATAATGTCCTGTTTCGGGATTATGTTCGTGTATGTTTACACCTTTCAGCTTGATGGGTTGGCCGTTGACGAACAAGCAAACGTATGGTTTGCCGTTTTCGGCTATCTGATCGGTGGGTTTGATCTCGAAACGGCGGAAACCTACCGTATAAGGAATGATTTCGCTTGTTTTTTCTCCGTCTTTCAGAGATATCAGTAACCGATACAGGTTAGGGTGTTCTGATGTCCAGGTCTTGACGTTGCTGAGGGCGGCTTCAAAAGAGATGCTCTTCTGCCCGTCTGCTGTAACAGGACAGGGGGTGTTACCTTCTGCAACCACTTTCTTTGCGGCATCCAGCAATTCGTATGCTACGGTTACCTCTTTGTTGGCTGCTGTATGGTTGGTTACGTCCACATTCAGTTTGAAGATACCATTCTTATAAGTGTCGTCCAGTGTAGACACCACATTGAAATCTTTGATGTGGGTTTTGGGCTGTGAGAACAGGAATACATCACGTTCAATACCGCTCATGCGCCAGAAGTCCTGGCATTCCAGATAAGAACCGGTACTCCAGCGGAATATTTTGATGACCAGCGAGTTTTTGCCGGGTTTCAGGTAGTTGTTGATTAAGAATTCTGCCGGATTCTTGGAGTCTTCGCTGTATCCCACTTCCTGTCCGTTGACATACACGTATACACCGGATTTTGCTCCTTCCAAACGGAGGAATATGTCGCGTCCATCCCAATCGGCAGGAATTTCGATATCACGCTGATACACACCGACCGGATTGGTTTCGGGTAACTGCGGCGGTTGTGGATTTCTGGGTTTGAATTCGTATCCATGATTGGTGTAGATGGCCACTCCGTAGCCCTGTACTTCCCAGTTGCCGGGTACTTTAATCTCCTTCCAGGCTATGTTGGCATCCGGTTGCTCAATGTTGGCAGGCAGATCTTTGTATGCATCTGCATAATAAAAGTTCCATGTACCGTTTAGTAGTTTGTAATAAGGCTGTTCTCATACTCGCCGGTCAGTGCCTGGTTCCGGTTGTCGTAAGTCATGAAAGCTGTGCGTGGATATTCCTTGTTGACGGCTACGGTCTGAATATCTTTCCAATAAGGTAGTTTTGTATCTTCCGCATGAAGAACTTGTGTTGAATATGCGCATACAGCAGCGCCGATCAGGAATTTAAATAAGGTTGTCATTTTAGGTTTCATAGGTTCAAATAGAAAAATGAAGAAGAAAGGGCGCTAGTACCGGCGCCCCTTTCCTTAAGTCCTTTTATGTAAAATAGCAATTATTTAATTGCGTCTGCCAGTTCAGCACCTGGTTTGAACTTGGTTACTTTTTTAGCAGGAATAGTAATCGTTGCTTTTGTGGATGGGTTGATACCTGTTCTTGCACTTCTTTCAGCAACAGAGAATGTTCCGAATCCGATTAATGATACTTTGTCCCCTTCTTGGAG